>JAESGX010000187.1_pt1 | contig 43849 bp, 43 predicted proteins | sample 9269801 | NCBI WGS metagenome assembly JAESGX01 (sample SAMN16773122, study PRJNA677054) | algae metagenome | isolation source: Pleurocapsa minor GSE-CHR-MK-17-07R and co-occurring heterotrophs from wet... | place: USA: Lower Calf Creek Falls, Grand Staircase Escalante National Monument, UT ... | reverse complement strand
GTTGTAGACCGCCACGGCCAAGGTGCGCTTGGCGCGCTGCTGACCGATCACGTACTGGTCCAGGACCTCGAGGATCTCGCGCGGCTTGGGCAGGCTGCTGCGCGCCGATTGGGCTTTCTCCTCGAGCTCCTCGCGGATGATGTCGTTGCACAGCTCCACGCACTCATCGCAGATGAACACGCTCGGGCCCGCGATCAGCTTGCGGACTTCGTGCTGGCTTTTGCCGCAGAACGAGCAGTAAAGGATCTTGTTGCTGTCGCCGGAACGGCTTTGCCGGTCTTCGCTCATGCTTCGGTTACCTAGTCACCCGACCCGTCGAACGGGCGTTCGGTTCGAGAATAGCAGTTCCGGCCGCGCGATGTGGGCGGCCGGAATGCGGATTGCAAACGTTATCTTGCGGAATCCGGCTCGGTTCAACCGGCCTGTATGGATTCGTCGGGACGCCGTTCCAGCACTTGGTCGACTAGACCGTAGGTCACGGCATCGGCCGCGCTCTTGAAGTTGTCGCGCTCGGTGTCGCGGGCGATGGTTTCCAGCGACTGGCCGGTGTGCTTGGCCATGATCTCGTTCATTCGCTGGCGCATGGCCAGGATTTCACGTGCCTGAATATCGATGTCGGTGGCCTGGCCCTGGGAACCACCCGACGGCTGGTGGATCATGACGCGCGAATTCGGCAGGGCATAACGCTTGCCGGCGGTGCCGGCCGCAAGCAGGAAAGCGCCCATGCTGCAGGCCTGGCCAACGCAAATCGTGCTCACATCGGGCTTGATGTACTGCATGGTGTCGTAGATCGCCATGCCGGCGGTGACCACGCCGCCGGGCGAGTTGATGTAGAAACTGATGTCCTTTTCCGGGTTCTCCGCTTCCAGGAACAGCATCTGCGCCACGATCACGTTGGCCACGTGGTCGTCCACGCCGCCGACCAGGAAGATCACGCGCTCCTTCAGCAGACGCGAATAGATGTCGTAGGCGCGTTCGCCGCGGCTGGTCTGCTCGACCACCATCGGGACCAGGTTCAGGGCTTGGGTCTGGAGATTGCTCATGGTTCGGTTCGGACCTGGTTTGGGAGGGAAAACGCGGACTCACGGCCGGGCGTGGGCCAGCTTACTGGCGGATGGCTTCCTGGAAAGACAGCGCCTGCTCGGTGTGCTGGGCGCGCTCGGCGATCCAGTCGATCACCTGCTCTTCCATCACCCGGGCCTGCAGCCCACTCATCAGTTGGGGATCGTTGCGGTACAACTCAATGACCTGCTCGGGCTCTTCGTAGGTCGAGGCGATCAGGCGCAGGGTTTCGTTGAGGCGCTTGGGGTCCAGACGCAGCTGGTTGCTGCGCGCCACTTCGCCCACCAGCAGGCCCACGAGCACGCGCTTGCGCGCCGGATCCAGGAAGTTCTCGTGGGCGTTGGCCGGCACCTGCAGGGTCTGGCCGTTGCGCTGCGCCTGTTCCACGGTCTGCTGGACCATGGCGCGGGCTTCGTTCTCGACCAGACGCGGCGGCATTTCCACGTGCGAATACGCGGCGATCAGCTGCTCGCCCACTTCCCGGCGCAGGCGGGTCATCAGCGCGCCCTTGAGCTCGCGCTCCAGGTTGCTGCGGATATCCGCGCGGAACTGCTCCAGGTCGCCGCCCTTCACGCCGAAGCTCTTGACGAACTCCTTGTCCACCTCCGGCATGACCGATTCGGAAACCTCGGTGACCTTCACGTACACCTGCACCTGACGGCCGGCCAGCTGGGCCACGCGCCAGTCGGCGGGGAAATCGACGGTGATGTCCTTTTCCTCGCCCTTGGCCAGGCCCACCAGCGCGTTCTCGATGCCGCTGTACATGACCCCGGAACCGATCAGGGTCACGCCCTTCTCGATGCCTTCGGCCGGCAGCCGCTCGTCGCCGGCCTGCGACCAGGTTTCCAGGGCCACCCGGTCGCCCTGCTGGGCGGCGCGCGCCACCGGGCGGAAAATGCGGCGCTGCAGGCGCAGGTTCTCGATCATCTGGTCGATGTCGGCGTCCACCACTTCGGCGGCGTGGCGCGTCACCTTGAGCTTGGACATGTCGACATCGCCGAAGTCCGGCACCACTTCGAAGGTGGCCACCCATTCCAGCTCGCCTTCGCCGACCGGCTCCAGGCGCGGATTGCCGGCCAGCTGCAGCGACTGCTCGCGCACCGCCGAATCGAAGGTTTCCCGCAGCAGGCCGTTCAGGGCCTCGCTGCGCACCTGCTTGCCGTAGCGCTGCTCGATCACCTTGGCCGGCACTTTGCCAGGGCGGAAGCCCTTGATGCGCGCGGTGCGGGCCAGCTCGCGCAGGCGGCCGCCGATATGGGTATCCAGACGCTCGGCGGGAAGGGTGAAGCTCATGCGGCGCTCGAGGTTGCCGAGCGATTCGACCGAAACTTGCATATTCACTGACTCCTGCGGCCGCGATCAGGCCGCGGCACGATGTTGATGATCCGGTAGGCGGGTGGCGCAGTCGCAGGACTGTCGAAGCACCGGCGCAACGCAATAGTTTGGCCGATTACGGGGCTGGCTGCCAGCGCGGGGCTGGGTTTGGTGGTCTAAAAGCCCGCTGCCTTGGGGTTGAGGCGCGCTGCGGCGCGTTCAGCGTCCTCGTTGTCTGGACCACCTCGCGGCGCCAGCGCGGTGCGAAAGGGGGGACTCGAACCCCCACGCCTTGCGGCGTCAGAACCTAAATCTGGTGCGTCTACCAATTCCGCCACTTTCGCTGGTCCGGCGCCATTGTATCCGCGCGCCCGGCCGTCCGGCACGCGCCATAAAAAAACGCCCGGGGTCGCCGGGCGTTGGGATTGGTGGGCTGTGAAGGATTCGAACCTTCGACCTATTGATTAAGAGTCAATTTTTTAGGACCGCCACCATTGACCCCGGCAATCATGTCCGCACCGTAACACCCCGTTACGCCTACATTTCCCGTTGACATTGTGTCCGCATGGTTTCAATATCACTTCTAACGAAGTGGGGACACGGTGGGGACATGGCCAATCTGACCGACGCAGCGGTGCGCAAACTTGAGGCACCGGAAAAGGGAATCACCACGCAGTACGAAGGCGCCGGCTTTGGCGTTCGCGTGACCGCCGGCGGAGTGAAGTCGTTTGTCCTGCGCTACCGCGTCGGCAAGCTGCAGCGGCTCTACACCATCGGCCCCTATCCGGCCTGGTCGGTCGCGCAGGCGCGCACCGAAGCCAATCGCCTGCGCCAACTGATCGGCACCGGTGCGGATCCTCTCGCGTCCAGGCAGCACAAGCGCGTTGCGGAAACCATGGAGGAATTGGGCGATGCCTACATCAAGGAACACGCCAAGCCGAAAAAGCGCACGTGGCGCACCGATGAGCGTCGCATTGCCAAGTACGTCCTGCCGGCTATGAAGGGGCGCCGCATTGAGGACATCACGCGCCGGGACGTGTCCGCGCTGGTCAACAAGGTGGCCAAGACCGCGCCCATCGAGGCCAACCGCCTGCTGGCGCTGGTGCGCAAGATGTTTTCGTTCGCTGTCGACAACGGACTGATCGAGAACCACCCCTGCCTGCGCATGAGCGCGCCTTCCGCGGAATCGGCCGGTTCACGCGCCCTCACGTCGCCGGATGAGATCAAGGCCTTTTGGGAGGCCACGGACACGGACAGTCGAGAGCACGCGGCCCTGCGCCTGTTGCTGCTCACCGGCGCGCGCGTGTCGGAAGTGGCCGAACTGCCATGGGCCGAGATTGACCTGGACACCGGCGATTGGGCGCTGCCAGCGTCCCGCCACAAGGGCAAGCGCGACCACCTGGTGCCCTTGCCCGCCGATGCGCTGGCCATCGTGAAAGCGCGGCCGCGTGAGCAGAAGGCGCTGCATGTGTTCGCTGGCCGCATGGGCGCACCGATGCGCGCCAAGCGCGTCGAGCAAGCGCTGCATGACCTCACCCCTGCCCTAGCCAAGGTCGGCGTGGCACCGCTGACACCGCACGCGCTGCGCCGCACCGTAGAGACCGGCATGGCCAGCATCGGCGTAGCCAAGGAATACCGGGACCGCGTGCTGGGCCACAAGGACGCCAGCGTGGGCGCCATCCACTACAACAAACACGACTACAAGGCAGAGAAGCGCAACGCTCTGGAGGCCTGGGAGCGCCACGTGCGCAAGGCCATAGGCAAGCCGGTCGACAACATCATTCCCTTTACGGCGAAAGCCGGATAACCAGGAGCACCACCATGGCAAACTCAACCGTAAACCCGCAAGCCACACGCGATTCAATCAGCGCCAACGTGGCAAAGGCGATTGGTATCGCCGACCTACTTCGTCATGCCAGCCCCGAGCACCTGGCGTCGGACACGCTGGCAAATGCAGGTGACGCATTGATCGACCTGCTGCGCGAGGTCGACATGGGGATCGGTTCGCTGCAAGTAGCGGCCGCATAAGCGCGTAACTGTGAGTTTATTTTCGCGCACTTTTCGCCCTTGACCCTGCTGTCACGCTTGCAGGGTCGGGGCTAAAAATCGACGACAATTCAATCGGTTAGGAATCGAGCAAAAACGAGGCTTGACTGCTGCAAAGCAGACCTGTCTGATAAGGCCTAAGAACTAAAGGAGGTGTAAATGACGAATGCGTGACCGTCCCAACCGGGGCGGAGAAAGCCGAAACCAGTGGCGATGCGTTGAAACATATGTGGCCTAGAACGGCCAAGCGCCGAAAGGCGCGAACGACACGCGAACCATAGCGGGGAACATCAAGGTCCGTACGGCAAACAAGCACTCGAGTTGCAACGTCCGTTGCAGCTAGTCGCTTGTGCCAAGGGCCTTTTTTCATGGGCGCGGCATAGGCAAGTTTGAGGATTGCCCGTGACCACCGAATCACTCACCACCACTCCACCCAACCTATTCGCCGACTACATCTCCCGGCCTGAATACTGCAAGCAGGCAGGAATCACACAGCGCACGGCCGAGCTACACGCCCACGCCCGCAAAGGGCCGCGCGTGACGATCATCAACAAGCGGGCGTACTACCACGTCGACGACGTGCGGGCCTACCTGGACGAATGCCGGAACACGGCCAAGCGTGAACCGCGCGCGAGGAATGCCGCATGACCGGCCCGCACTCACGCGCCGAGGCTATCGTGCTGTTGCGCTCGATGACCGAAGCGGAAGGGAAGCAATGGGCCAAGCGCACGGCCGAGATTGCCGAGGAACTTAACGACCTGGGCTCCGGCATGCGGGCCGCATTGCAAGAGATCGCGGCGGCTCGCAAGGCTGGTGATGCTTGAGCCGGCCGCAGAAACGACGAAGCCGCCATAAAAAAGGCGGCTCCGGTAACGCGGTCCGGGCGGGACGCGCGCACGGTAGCAAGCGGCTGCAGCAGGTTCAAGCCTGTTTGCGCCAAGCGATCCGCCAAGGCGAGCTGATCGGCGTGATGTTCGAGGGCGACGACGAGCCGCACTTCCTGCCTGTCGATCGCCTGGACGAGGTACTGGCCAAGCCTGGCCTGGTCATGCTCGCCGGCAATGATGCCGTCACGCAGTACGTGATCGCGAAGAAGTCGGCGCCAGAGCCAAGGAGGCTCCATTGAGCGCCGTCGACAAGGTGCTGGCCACACTCGACCGGGTGAAGTCCGCGGGCCATGGCCAGTGGAAGGCACGCTGCCCCGCGCACGATGACAACAACCCTTCCCTGTCCGTCTCCGAGGGTGAGAACGGCGCGGTGCTGATCAAGTGCTTCGCCGGCTGCGATACCGCCAACGTTGTCGGGGCCATGGGCCTGCAGATGACCGACCTGTTCCCCGAGAACACGCGCAAGACCAGCAAGGGAAACAGCGCGATCAATCGGCAGTTCCTTCGTGACGCAGGCGCAAAGCGTGAGACCGTGAAAGCGCCAGCGGCAGAGCCGGACAAACCTAAGCGCCGGCTGTTCACGCTGATACGTGCCGATCACATCGAGCGCAAGGCAACGGACTGGCTGATTCGCGGTTACCTGGTCCGCGACACGCTGGCCGGATTGATCGCGCCGCCTGGTGCTTGCAAATCATTCCTCGCGGTGGACTGGGCGTGTCGCGTTGCCACCGGCACCGATTGGTATGGACGCGCGGTCAAACAAGGCGCCGTTTTCTATCTGGCCGGCGAAGGCCAGCGAGGGATCCGCAAGCGGCTGGATGGGTGGGAGATGGCCAACGGCGTGAGCCTGGACGGGGCGCCGCTGTTTGTGGCGTCTGCCCTTCCCTTCCTATGCGACGAAGGCAACGCGCTGGAAACGCTGGAGATCATCGAAGAAATGGCCGATTCCATTTTCTTCGACAAGGGCACCGAACCGGCCTTGATCGTGGTCGACACCGTGGCCCGTGCCATGAACGGATCCAATGAGAACAGCGCAGAGGACATGGGCCGATTCGTGGCCAGCCTGGACATGCTCCGCAGCAAGTGGGGCGCCACGATCTTGACCGTGCACCACACCGGCCACGCCACGACAGAACGCGCACGAGGCAGTAGCAACTACGGCGCCAGCCTGGACAGCGACTTCTATCTGGCCGTGAAGGGCGACCGCATCCTGCTGACATCCGGCCCCAAGGCGAAAGACTGGCGCGCACCGCCACCGGTGACGCTGGCAAAGGTCGAGATGCACGTCGAGGTTATCGGCGACGACGGCGAACCAGAGCAGGAAACCACGCTCACCCTGCAGGAACAGGGAGGCGCATACCTGCAGAAAGAAGATCGCGATCAAGTGCTGCAACTGCACGGCGAGGGAATGAGCCAACGGGACATTGTGAAGGCTACCGGCGTGGCGAAATCGACCGTTCAAAGATGGCTCGCAAAGGCGGCCTAACCGTGTGGTCCATCCGGGGTACTACATACCCCCGGAATGGGCGGACCACCCACATGGTCCACGGACCAGACCACTGCGGACCGGGTGCGGACCAGTGGACCACCCACAACCAAAGGAACCCATATGCACACCTGCAACGGGTGCGGAAAGCACCTACCCCAACATAAAGGCAAGCGCCGATCCTGCTCTGTTCGCTGCGCCAACGCAGCGGCCTGGTGGCACAACAAGGACAAGCGACGCCTGGAACAAGAAGCGAAATACGGGCAGTCGAATAATGGGTTCGGGGTGTTCCCCCCAGCGCACCTGTAAGTGCTTGTTTTATATGGCTTTTATGCGGTATTTGCCCGAGCACGTGGGGGTAAACCCTTATAAATCAATGACTTACGAAACGATGCATTTCAGCCAGCCATTGATAAGAAATCAATGGGCAACGCAGCGATAAATGCGGGAAATAGCGGCTTTTACGAAGCGATATGCAATTGATGTCCTCACCTTGTCCGCGCACGCTTACCGCATGCAATCCATCCGCATCATTTTTTAACCCTATTCGCGCCCCGGAGGCGCACCCCCATGCCCAAGCCAACCCCCGAAGAAGCCTTGAACGACAGGCTGCAAGAAGAGATCGAAAGCCTGCGCAACCACAACACCGAGCTACTCGCCGAGCTGAAGGCAGCGAAGACGACTGCCAAGCAACTGACCACCCAGGTCGAGACCCTGACCGGCGAACGCGACCAGGCGGTGACCACCCTGCAAGAAGAAACCGTGAGCCGCCCCGCGCGCGCCCTGATCGAGCGGATGTCCAACCTGCCCGAATACTTCGAAGCCGAGTTCAAGAAGCGCGGGTATCAGTTCGTGCATACGGCGCAGGGCATCGTGATCCATGACGCTGAAGGCAACGTGCCGCTGCTACAGGATCACGAGGGCACCGCGCCACGCCCCTGCAACTTCACCGCAGCGGACCTGTCCACCCTCGTGATGGAGCGATGGAAGCCCGCGGCCGAGCGCCACCCGTCCGCCGATACGTTCGCGAGCATGGTGCGTGCCCCGCACATATCCGGCGGCGGTGCCCGCGATAGCGGCCCAGGTGGACGCGGCCCCTCTCCCGCGGCGCCAACCCCCGCGGCGCCCTCGCCCCCAGCACTGGGCCTGCGCTGAATGGAAAGCCACGCAAACGGGCTTGATTGTGGCGGTTTGCGTGGTATAATTCTGCCAGCGGAACAATCACGCCCAGTGGGCCTGACTTCCCAAGCAACACGCCCTGGTGGGGCAAACGCGCAAGGCAGTAGCCGAGTCCGAATCCTTCCTTCCGATTCGAGGCAACCACCATGGCTGTAACCCAAATCACGGACGTGATCGTCCCGTCTGTTTTCACCTCCTACGTTATCCAGAACACGATGGAGCGCACCGCGCTCTTTACCTCCGGTGTCGCCGTTCGCAATGGCGAGATCGAGTCCCAGCTCTCTGCAGGCGCCGACCAGTTCACGGTCCCGCACTGGAATGACCTGGGCAACGACGAAGCCAACATCGTCAACGACAACCCCGCTTCCACCGCTACGCCTTACAACCTGGTTGCGGGCAAGCAAGTCGTGCGCAAAGCATTCCTGCACAACAGCTGGTCGGCAATGAACCTTGCCAGCGAGTTGTCGGGTTCCGATGCCGTGGACCGCATCCAGAACCGCGCCACCGCATACTGGGATCGCCAGATGCAGCGCCGTTTGGTCGCGAGCTTGAACGGCATCTATGCCGACAACGTGGCCAACGACAGCAGCGACATGGTGCGCAACGTGGCCGTCACTCTCAACAGCGCCGTGACCACCTCCACCCGTTTCAATGCCACGGCGGTGATCGAAGCGGCCGCAACGCTGGGCGACGCCATGCAAGACCTGGTGGCCATCGCCATGCACAGCGATACCTACGAGCTGGCGTTGAAAAACGACCTGATCGCCACGGTGCAGCAGTCCGATGGTCGCTGGATCCAGACCTTCCGCGGCCTGGCCGTGATCGTCGACGACGGCATGCCGTATACGCCTGCTGAAGGCCCGTCTGGCAGTGACGATGCGGCGCAGTACACCAGCGTCCTGTTCGGTCGCGGTGCGGTCGGTTTCGGCGTCACTGCACCGCGCATCGCGGCCGGCACCGAGATCGAGAACAAGCCCAGCGCGGGTAACGGCGGCGGACAGCAGATCCTGCACAGCCGCGTGAACCTCGCGATCCATCCGGCCGGCTTCCGTTGGCTGGAGGGTTCGGTGGCTGCTGACAGCCCGAGCATTACCGAGCTGGCGGCTGCTGCCAACTGGTCGCGCGAGTTCGAGCGCAAGGCAATCCCGCTGGCCTTCCTGCGTCACAACTGAGCAATGGGGAGGGAACCGCGCGTAAGGGATTGGCTTGGGTAGCCCTGATTCCTGAAACGCGGTTCCTTCCCTTCTTTTTGCAAGGCGAAATTGAATGATAGGTGACCAGGAACCGCTGCCATTCACCACGATGCAGCCCATCATCGAAGCTGGCCTAAGTGCGAGCCTGGCAGAGCTGTATGCAGAGTTCGATCACGCGGCTATTGCCTCGCGCCAGCGCGCGCAGGTGTACACCGCACGCATGCACACCGGCGAACGGGTTGTGGTCAAGGCTCTGAGACCGGACGGCGCCGCGGGTATCGCGGACCACGTAAGCTCACTGCATGACTTGCACGACCAATATCGTCGACTGACAAGTGGCAAGACTGGCTTCGCAACATTCGATCCCGAATTCGCAAAGCAAAGTGAGAAATTCCACGAGCAGCAACTTGACCTGCGTCGTGAAGCGGAAAACCTGAGCGCGTATCGCGCCGCATGGTGCAATGAATCCAGGCTTCTAATTCCTCGCATATTCGAGAATCACAGCTCCGCGCAAGTGTTGACCATGGAACGCATGGATGCCTTGCCGATGGGTCAAAACGTCCTGAAGGCGCGCGACGTCAATGCACGCAAGCTGGCCGGTTTTGTTTTCAGCACGTTCACGCGCCAAGCCATGAGCGGCAAGATTTACCACGCGGATATTCATGGCGGTAACGTGCTTTTGGACAGGGCGAGTGCTCGCACGTCATCGCCGCGTTTGGTCCTCCTCGACTTTGGCCGCGTCGCGCAGCTATCGGATCGCGACAGAGCACTATTTCCAGAATTCCACCAGGCGCATGAAGCCGGTGACACGCAACGTGCCCTTGCGCTCATGTCGCATGGCCTGGCGTGCTTCAAACAAGCCATGCTCGCCGCCGAAAGATTGGCGCGCGAGATTGATCCTCGTTTTTCAGTCGCATCGCATCTGAGTAAAGCCGCATGAGCCGCACCGCTGAAATCGCCAACCACCCCGACCGCGCGCAGATCGAGATCGGCCTGGCGAACAACATCGCCATGCGCACGCTGGCCAAGCGTTACGGACTCACGCAAACGCAGCTGAGCCGCTGGCGAAACGACCACATGCCGGAGGACTTGATCCACCGGCTGCGCGTGCGTGGCAACCGAAGCGACGAAGAGCTGGCGCAGATTCGCGAGATCGAGTCCAAGAGCTTGCTGGATCATTTCAGCGTTCAGCGCGCGCGGCTATATGTCGTGGCAGACCGTGCCGGAAAGATCGGCGACGATGCCGGCGAAATCCGCGCACTCGCCGAGGCCGGCAAGGTGTCCGAGCGCATCGGCAAGTTGCTGGGCGACATGGGCGCGCACACGACGATCAACAACACGCAGATCAACTTCACGGCCGACCCACGCTGGCACGCGATACGCACGGAGCTTGTGCGCGCGCTGAAGCCGCACCGCGAGGCATGGCCCGATGCCGTGGCCGCTATCGAGCGCGCCGAGGCGGCGATGCTGGGGCTGTCCGTGGCCGACCTGGCCGCATCGCGGGTGCTTGAGCACCAGGCGACCACGTGAGCCTTGCCCGCGACTTCGCACGCGCACAAGACGCGGCCGCTGTTTTTCGTGAAGGTGCCCGCGATGAGGAAGGAAACCCCATCACTCCGGCGCCTTGGCAAGAGCAGACCATGCGCGCCGAGGCACGCCGTCTGCTGATCCTGTGCAACCGACAGGCCGGCAAGACCACGACCATCGGCGCCAAGGCGGCGCAGGGCATGATCTACGCGCCTGGGCTGTACCTGATCATCGCCCCGACCCTGCGGCAATCCAAGCTGCTGTTCCGCAAGGTGCGCGCCGTCTACAAGCGCCTGGAGGGCGTCCCACGCATCGTCAAGGACACCGACACCCAACTGGAGCTGGAGAACGGCTCGCAGCTGGTGGCGCTGCCTGGTGACGATGACGCCAATATCCGAGGCTACTCCGCACCGCGCGCGATCTATGTCGACGAAGCGGCGCGCGTGATCGACAAGGTGTATACGGCGCTGCGTCCCATGCTGGCCGCATCGTCGACCAGCCAATTGATCGCACTCACGACGCCCTACGGCCGGCGCGGCTGGTTCTACGAAGCCTGGGAAACCGGCACCGATTGGGAGCGCATCACGATCACCGCCAAGGATTGCCCGCACATCACAGCCGAGTTCCTGGCCGAGGAAAAGGAAGGCATGAGCGACTGGCAATTCAGGGCCGAATATCTGTGCGAGTTCACGGACACGAACGAGGCTTTCTTCAGCAGCGAAATGATCGAGGCCATGGTCGACAACACACTGGAGGCATGGGCATGACAGAAGAATCAGAAGTTGCGCTTGGCGTCGACTTGGGACAGTCCCAGGATCCGACCTCTATTGCCGTGGTCGAGCGCATCCGACAGCGAACGGACGGCAAGCCGAAAGATCGCTTCATTCTGCGATTGCTGGAGCAGGCGCCGTTGGGCGAGCCGTATCCGACCCAAGCGCAGCGCATCAAGCAGATCGTGGCGCGCCCGCGGATTGCCGAGCATGATCCGCGCATCTTCATGGACTTTACCGGCGTAGGCCGGCCCATGTACGACATCATGCGGCAGCAGCGCGTACCGCGATTGGTGCCGGTGACGATCACGTTCCAGGGCAGCGGCGTGAACGAAGCGGGCGGCCGCACGGTGGCCAAGCTGGACTTGATCAGCCGCCTGCAGGCGCTTATGCACACCGGCGCCCTGCAAATGCCGGACACGCTGCCCCTGGCCAAGACCTTCAGGCGCGAATTGATCGACTTCCGGGTTTCCTACACCGCCGTCGGGAATGCAACATTCGGCGCCCGTGAGGGCGCGCATGATGACCTGGTGCTGGCCGTGGCGCTGGCGGTGTACGGGTTGACGTTGCCGCAGGTGACGATGGAGCCGCTGCGGCTTTAGTCGCCGCGCGGATACCAACCGTCATCGTTACGCGCAGGCAGGGCAATGTCGACTCGCACCATGTGAGCAACGAAAGCAGGCTCTAAGGCCGGGCCCCATCCGTCGTGGTTCGAATTGAAGCAGCCGTTGCAGACCCATAGGTTGTACGCCGGGATCTTCCGACCGTCCCAACGATGCGGTCCAGCCTGGTGGCTGTGGTCACACAACTGGCATTTCAACATCATTGGCTCGAGCATTGGTCACCTTGCAAATAAAGGAAGCCCCGGCCCAGCTTCACGGCTTACTCAAGGCCGCGCCCTTTTGTTGCGAGTGGCATCCATTCCTGGTGCAAGGGCGTGCTTCCGGGGCGAAGTCAGAGTGCCCGCCGTAGGCAGGGCATGCAATCGGAATGTGGCGTCTCGCGGTGTGGGAATTTTCTGATCTAGGCTTTGGCCATGCTCCCCGCCCCCTGCCGCTGGATCCAGGACGAGAATGGCGCCTATTTGAATTGGCACTATGGGTGCATCGCGTACGTCACCCAACGCGACGGCCGCTGGCGCGTCACCATCCAGTGGGGAAACATCCGAGAGACGCACCCGGCGACCTCACTGGCCAAGGGGAAGCGCGACATTGAACGATGGATCGAGGGATGCGGCGGCTGGCCGCGGCGGTGTTTTTTGCCGAAAGGTCGATGACGGCCGTAGTGCTGTCCCAAGTTGGGACAAATAGAAACCCCGCCGAAGCGGGGCTTTGATTAGGCAGCGATAAGATCGAACTTCACTCTATAGCCCAGCGCCGTTGCAGCTCGGCTAAGTGTGTCCAGAGTGAGCCCGGTATCGTTCTCATCTAACACACGGTTAAGCTGCGCACGGCTGGTGTGCATACGGCCAGCCAGCGTCGTTTTGTTCACTCCTGAAACTTCCATTGCCTGGGCAATCTGCCAAGCGATTACGCGCTTGATTGCTACTGCACTTGCCTCATCAAACAGATTTTCCTCACGCAGAAAATCGTCGAAGTTACTACCAATATTTTGGTTAGACCTTTCCATTTTTCTTCACCTCATCTCTACGTCGTTTCGCCAAATCCAGATCATTCTTTGGGGTATCGTCCGATTTCTTCACGAAGGCATGTAGCAATATCATTTTGCTGCCCACTACCGTAAATAAAATGCGGGCAATGCCGGCGGGGATATCGCTTCGAATTTCCCAAAGACCCGTGTCCAGTTTTCGAACTAAAGGCATGCCCAGAGGCCAGCCAATCTCGACAGTTTTAATGTCACCACCCAGCGCTAACTTGGTCGCTTTATTCTGAGCCCGAAGCCAGTCCAAGACTGGCTCGGATCCTCCAGCCGTCAGTTTGTAAAAATGAACTTTCAGGACTGGCGGCATGGGGAGGAGTGTACTTATTTAGGTACACGCAAAACGTACTAAAAATAGAACGCTGCATCTTGCTGAGGCATGGCATACGCACTGCGGACACCATGGGGACATACAAATTAAAAAGGGGCTACGCTTTTGGCGTAACCCCTTGATTTTATTGGTGGGCTGTGAAGGATTCGAACCTTCGACCTATTGATTAAGAGTCAACTGCTCTACCAACTGAGCTAACAGCCCTGAAACTACGTGAATATTGTAACAAGCCGCAGCGGCGACCGTCACGTCATCCGCTGCGTGCGTGGGTATGGGGTGGAAGACGGGATTTGAACCCGCGACCCCCGGAATCACAATCCGGTGCTCTAACCAACTGAGCTACATCCACCATAACTACGAACAAGTACCGCTTGGCCCGGTGGCGCGCCCGACAGGACTCGAACCTGTAACCGCCGGCTTAGAAGGCCGGTGCTCTATCCGGTTGAGCTACGGGCGCTCGGTCCGGAATTGTCGCATCCCGCCGCCAGGCTTCCTAACCGGGCTTCCTGATCCGGGACCGCACCTGAATGGTCGGGGTAGAGGGATTCGAACCCCCGACCCTCTGCTCCCAAAGCAGATGCGCTACCAGACTGCGCTATACCCCGACTCGGGTCCCGCGTTGCAAGCCAACAAGGCCGCGTATTGTCTGAACCTGCGCCGCCGCTGTCAAACCGGCCGCTGGCCGCAGTCGGCCGCCCGAACGAGATGCGTGTTGTCCGCCGCATGCGATATCCTCGCGCCCAAGGGACTTACCCGTCCGAATCGAGCGAAGAGGCAATCATCATGCGTAGCGGCAATCCGGCACTAAAAGAATCCACCTTCCTTGACCTGGGCACCGGCGCGGTGGTCTCGCGAGACGGCGGCGCGATGACCTTGAACGGCACCGTCAACAAGACCGGCATCCTGCTGCTGCTGGCCGTGCTAACCGCCGCCTTCGCCTGGAACCAGTCCATCACCGTCGACGCCGCCGGCCTCAAGACCGTCGCGCCCGGCATGATCGGTTATGTGCTGGGCGGCGCCATCGGCGGCCTGGTTCTGGCGCTCATCACCGTGTTCAAGAAAACCTGGGCGCCGGTGACCGCGCCGCTGTACGCGCTGGTGGAAGGCTTCTTCCTGGGCGCGATCTCGGCGATGTACGAAATCCGTTTCGACGGCATCGTGTTCCAGGCGGTGTTGCTGACCTTCGGCACCCTGTTCGCGCTGCTGATGGCCTACCGCAGCGGCCTCATCAAAGCCACTGAGAACTTCAAGCTGGGCGTGGTCGCGGCTACCGGCGGCATCGCGCTGGTCTATCTGGCGACGATCGTGCTGGGCTTCTTCAACATCAACATTCCGCTGATCCACGAATCGGGCATCGTCGGCATCGGCTTCAGCCTGTTCGTGATCGTGATCGCGGCGCTGAACCTGGTGCTGGATTTCGACTTCATCGAAAGCGGCGTGGAGCAAGGCGCGCCCAAGTACATGGAGTGGTATGGCGCGTTCGGTCTGATAGTGACGCTGGTGTGGCTGTACCTGGAATTCCTGCGGCTGCTGTCCAAGTTGAATTCGCGCTAATCGCGGACGACGACCGCGCACGGACGGAACAACGGGGCCTCTGCGCCCCGTTTTTCTTTGCTGCCCATGGCCAGGCGCTTGCCGTAGCCGCCACGATCCATCGCCGCGCCGGCTACGGCATGGACAGCACCAGCGCCAGGCGACGACCCGGTCAGCGACGCGGCCAGCGGGATTGCGCTTTGCATGGCAGCCCTGCACACGTGCACTCACGGACAGGACGTCAGCCCGCAGTCCATCGAACTCATCGGAAAACTTCCAGAATGCTGGACACGATTGCAGGCCGGCGCCTCAGCCCAGGCACCACAGCCTGTGGCGCGCCCACGGAAACCGCCAACAGATTCCGCGATGGGTCCGGTACCGGCCGCGGGTGCTCGGCGAACGCCGCGTCTCGGTGGCCGAGCCGCTGGGCGGCGACGCATTGCGCACGACCGCGGCCGGCGAGGAAATCGACGGAGCCGGGACAGGCGGATTGACCTGGCCTTGCGCGCCCGGACGCGGCGGAATCAACGGCTGCGATCCGTTGACGCGGATCGGCTGCAAGAAATCGTCGATGTCCTTTTCTTCCAGAGCGCCGATGTCGATGGGCGCGCCCAGCGGCAGCCGAGCGTGCTCGTCGCCGATGGCCAGCTTGGCCCGCAGCGGCGGATCGTAGGCCGGCAGCGTGAGCGGCGAGGGAAACGGAAAGCCCGCTGGAGTTGTCGGTGCGTTGTTGCCGCGGTTCAACAGCGGGCTGCCGGGGCCGGGACGCAGTTTGCGCTGCGCGATATTCGTCAGCAGGGGATCGATGCCTAGCGACGTCCTGACCCACTCCGAGGGCACTTGAGTTGCGGTGCTTTCCACCCAGTTGTCGCTGCCCGCCACCCGGCGCACGCCATCCAGCCAGGGGCGCTTGTCGCTGAAGCCGCACTGCACGTTCTGTGGGTTGTTGTTCTCGCTGAGAATCGCTGGCGCCCCTGTGCTGCTGGGCTGGTAAATCACATTGTTGTGCATCTCCAGACCCTTCAACCCCAACTGCACCAGCACCGCGCTGGTGCCGCCCGCGGCACGATCGATCAGGATCGTGTTGTTGACCAAACGCACCAAGCCGCGGCTGCGGCCGTTGAGGTCGCCGCCCAGGCGGATCGCGCTGTTGTGGGTAGTGGAAGTGTGGATGATGACGTTGCCGACGACGTCGGAATCGGCATTGATGTTAGGCGGATTGCCGTTGGGCCACGCGGCGCAGTCCGGGCCGATCAGTTCGATTTCCTGGTAGACCCCGCCCTCCAACCAGTTGTAATAGATCAGGTTACGCTCGTGCCGGCTCTTGATCAGGTTGCCGCCCTTTCCGTCGTGCACATAGTTGTAGCGCATCAGGAACACAGAACCCGGATAGCGCGCGGCATCCGAAGTCATGTAGATGGGGTGTTTCTGATCGTTGGCGCCGGCGTTGTAAATTTCGTTGTATTCGAGCGTGAACGAACCCGAGCCGTCGTCGGCGCCGAGAACGCCGTGAGCGGGGCAATCGTGAATCACGCTATCGCGCACGGTGACGTTGTGGCCTCCATTGAAGATACAACTCTTGCTGCCGCCAGTGACGTCGAACCCTTCGAAGACGATGTGGTTGGATTCTTGGAATTTGACCGTGTGCTCGCCGCCCTGCAGCTTCGGCCGCGTACCGCCGGTGCGGTCCCACTTGATAATTACCGGATTGGCGGCAGTGCCGCTGTCGTCGTCCTCGACCACAACGCCGCCGTTATAGGTGGCGCCGCCCTTGACCAGCACGATGTCGCCGGGCGTCAGATCGCGCGCGGAGAACACCGCGCCCAGCTGTGTGTACTGCGCGCCCGAACCCGCCGGGCCGACCGTGTAGGTGGCGGCCAGCGCGCTGCAGGGAAGCAGCGCGAACAGCGCCGCACTGGACAGATGGCGGATGCGAAGCATGGCGAACCCCCGGGCGACGAAGCCGCGATTCTGTGCGCTGGCGTGAGGGTGCGGCACCCCTCTTTCGGCAGTGTCGGACAGGTTTCGCGCTGATTTGCGACAGGCTGCGCGTATGCGATGCGACCCCGCATAACAAACGGACGCAATGCGTCCCGTGCGGCGGTTGGGTGTCTGCCCTCAGAGCCGGCTGGTGATCGCCGTGGCGAACGACGTGGTGGTGCCGCTGCCGCCCAGATCGGGAGTCAGCGAATCCTTCGCTTCCAGCGTGGCGATGATCGCCTTGCGCAGGCGCTCCGCGTTCTGCGGCTGGCCGATGTGGTCGAGCATCTGCGCCGCGCCGAGCAGCAGCGCGCAGGGATTGGCGACGCCCTTGCCGGCGATGTCCGGGGCCGAGCCGTGCACCGCTTCGAAGATCGCCGCCTCGGTGCCGATGTTCGCGCCCGGGGCCAGACCCAGCCCGCCGACCAGACCGGCGCACAGGTCGGAAATGATGTCGCCGAACAGGTTGGTGGTGACAATGATGTCGAACTGCTCCGGGCGCATCACCAGCTGCATGCAGGTGTTGTCCACGATCATCTCGTTGCACTCAATCTCGGGATACTGCGCGGCCACTTCGCGCGCCACTTTCAGGAACAGGCCCGAGGTGGACTTGAGAATATTGGCCTTGTGCACCACGGTGACCTTCTTGCGACCTGCGCTGCGCGCCAGCTCGAAGGCGTAGCGCACGATGCGCTCGGAACCGGCGCGCGTGACTTTCTGCGTGAGCGTGGCGAACTGCCCGTCCTCGGAGGTCATCTGGCCTTCGCCGATGTACGCGCCTTCGGTGTTCTCGCGCACGGTGATCAGGTCCACGCCGGTCGGGAAGCGCGACTTGGTGTTGGGGAAGGACTTGGCGGGACGCACGTTGGCGTACAGGTCGAAGCGCTTGCGCAGCTCCACGTTGATCGAACTGAAGCCCTCGCCCACCGGCGTGGTCAACGGGCTCTTCAGCGCGATGCGGTTCCTGCGGATCGAATCCAGCGTGGCCTGCGGCAGCAGTTCGCCGTGCTTTTCCAGCGCCACCAGACCGGCATCGGCGTCTTCGTAGACCAGGCCGGCGTCGAGGGCGTCGAGCACCTGCAGGGCGGCGTCCATGATTTCCGGGCCGATGCCATCGCCGCGGATGACGGTGATCGTCTGGGTCATTGCGTTGGGGTTCCGAACAGGGCGTGCACGCGCGAAGGAAGCGCTGTGCGGTCGCGGGAGAAAGTTGAGGCGCGAATTATGCCTGAAGGCGGGCCCGGCCGCAGCGTGCGGCACCCACTTCCGCCATGGGCGCGGCGCGACCGATGGCATCCGCGCAGGCCCGGCTTCTGGCCGTAACCGGCGGCGGCCGCGCTCGCCAACATGACCGCCACCCAATCCCGCAAAGGAACCGCGTCATGATGTATTCGCCCGATATCGTGCCGTCGCAACGGCCGCAGATCCGCCTGCTGATCCTGGAGAATTCCACCTTCGAGCGCGAAGGCGCGCAGTCGCTGGTGCGCCCGCACATGGACCTGGAAGTGGTGGGCGTCACCGCCGAACCCGCCGAAGCGTTCCGCATCGCCGCGCGCACGCCGCCTGACGTGGTGGTGGTGAATCTGCAGAACACGGATGTGGCGCGCGTGCTGCGCGAACTCAGGCAACGGCTGCGCGCCGTGCGCTATCTGGTCATGGTGCCGTCGGCCGAACCGTCGGTCTGGCGCGGCCTGCGCAGCGCTGGCGCCGACGAGCTGCTGTTCGGCTTCATACGCCCTCAGGCCGTGATCGAAGCTATCCGCAAGCTGGGTTACGAAGCCAGCAGAGCCTGACCCGCTTGCGGCGGCGAAACCTCAGCCATGGTCGTGCGCGGACGGCCCGTCCGCGCCGGCTTCCAGCCGGTCCAGGAAATCCACCGCGCGCCGCAAGTGAGGGATCACGATCGATCCCCCTACCACCAGCCCGACCGAGAACGTTTCGAAGAACTCCTCGCGGCCAACCCCGGCCTGCCTGCACTGGGCCACGTGGTAGCTGATGCAGTCGTCGCAGCGCAGCACCAGCGACGCCACCAGCCCCAGCAGTTCCTTGGTCTTCACATCCAGCGCGCCGGCCTGGTAGGTCTGCGTGTCGAGCGCGAAGAAGCGGCGCACGACCTGGTTCGGTTCGGCCAGGATGCGGTCGTTCATGCGTTGGCGGAACTGGTTGAACTCGGCCAGACGATCGCCGTCGGTCTCGTGGGCGCTGCTCACGGCCGCTCTCCCGTGCCCTGACCGGCCAGCAGCGGTTCCAGCTTGCCGGCGCGGTGCAGCGCGATCATGTCGTCGTAACCGCCGACATGGGTGTCGCCCACGAAAATCTGCGGCACGCTGGTGCGGCGGGCCAGGGCCATCATCTTTTCGCGTGCGGCCGGGTCGATGTCGATGCGCACTTCGGTCCAGGTCTGCTGCCTGCTTTTCAAGAAGTTCTTGGCGGCCACGCAGTACGGGCAGATGGCGCTGGTGTACAGGATGATTTCCGGCTTGGCGGCGTTGTTTGCATCGGTCACGGGAATTCTCGGCGTCGGTTGCGGTCGATGCGAACCATGGTGGCACGCCGCCGCGTTGCCAGCCGTCAATCCGCGGCGCAGCGGATTAACCGCCGATTCACGCGGTGGCGGGCGCCAGCCCTCATCCTGCGCCCTGGGTCCCAACCCTGGTTTCCGTCCTGGCTTTTTGGAGTAACGCTTGCGTCCTTCCCTGCTCGCGCTTGCCCTGACCCTCGCGGTCGCCACGCCGCTGGCGCCGGCGCAGGAGTCCAGATTGCCGGATATCGGCTCTTCGGCCGGCGAACTGCTGACCCCGGCACGCCAGGCCGAATATGGCGGCATGCTGCTGCGCGAATTGCGCAACTACAACTACCTGCTGCAGGACCCGCTGCTGGACGAGTGGCTGCAGGGCATGGGCGGGCGCCTGGGTGCGGACAGCGACCAGCCGCGACAGCCCTACACGTTCTTCCTGCTCGGCGACCGCCAGATCAACGCCTTCGCCACGCTGGGGGGCTACATCGGGGTCAATGCCGGTTTGATCCTGACCGCCGAACGCGAGGACGAAGTGGCGGCGGTGCTCTCGCACGAGATCGCGCATGTCACCCAGCAGCACGTACTGCGCGGCGTGGAGCGCGCGCAGCGCGACCAGATCCCTATCCTGCTGGGCATGCTGGGCGCCATTGCGGTGGCGCAGGCGGCAGGCGGCAGCTCCAGCGGCGACGCGTCGCAGGCCGCGATGGCCAGCGCCATGGGCCTGATGCAGCAGCGTCAGATCGACTACACCCGTTCCAACGAGTCCGAAGCCGACCGCGTCGGCATCCAGACCCTGGGCCGCGCCGGCTACGACGTGAATGCGATGGCGGGCTTCTTCCAGCGCATGTCGCAAGCCACGCGCGGCAACCGCGGCGGCGAGCGCGAGCGCACCCCGGACTACCTGCAGACCCACCCGGTCACCACCACCCGCATCAGCGAAGCGCGCCAGCGCGCCGAGCAGATCGCGCGCGAAAACAGCATCGCCACCACCACCGCCACGCCCGGCGGCACCCTGACCGAACGCATTCCGCGCAACCCCAGCTATGCCGCGCCCGGCGGCAGCGGCAATCCGCTGCTGCCCGGCTCGCTGCGGCTGGCGGTCGGCGATCTGGCCAAGGGCGGCAGCGGCCAGTTCGACTGGGCCAAGGAGCGCCTGCGCGTGCTCAGCGCCGATACCTCCACCGCCGCCATCCGCGAGTACGAACGTATCCGCGAAGGCAGCCCTAGCGGCCTTACCGATGCTCAAAAGTACGGGCTGGCCCTGGCCCACCTGCAGGGCAACAACCCCAGCGCCGCCGCCGCCGACCTGGCGCCTTTGCTGGAAAAACACCCCGGCAACCGCTGGCTGGCGCTGGCCCTGGGCCAGGCCGAATCGCGCAGCGGCAAGGCCGACGCCGCCAACCAGCGCTTCGCCGCGCTGCTGCGGCAGTCGCCCAACCACCGCGCCGTTGCCCTGACCTACGCCCAGGCCCTGAACGAACAGGGCGGCCGCGAATCCGGCCAGCGCGCCCAGGCGGTGCTGCGCCCGCTGCTGGGCAGTGCCGGCAGCGATCCGGTGTTCCAGCAGCAGTTCGCGCGCGCCAACGAACTGGCCGGCGACCTGGCTCGCGCCGGTGAAGCCTACGCCGAAGCGGCCTTCCTCAACGGACGCCCAGAGCAGGCCCTGATCCAGCTGCAGACCCTGAAAAAACGCGACGACTTGGACTACTACGCCCGCGCGCGCATCGATGCGCGCATCGCCGGTATCACCCCGCAGGTGTTGGAGCTGCGGCGCCAGGGCATCCGCGACCCGGATGTTGAGCGGCGCTGAGCAAAGTCCGGGCAAGTACGCAGGGCGGCTCTCTTGCGGTAGAGGCTTCAGCCCCGACGCTTTGCTGGTTCTTCGAAATCAAGGCGTCGGGGCTGAAGCCTCTCCCATATCCGAACGAAATCCTTTTTCATTCAAATGCTGATGCAACCTGGTTGTCATGTGACACCGGCCGAAATCCGGCTTCGTGGGCACAGCCTGTCATTTCATGGTCATAAAAACGTCGTCTACTTGCAGACCATGGCCTACAGTGCCTTGGCAGACGCGCAGGGATACGACATGCAAAAGCACATTCTGATCGTCGATGACGAACCCGCCATCCGCGACATGGTCGCCTTCGCGCTGCGCAAGGGCGATTTCGAACCGGTCCACGCCGGCGATGCGCGCGAGGCCCAGAGCGCCATCGCCGACCGCGTGCCTGACCTGATCCTGCTCGACTGGATGCTGCCCGGCACCAGCGGCCTGGAGCTGGCGCGGCGCTGGCGCAAGGACGCCCTGACCCGCGACGTGCCGATCATCATGCTGACCGCGCGCGGTGAGGAAAACGACCGTGTCGGCGGCCTGGAAGCCGGCGTCGACGACTACGTGGTCAAGCCTTTTTCCGCGCGCGAGCTGCTGGCGCGGATCCGCGCGGTGATGCGGCGCTCGCGCGAGGACGACGAGGACGGCAGCATCGCCGTCGGCGCGCTGCGCATCGACGGCGCCGCGCACCGGGTGTTCGCCGCCGACACGCCGGTGCCGATCGGCCCTACCGAATACCGCCTGCTGCATTTCTTCATGACCCACCCCGAGCGCGTCTATAGCCGCACCCAACTGCTCGACCACGTCTGGGGCGGCAGCGTGTATGTGGAAGAACGTACCGTCGACGTGCACATCCGCCGCTTGCGCAAGACCCTGGAACCGCACGGCGTGGAGAACATGGTGCAGACCGTGCGCGGCTCCGGGTATCGGTTTTCGGCGGCGGTGTGAGGGGCGGGTAGCGGGTAGCCGGAAAGCATGCGCGGTCGGATGTTCCGGTTACCGGTTACCGGTCACCGGCTCCCGGCTCCGCGCTCCCGCCTCATCCCTGCAACCCGCCTCTGACACAATCCCCCTATGCCCCACTACATCCGCTCCGCCTGGTTCAAGACCCTCGGCCAATTGGTCGCGGTGCTGGCGCTGGCCGTGCTGCTGGGCTGGGCGCTCGGTCAAGTCTGGCCGGTGCTGGCGCTGGCGGCGCTCGGCGTGGTGGCGTGGCACTACTGGCGGCTGCGCAAGGTGCTGCTGCGCCTGACCGCCCGCCAACGGCTGGAGCCGGTGCGCGGCGACGGCGTGTGGAACGAACTCGACCGCCTGCTGTACCGCAGCCAGGCCGAGATGCGCAGCCGCAAGCGCCGCCTGTTGACCATGCTGCGCGCCTACCGCGCCGCCGCCGCCGCGTTGCCCGACGCGGTGGTGGTGGTGGAACGCAACAGCCAGCGCGTGCAGTGGTTCAACAAGGCCGCGGCCTCGCTCCTGGGCTTGCACTACCCCAACGATCTGGGCGCAACGATCGGCGAACGCCTGCAGCCGCTGCCGATGACGCACTGGCTGGCCGCCGGGCGCAACGCCGAGCCGATGCTCGATGCCGCTTCGCCGGTCGACCCGGAGCTGCGTCTCAACCTGCGCCTGATTCCGTATTCGGACGAATACTGGCTGCTGGTGGCGCGCGACGTCAGCAAGATGCTGCGCCTGGAACAGATGCGCCGCGATTTCGTCGCCAACGTCTCGCACGAGCTGCGCACCCCGTTGACCGTGGTCCACGGCTACCTGGACATGCTGGACCCGACCGATTTCCCGGAGTGGACCCCGATTCTGGCGGAAATGCAGAAGCAGTCGCAGCGCATGACCCAGCTGGTCGAGGATCTGCTGACCCTGTCGCGGCTCGAGGCGCAGGACAGCCTGCCCGACGAGAGCGTGGCCATGGCGCCGATGCTGGCCACGCTGCGGCGCGAAGCCGAGGCGCTCAGCCAGCACCGCCACAATCTGGTGGTGCAGGACGAAGCCGGCTGCGACCTGTGGGGTTCCAACAAGGAGCTGCACAGCGCCTTTTCCAACCTGGTCAGCAACGCGGTGCGCTACACCCCGGTCGGCGGCACCATCACCGTGCGCTTCGCGCGCGAAGGCGACGGCGCGGCGCTCAGCGTGCGCGATACCGGCTACGGCATTCCGCAGGCGCACCTGCCGCGCATTACCGAACGCTTCTACCGCGTGTCCACCAGCCGTTCGCGCGAAAGCGGCGGCACCGGGCTGGGGCTGTCCATCGTCAAGCATGTGTTGAACCTGCATCAGGCGCGGCTGGAGATCGAAAGCGAAGTCGGCCAGGGCAGCCTGTTCTCTATCCACTTCAACGCCGCGCGCGTGCATCCGCGCGACCCCGCGCCCACCCTGCCGCCACTGCAGAGCCAGACCGTATGAATGCCGCCGTCCAGACCTTGCCCGAGATCGCGCCACCGACCGAAGGCGATCCGCTGCGCGACCCGGCGCTGTACCTCAACCGCGAACTGTCGCAGCTGGATTTCAATTTCCGCGTGCTGTCCCAGGCGCTGGATCCGCAGGTGCCGCTGCTGGAGCGGCTGCGCTTCCTGTGCATTTCCTGCACCAACCTGGACGAATTCTTCGAGATCCGCGCGGCCACCGTGCGCCATGCCTTGGATTTCGGCCTGCCGGCCGCCGCCGACGGCCTCAGCCCCGCCACCATCCTCAACAAGATCCACGACCGCGCCGCGCAGCTGGTCGACGCGCAATACCGCTGCTGGAACGAGGTCATGCGCCCGTCTTTGAACGACGCCGGCGTGCGCGTGCTCGGCCGCGATTCGTGGAACGCACGGCAGACGCGCTGGCTGCGCGCGTACTTCCGCGACGAAATCATGCCGGTACTGTCGCCGCTGGGCCTGGACCCCTCGCACCCTTTTCCCAAGATCCTCAACAAGTCGCTGAACATCGTGGTGGTGCTGAAGGGCAAGGACGCGTTCGGCCGTGCCGGGCACATGGCCATCGTGCGCGCGCCGCGCTCGCTGCCGCGCATCATCCACCTGCCGCAGCGCGTGTCCGGCGGCGAGCACGATTTCGTGCTGCTGTCGTCGGTGCTGTCGGCGTTCGCCGATGAAATGTTTCCGGGCATGGAGGTCAAGGGCGCCTACCAGTTCCGCGTCACCCGCAACTCCGAGCTGGTGGTGGACGAGGCCGAAGTGGAAAACCTGGCCCTGGCCCTGCGCGACGAGCTGGTGGGGCGCGGCTACAACCCGGCCGTGCGGCTGGAAATCGCCAAGGACTGCCCCAAGCCGATCATGCGCACCCTGCTGCAGAACTTCGCGCTGCCTGAAAACGCGGTGTACCTGATCGACGGGCCGGTCAACCTCAACCGCGTCACCCAGGTCTACGATCTGGTGACCCGGCCGGAGCTGAAATACCCGCCGTTCAACCCGCGCGCGCTGCGCGGTCAGGACAGCATGTTCGAAACCGTGGACGACGGCGACGTGCTGCTGCATCACCCCTTCGACGCGTTCACGCCGGTGCTGGAGCTGATGCGTCAGGCGGCGGTGGATCCGGCGGTGCTGGCGATCAAGCAGACCCTGTACCGCACCGGCAAGGATTCGGCGCTGGTCGACGCGTTGATCCTGGCCGCACGCAACGGCAAGGACGTGACCGTGGTGGTGGAACTGCGCGCGCGCTTCGACGAAGACGCCAACTTGGGCGTCGCCGACCGTCTGCAGGAAGCCGGCGTGCAGGTGGTGTACGGCGTGGTCGGCTTCAAGACCCATGGCAAGATGCTGCTGATCGTGCGCCGCGAAGGCCGCAAGCTGCGCCGCTACGTGCACCTGGGCACCGGCAATTACCACAGCGGCACCGCGCGCGCCTACACCGACCTGGGCCTGATCACCACCGATCCGGATATCGGCAACGATGTGCATCTGCTGTTCCAGCAGCTGTCCGGGCTGGCGCCTTCGACCAAGCTCAAGCGCATGCTGCAGTCGCCCTTCACCCTGCACGCCGGCGTGCTGAAGAAAATCGAGCGCGAAGCCAAGCTGGCGCGCGCCGGCAAGCCCGCACGCATCATCGCCAAGATCAACGCGCTCAACGAGCCGCGCGTGATCCGCGCGCTGTACGCCGCATCCCAGTCCGGGGTGAAGATCGACCTGATCGTGCGCGGCGCCTGCACCCTGCGCCCCGGAATACCCGGTATTTCCGACAACATCCGCGTGCGCTCCATCATCGGGCGTTTCCTCGAACACAGCCGCATCTACTGGTTCGGCAACGACGGCGACCCCGAGCTGTATTGCGCCAGCGCCGACTGGCTGGAACGCAACCTGCTGCACCGCGTGGAAACCTGCTTCCCGATCCTGGACGAGGAACTGGCCGAGCGCGTGTTCGCCGAAGCCCTGCAGAACTATCTGGACGACAACACCAACGCCTGGGAGCTCAACGCCGAAGGCGAATACCGCAAGCTGTCGCCTGCCGAAGGCGAGGCACCGCATTCGGCGCAGGCGACCTTGCTGGCAAAGGTTTGACTGTAGGAGCGCCCCATGGGCGCGAGCTCTTCCATTCGGCCAACAGGAGCTCGCACCCATGGCGCGCTCCAACGGGGTCGGACCTCTCACCGCATCGGTTAAGATTCACGCATGCCTTTCGCCGTCTCCGCCGTCTCTCCCCCGCTGCAGGACGGCGACCAGCTGGCCGCCGTCGATATCGGCTCCAACAGTTTCCACATGGTGGTGGCGCGCTATACGCTGGGGCAGCTGCGCGTGGTGGACCGGCTGCGCGAAACCGTGCGCATGGCCGACGGCCTGGACGACAAGGGCGGCATTTCCGCAGAAGCGCGGCAGCGCGGGCTGGAGTGTTTGGCGCGTTTCGGTCAGCGCGTGCGTGATATTCCGCAGGGCCGCGTGCGCGCGCTGGCCACCAACACCGTGCGCCAGCTGTCGGCGCCGCAAAGTTTCCTCGTTCCGGCCGAAACCGCGCTGGGCCACGCCATCGAAGTCGTCTCCGGCCGCGAGGAAGCGCGCCTGATCTATCTGGGCGTGGCCCATGCGCAGCCGCCCAGACCCGGACAGCTGCGGCTAGTCATCGACATCGGCGGCGGCTCCACCGAATTCATCATCGGCCGCGGCTTCGAACAGATCGAGCGCGAGAGCCTGCAGGTGGGCTGCATCGCCAGCACGCGGCGGTTTTTCCCCGGCGGCAAGCTGTCGAAGAAACGCTGGAAGGATGCGCTGACCGAAATCGGCGCCGAATTCCAGCAGTTCGCCGGCCTGTACCGCGCGCTCGGCTGGCAGGAAGCGCTGGGCTCTTCCGGCACGCACAAGGCCATCGGCGAAATCTGCGCGGCGATGAAACTGACCAAGGGCGCGATCACCGCCGAAGCGCTGCCGCAGGTGCGCGACCGCCTGCTGCTGGCCGACCATATCGATCGCATCGAGCTGCCCGGCCTGTCCAGCGATCGCCGCCCGATCATCGCCGGCGGCGTGCTGGTGCTGGAGGCCGCGTTCGAAGCGCTGGGCCTGCAGCGCCTGATGGTCAGCAAGGCGGCGATGCGCGAAGGCATCCTCTACGACATGCTGGGCCGCGGCAGCGACAACGATCCACGCGAGGCGTCGGTGGCCTCGCTGATCCAGCGCTACGGCATCGACGAAGCCCAGGCCGCACGCGTGGAAAGCACCGCGATGCGCCTGTTCGAACAAGTGGCGCAGCGCTGGGCTCTGGACGACGACGACGCGCGCCAGCTCGGCTGGGCCGCGCGCCTGCACGAAATCGGCCTGGCCGTCGCGCACAGCCAATATCACGTGCATGGCGCGTATCTGCTGGAGAATTCGGATATCGCCGGCTTCTCGCGCCAGGAGCAGCAAGTGCTGGCCGCATTGGTGCGCAGCCATCGGCGCGGCATTTCCAAATCCGCGTTCGACGCGCTGCCGGATCGCCTGCTGCTGAGCGCGCGGCGCAAGGCCGCACTGCTGCGCGTGGCGGTGCTGCTGCAGCGCGCGCACGATCCGGAGCCGATCCCGAAACTGGAACTGGCCGCAGATGGCGACAAGCTCAACCTGGTCGTATCCAAGCGCTGGATCGAAGCGCGCCCGCTGCTGCGCACCGACCTGATCGGCGAGCCTGAAGACATGGCCGGCCTGGGCGTGACTTTCATGCCCATGGTGCTCTGACCAAAGTCGCTGATCAAGCGAGCCGATAAACTTCCTTGTAGAGCCGAGCTTACTCGGCTGCTTTTTTCTCTGCGAAAGAACACTCGAGCAAGCCCGGCTCCAAAAACAGCGCGCTCAACCTCCATTGCGCGCGCTCTGGCATCATGCACAACCGAATCCCGAGCCACGGCCGCATGCAGACTTTCCGCATTCCCCACACCGACCTGGAAGTCTCGCGTATCGCCTACGGCTGCATGCAGCTGAGCAGCGCCTGGGACGACGCGCCACTGACCGCGATAGAGCGCACGCGCTGCGCCGCGCTGGTGGATGCCGCGCTGGAACAGGGCATCAATCTATTCGACCACGCCGACATCTACGCGCGCGGCAAATCCGAACGCTTGTTCGGCGAAGTCCTGCGCGCTGCGCCGGGCCTGCGCGAGCGCATCGTGCTGCAGTCCAAATGCGGCATCCGCTTCGCCGACGATCCGCAGCCCGGCATGCCCGGCCGCTACGATTTCAGCTACGCGCACCTCGTGGCCTCGGTGGAAGGCATCCTGCAGCGCCTAGGCACCGATCGCTTGGACCTGCTGCTGCTGCATCGCCCCGATCCGCTGTGCCAACCGCAGGAAGTCGCGCGTGCGTTCGATCATCTGCTCGCCAGCGGCAAAGTCCGCCACTTCGGCGTCAGCAACCACAGCGCCGCGCAGATCGCGCTGTTGCAAAAGCATCTGGATCAGCGGCTGGTGGTCAACCAGATCGAGTTGAGCCTGCGCCATCACCACCCGATTTCCGAAGGCATCCTGGTCAACCAGACCGATGCCGAGACCGCCGGCGCAGCCGGAATCCTGGACTACTGCCGCCGACACGAGCTGCTGGTGCAAGCCTGGTCGCCGCTCGCGGGCGGCAAACTGTCGGGCCCTGCCGCCGCTTTGGCCGCGCAGTTCGCGCAAGCGAGAGGCGTATCGACGGAAGCGGTTTTACTGGCCTGGCTGCTCAGACATCCCGCGCCGATCCAGCCGATCATCGGCACCACCAATACTCAACGCCTGACCGGCAGCTGCCAGGCGCCGTCCATAGAACTCACCCGCGAAGAGTGGTACGCACTCTTGGCCGCAGTCCGCGGCGCAGGCGTGCCGTAAAAACCCCTCTCCTTTCATGGGAGAGGGACCGCTGCGCGCAGCGAAGCAAGGAGAGGGTCGGCTTTCGATCTTCGTCGATGCGATCAGGCTACGCCGCTGGCGCGATATCGAAATGCAGCACCTCCTCGCGAATGCCCAGCTTGGTGTACAGCGCCACGGCCGGTTCGTCCACAAGGTCGGCCTGCACGAAGATCACGTAAGCGCCGCGCGCCGCCGCGATGTTCCTGATTTCTTCGATCAGAGCGGTAGCGATGCCCTCGCGCCGGTGCGCCTCGACCACCGCCAGGTCGTAGATGTAGATCTCGCTGCGCTCCTGTTCGAACTTGGGCAGCACATACGCCCCGATGCCGCCCACGACTTCATCGCCCACGAGCGCAGCAAGCGCGATAAAGGTGTCGCTGCCCAGCAGGCGCCGCAGATAGGCCGCGCTCGGCTGGGCTTTGCTGTAGGTCGGCACGTCGTAAAAGACCACGCCGAACATATCCAGCGTCGACCTCATCAAGGCTTCGTCATCGGGGCCGAGCGTGCGGATGGAGTAGGGAACCGGAGGCATGCGGAAATTCCGTGATGTGGTTAGGGCACGGCCAACTGCCTTGGTCGCATCGAAGCTGCGTCGCTGTCAGCCGATCGGCGTTGCCGATACGGAAAATGTTAGCCCATGCGGAACGCGAAACGGTGCGCCCCTCTTGCGATTCTGAACCGCGCAGGGCGGGTTGGGACCCGCCATTCTGGAACGTTGCGATATCCCGAATGGCGGTCTTGACCTGTCGTCAGGAGTATCGCGACGTCCGAAACGGCGGGTCGAGAACCGCCCTATCCCGCGCCGCGCCGCGCCGCAGAACGCTGCCGGAACACCACGCAGACCGTGGTCGCGTCGAGCACGGCGAATTCCTGCGCGGCCCAAGGCTCGCCTGCACGATTTTCGGGCATGCGATGCGCGGAACGCCCGTATCAACCCGGCCGCTACACGGTTTCGGACGGCTTTTTTCCCGGCGGCCAGCGTGCGGCACCAGGCGCGGCAAGAGCATGAGCCCCAAGTGCACGGATCACGTGCCGCGAAGCAGGCGACGAGCGTCTATCGCTTGAATGCTTGCGCCCATTTCTAGAGCGAAGGTCTAGGCATCGGCGAACACGTACCGCGGATAACGGAACTTCGCGTTCGCACTGTCGGCGAGCTCGATATCCAGCGTGACGGCGGGGGCTGACGCGGAAGTACGCGCCAGTTCTGCGCCTTCGGGGTCGATGATCCAGCCGATGCCGCCACACGAGCCATCCTGATGCCTTCGGTTCGAGGACAGGCTGAAAACCCCGGCTCGGACCGCCACCGTTTTGGCCAGTCCGACCCACCGCTCCGTTGTGGCTGCCGCGGTCGCCCGAGGCGTCACGACCGCGTGGACATCCGCCTTTGCGTACGCTCCGAGCGTTTCCAGGGCCCATAGTTCGGTGCAGATGTTGAGCCCGAACCTGAAAGGGCCTGCGGCATAAGCGGGGTAGTCGGCGGAACCCTTCGCGAACCAGCGCGCTTCCCAACCCCCGGGTTCGTTCGGCAAGTGACGCTTGCTCCTGAGGGGCGCAAGACCATCGGAGTCGGACCAAAGGAACCCTTGGTTCAATCGCTTGCCCGCGACGGTGGTCGGAACCGAGCCGATGACGAAGGAGCACTTCAGCTCCGGCAGGCGGGCTAGCCAGGTAGCGGCCTCGCGCTCGAACTCAAGCCAACGCTGCTGATCGAATTCTTCGCTTTCCCAGACCGGCGCCAGAAACGCGAATTCCGGCAGGACCAGCAGGTCGGTGCCTTCATCGCGGCAATGCAGGCACAGGTCTGTCCAGGATTTCTCGGCGGCAGAGTATTCGTGTGGAGTTTCGCAAACGGTGATGCGCATGGTCGCCTTTCTGATGTTCACGCATGAATCGAACCGGGCCGTGGAGTGGCTTCGGCCCGGATGAAGAGCCAGGCTTCGCCTGCGTCACTTGCTTCGCTTCTCCCCGCGCTTCACGAACAGCACGTCGAACGCCGGCGTCCAGGTCTTGCCGCCGTCTTTCGACTGCACCGCCCACTCGCGCACGCCGTTATCCTTGGCCTCCCAGGTAATGCGCTGCATGACCGTCTTGCCGTCCTGCATGTGCACCTCGCCTTCAAGAGTCAGCGCGCCGTCCTTGAAGTCGCCCCAGAGCATCATGATCGAGCCGCGATTGGTGACCCAGGTCTGTTGCCATTGTTTGCGCACGGGGTCGTAGCTGAGAATGCTGTCGCCGATGAGTCCATCGTTCTGCTCGTAGAGTTCGTGGAGGGCGCAACCCTGGGCGATGGGCGTGACGCGCGCGCGCGCTATGGAGGGCCCCTCCGGAGCATCGGCCTCGAAGGTATCCCAATCGCCGATCCAGAAATCCAGCTGATGGTATTCCGCGGCACTGCAGTGGGGCGAGACAGGCGTCGCGGCTGCAGGGGCCGCCACGGCCGGGGCGATAAAGCCAATGCCAAGCGCCGCCAGTGCGCTCCGCAGAGGCTTGAGTCGAAGCGTTTCTTTCATGGGTGTTTGCCACTCGGGGAAGCCCTGTCGGGCGGGGCTCAAGTGATACACGCCTCATGGCACAACTACTGGCCGGATTCGGACATCATCGGTGTTGCGACACACTCCTACATGAGGCGTGATGCTTATTGAACTACCTAAGTAGAGGCCTGTCACCTGTCGTCGATTGGAACGGGCGAGCGCGGTCAAGCACTGAAAGCACCCGCTGATCGCGGCGTCTCCAGGCTTCGGCAACCTGCCTCCGACCGACCGGGGCCCTGCACTGCAGGGGCTTCTTGTTTCCGGGATATGACGACGACGCGCTGCGCACGCTCAAAAAGCCTCTCGAGTCACCGCACGGTCACGCGGCTGCAACCCGCGCTTCATGCCGCGCGCCCAGCATGCATAAAACGTGGAGTCGCGCATGCGCTATGCCATCGTCACCGAAACCTATCCGCCCGAGATCAATGGCGTGGCCCTGACCGTGCACGGGCTGGAAATGGGGCTGCGCGCGCGCGGCCACGAAGTGCGGGTAGTGCGCCCGCGACAGGACAGTGATATCGACGCTGCCGCCGATACGCTGCTGGTGCGTGGTGCCGGGCTACCGCGCTATCCGGGCCTGAAGTTCGGCCTGCCCGCCACCGGCGCGCTGACCCGGCAGTGGAGCACGACGCCGCCGGATGCGATTTACGTGGCCACCGAAGGCCCGCTGGGCTGGTCGGCGTTGCGCACGGCGCGCCGGCTCGGCATTCCCGCAGCCACCGGGTTCCACACGCGTTTCGACCAGTACATGCGCGACTACGGCATGGCGTTCCTGCAGCAGACCGCGCTGCGCTGGATGCGGCGTTTCCACAACGGCGGCCAGGCCACGCTGGTGCCGACATTGGAGCTGGCGGAATTCCTGCGGGCGCAGCGTTTCAAGCACGTGGTGCGCCTGGCGCGCGCGGTGGACACGCGCCAGTTCAGCCCGGAAAAGCGCGATGCGGCGCTGCGCGAAAGCTGGGGCGTGGGCGAAACCGGACTGGCGGTGATCTACCTCGGCCGGATTGCGCCGGAAAAGAATCTGGAGCTGGCCGTGCGCGCGTTCCGGGAACTGCAGCGCGGCCGGCCGGATGCGCGCTTCGTCTGGGTGGGCGACGGACCCACGCGGCACAAGCTGGCGGAAGAGAATCCGGACTTCATCTTCTGCGGCGTGCAGCGCGGCGCGGACGTGGCGCGGCATTTCGCCAGCGCCGATCTGTTCCTGTTCGCCAGCCATAGCGAAACCTTCGGCAACACCACGCTGGAGGCGATGGCGAGCGGCGTGGCCACGGTGGCCTTCGACTACGGCGCGGCGCGCGAACACCTGCACGACGGCGTGCACGGCGCGGCCGTGGACAACGACGCCGACTTCATCGCCGCGGCGGTGAAGCTGGCGAACGACGACGAGCTGCGCCACACGGCAGGCCGCTGCGCGCATCGCGCGGTGCGGGCGCTGCATCCCGACCAGGTCGCCGCCGACTTCGATGCCTTGCTCGCCCAGCTGGCCCACAGCAGGAGGCCTTATGCGTCTGCCGCTACCGCGTGACTTCATGCACGGCCGCGCCGACGGAACCGGCCATGGCCGCGATGCGGGCTGGTGCCTGCGCGCCAATCGCTGGGGCCAATGGCAGGCGCTGCGCCGCTTCTTCGCCGCGATCAGCCGCCTGGGCGACGGCGTGTTCTGGTACGCGCTGATGGGCGCGCTGATCGTGTTCGATGGACTGGAGGGACTGGCGGCGTCGGCGCATCTGGCGGCGACCGGCGTGATCGCGCTGACGCTGTACAAACTGCTGAAGCGCTGGACCCGGCGCCCGCGTCCGTTCGCTTCCGACGTGCGCATCCGCGCCTGGGTGGCGCCGCTGGATGAATTCAGTTTCCCTTCCGGCCACACCCTGCACGCGGTGGCGTTCAGCATCGTGGCGATCGCGCACTACCCGCTGCTGGCCGCGCTGCTGATTCCGTTCACCGCCTGCGTGGCGGTGTCGCGCGTGGTGCTGGGGCTGCACTACCCCAGCGATGTGCTGGCCGCGCTGGGAATCGGGTCGGCGTTGGCGGCTGTGTCGCTGTGGCTGGTGCCGAGCGTCGGCCTGTTCGCAACGTAGAGGTAGGGCGGGTCTTGACCCGCCGTCCGGCACGTAGCGATATTCATGATCGCGGTCTTCAGCCTTCGTCGGGAGTATCGCGATTTCCCAGAATGGCGGGTCGAGACCCGCCCTACGTGAATGTCGTGACGCGCGCGCGCGCGATGTTGGGCGCCGACTGCATGTTCCAGTCGCGATCGTTGGCCACCTGCGCCTGCGCGCGGCTGGCGTCCAGCGCGTCGAAATCCAGATCGGCGACGGCCCAAGGCGCCTCGCCCTGCGTTTGCGCGACGATGCCGTCGGTGGGCAGGCCGGTGTCCATGGGCGCATAGATCGCGGCTTCGCCGGTGTTGGCGTCCAGCGCGGGACTCCAGCTCGCTTCGCCGGCGGTCACCGACTGGGCGACGAAGATGCGGTTCTCCAGCGCACGCGCCAGGCAGCCCACGCGCACGCGGGTAGCGCCGGCGGCGGTATCGGTGCAGCTGGGCGTCAGCAGCAGCCGCGCGCCGGCTTCGCACTGCGCGCGCACCGGCAGCGGGAATTCGACGTCGTAGCAGACCGCGATGCCGACGCGTGCGGATTCGGCCTGAAACACGCGCAACGCATCGCCGCTTTCGATCACGCCCAGCGATTTCTCGAAGCCGGTAAGCTGCAGTTTGTCCTGCCAGCCGTGTCCGCCGTCCGGCGCGAACCAGTCGCTGCGGTTGCGGTAGCGGCCGTTGCCATGCGCCAGCAGGAAAGTACCTGCGATCAGATGCAGCCGGTGCTGGCGCGCCAGGCGCGAGAACGACGCGATCCATTCCTGCCGGTAGCACTGAATCGCGGCGAGCGATGCGTGCAGGTCGCCGCTGATCGCCGGCGCGAAGGTGGCGGCGAGCTCCAGCGACAGGTATTCCGGCAGCACCGCAAGTCCGACGCCTTGCTTCTCGATCTCCTGCAGCAGCGCCGACTGCTTTTCCGCGAATGCGGCGAAATCGCGCGGCGCGCCGACCGGATATTTGGCCACCGCCACCTTCATGCGCCCGGCTCCAGCGCGCGCAGCCAGAAGGTCAGCGGATGGATCACTTCGCCCTGCCCAATTTCTTCCCACGGCAACAGCATGGTCATGCCAGGCTGGCGCGCATAGCCGCGCTTGCGCCAGAACGCATCGTTGGCGCGATGGCCGGGCGGGCGGCGCGGGTCGTCTTCAGCGCGATCCACCGAGCAGAACGCGGTCCACTGGAAGCATCCCAAAGCCTGCGCATGCGCTTCGCGATGATCGAAGAAGGCGTGGCCGATGCCGCGCCCGCGATACGCCGGCAGCAGCAGCGATTCGCCGAAATAAAACACCGAATCGACCGCCATGCCGCGGTCGGCGAAAGGTTTGCGGAACGCGGCGGTATCGTCGGCCAGCGGCAGCCCGGTGGAGGCGCCGACCACGCGGCCTTCGGCCAGGGCCAGCACGAACACGCTGTCCGGCGATTTCGCGTAGGCGCTCAGGTATTCGCGCTCGTAGTCCAGATCGCCCGCGTAGAGATAAGGCCAGTCGCTGAACACCGCGCAGCGCAGGCGCGCGACGTCTTCCAAGTGCGGCGCGACGGCTGGCCCGCGCAAAAGGCCGATGGTGTGCGAAGGGTTCATTCCCGAACTCTAGCGCACGCCATCGGCCGGGGCGAGATTCGCTATGTGGAGACGCTGATGTATGACTGTAGTTGAACTATGAAAGCGCTTTGTCGTCATTCCCGCGAAAGCGGGAACCCAGTGACTTTGCTTTCGGCACCTGAAGTCACTGGATCCCCGCTTTCGCGGGGATGACGACGATTTTTTTGCCAAGCTCTCATCAGTCGCGCCACAAATAGACAGCTACCTGTTCGGTCGGCACGATCAAAATCGACGAGCTACCGTCGTGGCTGCAGGTGAAATAAACCTCACCCATGTCGCCCGGAAGTTTCACCGCGCGCCAGGGTTTGTATTCCAACGGCGCGCCGTGCCGGCTCAATCCTTGCCGCGCCTGCAGCGCTTCGCTGAGGAAACGCAGCGGATCGGCCGCCAATGCATTCGCCGTTTCGGCGCAGAGCCGGAACGCCAACGCTCCATTGGACTTGCGCCGCAGCGGAAACAGCAGCGCGGTCAGGCCTTGCGGGCTTTGGTCGCTCAGCAGTACGCCGGAGGTCGCAAGGACCTCCGGCAGTACGCGACTTGCGCGCTTGTGGACCCGTTGGGCGTTGAGCACGTCCCGCCTCCGGTCAGCGCAGCGATGCGCCCAGGTCGTACCAGTCGACCTTGCGTGTGATCCACATGATCGCGGCCAGGATGCCGAACAGCAGCAGCGAGCCCATCAGCAGCGCGTTGTCTTCCGAAATCAGCAGGCTGTACAGCACCGCGTACAAGGCGGTGAGCAGGGTGGCGAATCCCGCGGCTCGTAGCCAGCTTTTCAGCACGCCGGACAGATACACGAACTGCAGGCCGATGCAGGCCAGCGCCGAGATCAGATAGGCCTGCAGGAAAGCGATGTGCTCCGACAGGCTGAGCAGCAGCAGGAAGAAGATCGCCAGCGCCAGACCGACCAGCAGGTACTGCAGCGGATGGATGGGCAGGCGCTTGATCAGTTCGAACAGGGCGAAGCCGACGAAGGTGAGCACGACGAACAGGAAACCGTATTTGCTGGCGCGGTCGGCCTGGGTGTAGATGTCGACCGGGTCGACCAGGCTGACTTGGATGCTGTCGATGCCGCCGCTATCGGCGATTCCATCCGACTTGTATTCCTCCGGCGTCGACTGCGCCGCGCGCGTCAGCATTCCCTCGCCTTTCTGCAGCTGCGATTGCGCAGCGCTGGCCAGCGAAGAAATTTCCCAGTCCGCGCTGAAGCCTTCCGCGCCGATCCGGCGGTGGTTGGGCAAAAAACGCCCGGCGAACAGCGGATGCTGCCAGGTGGAGCCCAGCGTGATCTTGTTGTCGTTGGCGATCGGCGCGATGCCCAGCGACTGCGTACCGGCCAGCCTGAAATTCGCCACCACGCTGCTTGCGGGCAGCGTCTCGCCGAGCCGGGCGGGCAGGTCGGCATGCACGCCGCTCATGCGTTCGGACAGCGCCCCCGTGCCCGCCTCCAGCGGCAGCGGGCGGTTGTCCACCTTCAGATCCGGCGTGCCCACCAGCCCGCGCACGTCGGCCAGGCCCAGCACCAGATACGCTTCGCCATAAGTGCGGCCCGGCATCGCGGCCAGCGCCAGCGGTTCGAAACCGGCCTGCAGATGCGCCTGCCATTCGAAGATGCGCACGCTGTACAGGCCGATGCGGCGCGTGTCCGGCTTCAGCCCGCCGCTGACCTGCATGGTTTGCGGCGTCTGGAATACGTAGCCTTCGACGGTCTGCGTGCGGATCACCGGCTTGCCTGCGGCGTCGGTTTCGGTGACTTCGCGGATTTCCTTCCACGGCACCACGCGCAGCGGACCCACCAGCTGCTGCGGGCCGGCCATGCTTTGCGCCACGCGCTCCACGGCCTGCGCGCGGTAGCGCTGCCGGTCCTGCACCGCGCCGCGGATCATCAACAGCGGAATCAGCAGCAGCAACATCAGGCCGCCAACGGTAAGGAAGCGCAACAGCAGTTTCAGAGATTTCATGGTTTGCCCCGGGTTGAACACGGGGCACACCATGCGGGCGGCGTGTGGGGAGGGTTTGAGGGGAGTTTGAAGTTTGTGTGAAGTCGCGTCGTAGGAGCGGGCCTTGCCCGCGATGCCCTTTTTAAAAAGCATCGCGGGCAAGGCCCGCCCCTACGATTTCAGACGATCGGCAAACGCAAAGTCGCCAACGCCCCGCCGTTTTCCAGGTTACGCAGTTCCGCTTCCCCGCCATGCAAGCGCGCGACTTCGCGCACGAACGGCAGGCCCAGGCCCGAGCTGCGCAGACCGGTGGCAGGGCGGGCCAGCGAATAGAAACGCTCGAACACGCGCGGCTGCGCGTAGTCGGGAATGCCGGGGCCCTGGTCCTGCACGCGGATTTCCAGCATGCCTTTATCGAGCGCCGAAGAAAGGGAGATCTTCCCATCTGCCGGCGAAAACGCGATGGCGTTGTCCAGCAGGTTAGACAGCGCCTGGCGCAGTAGGAAGGCATCACCGCGCACCGTCGCTTGAGCATCGTGCAGCTGCGTGGACAGGGCAAGCCCGGCCGCGGCGAGTTTCGCAGAGACGCCCTCGCCCGCCTGCGTCACCAGGTCCGCTACCGAAACGGCTTCGAGCTTCTGCAGCCAGCCGTGCTGCTCCACTTCGGCCAGGGCCAACAGCTTGTCGATGGTTTCGGTGAGCCGCTGTTGCTGGGTCTGGATATGGTGGGCGAAACGCTGGCGTTCGGCTTCAGGCAGCGGTTCCTGTAGCAGCTCGGCCGCGCCGCGAATCGCCGCCAGCGGGCTTTTCATCTCGTGGGTCAGCGACTGCACGTATTGCTCGACGTAGGCCTTGCCTTCCAGCTTCTGCCGCATCGCTTCCAGCGCGCGGCCCAGGTCGCCGATTTCGTCGCGCCGCGGCGGCGGCGGCGGCACGCGCTCGCCCGCGCTCACCGCCTGCGCGTAGCGGTTCAAGCGGCCGATGCCGCGCACCAGCCACCAGGTGATCAGCACGCCGATCAGCGCGGACAGGCCGATCAGCCACGCGCCCTGACGCAGGATGCTGCGCTGGCTGGCGGCGATGAAGGGGTCGATGCTGGCGTTGGGCTGGGCCAGCGTGAGCACGCCGATCAGGCGTTCGCCGTCCTTGATCGGCGCGGCCACGTGCATCACCGTGCGGGTCTTGTCGCCGGGAAACTGCGGGCTGGAACGCGCGCCGTATTCGCCGCGCAGGGTGCGGTAGACGTCGTTCCAGCGCGAGTTGTCGCGGCCGATGTCCTGGCCCTCCGAGTCGTAGGCCACGATGCCGCGCGCGTCGGTGATGGTGATGCGGTAATCGATGCTGCGCTTCGGGAACTGCCACACCGTGGCGCGCAGATCGCGGCGCTGCGCGGCGGCCAGATTGCGCACGAATTCGCCGTCGTTCAGACGCCCGGCCTTCATGTCGGCGGCGGCCATCACCGCCAGCACGTTGGCGGCATCCACCAGCGTGGATTCCATGGCCTGGCGCACGCCGGGTTTCACTTCGTTGACGAATACGCGCATGACGAAGAACGCGGCCAGGCCGACGATCAGGAAGAACCCCAGGAACAGCCGCAGGCCCAGACGCATCTCAGGCCTCGATGGCGTAACCGAGCCCGCGATGGGTGCGGATCGGGTCGTGTTCGGCGCCGGCTGCGCGCAGTTTGGTGCGCAGCGTCTTGATGTGCGTGTCCACGGTGCGGTCGGCGCTGTCGGCATCGCTGTCCCAACCGCGGTCCATCAGCTGCGCGCGGTTGAGGATGGCGCCCGGGCGCTGCAGCAGCGCGTCGAGCAAGGCGTATTCGTAGCGGGTCAGCTCCAGCGCCACGTTGCGATAGCGGATGCGGTGGCCTTCGCGGTCGATGGCGAAATCGCCGCGCGCGCTCCACACATCCGGTTGCGCCTGCGCAGGCTGGCTGCGGCGCAGGCGCGCGCGCACGCGCGCCACCAGTTCGCGCGGCGAGAAGGGTTTGGCCATGTAGTCGTCCGCGCCCAGCTCCAGGCCCAGCACGCGGTCGATCTCTTCGCTGCGCGCGGTCAGGAAGATCACCGGCACCTCGCTGACCCATGCTTCCCTGGAGCTGCGCAGTTCGCGGCATACGTCGAAGCCGCTAACGTCCGGCAGCCCCACATCCAGCACCACCACGTCGACGCCGCCGGCGCGCAGGCGCGGCGCGACTTCGCGGCCCAGCAGGCAGTGTTCGGCCTGCAACCCCTCGCTGCGCAGCGCGTACAGCACCGCATCGGCGATGGCGGGTTCGTCTTCGGCGATCAGGATCAAGGGCATGCCGGGAAGCATACCGGCTATGCTGGATGCCTGTTCAACGCCTTCGCAGCCTTCGTATGAACTATCGCCACGCCTTCCACGCGGGCAACCACGCCGACGTGCTCAAGCACATCGCGCTGCTGGCCATGCTGGACGCGCTGAAAAAGAAAGAGACCCCTTTCTTCGTGCTGGATACGCACGCCGGGCGCGGCCGCTACCTGCTGGCCGCGCCGGAAAGCCGCAAGACCGCCGAAGCCGATGCCGGCATCCTGCGCCTGATGGGCGAAGCGAAGATGCCCGAAGTGGTGGAACGCTACCTGCGCGCGGTGGAAGCCAACAATCCGGTCGGCGCGCTGATCGCTTATCCGGGTTCGCCGCTGCTCGCCGCGCAGGCGCTGCGCGCGCAGGACCGGCTGGCGGCCTGCGAGCTGCTGCCGGAGGAAGCGCAGGCGCTCAAGGCCTTGTTCGCCCATGACGAGCGCGTGGCCGTGCATGCGCGCGACGGTTACGCGGCGATGAAGGCGCTGCTGCCGCCGAAGATCGGCGCCATCAAGTTCGCGCGTGGGCTGGTGCTGATCGACCCGCCCTACGAAGTTCAGGACAACGAATATCCGCAGATCATCGCCTGCCTGCGCGATGCGCTGGAGCGCTGGCCGCAGGCGATTTACGCGGTCTGGTACCCCATCAAGCAGCGCCGCAGCCTGCAGCCTTTCCTGCGCAAGGCCGCGGCCCTGCCGGCGAAATCCGCGCTGCTGGCCGAGCTGCAGGTGCGCCCCGACGATTCGCCGCTGCGGCTCAACGGCAGCGGCCTGCTGATCCTCAATCCGCCATGGCACCTGGACCAGACGTTGGCGCCGGCGCTGCCGGTGCTGAAGCAGGCCTTGGGCGAAACCGGCGCGACCACGCGGCTGGAATGGCTGCGCACCGAGCGCTGACCTGCACACCCGCTGTGCGAGAATCGCGCCTCCCCACCCGACGCACCGATTGACCCCATGGCCGGATCCAGCCTGTTCGCCCTGATCGACGACATCGCCACCTTGCTGGACGACGTGTCGGTGATGACCAAGATCGCCACCAAGAAGACCGCCGGCGTGCTGGGCGACGATCTGGCGCTGAACGCGCAGCAGGTTTCGGGCATCCGCGCCGACCGCGAACTGCCGGTGGTCTGGGCCGTGGCCAAGGGCTCGTTGGTCAACAAGGCGATTCTGGTGCCCGCCGCGCTGCTGATCAGCAGCATCGCGCCGTGGGCGGTGACCCCGCTGATGATGATCGGCGGCGCCTACCTGTGCTACGAGGGCGTGGAAAAGCTGGCGCACAAGTTCCTGCACAGCAAGCAGGAGGACGCGCAGCATCACGCCAAGTTGGTGCAGGCGGTGCAGGACGAGAACGTGGACATGGTGGCGTTCGAAAAAGACAAGGTGCGCGGCGCAATCCGCACCGATTTCATCCTTTCGGCCGAAATCATCGTCATCACCCTGGGCACGCTGCAGGGCCGCACTTTCCTGGAGCAGTCGCTGACCCTGGTGGCTATCGCACTGCTCATGACCGTCGGCGTGTACGGACTGGTGGGCGGCATCGTCAAGCTCGACGACCTGGGGCTGGCGCTCAACCGCGACAGCCGCGACAACGCGTGGGCGAAGGTGAAGCGCGGCATCGGCGCCGGCATCCTGCGCGGCGCGCCCTGGCTGATGAAATTCCTGTCGATCGCCGGCACCGCGGCGATGTTCCTGGTCGGCGGCGGCATTCTGGTGCACGGTGTGCCGGTGCTGGCGCACTTCATGGAGCCCTACGCGCAAGGCGCGCTCGGCACGCTGCTGTCGCTGCTGTTCGACGCGGCCGCGGGCATCGTTGCCGGCATCGCGGTGCTGCTGGTGGTCACGCTGGCGTCGCGGCTGCGCAAGCCGAAGGCCGTGCCCACGGGCTGAATCCAGGCCGTCCGCAGCATAGGCGCCGCCTGCCTTCCTCACTCCCCGCAACCGGCTTTCATGCGAGCATGACGCCATGACCGCGCCGAAACGACTCCCGCCCTGGCACGAGCGCTTCTGCCTGCCCAACGGCCGCGAACTGCTGATCCGCCCGATCCGCCCCGAGGACGCCGGCCCTATCCAGGGCGCATTCGTGCTGCTGGGCCCGGAGGAAGTGCGGCAGCGCTTTCTGTACGCGCTGAAGGAACTGACTCCGGAAATGGCGCTGCGCCTGTGCCAGCCCGATCCCAAGACCGATTTCGCCCTGGTCGCCGCCGAGAATTTACCGCCCGGCGAAGCGCTGGTCGGCGCGGTGGCGCGCGCGTCCATCACCCCGCGCACGCGCGAGGCCGAGTTCGCGATCCTGGTCAGCCATTTCATCGCCGGTCAGGGCCTGGGCCGTCATCTGATGCGCCGGCTGGTGAAGTGGGCGCGCACCAAAAAGCTGGACCGTTTGTACGGCGACGTACTGGACCACAACCACCCGATGCTGCAGCTGGCCGAATCGCTGGGCTTCAAGCGCATCCGCGAGCAAGATTCGCACGGCCTGGTGCGAGTGGTGCTGGACTTGAACGAGTAATACGAGTCAGCAAGCACTAGCGGTGCTTGCTGTTGGCCTCCTCTCTTGGGCGCAGCGCAGGGGAGGATCGAGGAGGGGTGCTCTTGCTGTTGCTCGCTTTCATGCAACGCATCGAAGCCACGACTCCTTCGTAGATCCGAGCCTGCTCGGATGTCCTTGCTTCAATACGAATAGCCAAAAGCATCCGAGCAAGCTCGGATCTACAAAGACATCTCGCCAATCGTACTTCTGCCGATGGCTGCCGACATCCCCTGACCCGCTGGCACGCTAAACTGCGCGCCCTTCCCTGTGCTGGGCGCAACCGCGTCCGGCGCTGATGTTGTTGCGCGTGCCGATGACCTCCAACAAGAAATCCCACCATTTCCCCACCCCTCCGCTGCCCAAGAGCGGCCAGCAGCGCGCCTGGTGGCGCGCGCCGGCCTCGCCCACCGCGCTGGCCTGGTTCATCGCCCGCGCCGCCGAGGCGCACGACGGTCCGCTGCTGGCCGTAGCCCGCGACAACCAGGGCGCGCATCAGCTGGAAGCGGACCTGCACACGCTGCTCGGGCCGCATTCCACGCTGCCGGTGTTGCCGTTCCCGGATTGGGAAACCCTGGCCTACGACCGCTTCAGCCCGCATCCGGACATCATTTCCCAGCGTCTGGCCGCGCTGCACCGTTTGCCCACGCTGGAGCACGGCATCGTGGTGGTGCCGGTGCAGACGCTGATGCAGCGCCTGCCGCCGCTGCGCTATGTGGTGGGCGGCAGTTTCGATCTGAAGGTGGGGCAGACGCTGGATTTCGACCAGGAGAAACGCCGCCTGGAATCGGCCAGCTACCGCAACGTGCCGCAGGTGCTGGACCCGGGCGATTTCGCCATCCGCGGCGGCCTGCTGGACGTGTTCCCGATGGGCGCGCACGTGCCGCTGCGCATCGAATTGCTGGACGACAGCATCGATTCGATCCGCGAATTCGACCCGGAAAGCCAGCGCTCGCTGGAAAGAATCGACGCGGTGCGGATGCTGCCCGGGCGCGAGGTGCCGCTGGACGACCTGGCCGTGCAGCGCGCGCTGGACGCGCTGCGCGAACGTTTCGACGTGGACACACGGCGCAGCGCGCTGTACCAGGACCTGAAAGCCGGCATCGCGCCGGCCGGCGTGGAGTACTACCTGCCGCTGTTCTTCGAACAGACCGCCACGCTGTTCGATTATTTCGGCGGCAAGGCGCTGCCGCTGATCGCCGAGGGCGCGCACGCCGCCGCCGAAGCGTTCTGGGCCCAGACCCAGAACCGCTACGAACAGCGCCGCCACGATCTCGAGCGCCCGCTGCTGCCGCCCGACGAACTGTATCTGCCGCCCGGCGCACTGCGCGAACGCCTTAACCAGAGCGCGCGTATCGAAGTCTGCGGCCCCGACCACGCGCGCCGCGAAGAAGCGCAGCCGCTCGGCGAACAGCCGGTGCCGGTGCTGCCGCTGGCGGCGAAAGATGCCGCGCCGGCGGAAGCGGTGAAGTCGTTCCTGTCGAGTTATCCGGGACGAGTGCTGGTCGCAGCCGATTCGCCGGGCCGTCGCGAAGCGTTGCTAGAGGTCATGCAGGCGGCGGGGCTGGTGCCGGAGGTGGTGGCGGATTTCTCCGCTTTCATCGGAGCATCCCCTGGCGCTGGCACCTCCCCTCTCCCGCTTGCGGGAGAGGGTCAGGGTGAGGGCTCTCTTCGCACCGGGCGAAAAGCGCCCTCTTCCGACCCTTCGGGCCGCCTTCTCCCGCGAGCGGGAGAAGGGTTGCGAGCATCGCTTTTCGCCATCACCGTCGCCCCGTTCGAAGACGGCTTCGCCCTCGATGCACCGCGGATCGCGGTACTCACCGAACGCCAGCTGTTCCCCGAACGCGCCACCCAGCCGCATCGGCGCAAACGCACCGGCCGCGAGCCCGAAGCGATCATCCGCGACCTGGGCGAGCTCAGCGAAGGCGCGCCCATCGTCCACGAAGACCACGGCGTAGGTCGCTATCGCGGGCTGGTGGTGCTGGAAGCTGGCGGCACGCCTGGCGAATACCTGGAAATCGAGTACGCCAAGGGCGATCGCCTGTACGTGCCTGTGGCGCAGCTGCACCTGATCAGCCGCTATTCCGGCGCGTCGGTGGAAACCGCGCCGCTGCATTCGCTGGGCGGCGAAGCCTGGACCAAGGCCAAGCGCAAGGCCGCGGAAAAAGTCCGCGACGTGGCCGCCGAACTGCTGGAAATCCAGGCGCGGCGGCAGGCGCGCGCGGGATTGG
>JAESGX010000186.1_pt1 | contig 43860 bp, 34 predicted proteins | sample 9269801 | NCBI WGS metagenome assembly JAESGX01 (sample SAMN16773122, study PRJNA677054) | algae metagenome | isolation source: Pleurocapsa minor GSE-CHR-MK-17-07R and co-occurring heterotrophs from wet... | place: USA: Lower Calf Creek Falls, Grand Staircase Escalante National Monument, UT ... | reverse complement strand
ACAGGTCGGACACGGGCGGGTACTCTCGGCGTCGGTTGAAGGCGAAGTGTTAGCACGGCGACGCGAGTCTCCCTTCTCCCACCGAAAGGTGGGAGAAGGTGCCCGAAGGGCGGATGAGGGCGCGCCGCGAAGCGGCGCGGGTCACCACACGCCGCAGCCCCGGCGCGCTGCGCGCGCAGCCCTCATCCGGCGCTGCGCGCCACCTTCTCCCGGCAGGCCGGGAGAAGGGAAACAAGCGGCGCCGTCGACGTCTCCTACAGCCGCACCGCCACGCTCTTCAGCTTGCAGTAGCTCGTCACCGCCTGCAGCCCCTTCTCGCGGCCGAAGCCGGAGAGGCGGTTGCCGCCGAAGGGCACCTCGATGCCGCCGGCGAAGTACTCGTTGACGTAGACCTGCCCCACGTCGACGTCGCGGGCGAAGGCGAGCGCCTTCGAGAGGTCGCGGGTGTAGATGCCGGCGACCAGCCCGAAGGCCGTGCCGTTCGCCGCCGCCACCGCCGCCTCGAAATCGTCGACCACCTGCACGGCGAGCACCGGGCCGAAGATCTCCTCCTGCACGATCGGGTCGTCGGCAGCGAGGTCGTCAAGGATCGTGGGCTCATAGAACCAGCCGAGGCCGGTCTCGGGATCGGCTGTGCGCTTTCCGCCGACGGCGACCGCAAGCCCACGCCCTTTCGCCGCCTCGACGAACCCCTCGACCTTGTCGAGCTGCGCCGCCGAGTTCACCGGCCCGACCTGCGGATTGCGCAGCCCGTGGCCGATCGTCAGCGCCTTGGCCCGCGCCACGAGCTTCTCGACGAACGCGGCATGGACGCTCCGCTCGATGACGAGCCGCGAGCCGGCCGAGCAGATCTGCCCGGCGTTCTCGTAGATCGCCCCGAGCACGCCTTCCAGCGCTGCGTCGAGGTCGGCATCCGCCAGCACCACCAGCGGCGACTTGCCGCCGAGCTCGAGCGTCAGCCGGGTGACGTTGTCCGCCGCCGCCTTCATCACCCGCTGCCCGGTCGCCACCGAGCCGGTGAAAGTGATGTGCCTGACCGCCGGATGGGCGACGAGCGGCGCGCCTGCGTCCCCGCCGAAACCGGTGACGACGTTGACGACGCCCGCCGGCAGCCCCGCCTCGACGAGCAGCGCGGCGAGCATCAAGGCCGTTGCCGGCGTCGTCTCGGCCGGCTTCACCACCGCCGTGCAGCCGGCGGCGAGGGCCGGCGCGAGGCTGCGGGCGGTGGTCGAGATCGGGTAGTTCCACGGTACGATGTGGGCGGTGACGCCGACCGGCTCGTTGACCGTGAAGGCGAAGTAGTCGCGACCGAGCGGGATCGTTTCGCCTTCGAGCTTGTCGGCCGCACCGGCGTAGTACTCGAACGCCCGCGCCGCCCCCATCACGTCGCCGAGCGCCTCGCCGATGGGCTTGCCGACGTCGAGGCTTTCGGCCAACGCCAGCCGGGGGGCGTTCGCCCGGATCAGGGCGGCTGCGGCGGTGAGGATGCGGCCGCGCTCGGCCGGCTTCATCCGCCCCCACGGCCCGGCGAGCGCCCGCTCGGCAGCCGTTACCGCATCCGCCACGTCGTCGGCGTCGCCGGCGGCGAAGCGGGCGAAGGCCTTGCCCGTGCCCGGATCGAAGCTCTCGAACGACCGCCCTGCCCGCGCGGCCACGAAGGCGCCGTCGATGAAGTGCCCGTCCGGCAGGCCGTCGAGGCCGCCGCGCGCGAGCGCCTCGGCGGCGAGCCGCGTCAGATCCGCGTTCAATTCAGGAAACCTCGCTCTTCTGGTAGGTCGACCGCGCCAGCCACGCCGGCTCGATCTCGACGCCCCAGCCCGGCGCGTCGGTCACCGTCACGCGGCCGTCCTCGACCCGGTAGGGGTCGTTGCGGAACAGGCCGTACTGCCACGGATAATAGTCCGCCTCCTCGATCGAGAACTCGAGATAGGGCCCGGCATTCGGGATAGTCCGCAGCAGGTGCATGGTGAACAGCGTCACCATCGACAGGTTCGCCGCGTGCGGCGTGATCGGCAGGCCGGCCGCCGCCGCCATCGCCGAAACCCTGAGCGTCCGCACCATGCCGCCGAGATAGCAGACGTCTGGCTGTATGACGTCGACCGCGCCCATCTCGATCATGTGGCGGAAGGTCGGGATCATGTTGTCCTGCTCGCCGCCGGTGACGTCGAGCGACAAGGCCTCGCGCACTTCGCGGGTCTGCTCGAGCTCCCACCACGGGCAGGGCTCCTCGAAGTGGACGACGCCGTTGTCCTGCAGCATCCGGCCCACCTCGATGGCGCGGGCGGGCGAGAAGCCGGAGTTGCCGTCGACGAGCAGCGTCGCGGTTGTCCCCAGTGCCTTGCGCACCGTCGGCACGATCGCCTCCGTCCGTCCCGGCCACTCGTCGATGTCGTGGCCGAACTCGGCGCCGACGCGGAACTTGAAGGCGTGGAAGCCGTGGGCGTCGCGCAAGGCGACGAACCGCGCCGCCTCGTCCTCGGCCGAGATGTCGCGCTTCATCGAGGAGGCATAGGTGCGGAGTTTCCCCGGCGTGCCGCCGAGAAGCGCGCACACCGGCTTGCCCTCGCGCTTGCCCTTCAGGTCCCACAACGCCGTGTCGAGCCCGCACATCGCCCGGAACAGGTAGGAGCAGGGGAACTTCAGCTCCTTCTCGGGGATGCGGTCGATCAGCGCCGCGATGTCGTCGGCGTCCGCCCCGATCGCCCACGGCGCCACCTGCCGGTGCACGACGAGGGCGGTGATGTCGGCGTTGTAGGCCGACACCTGCCCCCAGCCTTCGGCGCCGTCCTCCGCCGTGACGCGCAGGAAGGCGACGTCGCGCGTCGCGAAGGTCTCGATCGCCTTGATCTTCATGGGGCCCGGTCCCGTGCCGCGGCGGGCGCGACGCGACCCGCCCGATCCTCGTTGTCGAAGCGATGAGACACCGCCGAAATGGTCTAGGCGGAAGGTCCATTGTCGATAATCTGCCAGTCCGCTTTGCCGGCTAGGCCCGTGGCGTGGCGCGGCCGGCGGCGATCGAAGCTGGGAAGCTGCGATGGTGAAGAAGACGGGCGGCGTGCTGCTCTCGGCCCTGAAGCTCGATCCTTCGGCCCACAAGCCGTTGTCGGCACAGCTCGCCTCGGGCATCCGCGACCTCGTGCTGAACGGGGCGCTGCGCGCCGGCGACCGGCTGCCGGCGACGCGCACGGTCGCCGACGATCTCGGCGTCTCGCGCACCACCGTCATCGAGGCCTTCGCGCGCCTGACCGAGGAGGGCCTCGTCGTCTCGCGCACGGGCGCCGGCACCTATGTCAGCCAGGCGCTCGCCGAGCACCGCCCGCAGGCCACGGCTGCGCCCGCACCGCCGCGCGCACCCGGCATTTCCGCTGCCGCCGAGCCGCGGCTGTCGCGCGTCATCGCACAGCGGTCGGAAGCCTTCGACGAGCGCCTCGTGCACGCCCCGCGCGCCTTCACCACGGCGATGCCGGCCTTCGACGCCTTCCCGATGGCGCTGTGGTCGCGCCACGTCGCCAAGCACTGGCGGGCGCGCCGCGACATCGTCATGGGCTATGGCGACGTTCGCGGCTACGGCCCGCTGCGCCGGGCGATCGCCGCCCACCTGCGTGCCAACCGGGCGATCGCCTGCGAGGCCGGTCAGGTCTTCATCGTCAACGGCGCCCAGCACGGCTTCCAGCTCGTCGGCAACCTGTTGCTCGATGCCGGCGACGCCGTCTGGTTCGAGAACCCCGGTGCCATCGGTGCGCGCAACTGCTTCACCGCCGCCGGCGCCCGCCTGGTGCCGGTGCCGGTCGACGGCGAGGGGCTGGTGGTGGAGGAGGGGGTGCGCCGCGCGCCGGATTTCCGCCTCGCCTTCGTCACGCCCTCGCACCAGCAGCCGGTCGGCAGCACCATGAGTCTCGCCCGCCGCCTGGCGCTGCTCGCTGCCGCCGACGCGGCCGACGCGTGGATCGTCGAGGACGACTATGACGGCGAGTTCTGCCACCGCGGCCGGCCGCCGCCGACCTTGAAGTCGATCGACGTCGCCGGCCGCGTCATCTATGTCGGCACCTTCTCGAAGACGCTGTTTCCAGCGCTGCGCCTCGGCTACCTCGTCGTGCCGCCGGGCCTCGTCGCGGTGTTCGAGAAGCTGATGAGCGCGTTTGCCCCCGGCGTGCCGTCGAACCCGCAGGCGGTGCTGGCCGACTTCATGGACGAGGGCCACTTCGCCGCCCACATCCGCCGCATGCGCAAGCTCTATTCCGAGCGCCACGACGCCCTCGTCGATGCCGCCCGCGCGCGGCTCGCCGGTGCGCTCGAGGTGGTGCCGACCGAGACCGGCCTGCACACCATCGCCCGCCTCGCCCCCGGCTTCGACGAGGCCGACGTGGCCGAGCGCGCCTGGACCCGCTCTGTGACCGTCGTGCCGCTGTCGCGCTTCTGCCTGGAGCCGGTCGGCGAGCGCGGCCTCGTGCTCGGCTTCTCGGGCGTGCGGGTGGAGGAGATCGCCAAGGGCGTCGGCGTGCTCGCCGAGGTGTTCGACGACGCCCGCCGCCTGCCGCTCGCCGGTTGAGGCGCGCGAGCCCGCCGGCGCGCGCGGCCGGCCGCGTCACACCCCGTAGGCGGCGCCCTCGTGCGGCTTGACGACGACGATGCTGCCGCGCGGCACGCGGTTGTAGAGATCGATGATGTCCTGGTTGAACAGGCGGATGCAGCCCGACGACAGCGCCTTGCCGATCGACCACGGCTCGTTGGTGCCGTGGATGCGGTAGATCGTGTCGCGGCCGCCGGAGTACAGGTACAGCGCCCGCGCGCCCAGCGGGTTTTCCAGCCCCGGTTCCATGCCGTTGCGATAGGGCTCGAGCTCCGGGCGACGGCCGATCATCTCCGCCGGCGGCGTCCAGCGCGGCCATTCGCGCTTCAGCGGGATGTCGGCGCGCCCCGCCCACGAGAAGCCGTCCTTGCCGACGCCGATGCCGTAGCGCAGCGCCCGCCCGTCCTCGCGCACGAGATAGAGGAACGGCCCTGCCGTATCGACGACGAGCGTCCCCGGCTGTTCGCCGGTGGGGTCGGCCACCTCCTGGCGCAGGAAGCGGCGGTCGATCTTGCGCACGTCCACCGCCGGCACCGGAAAGCGCTCGTACGGCAGCGCCGCGTACATCTCGGTGTAGTAGGCGAGGTCGGCGCCGGTGGGGGCGTTCGGGTTGACCGCGCCGGGTCCGCCGGGACGCGCATTTGCCGCCCCCGGTGCGCGGCTGGCGACCGCCAGGCCCCCCACCGGGCTTCCCCCCGGCATCGTCTGGCACCCCGCCACGAAGGCCGCCGCGCCGAGCACGAGCCCCCGCCGCGTCAGTTTCGTGAAGGGCGAGGCGTCGCGGGCCGGCGCTGGCGTCTTGCGGAGCATGATGATGTCGTTCCCGAGCAAAAAATGTCGGGTTCCATCAAGCCGCCTCATCCGGCCAAAACGCGGCGACCACCCGGCGCGGGCATGGCGACCGGGCGGCAACCCCGTGGTGTTGCCGATCGGCCTCACCCGTTCGGAGGGGGGAGGGCAACTGCCGGTGGCGCCTAGTATCCCCTCCCGGCGCGCGTCGCGAAGCGGCGCGGAAGCGCCTACGTCCGTCACCCCCCGGCCTCACCCCTTCGGGCACACCGTGTAAGCGAGCCGCACCGGGCCGGTGCAGGTGTGGGTGCCGTGCGCCTTGTCGTAGGCCCAGGCGTCGGCCTCGCCGTCGCAGGCCTTGTCGACGAGCTTGGCGTACTTGGTCTTGTCCACCGGCCCGGCCCGGCAGGCCTCGGAGACGGCATAGGCGCCGGTGCAGCAATAGGCCTGAGCCTCCCGGTCGCTCTGCTTGAAGCCGAGCCCGCCGAGCCGCTCGGGCGCCGTCAGCTTGCCGCACGGCGAGAAGCAGCCGATCGCCTCCTTCGTCTTCGGGTCGCGCATGCGCAGGTCCTGGCGGGCGAGCTTGGGGAACGCCCCGTCGGTCGACAGGTCCTCGGTCCTCGGGCACGCCGCCGTCGTCAGCGCCGGGCAGGCGGCCGGGCTGCAGCCGGCGACCGTGTTCTCTGCCGCCTTCGGCTCGACGGAGACGGGCAGCGTGTAGCCGCCATTGAGCTCCAGCGAAAAATAGCTGCGGCAGCCTTCGCCCGAGCACCAGGTCGCCTCCAGCGCGGAGTTGACGCTCGCCGACCGCCGCTCGCCGATCGTGCAGTTCTCGCCCGCCTTGTCGCAGCCGGCCTTCGGCCACACCCGGGTCGGCAGGATCACCGCGTCGCCGATCGTCACCGCGAGGCTCTTGCGCGCCTTCGGCGCGAGCTTCACCACCGCCGGCGTCCCCGGCAGCCCCTCCTGGGCGATCCAGACCGGGAAGGAACAGAGGTTGCGCACCACCAGCCGGTCGTCCGCCCGCGCCGGCGCGGCGACCCCCGTGAGCGCCGTCACCAGCACCACCAGCATCGCCGCCAGCATCAGGGCGAGCGCCGCCGGCCGCGGCGTCCGCACCGGGGCGACCGTCCGCCGCGCGCCGTCCCTCCGGTGCGCCGCGCCTGCGCCGCCCGTCTCCACCGGGTGCATCGTGTCCATCGGGTGCATCGTGCCCATCCCGTCCATCGCCATCCCCGTCATTTCGGCACCGGCGGGCAGAAGGTCGCCGTGATGGTGACGCTGCCGATGCAGCTGTGGGTGCCGTTGGCGTCGTCATAGGGGTAGGCGTAGACCTCGCTGGCGCAGGCCTTGTGGATCAGCGACACGTACTTGGTCGTCGCCACCGGGCCGGCCTTGCAGGCGGCCGACTGGCCGTAGACCGGGCCCTGGCAGCAATAGGCGGCCGCCGCCGCGTCGGTCGGCTGCAGCCCCTCGACCTTGGTGAGATAGGCGCACGGCGCCATGCAGCCGACGAACGCGCCGCTCTCATAAAGGCGGAGGTTGACGCTCTTGTAGGCAGGATAGGCGCCGTTCGATGACAGGTTCTCGGCGGTCGGGCAGCTCGTCTCGGTGATCGTCGGGCAGACGGCCGGCGTGCAGTTGCTGGTGTGGCCGGAATTCTTGCTCGGCACGATCGAGACGGGCAGCGAGAAGCCGTTGACCATCGAGGCGTCGATGAAGGTCTGCCCGCTCGTGCCCGGCACGAAGGTCACCTCCGGCATCGAGGCGATCGGATAGGTGCAGCCCGCAGGCGGGCAGGGCGCCGCCTGCTGGCCGGTCTTGCAGTTCTGCCCGGTGCTGTCGCACCCGGTCTTCGGCCACAGCGCCACCGACGGCGTCGCCACCGTGTTGGAGATCGCATAGGTGTGCGAGGCCTTCGGCGCGAGCTCGACGACGACCGGGTTCGACACCCCGCCGCCGGCCGGGTTCATGTTCTGCTGCTGGATCCAGATCGTCTCGGTGCAGAGGTTCTGCACGACGAGCGCATTGTTCGCGAGCGCCGCGGAGGCCGCGAGAACGAGGGGGAGGGCGGCGAGGAAGGAGCGCACAGCCGACGGGCCACGCGCTGAAACGAGGGCACGCCCACGGCGGCCCCGACCAAACCCGAACACGTGCGAAGCCCCCGAATGTCCTGGCACCGAGGGGGAGTGTCGACGGCGGCGGGGGTGGGGGTCATGGGTGGGGGGCTTTTGCCCCGCATGTATAGCGGCAAACGCCCGGAACGCGGCGCCGCGGCGCTCACCCGCTCCAACCCCTGTCCACCCATCATGCCCCGCTTGACTTGGGGGCAAGAAGGTTGCCGGCGCGGGCGAAGCTCTGTGAGTTTGCTTTCTTACTACTCTAGAATGTGCAGCGAAACTGACGATAATATGAAGTGGTGCAGCGAGTCGGGGCGAAAATTCAGATGAGCGCCAGTGACCATGAGTTCGGTGGCATTTCCACGGACCTGAAGCTGTCCATGGTCCAGGGATATCTCTCGGCCTTTACCACGGCACTTCGTGGCAGGTTCAGGGAGCTATGGTACATTGATGCTTTCGCAGGCACTGGGGAGCGCACTGTCCGTATCAGTGCCGCATCGGCAGATCTTTTTGAACCGGAGACTCCAGAACGCATAGAGCGCCGTCGTGGCTCAGCGCAAATCGCAATAGATACGAGTCCTCAGTTCGATAGATTGATATTCATGGATCAGAAGCAACGACACTGCGAAGCGCTCCGTCTGCTCGCTGCCGCCAATCCGGATCGTCGCATCGACATTCTGCAGGGCGATGCAAACGATGAAATATGTCAACTGATTGCCGGGCGCACTTGGTCATCCACACGAGCAGTTATGTTTCTCGATCCATATGGCATGAGTGTGAAGTGGGATACGCTAAGCGCTATACGGGCAACCGGCTCAATAGATGTGTGGTATCTGGTTTCCCTGTCAGGTTTGTTTCGACAGGCGGCACGTGATGGAAGCGCGATAGACGAAGGAAAACGCGCGGCACTCACCAAAATGCTTGGAACAGACGAATGGGAGGCTGTCTGGTATAAAAAGCCAGATACAGATGATTTGTTTGGTGACGCGAGGCTGCGTCGATCAGCAAGTGTTCGCGATATGGAAGCCTACGTTCATGGCCGCCTGTCGGGATTGTTTCCGAAAGTTCTGAAACCACGTACCCTAAACGACAATCGCGGCGTGCCAATTTTCTCCTTGTTCTTTGCGATCTCAAATCCCGAGCCCAAAGCGATTGGTTTGGCGACGAGGATCGCAGGTCATATTCTAAGTTCGGGCAAGGCATCCCAAGTTCGCCCCCGATAGGAACGTCCGGTAGCCTTTTTGTTTCGACCGCCCCACTGCTTGAAAAAGAAGGCTGATCCACTTCTTTCGCAGAGAGCATGTATCTCGTGAACCCAAGTCTCGTCCATCGGTCTTGCCCCCGGGCCAGATTCCCCACCGACTATAGCCCAGTGTATCCCGGACAAGTTGGCTCCAGAGACCGAGCCGACAAGAGGTTCAAACGAGACGAACCGCACTTTAGCGGGTGTCATTCGGAGGTCGTCTAGCCGAAATAGTACGTCGCTGCTTTCGACGCTTGTGCCAAGCCAGACGTTCGGTAGAACTGAAAATACGTCGTCCGATAAGATTGCAGACATCCTCTCGGGCCGCTTGGTCAATATTTGATAAGTATGCTGGGGTGTTTTCTGCATAACGGACCATATTTTTGAAATAAAGTCCGCAGGTACGGCCTCATGAAATAAATCAGACATCGAGTTTACGAAGATTTTTCTGCTCCCCCTCCACTTCAGTGGGGCGTCTATAGCCGCTTCGTCGAGGGTAACGCGACCCGTCCAAACTGGTCGTTTCCCGCTCTTACGCGTCAAGTGTCTATATTTTTCAAGCCCCATAGCCTCAAGGCGTGCCGCCATCCGCATTGCATAGCAGTTCGTACAACCAGCTGAAACGATCGTGCATCCAGCAACTGGATTCCACGTGGCATCCGTCCATTCAATTGAAGTTTCAGCCATTTGGTCTCTCCGCACCCGCAACAAGCAACAGCCTACCCCACAATCTCCTTCAGCACCGAAGCCCCGATCGTGTACTTCGGGTCGACCATGTTCCCGAGCCGCACCCGCCCCGCCTGCGTCAAGAGCATATACGCGTCGAGCTCGTCGAAGCCGTAGTCGGCGGCCAGCCAGCGGGTGAGTTCGCGATAGGCGATGCGGGCGGCGTCTTCCATCGGGCGGCCGGAGCCGATGGTCATGATGAAGCGCTCGTTCTCCAGGCGCGGCCAGCGGAAGGTCCAGCCCTTGATGAGGTCGATCTGCACCGTCGTCACCGTCGGGTGCTCGATGGCGACGCCGCAGAGCTCGCCGTCGCCCTGGGCGGCGTGGCAGTCGCCGAGGAAGAGCAGCGCGCCGGGCGTGTTCACCGGCAGGTAGACGATGGCGCCCGGCGCCATGTCCGGCAGGTCCATGTTGCCGCCGTAGTAGTCCGGGACGATCGAGGCGATCGCCTCGATCTCCGGCGAGGTGCCGATGGTGCCGATGAACGGCTCGTAGGGCAGCGTGATGCGGTCGCTCCACTTGACGCCGGTGACCGGGTCGACGTGCACCTTCTTGACGATCTCCGGCAGCGGCTTGTTCAGCATCGCCGTGTCGCCGGTGCCGGTGAGCCCGCCGAATTCGGGGATGAGACAGGTGGTGCCGGCCGGCTGCGGCCCGCGCGGGACGATCTTCTGGATATGGACGGCGAGGCAGTCGCCCTTCTCGGCGCCCTCGACATGGATCGGCCCGTTCTGCGGGTTGACGTAGGGGAAGTTCAGCACCTTCGTCGGCAGGTCGGCCTCGGTCTTCACCGCGCCGTGGAAGGCGTCGTGCGTCTCCGCCGCCACCACCGCGCCGGGTTTTACGCGCAGCACCGGGGCGGCGTAGGGGCCGTAGACGTATTTGTATTCGCCCTGCTCGGCCTCGGTCAGCGTGTGATGGGCGCGCGCCTCGCCCTTCGCCACGCCGCGCTTCGCCATGATCGAGCCTTCGAGCCAGGACATCCGCCGCTCCCTCAAGTCGCCGTTCCCCGCGGCGTATGCGCCGCGCTCCGGGGGCGAGCATAGCGCGCTCGAACGGCGGCGCCAGCGGTTCGCGCCTTGGAATCCCTCACTCTCGAGGTCATTCCCGGCCTTGTGCCGGGAACCCATACGCCTCCCCGGGGGAGAACCTCGCGAGGGAGCCCAGTGGGGCTGGCGTTGCATGGGTTCCCGGCACAAGGCCGGGAATGACTACGGAGGGGGAGGGGGCCGCTGCTTCCCCCCGTGACGTCCCTCCCGCCCGGTGCCACACTCACCCTGAGGCCGCCGTCGGCCGTCATCTCAACAGGAGCCACCCATGGATCTCGGACTGAAGGGCCTGAAGGCGATCGTTTCTGGCGGCACCAAGGGCATCGGGCGGTCGATCGCCGACACGCTGGCCGACGAGGGCGCCGACGTCGCCCTCTGCTCGCGCAACGCCGTCGAGGTCGACGAGGCCGTGAAGGCGCTCGGGGCCAAGGGCATCAAGGCCTCCGGCAAGGCAGTGGACGTCGCCGACGGCCCGGAATTGGCCGCCTGGGTAAAGGAAGTGGGGGAGGCCGGCGGCATCGACATCGTGGTGGCGAACGTCTCGGCGCTCGCCATCGGCCCGGAGGAGGAGAACTGGAAGAAGGCCTTCGAGACCGACCTCCTCGGCACCGTGCGCATGGTCGAGGCGGCGCTGCCGTATCTGGAAAAGAGCAAGGCGCCGTCGATCGTGGCGATTTCCTCGGTCTCCGGCCGCGAGATCGATTTCGCCGCCGGCCCCTACGGCACCTTCAAGGCGGCGCTGATCCACTACATCCAGGGCATCGCCTTCCAGCTCGCCGGCAAGGGCATCCGGGCGAACACCGTCTCGCCGGGCAACACCTACTTCCCCGGCGGCGTCTGGGAGAAGATCGAGAAGGGCAACCCCGACTTCTTCAAGCACGCGCTGTCCTTGAATCCGACCGGCCGCATGGGCACGCCGCAGGAGATGGCGAACGCCACCGTGTTCCTGGCGAGCCCGGCCGCGAGCTTCATCACGGGAGCGAACCTTGTCGTCGACGGCGCGCTGACGAAGGGCGTGCAGTTCTGACGCGCGGCTGACCTCGCCTCAGGAGGGCGCGAGCGGCAGCGCCGCGCTCTCCTTGAGCGTCTTCAGCACGAGGTTCGACTTCACCCGGTCGACGGCCGCGTGCGCCAACAGGTGGTCGTTGACGAGGGCTGCGAGGTCGTCCAGGTCGCGCACCCGCACCTTCAGCTCGTAGTCGCTGTCGCCGGTCAGCATGTGAGCCTCCAGCACCTGCGGCAGGGCGTCGAGCAGGGCGGCGAAGCGGGCGTGGTTCTCCGGCGAGTGCTCGCGCAGGCGCACCGTGATGAAGACCAGCACCGGCACGCCGGCGAGCCGCGGGTCGAGCTCGGCCCGGTAGCCGCGGATGACGCCGACCGCCTCCAGCGCCTGCCGCCGCCGCGCCACCTGCGAGGCCGACAGCCCGACGGCGTCGGCGAGCGCCTGCCGGTCCTCGCCGGCATCGCGCTGCAGCCGCTCAAGAATCCGCACGTCGAAGGCGTCATACTTCATTGCGCGCAGCCTCTCCGCTCGACACGCGCAGTTTCGCGCACGAACATGCCCCGCGCCAGTCCCGAATGCGCGCCATCGCGCGTTCCGGCGCCGCTAGGCTGCCTCCTTACCATTCGCCCGAGGGAGCCACATCATGGGTCCGTTTCCGCACGACGCGCCGCCGGCCACCATCACGGCGGACAACCCCGCCGGCACCGACGGCTTCGCCTTCGTCGAGTTCGCCCATCCGGATCCCGCGGCGCTGGACGCCCTGATGCGCCGGATGGGCTTCACGGCGGTGGCCCGCCACCGCAGCCGCGCCGTCACCGCCTGGCGCCAGGGCGACGTCGTCTACCTGACCAACGCCGAGCCCGGCTCCTATGCCGCCCGCTTCCTCGCCGAGCACGGCCCCTGCGCCGTCGGCATGGGCTGGCGCATGGTCGATCCCGCCTTCGCCCACGCCCGGGCCCTGTCCCTCGGCGCCGAGCCCGCCCCGCGCGACCGCGGCGCGCTGGCGCTCGACGCCCCGGCGATCGCCGGCATCGGCGGCTCGGTGATCTACTTCCTGCCCCAGGACGGCGACGGCCACCTCGCCGAGTTCGAGCCGATCCCCGGCGCCGACCCGGCCCCCGCCGGCGTCGGCCTCGCCTACATCGACCACCTCACCCACAACGTCGTGCGCGGCCGCATGGACCTGTGGGCGGACTTCTACCGCCGGCTGTTCAACTTCCGCGACATCCGCTTCTTCAACATCGAGGGCAAGCTCACCGGCCTCGTGTCGCGGGCGCTGACGAGCCCGTGCGGCAAGATCCGCATCCCGATCAACGAGTCCGTCGACGACCGCAGCCAGATCGAGGAGTTCTTGACGCTCTACCGCGGCGAGGGCATCCAGCACGTCGCCTGCGGCAGTCGCGATATCGTCGCTACCGTCACGGCGCTGCGCGTCGCCGGCCTGCCCTTCATGCCGGCCCCGCCCGCCACCTACTACGACAAGGTGGACGCGCGCCTGCCCGGCCACGGCGAGCCTTTGGGCACGCTCGCTGACCTCGGCATCCTCATCGACGGCGAGGCGGTGGAAGGCGGCGGCCGCACGCCGGTGCTCTTGCAGATCTTCTCCGGCACGGTGCTCGGCCCGATCTTCTTCGAGTTCATCGAGCGCAAGGGCGACGACGGCTTCGGCGAGGGCAACTTCCGCGCCTTGTTCGAATCGATCGAGGAAGACCAGATCCGCCGCGGCGTCCTCGACGCCGCGTGAGCGGTGGGCGGAAGGGGGGGCGCCCGGCGGCGCCCTCAGGCCACGTCCCTCAAGTCACCGAGCCGATGACGCCCTCGATCAGCCAGTCGGTGCGCTGCAGGGCGTCGTCATAGGGCGCGAGCGTCGTCCCCGCCGGCACGACGATCTTGCCGGTGTTGTCGCGGATCGGGCCGACGAAGATCGCGTCGTTTGCGTTCATCGCCGCCATCGCCGTCGTGGCGGCGGCGATCGCTTCCGGATTGGCGCCGGCGCCGAACGGGCTCGAGCGCACGAAGTCCTGGTCGTAGCCGCCGGTGAGGAAGTTCGGCAGCGGCTTGCCCGCCGCCATCGCCTCCAGGAAGCCCTGGAACATGCCCGTCCAGTGATAGTCGGCACCGGTGATGTAGCCGTTCGGCGCGAGCGGGTTCTGGTCGAAGGCGTGGCCGCACACCTTCACGCCGCGGTGCTCGGCCGTCTCGATGGCGACGCGCGGCGCGTCGAGGTGGCTGCCGACGACGTCGCAGCCGGCGTCGACGAGCTCGTTGACGGCGGCCGAATCGTGCACCGCGTCCTCCCAGCCGCCGGTGAAGACCACCCGGAGCGTCGCATTCGGGTTGGTCTGGCGGATGCCGAGCATGAACGAATTGATGTTGAGCAGCACCGGCGCGAACGCCTTGCCGGCGACGAAGCCGATCTGGTTCGTCGTCGTGCAGAGCCCGGCGGCGACGCCGTTGACGTAGTGGCCCTGGTTGATCAGCGCGTTCTGGCTGCCGACGTTCTCCGGAAAATCCGGATTGCCGAGTGCGGTCGCCTGGCGGAACAGCACGTCCGGGTGCTTCTTCGCCGCCGCCAGCAGGAACGGGTCGTGGTCGAACGAGGTCGAGACGACGAGGCCGGCGCCCTCAGTAATCAGGGCCTCCAGCGCGGCGGTATAGGCACGCGTCTCGGCATCGTCGACGCCGCCGGCATAGTCGGTGCTCTCCGGCAGATAGCCGGCATGGACAACGCGTGCCCCCGGTACGCCGCGCAGCGCACCGGCGGCGCGCGCAAAACTCTCGTTCCAGCCCCAGTCGAGCCGCGGGCCGATGTAGACGAAGCCGGCCGTCAGGCGGGCGGCGGGGCCAGCGGCGCGGACGGCCGCTGACGGCAGCGCGGCCGCGGCAAGTGCCGCAGCGCCGGCCCGGCCCATGAGGGTGAGCGCGTCGCGCCGCGCTGGATCGAAGAGTGCCATGCCGCCCCCGCCGCGGCTCTCACAGGCCGCTTCGTGTAACCCCGGCGGCGATCCTACACCAAAGCCGGGCCGACGGCAGACGCCGCCCGAGGGGACAATTCCTCAGCCGCCGAGCCGCGGCGCATACTCCGCCGCCGCCACCCGCGCCGGCCGCCCCTCGATCGACAGCGTCGAGACGCGCGGCGGCCCCTCGGCGATCACCTTGCCGCGCCGCACCACGGCGAGCCGGTTCGCCTTCAGCCGGATCGCCTCGATCGGGTCGCGGGCGTCGAGCACCACGAAGTCGGCGTTGCAGCCGGCCTCGAGCCCGTAACCCTCGAGGCCGAAGATCGTCGCCGGGTTGGTGGTGACGCTCTCGAAGCAGCCGCGCATGGCGTCGAGGCCGGTCAGCTGCGCGACGTGCAGTCCCATGTGGGCGACCTCCAGCATGTCGGCGTGGCCGAGCGAGTACCAGGGGTCCATCGTGCAGTCCTGGCCGAAGGCGACGGTGAGGCCGGCGGCCTTCAGTTCCGGCACCCGCGTCATGCCGCGGCGCTTCGGATAGGTGTCGTGACGGCCCTGGATGGTGATGTTGATCAAGGGGTTGGAGATCACCCGCATGTTCGCCTCGGCCATCAGGGCGATGAGCTTCGAGGCATAGTAGTTGTCGAAGGAGTGCATGGAGGTGAGGTGCGAGCCGGTGACGCGGCCCTGCATGCCGAGCCGCACCGTCTCCGCCGTCAGCGCCTCGATGTGGCGCGACCACGGGTCGTCGCTCTCGTCGCAGTGCATGTCGACCAGGAGCCCGCGCTTCTCGGCGATCTCGCAGAGCGCCCGGACGGAAGCCGAACCGTCCGCCATTGTCCGCTCGAAGTGCGGGATGCCGCCGACGACGTCGACGCCCATGTCGAGCGACCGCTCGAGGTTCGCGACTGCCGTTGGCGACCGGTAGTAGCCGTCCTGGGGGAAGGCGACGAGCTGCAGATCGAGATAGGGGGCGACGCGCTTCTTCGCTTCGAGCAGCGCTTCAACCGCGAGCAGCCGGTCGTCGCAGACGTCGACGTGGGTGCGCACGGCCAGCAGCCCCTGGGAGACCGCCAGGTCGCAATAGCGCAGCGCCCGCTCCAGCACCGCCTCCTGCGTCAGGATCGGCTTCAGCTCGCCCCACAGCGCGATGCCTTCGAGCAGCGTGCCGGAGGTGTTGAGCCGTGGCAGCCCGAGCGACAGCGTCGCGTCCATGTGGAAGTGGATGTCGATGAAGGGCGGCGTGACGAGCCGGCCGGTGGCGTCGATCTCGCGCGCGGCCGCCGCCCCGATCGCCGTCGCGGTCTCGACGATGCGGCCGTCCTTGACGGCGATGTCGATGCCGGTGCGCCCGTCGGGCAGGTTGGCACGGCGGACGATCAGGTCGAGCATGGACAACTCCTCAGGGCGCGCATCGCGGCTGCGCCGTCACACGGGTTCGGCAGCATCACCGCTGCCCCTTCACATACGGGATCATCAGCGCCTTCGGCACGGCCGCGCGCCGCGACATCACGACGAGCGCGACGATCGACAGCACGTAGGGCAGCATCAGGAAGATCTGGTGCGGGATGGCGCCGCCCATCGCCTGCTGCAGGCGCACCTGGAAGGCGTCGAAGGCGCCGAACAGGATGGCGCCGAGCACGGCCTTGCCGGGCATCCACGAGCCGAAGACGACGAGGGCGAGCGCGATCCAGCCGCGCCCGGCGATCATCTCGAAGAAGAAGGCGTTGAAGGCCGACATCGTCAGGAACGCCCCGCCGATCGCCATGATCGCCGAGCCGGCGACGACGGCGAGGATGCGCACCCGCGTCGGGTCGATGCCCTGCGCCTCGGCCGCCACCGGGTTCTCGCCGACCGCCCGCACCGCCAGCCCCGCCGGCGTCTTCCACAAGACGAACGACACGAGCGCGGCGAGCGCCAGCGCCAGGAAGGTCAGCACCGTCTGGCCGGCGAGGATCGGCCCGATGAACGGGATCGCCTCCAGCCACGCCCACCCGACCGGCTGGAACGGCTCGATCCGCGGCGGCGACGACACGTCCGGCAGCATCATCCGGTAGACGAAATAGCTGCCCGACGAGGCGAACAGCGTGATGCCGATGCCGGTGACGTGCTGCGAGCGCCCGAGCACCACGGTCAGCAGCGCGTGCAGCAGCCCGAGCGTGGCGCCGACCAGCGCCGCCACCGCCACGCCCGTCCACAGGTCCGCGCCGAAATAGACGCTCATCCAGCCGGCCATGGCGCCGGCCGTCATGATCCCCTCGATGCCGAGATTGAGCACGCCCGCCCGCTCGCAGACGAGCTCGCCGATGACGCCGAAGATCAGTGGCGTCGCGATCCTGAGCGCGGCGATCCAGAAGGCGACGGTCGCCAGCATGTCGAGGGCCTCGATCACGCCCGCCCTCCCGCGGCCGGGCGCGCGCGCCAGCCGACCTTCCACTGCAGGAACAGCTGGCCCACCAGCATCGTCAGAAGCGACAGCGCGACGATGAGGTTGGCGATGTAGCTCGACACCCCGAGCGTCCGCCCCATCGTGTCGGCGCCGACGAACACGCCGGCCATGAACACTGCCGCCACGACCACGCCGAGCGGATGCAGCATGGCGAGCATGGCCACGACGATGCCGGTGTAGCCAAAGCCCGGCGACAGGTCCTGGGTGAGGTTGCCCTTCAGCCCCGCCACCTCCGACACGCCGGCGAGCCCGGCGAGCGCCCCGGACAGGATCGCCACCCGCACGAAGGTGGCGTTCACGCGGATGCCGGCAAAGCGCGCCCCGGCCGGGTTGAGGCCGACGGCGCGGGCTTCAAAACCCCACACCGTGAAGCGGTCGAAGGCCCAGATCAACACGGCGGCGGCGAGCGCCGCGATGAGACCGGCGTGCAGCCGCGTCTGGGCGACGAGCCGCGGCAGCTCCGCCTCCGGCAGCACCGGCGCCGATTGCGGCCAGCCGCCGCCCATCGGGTCCTTCAGCGCCCCGTCGAGCATCATCGAGACGAACAGGATGACGATGAAGTTCGAGAGCAGCGTCGTCACCACCTCGTCGACGCCGAAGCGCGTCTTCAAGAGTGTCGGCACCAGCATCATCACCGCCCCTGCCGCCGCCCCGGCGATGGCGACGAGCGGGATCAGCAGCGCCGGCGGCAGCGTCACGGCGCCGGCGCCGATCGCCACCGTCGCCAGCGCCCCGGCATAGAGCTGCCCCTCGGCGCCGATGTTCCACAGCCGCGCCCGGAAGGCGACGGCGGCGGCGAGCCCGGTGAAGATGAGCGGCGTCGCCCGCGTCAGCGTCTCGGTCAAGGCATAGACCGACCCCGCCGCCCCCTGCGCCATCAGCACGAACGCCGCACCGACCGGCACGCCGGCGAAGGCGAGCGGCACCGCGGCGAGCAGGAGCGCCACCACCACCGCCGCCACCGGCACGCCCAGCGCCAGCGCCGGCGAGATGCGGGTCCGCGGCTCGAGGCGGATCATGCCTGCACCTCCTGCCCGGCCATCATCAGGCCGATGCGGCGGATGTCGAGGTCGCGGTTCTCGCCGGCCTCGGTCAGCCGGCCGTGGAAGAGCACGACGACGCGGTCGGAGAGAGCCAAAAGCTCGTCGAGGTCCTCGGTGATCAGCAGCACCGCCGCGCCGCGGCCGCGGGCCTCGATCAGGCGGGCGTGGACGGCCCCTGTCGCGCCGACGTCGAGGCCGCGCGAGGGCTGGGCGGCGAGCACCAGCTTCGGCTCCGGGATCAGCGCGCGCGCCAGCACCAGCTTCTGCATGTTGCCGCCGGAGAGCAGCCGCACCCGCGCCGTCGGCCCGGGGCAGCGCACGTCATAGGCCTCGATCGCCGCGACCGCGCGGCGGCGGATGTCGCGGAACTGCAGGAGGCCGCGACGCTGCGTCGCCGGCCCGCGCAGGTCCTCGAGCACGAGGTTCTCCTCGACGCTCATGTCGCCGACGACGCCGTCGCGGTGGCGGTCCTCCGGGATGCGCCCGACGCCCGCCGCCACCGCTGCCCGCGGGTCGGTTGTCAGCGCCACGCCGTCGACCGTCACCGAGCCTGCCGTCGCCGCCACGAGCCCGGAGATGACGTTCGCGAGCGCCTCCTGGCCGTTGCCCGACACCCCGGCGACGCCGACGATCTCGCCGGCCCGCACGGTCAGGTTCGCGTCCGCGAGCCCCGCCCGGCCGCCTCGGCCGGCGACCGTCACGCCGGCGAGCTGCAGCACCGGCCGCCCGGGCGTGCCCGGCGGACGGGCCGGCGGCGAGAGCGGCCGGCCGACCATCGCCTCGGCGAGCCCCGCCCGGTCGAGGCCGCGGTTCTCGGCCTCATAGACCTTGCGGCCCTGGCGCAGCACGGCGACGCGGTCGGCCACCGCCAACACCTCGCCGAGCTTGTGGCTGATGAAGATCACCGCCAGCCCCCGCGCCGTCAGCACCTTCAGCGTGGCGAAGAGCCCCTCCGCCTCCTGCGGCGTCAAAACGGCGGTGGGCTCGTCGAGCACGAGGATGCGGGCGTCGCGGTAGAGCGCCTTCAGGATCTCCACCCGCTGCCGCTCGCCGACCGACAGCGCGCCGGTGCGGGCGGAGAGATCGACGGTGAGCCCGCACTCCGCCATCAGCCGCTCGAGCTTCGCCCGCGCCGGGCCGGTGTCGCGCCACGGCCGCCATAGGGGCTCGGTGCCGAGCATGACGTTGTCGAGGACGGTGAGCGCATCGGCCAGCGCGAAGTGCTGGTGCACCATGCCGATGCCGGCGGCGATCGCCGCCTTCGGCGAGCCCGGCGGCAGCTCCACCATCGTCCCGTCGGGTCCGGCGACGCGCACCTCGCCTTCATCCGCCACATAGTGGCCGAACAGGATCGACATCAGCGTCGTCTTGCCGGCGCCGTTCTCGCCGAGCAGCGCCAGAACCTCGCCACGGCCGAGGTCGAGGGAGATCGCGTCGTTGGCGACGAGCGGCCCGAACCGCTTCGTCACGCCGTCGATCGCGAGCACCGGCACCGTCATGGCTGCGCCCCCGCGGCGGGCTCGGCGACTGGCTTCTCGTCGCGCCGGTGCAGGAGTGCCGCCGCTGCCGCGATCAGCGCGAAGGCGGCCGGCACCAGCAGGCTGCCCGCCACCGCCGACAGCAGCACCGCCTCGTCGACGCCGACCGTCGTCGCGCCGCCGTGGCCGAGCCGCCACGACAGCACGGCGGAGGCAAACGCGATGCCGAGGCCGCAGCCGATCATCCGCATCAAGTTGAGGAGGCCGCCGGCCGAACCGGTGAGGTGCTCGGGCGCCGCCTTCAAAGTGAGGTTGTTGTTGGGGGCGATGAACAGGCCGAGCGCGCCGCCGAAGACCGCGAGCGCCGCGAGGCGCACCGCGAGGTCGAAGCCGCCCGGCGCGATCGCCGAGGCGAGCACGAGGATCGCCGCCGCCGCCGTCGTCATCGCCACGACGAGGGTCCGCCGCTCGCCGAAGCGCGTCCCGATGCGGCCGCTGAACGGCGCCACCAATGCGAGCGCCAGCGGGATGATCACGAGGCGCAGCCCCGCCTCCAGCGGCGAGGCGCCGAAGCCGCGCACCAGCGCGAACGACATCAGGAAGAACATGCCGTAGAGCACGGCATAGGCCGAGGCGGTCGCCACCATGCCGCCGGCGAAGGCGGGGGTGCGGACGAGCTCGAGCTTGATCAGCGGGTGCCGGGCGCGGCGCTCGCGCCAGACGAACGCCGCCAAAAGCACCGGCACGGCGACCATGCAGCCGAGGAAGGCGGCCGATCCGAGCCCCCAGCGGTCGGCCTGGGTGATGGCCAGCAGCAATGCGGCGAGCGCCGGGATGAGCAAGAGCGCCCCCCAGCCGTCGAGCCCGCCTTCGCCCGGTGGCCCGGACTTCGGCACCACCAGAAAGGCGGCGACGGCGCCTGCGGTGGCGATCGGCACGCCCACCCAGAACACCGCCCGCCAGTCGAACAGGTCGAGCAGCACGCCGCCGAGGACGGGGCCGAGGCAGACGCCGATCGCCTGGGCGGCGGCGAACACCCCCATCGCCGTCGCCCGCCGCTCCGGCCCGGCGCTGCGCACGAGGATGACGATGCTGTTCGCCCCGGCGAGCGCGCCGGCGATGCCGAGCAGGAGCCGGCAGGCGATCAGCGTCTCGAGGTTCGGCGCCAGCGCGCAGCCGGCGGAGCCGATGGCGAACAGCGCGAAGCCGAGGATGTAGAGGATCTTGCGCCCGGCGATGTCGGCGAGGCGGGCGAAGATCGGCAGCGCCGCGGCGAAGGCGAGCTGGTAGCCGATCGCCACCCAGCTCACGGTCCCGAGCCGGGCCTCGAAGGCGCGCTCGAGCGTCGGCAGGGCGAGCTGCACGATGCTCGCATCGAGCTGCCCGAGGAAGGCGCCGATGCACGTCGTCGCCACGACATACCACGGCCACCGCTCCGAGGCGGCAAGCGCCGGCAACGGCGCCGGCTCCCACCGCGCGATGCGGTCGGGCCAGGGGCGGGAAGACGCCGGTGCTGACAATGATGGATCGTTCAACGGCCGCCCCGGACGTCTTGCATCGGCCAAGTTCTCAACGGCTCACGGCAGGTTCGTCCTCCCCCTGCCAGGGGGGAGGACAGCCGCGCCAAAGGCGCGGCAGGTGGGGGCCTGTCAATCTGGAGTGAGACGCCGGAGATGTCGCGCCTGTGATTGACAGGCCCCACCCTGGCCGCTTCGCGGCCTGTCCCTCCCCCTGACAGGGGAGGGACGCCTCCAGGGGAGGGACGAGATCACATCGTCGGCTTCGGCTCGCTGTCGTTGATGTTCACCCGGAACATCCCGCTCTTGATCTCGTTGAACTGGGCGTCGACCTTGGCGGCGATCTCTGGCGAAACGATCTTCTCGTCGAAGACGAGCGAGCCGCCACCATATTGCACGAAGGAATATTTGCCGTAGTCCTCCGGCTCGAACTCGCCGTCGAGCACCGCCTTCACAGCCCGACCGATGGTCGGCTCCATGTGCCAGAGCGCCGAGGCGATCACCGTGCCGGGATACTCCGGCGCGGTGTCGATGACGTTGCCGATGGCGTAGATGCCGCGCTCCTTGGCGGCGTCGGAGACGCCGAAGCGCTCAGCGTACATCACGTCGGCGCCCTTATCGATCATCGCGAAGGCGGCTTCCTTCGCCTTCGGCGGATCGTACCAGGAATTGATGAACGTCACCATGAACTTGGCGTCCGGATTGACCGACAGCGCCCCATCCATGAAGGCGTTCATCAGCCGGTTCACTTCCGGAATCGGGTAGCCGCCGACCATGCCGATGACGTTCGACTTGGTGCTCGCCCCGGCGATCATGCCGGTGAGGTAGGAGGGCTCCTGGATGAAGTTGTCGAACACCGAGAAGTTCGGCTCCGACGGCCCGAACGACGAGCCCATCAGGAAGGCGGTGTTCGGGAAGTCGGCCGCCACCTTGCGAGCGGCGCGCTCGACGCCGAACACCTCGCCGACAACGAGGTTCGCCCCCTCGCTCGCATACTGGCGCATGACGCGCTCATAGTCGGTGTTGGCGACGTTCTCGGAGAACGTGTAGGTGACGTCGCCGCGCGCCTCGGCCTCCTTCAGCGCCTGGTGGATGCGGCTCACCCACTGCTGCTCGACCGGCACGGTGTAGATCGCCGCCACCTTGATCGGCTTCTCGGCGGCCTCCGCCGGCCCGCCGGCAACGGCCACGGCGGCGAGAAGGCCGGCCGCCAGCAGTGCGGCGCGGCGGGTCAGCCCGGTCAGCTTTGACGTCATGTCGAATCGCTCCCCAATCTCCGGCCGCCTGGGCGGCCCCTGCTATTTCCCCGCCGCCCCGCAGGGCGGCCTTGTCGCCGGTCGCGAGCCTAGCCGAGAGCGGCGGCGGCGCGAAGGCCGAAGCTTCGCAAGTTCCGGGCCGCCGCGGCCCGCGTGCACCGCTTGTCCACAGGTTGCGGCGCTCACCGCGACGTGTTCCCCCGTGATCGGGAAATGGGTGGACACTCGGCGCTGTCGCCCGCCCCGGGGGGCCCGCGCCGTGACCGGCCGCGGCGCCGGGCTGCCGTCGGGCGTGGGCGGCTCCTCCCTGAACTCGGCCCGGCCGGCCCGCGCGGCGCGACCGGGCCGCCTTTTTTTGTGGCGCGCCTGCCCCCGGCGGGTGCAAAACCACGGCCATCACACACGAGGTCGGCCCGCGCCCGGCGCCAAGCGCTCCGGTGACATCCGCGCCCGGGTCGGCCATCGCGAGGAAATCCGATGACCCACGCGCCCGTTCTCGCCGCCTGCGGCCTCGATGCCGCCTCCCTCACCGGCGGCACGCTCGCCGTCCGCTCGCCCGTTGACGGCGCCGCGCTGGCCCACCTGAAGGAGCACACGGCCGACGAGGTGCAGGCGGTGATCACAGCCGCCGCGAGCGCCTTCCCCGCCTGGCGCGACACGCCGGCGCCGCGCCGCGGCGAGCTCGTCCGCCTGCTCGGCGAGGAGCTCAGGGCCTCGAAGGCCGAGCTCGGCCGCCTCGCCTCGCTGGAGGCCGGCAAGATCCTGCAGGAGGGCCTCGGCGAGGTGCAGGAGATGATCGACATCTGCGACCTCGCGGTAGGGCTGTCGCGCCAGCTGCACGGCCTCACCATCGCCTCCGAGCGGCCGGGCCACACGATGCGCGAGACCTGGCACCCGATGGGGCCGTGCGCCATCATCACCGCCTTCAACTTCCCCGTCGCGGTGTGGGCGTGGAATGCGGCGCTGGCGCTCGTCTGCGGCGACCCGGTGATCTGGAAGCCGTCGGAGAAGACGCCGCTGACGGCGCTCGCCACCATGAAGATCTTCGAGCGCGCTCTCGCCCGCTTCGGCGACGCCCCAGTTGGCCTCGCCGGCATCGTCATCGGCGGCCGCGACGTCGGCGCGGCGCTGGTGGAGAGCCCCAGGGTGCCGATCGTTTCGGCCACCGGCTCCACCCGCATGGGCCGCCTGGTCGGCCCGAAGGTCGCCGAGCGCTTCGGCCGCTCGATCCTCGAGCTCGGCGGCAACAACGCGATGATCGTCGCACCCTCCGCCGATCTCGAGATGGCGATGCGCGCGGTGGTGTTCTCGGCCGTCGGCACCGCCGGCCAGCGCTGCACATCGCTCCGCCGCCTGATCGTCCACGAGAGCGTCGCGGACGCCCTCGTGCAGCGCCTCGCCACCGCCTATGCCGGCCTGCCCGTCGGCAGCCCGCTCGAGGCCGGCACGCTCGTCGGGCCGCTCGTCGACCGCGCCGCCTTCGAGGCCATGGAGCGGGCGCTCGAGACCGCCCGCGCCGACGGCGGCACCGTCCACGGCGGCGGCCGCGTGCTCGCCGACCGCTTCCCGGACGCCTTCTACGTCCGTCCCGCCATCGTCGAGATGCCCGGCCAGACCGACATCGTCCGCCACGAGACCTTCGCGCCGATCCTCTACGTGCTGCGCTACCGCGATCTCGACGCGGCGATCGCGCTGCAGAACGGCGTGCCGCAGGGGCTGTCCTCCTGCATCTTCTCCACCGATGTGCGCGAGACCGAGACGTTCCTCGCCGCCGGCGGCTCCGACTGCGGCATCGCCAACGTCAACATCGGCCCGTCGGGTGCGGAGATCGGCGGCGCCTTCGGCGGCGAGAAGGAGACCGGCGGCGGCCGCGAGTCGGGCTCGGATTCCTGGAAGGGCTACATGCGCCGCCAGACCGCCACGGTGAACTACTCCCGCGCCCTGCCGCTCGCCCAGGGCATCAAGTTCGAGATCTGAGGCCGGACGCCCACCCCGCATGACCGACGCCACCCCCGCACCGGACCAGCGCGTGCGCGCGCTGTTGCCGCGCTTCTTCGCCTACTACCGGCCCTATCGCGGGCTGTTCCTGCTCGACTTCGGCTGCGCCGTTCTCTCCGGCCTGCTCGAGCTCGGCTTCCCGATCGCCGTGAAGCTGTTCGTCGACCGCCTGCTGCCGAGCCAGGACTGGGCCCTCGTCGCCATCGCCTCGGCCGGGCTGCTCGTCATCTACCTCGTCAACTCCGGGCTGATGGCGATCGTCATCTACTGGGGCCACATGCTCGGCATCAACATCGAGACCGAGATGCGCCGCAAGGCGTTCGAACACCTGCAGAAGCTCTCCTTCGCCTATTTCGACAACCAGAAGACCGGTCGCCTCGTCGGCCGCCTGACGAAGGACCTCGAGGAGGTCGGCGAGGTCGCCCACCACGGTCCCGAGGACGTCTTCATCGCCATCATGACGTTCGTCGGCGCCTTCATCCTGATGCTCTATGTCAGCGTGCCGCTCGCCCTCGTCACCGCCGCCGTGGTGCCGCTGATCGTCTGGGTCACCGCCCACTTTGGCGGCCGCATGACCGCCAACTGGCGCACGCTGTTCAACCGCGTCGGCGACTTCAACGCCCGCATCGAGGAGAACGTCGGCGGCATCCGCGTCGTCCAGGCCTTCGCCAACGAGGCCCACGAGAAGCGGCTGTTTTCCGTCGACAACCAGAACTACCGCACCACCAAGCTCGAGGCCTACAAGCTGATGGCGTTCACCAACGCCCTCAACTATATGAGCCTCAGGCTGACGCAGATGATCGTCATGGTCGCCGGCAGCTACTTCGTGCTGACCGGCCAGCTCACCGCCGGTGGCTTCGTTGGCTTCTTGCTCCTCGTCAACGTCTTCGTGCGGCCGATCGAGAAGATCAACTCGGTCATCGAGACGTACCCAAAAGGAATTGCCGGCTTCCGCCGCTATCTCGAGTTCCTCGACACCGAGCCCGACATCGTCGACCGCCCGGGCGCCGTCGCCGTCCAGGGCCTGAAGGGCGACATTCGCTATTCGAACGTCTCCTTCGCCTACAAGGGCGGCGGCCGGCCGGTGCTGTCCGGCATCGATCTCGCGATCCACGCCGGCGAGACGATCGCCTTCGTCGGCCCGTCCGGTGCCGGCAAGACGACGATCTGCTCGCTCCTGCCGCGCTTCTATGAGGTGACCGGCGGGTCGATCTCGATCGACGGCATCGACATCCGCGACATGACGCTCGCCGCGCTGCGCGGCCAGATCGGCATTGTCCAGCAGGACGTCTTCCTGTTCGCCGGCACGCTGCGCGACAACATCGCCTACGGCCGCCTCGGCGCCAGCGAGGCCGACATCCTCGACGCCGCCCGCCGCGCCCATCTCGATGCGGTGGTGGCGGCGCTGCCGAAGGGCCTCGACACCGTCATCGGCGAGCGGGGTGTAAAACTCTCCGGCGGCCAGAAGCAGCGGCTCGCCATCGCCCGCATGTTCCTGAAGAACCCGCCGATCCTCATCCTCGACGAGGCCACCTCCGCCCTCGACACCGAGACCGAGCGGGCGATCCAGCAGTCGCTGGCCGAACTCGCCGAGGGCCGCACGACGCTCGTCATCGCCCACCGTCTCGCCACCATCCGCGACGCCGACCGCATCGTCGTCGTCGACGAGAGCGGCATCGTCGAACAGGGCCGCCACCGCGACCTCGTCTCCGCCGGTGGCGTCTACCGCCGCCTGCACGACGCCCAGTACGGCGCCGGCAGCCTGTGAGGGCGCGCGCGAGGCTGGCCGGAAGGGGTGCGTTTGTCTTAAGAGTGTCACGGGGCGCTTCCGGCCGAAGCGTGGGGCTTCGTAGATGAGCGTGTCGCGCTTTCTGTTCCGTGTCGTGCTGCCGGTGACGGCGCTGCTCGCCGGCGCCCTCGCGCTCGCCGTGATCGTCTTGTTCGCGGCGACCCGCGGCGCCGACGAGGCGGCCGTCGCGGTGGAGGCGAAGCTTCTCGACACAGCCACGCGCCAGCGCGTCGAGGAGGTCTCGAAGGAACAGCGCAGCATCGCGATCTGGGACGATTCCGTCCGCCATATCCAGCACGCCCTCGACGAGCGGTGGACGCACGTCAATTTCGGCGCCTGGATGTTCGAGTACTTCGGCCACGACCTCACCTATGTGCTGAGCTCCGACGGCGAGCCGGTCTATGCCTCCAGCGAGGGCGTGGCGGTCGCGCCCCGCTACTTCGGCCGTGTCCGCGAGGATCTGGAGCCGATGATCGCGGCGGTGCGGGCCGGCTCCGACGCCCGCCTCGCCGTTGCGGTGGCGGAGGGAGCGGACCCGCCGGCCTTCGCCGCCGAGGCGGCCGTCACCATCGTCGGCGGGCGCCCTTCGGTCGCCGCGGTGATGACGATCGTGCCGGAGGACGACGCCCTGCGCGCCGGCGCGCGGCCCTACCTGCTCGTCAGCGTGAAATATCTCGACCAGGCCTTCCTCGAGGCGCTGGTGCGCGACTACCAGCTCGCCGACGCGACGTTCCGGCCGCTGCCGCCGCTGTCACCGGATCAGGCCTTCGTGCCGCTGCGCGACGGCGCCGGCGCGCCGCTCGCCTTCCTCGTCTGGACGCCGGCGCGACCGGGCACCGCCATCGTCTCCGACGTCGCTGCGGTCTTCGTGCTCGCCGCCGTCGCGGTCGTGACCCTCACCATCGCCGTGCTCGCCAACCTCTGGCGCACCTCGAGCCAGCTGTTCGCCAGCCGGCAGGAGGCGAACGTGCTCGCCGGCCGCTCGGCGATCCTCGCCAGCCAGGACATGCTCACCGGCCTCGCCAATCGCGGTGTCCTCCTGGAGATTGCCGACGCCTGGCTCGCCGCCGCCGCCCCCGGCCGCGGCGTCGCCCTGCACACGGTCGATCTCGACGACTTCAAGGGCATCAACGACCGCTTCGGCCACGGCACCGGTGACGCCTATCTGCGCGAGATCGCGCTGCGGCTGACGGGTTTTGCGCCGGAAGGCGCCTGCGTCGCCCGCCTCGGCGGCGACGAGTTCGCCATTCTCGTCGCCGGCGTCGCCTCGGCGGAGGCGGCCGAGGTTCTCGCCTCCCGGCTGGTGGCGGCGCTGCGCGTGCCGGTGGAGGTGCGCGGCAGCGAGCTGCCCGCCTCCGGCTCGGTCGGCACCGCCTGCAGCTTCGTCCCGTCGATCGACGGTTCCGAACTGTTCCGGCGCGCCGATGTCGCGCTGTTCGAGGCCAAGCAGCAGCCCGGCGGCGGCCGGCGCGCCTATGACGAGGCGATGAGCGAGCGGGTCCGGCGCGAACGGCAACTGCGCGAGGACCTCGTCGCCGCCGTCGCAGCCGACGGCATCGCGCTCGCCTACCAGCCGATCGTCGATCGCCGCGGCACCATCGTCGCCGTCGAGGCGCTGGCGCGCTGGCAGCGTGGCGACGGCGTCAGCGTGGCGCCGTCCGAGTTCGTGCCGATCGCCGAGGCGAGCGGCATCATCGGCCTGCTCACCGACCGCGTGCTCGACCGTGCCGCCCGCGATGCCGCTGGCTGGGACGGCATCGACGTGTCGGTCAACGTCTCGCCCACCGACCTCGCCGCCCCCGGCTTCGCGCGCCGCCTCGCCATCATTCTGGAGGCGGCCGGTCTGCCACCGTCGCGGCTGATCCTCGAGGTGACGGAGCAGGCCTTCGTCGGTGACGACCTCGCCGGGATCCTCGGCCTGTTGCGGGCGGGCGGCATCACCGTCGCGATCGACGATTTCGGCGCCGGCTTCTCCAACCTGTCGCGCCTCGCCTCGCTGCCCGTGGACATCATCAAGATCGACGCCTCGCTCGTCACCGCTGCGGCCGACCCGGAAGTCGTCACGCCGGCCTCGTCGAGGGCGCGCCACTTTTCGTCAGCGGGGGCCGGTGCGGCGAGCCCCGACGGCCCGACCGGCCCGGCTGTGCTCAGCGCCGTCGTCACCCTCGGCCGGGCGATCGGCCTCAAGGTGATCGGGGAGGGGATCGAGCATTCGGTGCATCGCCAGGCCGCGCTCAGGGCCGGTTGCGATCTGCTGCAGGGCTATCTGCTGTCGCCGCCGATCACGGCGGCCGAGGTCACCCGCCGTCTCGCCGAAGCCGGCGGTCTCGGGCACGCCCTCGCCGCGGCCGATACCGCCCCGGCGTCGACGGCGCCCTGACCGCGACGGCCTCCTGACCGCGACGGTCCCCTGGCCGCGACGGTCCCCTGGCCCCGACCTTGCCGGCCGCGGCGCGCCCGCTCCGGCGCCGCCGCGACCCGTCATGGCCCAGTCCTGGGGTGGCCAAGTCCTTGGGTGGCCAAGTCCTTGGGGGTCACGCAGTCCTTGGGTGGCCCCTCAGGCGGCGCGAACCTGCGCGACGAAGCCGGCGAACAGGGTGCGCAGCACCACCGCCTGCTCGTCGAGGTCGTTGGCCGCCTTCGCCACTTCCGTGGAGACGCGGCCGGTCTGGTCGGCGGCGAGCCGCACGCCGCCGATGTTCGACGACACCTGCTGGGTGCCGTTGGCGGCCTGGTGGACGCTCGCGGCGATCTCCCCGGTCGCTGCGCCCTGCTGCTCCACCGCCGCCGCGATGGTGTTCGAGACTTCGCCGACGCGGCGGATCGTCGAGGTGATCGCCTCGATCGCCCCGACCACCTCGCTGGTGGCGCTCTGCACGGCGGCGATCTGCGTGGAGATCTCGCCCGTCGCCTTGGCGGTCTGTTCGGCCAGGGTCTTCACCTCCATCGCCACCACCGCGAAGCCCTTGCCGGCCTCGCCGGCGCGCGCCGCCTCGATCGTCGCATTGAGGGCGAGCAGGTTCGTCTGGGCGGCGATCGTCTCGATCAGGCCGACCACCTGGCCGATGCGCTCGGCGCTGTCGGTGAGGCCCTTGACGATGCCGGTGGTGCCGCTCGCCTGGCTCGTCGCCTCGCCGGCGATGGCCGCGGCAGTGGCGACCTGCGAGCCGATCTCGCGCACCGAATCGGCGAGTTCCTCGGCGGCGGAGGCGACGGTCTGGACGTTCACCGACGCCTCCTCGGCGGCAGCGGCGACCGCCGTCGACTGCGCGGTCGTCTCTTCGGCGGCGGAGCTCATCGAGGCTGCGCTCGCCTTCAGCTGGGTCACGGCGGCGGCGACGTTGCGCACCACGGCCGAGACCTTGCCGTCGAGCACGGCCACCTTCTCCATGTTGGCTTCCCGGGCGGCGCGCGCCGTCTCCTCGGCGGCGACCTGCTCGGCGCGCAGCCGGTCGGCTTCCTCGCCGGTCGCCTTGAACACCGCGAGCGCCTGCGCCATCGCGCCGACCTCATCGGTGCGGTCGAGGTCGGGCACCATCACCCCCGCCTCGCGGCGCGACAGCCGCAGCATCGCGTCGGTCATGCGGCCGATCGGCCCGATGACGCCGGCGAACGCCGTCCACAGCGAGAACGCGAGCGCCCCGAGCCCGAGCATGGCGGTGGCGGCCATCACGCCGGTGGCGATCTCATAGGCGTGCTCGACGGTGTCATAGACCTGCTTCGAGACCGTCACCTGCAGCGTGATCAGCGCGCTGATGGCCTCGGAGATCGGGTCGATGGCCGGATAGAGACGGTCGATGACGAACGCGTCGAGCGCCGCCTCGTCGTTGTTGCGCAGGATGGCGACGAGGGCGTCCACCTCGGTGCTGGCGTTCCCCTTCAGCGTTTCGGCCGCCGCCGCGAGCGCCCGCTCGTCGGCTTCCATGTAGGTCAGCATATAGGCGGCCCACAGCCGCTCGATGTCGTCGAGCGCCGCCTCGATCGCGGCGATGCCGGCGTCGGCGCCGATGTTGCCATTGCGCACCTTGTGCGCCGCATCGACGATGTTGACGGCATAGGCGTCGGCGATCGCCTTGAGGTCGGCGAGCGGCACGACGCGGTCGGCATAGACCGTCACCAGCCCCTTGTGCGCGGTCCGGGCGGCGAAGAACCCCGATGCGCCGATCGCCATGAAGGCGACGAGCATCAGGCCGAGGGCTACAGACAACTTCGAACGAATGGTCATGATGGTCTCGGATCAGGAACGAGGCCGGGGGCGGCCGGGGCGGGCAGAATAGGCAAAGGTCGCGCGCCGGCTGCGAGCCGACGCGCGTCTCCAAGGCGATGAGCGACCGAAAGGCCGTTTGGTCTTGATGACGCCGGCGGGCGTTCCGGGGCGGGGGGGCCTGGGAGCGACCGGCAGCAACAAGACAAGCCATCAACCGAAGCTTGCCCCGGCCTTGCGCCCGTCCCCGCCGGGCGCCGCCACGTCCACCCCGCCGAATCCGGCTGCGCCGCGGCGTGTTGACCGCTCCAGCCGCGACGCGGGCGCGCCGTTCGAGACCACCGACCCTGCTTGCGCCTCGGCCTGCGCCGCACGGCTGGACCAGGCCGAGCCTCGGGACGGTGCGGTCGGCAGCCTCTCGGGGCGCGGCCCGGTCGGTTGGACTTGGAAAATCAGACTGGATCTTTTCCCGGATGGAGTTTGATTTTCTCCTGGTCGGAGAAGGTGTGCGGTCGCGACGGGACCGCCTCGACTGCAGTGCGACGCGGTGAGCACCGGCCGCGAACGGCAAACAGGGGGCGCAGTCTCCCCGTCCGGCAGTGTCTGCTGCGGCGGCAGTGTGCAGAAGCCGCCGACGCGCCTTGACAGCACGGCGCGATGTGCAACGATGACCGATGTTCAGTCCTCGCGGATAGACGAAATCCCTGAGGCTGAGAGGGAAACCGGTGTGCTGGTCGCCAGCAATGCCGGAGATGCCCCTGCGACTGTGAGCGGAGAGCCGGCTGACCTGGAACGCCACCGGAGGGCTCGTCCCACCGGCAAGTCACGCAGCCGCGACGATCCGCAAGCCAGGTCTTCTGCCGGGGATGAAATCCTGCCGGGGTGAACCCGCAGGGGTCTTCGACGTTCGCGGGCGGGGTGCACCGGCGGAACGCCTTTGGCCTGGTGGCGCCAGTCGCGGCGACCGGTCCGGGAGCGTGCCTCGATCAATCCCGACAAAAAGAGACGTTTGGGGAGGATCTGATGGCGGGCCTGGCGCGCGGCATTGCATCGGCGGAAGACGGTGCGGAGCTGTCGGAAGCGAGCCGCCATGATCCGGGCCGTCTTGATCCGCGCCGTCTTGATCCGGGCCATCTTCATCCGAGCGATCTTCATCCGAGCCATGGCGATGCCGATGCGTCGCTGACGACGCTGTCCTATCGCAGCCGTGCCATGGACGTGCCCGGCGAGGCCGCGATGCAGCGGCTGCTCTTCCATGCCCGCGCGCGTAACCGGTCGCTGGGGGTCACGGGCATGCTGCACTTCACGGGCGGCCGCTACTATCAGTGGCTCGAAGGTCCCCACAAGGGTGTCGCGGAGGTCTGGCATTCGATCCGCTGCGACGCCCGCCATGCCGAGATCGAGCTCCTCGGCGAGCAGCAGGCGCCCGCGCGTCTGTTCGCTGGCTGGGACATGCAGTGGTTTCGTCACGCCGATGCGGCGGCGGGCGGCGCGCCGGGCATCGCCGACCAGCGGGCCTGGACGCAGGATGCCGTCGCCCTGGCGCAGTTCGCCCTCGACGGCAACCGCGCGTCGGTGGCCGGCCTCCTCGCCGGCCGTCTGGCGCCGGGCAGCCCCGTCCGCTCGCTGTTCGGCAGCCTGATCGAGCCGGCCGTGCGCCTGCTCGGCGACTGGTGGCGCGAGGATCGCTGTCGCGATTTCGACGTGACGCTCGCGCTTGCTTTGCTGCAGGGCGTCATCCGCCAGATCGTCACCCCCGATCCGGTTCCCTTCCAGGCGAAGGCGTGCCGCATCCTCGTCACCCCGCAGCCGGGCGAGGATCACATCCTCGGCTCCGCCCTCGTCGGCGGCTGTTTCTGGGACGCTGGCTGGAACGTCTCCGTCGAGTTCCCGAAGTCCGATGCGGAACTGTCCGGGCTGGCGGAAAACGCCTGGTTCGATGCCATCAACCTATCGCTCAGCGACGTCTATTCGCGCGAGGAGTGGCTTCCCCGCATGGCCGAGACGATCCGCACCGTCCGCAGGGCCTCCCGCAATCCCGACCTCGTCATCGGTGTCGGCGGGCGGGCGTTCCTGCACCACGCCAAGGTCGCCGCCGTCACCGTCGGCGCCGACATCGCCTGTTCCTCCTCCCTCGAGGCGGTCGACGAGATCAGCTACGCGATGTACCGCCGCGCGACCTTCTCGATGCGCCGGTCGCGCGCGCTGACGTCCCTCGTCGGCTCGCCGCCGGTCATCACCCTGGCGGCGACGGTGTCGCCGGGCTGGAAGATCGTGCACTGAGGGGTTGGCGGTGGCGGCCGCGCCCCTGCCGCTCCGCCGATCCCGCTCGTCGCCCCGCCCCGCTCGTCGCCCCCCTATTCTCGTCGACCCGCCCCGCGCGGCCCAGGCCGCATCGGTTGCCCCGCGGCGCCGGCGGGTCAGGGTTCGAGCGCGAGGCTCAGGCGGGCGAAGCAGTGGACCACCGCCCGCTGCCGTTCGGCCTCCGACAACGACAGCGTCGCATAGGTGTCTGACGGCAGGATCGTCGCCAGCCCGTGCAGGGTCGACCAGACGAACAGCGCGTCGAGGTCGGCGCAGGCCGGCAGACCCACCGCGCCCGGCTTGCCGTCGGCGGTGTCCGCCCCGCCCGAGCCCATCTCGGCGGCCCCCATCTCGACGCTCCTCGTCTTGCCGGTCTTGATCGCGCCGGGCTTCATCGCGCCGGTCTTCATCGCCACGGGCTTCATCTCGACGGGCTTGCCGCCGGCCGCCGGCAGCGAACGCCTCGGCATCGTCGAGAGCCGGCCGCACAGCAGCCCGAAGGCCCGCCGGGCGTTCGCCATCATCGCCGGGTGCGCTTCCGGCGCCGGCAGCGGCGTCGCGAACATCAGCCGGTACTTCAGCGGATGGCGGACGGCATAGTCCATGTAGAGCCGCCCCATCTCGGCGAGGTCGGCGGCGGGGGCGGCGTCCTGCGTTCCGGGGCGGTCCTCCAGGACGTCGGCAAACTCGGCGAAGGCGCGGGCGATGAGTTCGGCCAACAGGTCGTCGCGGCTGGCGAAGTGCTTGTAGGGGGCCTGGTGCGAGACGCCGAGGCGCCGCGCCACCTCGCGCAGGCTGAGTTTCTCGACGCCCGCCTCGGCGATGATCGCCAGCGCCTCGGCGAGGCAGCGCTCCCGCATCGGCACGGCACCGGCGCCTGCCCGCCGCTCGCCCGGCAGATGTGTGCCCGGAAGCCCCGTGCCCGATAGGTCTTTGGCCGCCGGGTCTTCGGCCGCCGGATGGGTGCCGGACGGGGCGGAGCCCGACGTGGCTGTGCCCGACGTGGCTGTGCCCGACGCCTGCGCGGGCGTCCGCGCATCCGCCGCCTGCGAACCCGACAGTGGCCGGCCCGCCGCCGGCGCGTCCGCCTCCGGCCTGCCCGCCTCCTGCGCGCCGGCCTTCGATCTGCCCGTCCGGTGCGCCGGCGCGGTGGGCGCCGGCGCGGGTCTAGGTCTGTCCCGCATCTCGCCTCGTCGCCATCCCCGCCATGATCCGCCCCATGATGACGGTGCGGGCGGCGCGGGGCAATGTGGCGAGGCCGCCGGCGAGGAGCTTGGCGCGCAGTCCCGGGCGGACGGTGCCGCGGCGGCCGAGGGCGTCGAGCGTCTCGCGTGCCACCGTCTCGGCGCTTTCGGCGCCGCCCATCGTCAGCCCGGCGCGGGCGGCGAAGCCGGTGCGCACCGGTCCCGGCGCGCACGCCACGACGTCGACGCCGGCGGGCGACAGCTCGCGGTCGAGCCCTTCGGCGAGCGTCTGCACATAGGCCTTGGTGGCCGCGTAGTTGGCGGAGTACGGCGCTCCCTGGAAGGCGACGATCGACGACAGCAGCACGATGCCGCCGCGCCCGCGCCGCGCCAGCTGCTCGGCAAACGGCTTCGTCAGGGCGAGCACCGCCCGGCAGTTGACGTCGACCATCGCGACCTCGTCGGCGAGTGCGGTGTCGACGAGGCGGCCGGAGGTGCCGAAGCCGGCGGCGGCGACGAGCAGGCCGACATCGAGCGCCGTCGTCGCCGCGACCACCCGCGCCGCCGCGCCCGGCTCGGCGAGGTCAGCCGCGACGACGCGGGCCGTCACCCCGTAGGCGCGGGCGAGTTCCACCGACAGGGCCTCCAGCCGGTCGACGCGGCGGGCGACGAGCACGAGATCGAGCCCCCGCCGCGCCACCTCCACCGCCATCGCCCGCCCGATCCCCTCCGAGGCCCCCGTCACCAGCGCCCACGGCCCATAGGCCGCCCGAAACCCCGCATTGCGACCCGCCGTTCCCATCCGCATTGCCTCCTGAATGTTGACGCTGTCAACTTGATCGCACGATAGGTTGACAGCGTCAACTGTGGCTGGAGCGAAGCCTCCGCCCTCCGCCCTCCGCCCTCCGCCCGCGAGCGCGGCCCCGTCCTGCGACGGCCACCCTCCCACCCCGTCCTCTGCTACTCTCCCGCCCGCCGCCGCCCAGCGCCGGCGCAAGACAACATCTCGGGGGCCTTCGCCATGTCGTTCAATTCCATCGCCGTGCTCGGGCTCGGCAAGGTCGGCACGCTCGCGGCGACGCTGCTCGCCGAGAGCGGCTTCACCGTCACCGGCGTCGACGCGCGCCCCGCAGCGCCCGAGCTGCCGTTTCCGGTCGAGGTGGCCGACGTCGCCGACGCGGCGGTGTTGCGGGCGCTGTTTGCCGGCCGGCAGGCGGTGCTGTCGTGCCTGCCCTACCATCTCAACCGCGCCGTCGCGCAGGAGGCGCACGCCGCCGGCCTCCACTATTTCGACCTCACCGAGGACGTGCCGACGACCAAGGCGATCATCGGCCTTGCCGCCACGTCGCGCGGGCTGATGGCGCCGCAGTGCGGCCTCGCCCCGGGCTTCGTCGGCATCGTCGGGGCGAGCCTGGCGTCCGAGTTCGAGCTCTGCCGGTCGATCCGCATGCGCGTCGGCGCGCTGCCGCAGCATCCGACCGGGCTGCTCGGCTATGCCTTCAACTGGTCGCCGGAGGGCGTCGTCAACGAATACCTCAACGATTGCGAGGTGATCGAGGAGGGCGAGCGCAAGTGGGTCTCGGCGATGGAGTGGCTGGAGACGATCTATGTCGACGGGGTGAAGCTCGAGGCCTTCACCACCTCGGGCGGGCTCGGCACGATGTGCGACACCTTCCACGGCCGCGTGGCCAACATCGACTACAAGACGATGCGCTATCCCGGCCATGCGGAACTCATGAACTTCTTCTTCCACGAGCTTTTGATGCGCGAGAAGCGCGGGCTCGCCGGCGAGATCCTGACCAACGCCAAGCCGCCGGTCGACGACGACGTCGTCTATGTGCATGTCTCGGCGGAGGGGCGTGCCGAGGGCCGGCTGCAGCGCCGCGAGTTCGTCCGCGCCTATTATCCGCTGACGCTCGCCGGCCGGCACAGGACGGCCATCGCCTGGACGACGTCGGCCTCGGTGGTGGCGGTGATCGAGATGGTCCGCGACGGCGCGCTGCCCGACACCGGCTTCCTTAAACAGGAAGAAATTCCGCTCGAAGCCTTTCTCGCCACCCGCACCGGCGGCCTGTTCGCGCGCGGTGGGCGGCGCTGACGGCAGGCGAGGCCAGGGCAGGCAGGTCGGGCAGGGCAGTCAGGCGGGGCAGGTCAGGGTGGGGCGCTTCGGCGCGGTCGACCGCGGAACCGAAGGCGGGGAGACGGCGTTTTCACCGCACGGCCGCCCGCGGCCCTTCTCTTCCCCGGAGTCTCGAGCGATGCTCACCCGTCTCGACACCTGTCCCGGCTTTCCCGTGCCGGGTGAAGGCGTCTGCTTCCGCATGCGCGACGTTCGCCGCCGCACGGTCCGCTTCTTCGCCTCGAACGAGCTGTTGCGCCGCCTCATCGGCCGGATGGTGACCGACGAGCGCGCCGCCTTCATCGCCGCCCGCGGCGACATCGAGGCGCTCGCCCGCCTCGCCCACGCGAGCTGGCCCTATGACGACGACAGCGTCATCGAGCTCGATTCCGGTCACGTCGCGGGTCGGGCGATGCAGCCATCGACGAGGCCCTGGTCGCAACCTCAGATTGTGACTGCCGGGTTCACCGTCGCGGCGTGACGGGAAGACCGGAGACGGTGGTTCGACGGTGACCGGCAACGACGGTCGCCGTCGCGCGGCCGTTCGGGTAGAATTCTCGTTGTGTGTCAGAGACTTGCGGGCGCTCTCCGGTGCGCTTGCCACGCGCCCATTCGCGCGCGCGAAAGTTCAACGATTTCAACCTGTTGACCCCATCGGCACGGCACTTCGACGGTGCGCGCCATGGCGGTCGTCACTGACGGCTCCCGGCGGGCACCGTCGAGGATGCCCCGCCAAATCACGGTCTCCTCGCGGGCTTTCTCCAGTCTTTCCAGACGGTTGGCCGCCGCCAGCGTGCGCGACAGCAGGGCGCCACCGTCCGCCGGCATCAGAATGAGCCGGAAATGCGGAACGTGATCAAAGATCACGATCGTTTCCGGCGCCGCGTCGATCAGCCAGGGATGCGGATTGCGGGGGCAGGCGGCGGCCATCACGGTGGCGTAGTCCTCGCCGTAGAAATGGCCGTAGAGATGCTGCGCCGGCCAGAACAGGGTTCCGGCCGCCCTCGCATAAGCCTCTGGCGAAACGGAGGTCTTGAAACGATCGTTCGGCCGCGGCGGCCGCGTCATCAGGGTATGGACGACGCCGCAGCCCTCGGCGGCCAGCGCCTCGATCAGCGTCGTCTTGCCGACCCCGGTCGGCCCGCCGATCAGCACCAGCATCCCGTCGCCTCAGCGATCGCGGGCGTGGCGGATGGCGGCGATCGCGGTGTCGGCATCGCCGACGAGGTTCAGGAGCACCAGGATCAGCCGCGCATCCAGCGCCGCGCTCTCCTCCGCCGTCAGGCCGGAATGGGCAACGAGCAGAGCGGCATAGACATCGTCGCTGCGCCCGCCGAGGCGGTCGGCGCCGAGATCCAGGGGCTTGCCGGCGCTCTCCGAGGGTGAGGGGTCGCCGTTCTCCGTCGCGCTCATGCCGCCCTCTCATCGCTGCGCCGGGTCACCCCGCCGGCCCTCGCCAGGGCATCCGCCATCGTCGCCGCGGTCGGACTGCGGAGCCGGGCGGCGATGTGCTGGTCGGGGCGGATGAGATAAAGAAAATCAATGCCATAGCGCGCCGCCACCAGTCCGTCGGGATCGCCGAGCCCAGCGGCACCGACGCGCACGAGCCGCTCCGGAGACGGCGGCACCGCGAAATCGCCGACGGCGAGCCAGGCGAAATCGCCACCCAGCCGGTCGACCAGGAAGCCGGCCTGGCCGTCGCTTCCGGTCACCGGCGCGTCCGGGCACACCCGCCCGGGCTCGACGCCCGCGCCATCCTCGGCCGGGGTCTGCAGCGACAGCCCGGCGAGGCTCGCGGGCAGCGACAGCCGGCCGGAATTGACGAAGCGGCGGGCGAACGGCTCGGTGGCGGCGAGGCGCAGCGCGGCGGCGCGGAAGGTGCGCTCGGCCGCGCTCTTCGGCGTCATGAAGTGGGTGGAGCGGGCGGAGTTGAGCAGGTTCTCGTCGGCGGCGCGGACGCGCTCCTCGTCATAGCTGTCGATCAGCCCCGGCCCCGCCTCGCCGCGGATGACGCGGGCGAGCTTCCAGGCGAGGTTGTCGGCATCCTGGATGCCGCCATTGCCGCCGCGCGCGCCGAAGGGTGAGACGATGTGGGCGCTGTCGCCGGCGAAGACGACGCGGCCGTGCACGAAGCGCTCGAGCCTGCGGCACTGGAAGCTGTAGACCGACACCCAGTCGAGCTCGAACGGCCGGTCGCCGACCATGGCGCGGATGCGCGGGATCACCTTCTCCGGCCGGCGTTCCTCTTCGGGGTCGGCGTCGGGGCCGAGCTGCAGGTCGATCCGCCAGATGTCGTCGGGCTGCTTGTGCAACAGCGCCGACTGGCCGGCGTGGAAGGGCGGCTCGAACCAGAACCAGCGCTCCGGCGGGAACGGCGCCTTCATCTCGACGTCGGCGATGAGGAAGCGCTCCTCGAAGGCCTCGCCGGCGAAGTCGAGCCCGAGGGCGCCGCGCACCGTCGAACGGACGCCGTCGCAGGCGACGAGCCAGTCCGCCTCCAGCGCATAGGCGCCGTCGGGGGTCTCGACCGTCAGCGTGACGCCGTCGGGCCGCACGGTCACGCCGGCGACGCGGTTCTTCCAGCGGAGTTCAATGAGGTCGGGGAAGTCGCCGGCGCGCTCGGCGAGGTACTCCTCGACATAATATTGCTGCAGGTTGACGAAGGCCGGCATGCGGTGGCCGGGCTCGGGCAGGAGGTCGAAGGCATAGACCTCGTGCTCGCGGTGGAAGAGCCGGCCGACCTTCCAGGTGACGCCCTTCTCGACCATGCGGCGGCCGACGCCGAGGCGGTCGAAGATCTCCAGCGTCCGCTTCGACCAGCAGATGGCGCGGCTGCCGACCGAGACGCGGTCATTGTCGTCGAGGACGACGACGGGGATGGCGTGCATGGCGAGGTCGACGGCGAGCGCGAGCCCGACCGGCCCGGCGCCGACCACCACCACCGGCCGCCGCCGCGCGCCGCCGCCGGAGAGCTCCGCGGGCTTCTCATAGGGAAACGTCGTGTAGGCGTAGCGCGTCATCGCCTTCCCCCGTCGGTCCGCCTGCGGCGACCGTTTCGCGGCAGTCTAGCGGGGGAGGGGGGCGGCTGTCGCGGGGGGAGGGAGGCTCCACCCCCACCGAGGTCATTCCCGGGCTTGTCCCGGCAACCCATTCCTCTCGGCGAGCACCCCGCCCCGAACCGGCCACATGCCTCGCTGCGGCGTCGCATGGGTTCCCGTCACAAGGCCGGGAATGACTACGGAGGGGGCAGAGTCAGGGTGGAGAGGCAAGCGAGGACTGCTGCGTCGCAGGCATTGGGGTCGCCCGCTCGCCCCATGCCGCCTCGCGCCCCATGCCCACCTCGCGCTGCGGCGTCCCGCGTCAGATGAGCTTGCCGATGTCCTCGGCGCTCAGGACCTTGCCGGAGGAGACGAGCTTCTCGTCGATGACGAGGCCCGGCGTCGACATCACGCCATAGGCGGCGATGTCGGCGAAGTCGGTGACCTTGACGATCTCAGCCGGCTTGCCGGCGGCGGCGGCTGCGGCCCTGGCGTTGTCGCCGAGGGCGACGCACTTCTTGCAGCCGGAACCGAGGATCTTGATGATCATGATCTGTCCTTTCACGTACGGCGGGTCGTCACTCAGGAAGCGTCGTCACGGAGACAGGGGCATCGGGGAACGACGCCATCACAAAAACAGCGTCGAGACCTGGTTGAAGGTGAAGCCGATGGCGAGGATGCCGATCGTCACCACGGCGAGGAAGGCGACGAGCAGCGGCAGCTTCACCACCCGCTTCAGAAGGATCAGCGAGGGCAGTGACAGCGCCGTCACCGCCATCATGAAGGCGAGCACGGTGCCGAGGCCGACGCCCTTGCCGACCAGCGCCTCGGCGATCGGCAGCGTCCCGAAGATGTCGGCGTACATCGGGATGCCGACGAGCGTCGCCACCGGCACCGCCCACCACTTGTCCTGGCCGAGCAGCGCCCCGATCGCCTCCTGCGGGATCCAGTTGTGGATCGCCGCGCCGATGCCGACGCCGACCAGCACATAGGGCCAGACGCGGTGGACGATCTCGGTCACCTGGTCGCGGGCAAAAGCGAGCCGCTCGCGCCGCGTCATCGTCTCGATCGCGCCGGAGACCGGCACGGTGCGGACGAAGTCGGCCACCTGGCTTTCCATCCCGAGCTTGCCGATCACCGTGCCGCCGACAACCGCCACCAGCAGCCCGACGGCGACATAGGCGAGCGCGATCGGCCAGTTGAAGATCGAGGCGAGCAGGATCACCGAGGCGAGGTCGACCAGGGGCGAGGAGATCAGGAAGGAGAAGGTGATCGCCAGCGGCAGGCCGGCCGCCGTGAAGCCGATGAACAGCGGGATCGACGAGCAGGAACAGAACGGCGTCAGCGTGCCGAGCAGCGCCGCCAGCGTGTTGGCACCGAGGCCGGAGCGGCCGCCGAGCAGGGCGCGCGTGCGCTCGGGCGGGAAATGGCTCTGCACGTAGGAGATGGCGAAGATCAGCACTGACAGCAGCAGGAAGATCTTGATGACGTCGTAGACGAAGAACTGCACCGACCCGCCGAGGCGCGACGCCGGGTCTAGCCCGACGGCGACGACGCCCGCCCGCACCAGCTCGTCGAGCCAGACCATGCGGAGCAGCTGGTCGTTCAGCCAGCTGAAAACAGTCACGTCGTCGCCTCGCCGGCGGGGGGCGCACGCTGGCGTCCGATGGGGGGGGGGTGGCTGGCCCGCTCTCAGCAGGGCGTGCGGATCAACGCACGCGCAGTGGCAGGCCGCCTTGATGCGGATCAAGCGCGGCCGATGCCGGGGGGCTGCCTGCCACCGCCTGCTCCACCACCACAGGGGTCATTCCCGGGCTTGTCCCGGGAACCTACCCCTCTCGGCGCGCACCCCGCCCAGAGCGGGCGGATCGCTTGCGGCGGCCTCGCAGGGGTTCCCGGCACAAGGCCGGGAATGACCACGGAGAGGGTAGAGAGGGACGGTGAGAGCCGACGGCGGCGGCGTTCCCCGTCAGTAGGCGTACTCGCTGAACACCCGGTCGACGTTACCGCCCCACTCGCCCCGGTACTTGGCGAGGATGGCGTCGGCCGGGGTGCGGCCGCTCGTCACCGTCTCCAGCACGGGGTCGAGATAGTGCGTCTCGTCGAAGCCGGCGCCGTTCAGGCGGGCGCGGCGGGAAAGGCCCTGGCGGGCGAGCTCGGCGGCGTCGCGGGCGACGTCGAGGACGCGGCGGTTGCGGAATGGGGTCTCGAGCGCGGTGCGCGGCACGGCATGGCGCAGCGCTTCGCGCTCCTCCTCCGTCCAGTCCTTCACCATCTCCCACGCCTGGTCGAGCGAGGCCTGGTCGTAGAGGAGGCCGACCCAGAAGGCCGGCAGGGCGCAGATGCGCCGCCACGGGCCGCCGTCGGCGCCGCGCATCTCGAGGTACTTCTTCATCCGGACGTCCGGGAAGACGGTCGAGAGGTGGTTGTTCCAGTCGCCGATGGTCGGCCGGTCGTCTGGGTCGAGCTGCGGCAGGCCTTCCGCCATGAAGCGGCGGAAGCTCTCGCCGGAGACGTCGATGTAGGTGTCGCCGCGCTTGACGAAATACATCGGCACGTCGATCGCCCAGTCGACATATTGCTCGAAGCCGAAGCCCTCGTCGAAGGCGAAGGGCAGCCCGCCGGTGCGGTGGGCGTCGGTGTGGTGCCAGATCTCGCCGCGCAGCGACTGGTAGCCGTTGGGCACGCCTTCCGTCAGCGGCGAGTTGGCGAAGATGGCAGTGGCGATCGGCTGCAAGGCGAGGCCGACGCGCAGCTTATTGACCATGTCCGGCTCGTCCTCGAAGTCCAGGTTCACCTGGATGGTCGAGGTCCGGTACATCATGTCGAGGCCCATCGTGCCGACCTTCTTCATGTAGGCCGTCATGATGGCGTAGCGCGACTTCGGCATCACCGGCGTTTCGGCGAGCGTCCACTTCGGCGACATGCCGATGCCGAGGAAGCCGATGCCGAGGGGCTCGCCGATCTGGCGCACCTGCGCCAAGTGGGCGTGCACCTCGCGGCAGGTCTGGTGAAGGGTTTCGAGCGGCGCGCCGGAGAGTTCGAACTGGCCGCCGGGCTCGAGGCTGATGGCGCCGCCGCCGGTCGGATCGCCGAGGCCGATGATCTTGCCCTTGTCGACGATCGGCTCCCAGCCGAGGAGGCCTTCCATGCCGGTCAAGAGCTTCTCGACGCCGCGCGGCCCCTCGTAGGGGACCGGCGAAAGGTCGTCGGTGTGGAAGCCGAACTTCTCGTGCTCCGTGCCGATCCGCCACTTCTCGGGCGGCTTGCCGCCGGAGGCGAGGTTGGCGACGAGCTCGTCGCGTCCTTCGATCGGGGTGCTGTCGATGGTGTCGCGTGCCATGCGGTGCGGCTCGTCGTTGGCGGCCCGGGCAGGGGGTGCCGGGCGGCCGGGACGATAGCCGCGCCCCCCCGGTGGCACAAACGCGAAATTCTCACACGCCGACGCGGGCCCGGCGCGCCTCAGCGCCAGTCGCCGAGGGCCGCCTGGACGATGGCCAGCGCCGCGACCGCGGCGGTGTCGGCGCGCAGCACGCGCGGTCCGAGCGGGATGGCGGTGACGTTGGGCATGGCGCGCAGGCGCGTGCGCTCGTCCGCGTCGAAGCCACCCTCCGGCCCGATCAGCACCGAGAGCGGCCCCGGCGCGAGGCCGGAAAGGGCCGCGAGCGGGCCGTTGCGATGGTCGTCCTCGTCGCAGAAGACAAGGCGGCGGCCGGGTTCCTCGGCGTCCCAGGCCGCGAGCACGCGGTCGAGGGCGACGGGCTCGTCGACGCGCGGCACGGTGATGACACCGCACTGCTCGCAGGCCTCGATGACGTTCGCCCGCATGCGCTCGAGGTTGACGCGGGCAACCTGGGTGCGGCGGGTGATCACCGGGCGGATCGCGCCGGCGCCCATCTCGACCGCCTTCTGCACCATGTAGTCGAGGCGGGCGTGCTTCAGCGGCGCGAACAAGAGGTGCAGGTCCGGCGTCGGCGGCTGCGGCCGGGTCAGGCCGCGCACGACGAGGCGGGCGGCCTTCCTGGAGGCGTCGGCGATGTCGGCGCGCCACTCGCCGTCGCGGCCATTGAAGACGAGCAGCCCGTCGCCCTCGCCGAGGCGCAGCACGGCGATCAGATAGTTCGCCTGCTCGCGGGCGAGCGGCACCGTGGCACCGGCCTCGAGGGGGGCGTCGACGTAGAGGCGCGTCGAGGTGATGTCGTGGCGGGCGATGGCGGCGGCTCCGGTCTCGCGGCTCGGGTGGACGGCGGCGGGACCATGCCGCGACGGGGACGGCGGACGCAAGCCGGCGGTGCTTCGGCGCGACCGCTTCGGCGGTCGCGTCCGCCTTGACGGGTCCGCGGTCGTCGGCGCTGATGGCGGACGCTGTTCGTGGAGCCGCCGCTTGTCAGAGTTCCGCTTCCCCGGCACGCCCCAGGCCGGTGCCCCGAAGGCCGCCCCGCCGAAACCCGAACGGGCACCGGTCGAGACGCACGTCGACGCCTCGGCCCCGGCCGAGACCCGGCCCAACGTCGCCGAATTCTCCGTCTCCGAGATCGCCTTTGCGGTGAAGCGGACGATCGAGGACGCCTACGGCTTCGTCCGCGTGCGCGGCGAGATCTCCGGCTATCGCGGGCCGCACTCCTCCGGCCACGCCTACTTCTCGCTGAAGGACGACAAGGCGCGCATCGAGGCGGTGGTCTGGCGCACCTCGTTCCAGCGGCTGCGCTTCAAGCCCGAGGAGGGCATGGAGGTCATTGCCACCGGCAAGCTGACGACGTTCCCGGGCGGCTCGAAATACCAGATCGTCATCGAGGCGCTGGAGCCCGCCGGCGTCGGCGCGCTGATGGCGCTGCTCGAGGAGCGGCGGACGAAGCTCGCCGCCGAGGGGCTGTTCGACGAGGCGCGCAAGCGGCCGCTGCCGTTCCTGCCGCGCGTCATCGGCGTCGTCACCTCGCCGACCGGTGCGGTGATCCGCGACATCCTGCACCGCCTGTCGGACCGCTTCCCGGTGCGGGTGCTGGTCTGGCCGGTGCGGGTGCAGG
>JAESGX010000185.1_pt1 | contig 43870 bp, 45 predicted proteins | sample 9269801 | NCBI WGS metagenome assembly JAESGX01 (sample SAMN16773122, study PRJNA677054) | algae metagenome | isolation source: Pleurocapsa minor GSE-CHR-MK-17-07R and co-occurring heterotrophs from wet... | place: USA: Lower Calf Creek Falls, Grand Staircase Escalante National Monument, UT ... | reverse complement strand
TGGCGCAGCTCCTGAAGAGCTGAGGCACGGCCCCACCGACCACGACCCGCGCCGGCGCATCCCGCCGGCACGGCTCCTCCCCTTCACCACGCCCGGCGGTAGATCGCCAGGATGTCGGCCTCCGCGAGTGGCCGCGGGTTGTTGACGAGGAGGCGCGTCTGGCGGGCGGCGTCGGTGGCGAGATGCGGCAACGCCGCCTCTTCAACGCCGACGTCGCGCAGCCGCGCGGCGAGGCCGCAGCGGGCCGACAGCGCCGCCAGCGCATCGGCAAAGGCGTGCGCCCGGCCCTGTTCGCCGACGTCGGCGAGCGCCGGGAAGGCGTGCGGGGCGAGCGCGGCATAGGGGCCCGGTACCGTCTCGGCGTTGAAGCGCAGCACGTGCGGCAGCACCAGCGCGTTCGACAGCCCATGCGGCACGCCATAGTGGCCGCCGAGCGGATAGGCGAGCGCGTGCACGGCGGCGACCGGCGAATTGGCGAAGGCCTGGCCGGCGAGCATGGCGCCGAACAACATGTCCGCCCGCGCCGCCCGGTCGGCGCCGTCCGCCACCGCCCGCTCGAGCGCGCCCCCCATCAGCCTGAGCGCCTCGCAGGCGAGCGCCCGTGACAGCGGGTTGTTGTTGGGGCTCGCCGAGGCATAGGCCTCGATCGCATGCACCATCGCGTCGATGCCGGTGGCGGCGGTGACCGCCGGCGGCAGGCCGAGCGTCAGCGCCGGGTCGAGCAGCGCCACGTCGGGGATCAGCACCGGCGAGACGACGCCCATCTTCTCGTGGGCGCCGGTGGTGACGATGGCGATCGGCGTCACCTCCGAGCCGGTGCCGGCGGTGGTCGGCGCGAGCAGCAACGGCAAGCGCGGCCCCCTGGCGCGGCGCACGCCATAGACGTCGGCGAGGTCCTCGTGGCCGACGGAGAGCAGCGCGGCGAGCTTGGCGACGTCGAGCGAGGAGCCGCCGCCGAGGCCGACGACGCCGGTCGCCGCGAACGCCACCGCGGCAGCGGCGGCGGCGCGCACCACCGCCTCGGGCGGATCGGCGACGACGTCGGCATACACCGCCACCGCGATCCCCGCCGCCGCCAGCGCCGACAGCACCGGTTCGACCAGGCCGGCCGCCATGACGCCGGCATCGGTGACGACGAGCACGCGAGACCCGAGGCGCGCGGCGGCGATCTCGCCGATACGATCGGCAGCGCCGAAGCCGAAGACGAGGTTCGGCGGCGTTTCGAAGGAAAACGGGGCGATCGGCTCGGTCATCGCGGGCTCCGGACGGGGGGCGTCAGCGCAAGGCCGTCACGGCGAGGGCGGCCGGCCGAGGACGTGTCGAACATCGGCTCACTCCCCCGCTCCGGCCGAAGTTTCGCGGTTCGCGCCGAACTCCGCCCGGAGAGCCGCGCCGTGCTCGTCGAGCGCCGGCACGCGGCCGAGGGCGGGGCGCTCGCCGTCGACGATCGCCGGCGGGGCGAGCACCTCGACGGGGCCGGCCGGTGTCGCGACGGTGAGGAAGGTGGCGGACGGGTGCTGCGACAGCGTCGCGAGGTCGGAGACGCGGCCGAAGGCGATCCGCGCGGCCTCCAAGGCGGCGACGAGGTCGGCGACGCTGCGCCCGGCGAGCCGCTCCTGCACGGCGGCGTCGAGCTCGGCGCGGTGGCGGATGCGGTGAACGTTGCGGTCGAAGCGCGGATCGGCGGCGAGCGCCGCATCGCCGAGGACCCGCTCACACAGGATCTGCCACTCGCGCTCGCTCTGCACGGCGATCAACACGTCGCCGTCGGCGAGGTGGAAGACGCCGTAGGGGGCGATCGAGGGGTGGGCGAGGCCGAGGCGCGGCGGCTCGACGCCGCCATAGCGGAAGCTCAGATAGGGCACGTTCATGAACTCGGAGATGGCGTCGAACAGCGACAGCTGGATGTGGGCGCCCTCCCCCGTCCGCTCGCGGCGGAACAGCGCCTCCAGGATCGCCGCGTAGGCGGCCTGGCCGGTGACGATGTCGCAGATCGACACGCCGACCCGCGTCGGCCCCGAGCCGGGCGAGCCGGTGACGGCGGCCAGCCCCGATTCCGCCTGGACGAGCAGGTCGTAGGCCTTGGCGAAATGGCCCGGCGTGCCGGGGGCGTAGCCGGAGATGTCGCAGCAGATCAGCCGCGGATGGCGGGCACGCAGGGTCGCCGCGCCGAGGCCGAGGCGATCGGCGGCGCCGGGGGCGAGGTTCTGGATGAACACGTCGGCCGTCGACAGCATCGCCTGCACAAGGGCGGCGTCGGCCTCGGACTTGAGGTCGACGGCGATCGATTGCTTTCCCCGGTTGATCCACACGTGATAGCTCGACTGGCCGAGCACGAAGTCGTCATAGTCGCGGGAGAAGTCGCCCTCCGGCCGCTCGAGCTTGATGACGCGGGCGCCGGCATCGGCGAGCCGGACGGAGGCCACCGGCGCGGCGACGGCCTGTTCCAGCGAGACGACGGTGATCCCAGTGAGCGCCCTCGTCATGCCGGTCCCGTCTCCGTGTCGATGTCGTGGCACCGCCGTCGGCGACGCAGCCGGTCAGCGTGCCGGGCGCCGGTTCGGCCACCCCCGCCGCCGTTTATAGCCTGACGGCGCGACCGCGACAGCGGCGCGGAGGTGGCGGCCGGACTTGCCCGCCGGCCACCACGGCCCACTTTGGGTTGGCGGCACCGGCGGGAGCGGGGAGACGGTGCGATCGGGGAGACGGCGGGAGTGACGACGAAGGGGATGGCCGAGGAGGAGCGGACACCGCCAGGGGCGCGCGGGTGGGCGCTCGAGGAGGCGATGAAGCGGCTCGTCGCGACGGAGTTCGCCACCTGGTGCACGGCGGTGGACGCCCGCAAGCGCGAGCCGACGCACTCCCCCAAGACCTCCTATCTCGATCCCGGCCGCACCGTCGCTGGCGACAAGAACCCCGGCTGGGCGCGCGCCGTCGCCGTCGAGCGGGAGGCGCTGCGGGCTTTGCTGATCGCCTTCCGGTCCGCCTTGCGGCGCGCCGGGCTCGCCGCCATCGGCCGGCGCGGCGGCCTCGACGGCCCGCTCGAACGCATCCCCGATGAAGCCTGGCAGACCTTCGAGCGGGTGAATGCGCCGGAATCGGTGATCGGCGAGGTGCGCAGCCGCGGCACGCACTACCGCGCGGTTGCGGTCCTGCCCGAAATCCTGCCCGAAATCCCACCCGACGGCGACGCCGGCGGCGCGGCGGAGCCTCTGGCGCCACCGCGGCTGCGCCGCCCGGGCTCGCCCGACATGTACGAATGGGGCCGCGGCGTGCAGCTTCTCATTCGCGACAGCTACGTTCACGGCTGGCCTCGGACACGCGCCGACATCCGCGCCCGTCTTCTCGCGGTGATGGCGGCCGAGGGGCTCGCCGTGCCGAGCAAGCGCGATACCGCCGACAATGTGCTCGCCCGCGACCTGCCGCTGTTGTGGGAGGCGGCGGGGCGACGGCCCGCGACGGAGGGCGGCGACAGCTGAGCCGGGCGAGCGGCTACGCCGTTGAGCCGGGCGAGCGGCTACGCCGTTACCAGCCGGACCGTCAGCAGCCGAGCCCTCACCAGCCGAGCCGCAACTCTTCCAGGCCATGGAAGTGGTAGGTGTCGCGGAAGCGCGGTGGCGCCGCGAAGGAAAGCCCCGGCAGCCGCTCGAACAGGATCGGCAGCGCCACCTGCATCTCGAGGCGCGCGAGCGGCGCGCCGAGGCAGAAGTGGATGCCGGCGCCGAAGGCGACGTGCGGGTTCGGCGACCGCTCCGGCCGGAAGGCGTCGGGCTCGGCAAAGCGCGCCGGGTCGCGGTTGGCGGCCCCCAGAAGCAAGCCGATCTTGTCGCCGCGCCGGAAGTCGATCCCGTCGACGGTGAGATCCTCGAGCGCGAAGCGGGTGAAGACGTGCAGCGGCGCGTCGTAGCGCAGCGCCTCCTCGACCACCGCCGCGGCGTGCGCCCCCGGCTCGGGCCGCACGCCGGTCTCGATCAGCGCCTTCACGCCGTTGCCGATGGCATGCACCGTCGCCTCGTGGCCGGCGTTGAGCAAAAGCACGGCGGTGCCGACGATCTCGCCGTCGGTGAGCCGCTCGCCGCCCACGTCCGCCGTGACGAGGCGGGTGAGCAGGTCCTCGCGCGGTGCGCGGCGGCGCGCGGCGACGAGGTCGCCGAGGAAGGCGGCGAACGCCTCGCTCGCGGCGACCGCGGCCGCCTCGACCTCGGCGTTGCGGCCGAACTGGTACATGCCGACCATCGCGTGCGACCAGGACAGCAGGTCCGACCCGTGCTCGGTCGGTACGCCGAGGAGCTCGGCGATCAGCGTCAGCGGGATCGGCGTCGCGAAGGCCGGCAGAAGGTCCACCTCGCCGGCGGGGAAGCGGTCGATCAGGTCGTGGGCGAGCGCGGCGATGCGCGGCGCCAGCCGGTCGACCTCGCGGGAGACGAAGGCGCGGTTGACGAGGCCGCGCAGCCGCGTGTGCTGCGGCGGCTCGAGATCGAGCATCGAGCCACGCTCGAGCGCCAGGAAGGGTTCCAGCCGCGGGTCCGGCTCCGGCCAGCCGAGCTCGGCGCGTGTGGCGACGTGCAGCGCGTCGCGCCCGAAGCGGCGGTCGCGCAGGAGCGCCGAGACCCCGGCGTGCGAGGCGAAGCACCAGAAGCCGTACTGCTCCCAGAAGAACGCCGGCGCCTCTGGCCGCACCGCGGCGTAGGCCGCGTACGGGTCCTGCACGAAGGCATCGTCGCGCGGGTCGAGGTGGAGGCGGCGGTGGCGGGCGTCGAGCGTCATCGGCGGCAGGGTCGAGGCTTGCAGGATGGGGGCTTGCATCGTCGCGGCATCCGGTGGACTTGGGCAGCCCCCGCCAGTACACGCTCGGGCCGCCGCCGACGAGGGCCGTCGACGCGGACGAGCCCTTCAGCGCGCCGGCGATGACCGACAACTGGTCCGGCGGGCGGACCAGTTCCTCAGCGCCGGCGACGATCCCGAGGATGGTGCGATGATCCCGAGCTTCCCGCCATGATCCCCTGGGTCGAGGTCGATGCCGCGACGGTGCCGGGCGGCGCGCAGCTGCGGCTGATGCGGCGGGGCGACGAGTTCTCCATCCGCCTCGGCGGCAACGAGCTGATGAACAGCCGCGCCGGCGGCTCAGAGGAGATGCTCGCCACGGCCACCTGCGCGCGGATCGCCGGGCGGCCGGCGCCGGCGCTCCTGATCGGCGGGCTCGGCATGGGCTTCACGTTGCGCGCGGCGCTGGCTGTGCTGCCGGCCGACGCCCGCGTCACGGTGGCGGAGCTGGTGCCGGAGGTGATCGCCTGGGCCCGCGGGCCGATGGCGACGGTGTTCGACGGCTGCCTCGACGACCCGCGCGTGACCATCGCCGAGGCCGACGTCGGCGGCCTGATCGCGGCGGCGCGCGGCGTCTGGGACGCCATCCTGCTCGACGTCGACAACGGCCCCGATGGCCTGTCGCGCCCCGGCAACGACCGCCTCTACGACGCCGGCGGGCTCGGATCGGCGCGGGCGGCGCTGAAGCCCGGCGGCGTGCTGGCGGTGTGGTCGGCGGGTCCGGACACGGCGTTCACGCGGCGTCTGAAGCAGGCGGGCTTCACCGTCGAGGAAGTCCGCGCCCGGGCGCTGGGCAAGCGCGGCGGCGCAAAGCACGTGATCTGGCTGGCGAGGAAGTAGGGCATCAGAGGCTGACGCGGGTCCATCCTCCCCCTGCCAGGGGGGAGGACAGCCGGCGAAGCCGGCAGGTGGGGGCCTGTCAATCCGAGGCGAGACGACAATCGAGGTCGAGCCCGTGATTGACAGGCCCCACCCTGACCGCTTCGCGGTCTGTCCCTCCCCCTGTCAGGGGAGGGACAGGGCGCCGGGCACCGCACTCGTTCGCGCCGCTCACAGGTCCGGCTTCGCCACCATCAGCCAGACGATGCCGATGACCGCTGCGAAGGCCGGGAAGCCCAGCGCGAACCACACCCGGAACAGGCGGAAATAGCGCGCCTGCAGCGGCGCGCCGGTGGCGACGGCCTCCCGTGCGAGGTCGCGCAGGCGGAGCTGGATCCACACCACCGGCAGCCAGCAGAGGCCGGTCAGCACATAGAGGGCGAGGCTCCAGGCGATCCATCCCGACCAGAGCGGATAGCCGACGATGTGGGCGAGGGCCGCACCGGTGACGGGTTGCAGGATCACCGCCGAGGCCGTGAACACCGTATCGGCGATGACGACGATGCCGGCGGTGTGGGCGATCAGCGCCGGGTCGCGGGCGCGGTGCGCCATCAGCATGAAGAAGGCGATGCCGGCGCCGGTGCCGAGCAGCACCGCCGCGCCGATGACGTGCGTGACCTTGAGGAGGGTGTAGAGGTCCATCAGCGCTCGTCCAGCGTCGCAAGCGCGGCGAGCGCCAGGAAGGCGGCGGGAATGCTCTTCACGAGCGGCCCCAGCGGGTCGAGCCAGAGGTCGGGGCGCACCAGCGTCGCGCCGATGAGATAGCCGGCCGTGACGACAAGCATGCCCTGCAGGGCGCGCCCGGCGGTCGGCCGCCAGGCGAGCATCAGGGCGAGCGCGATGTCGACGAGGCTGCCGCCGATCACCGCACCGGCGGCGAGCCCCGCCGTCATCCCGGCGGCGGTCAGCACGGCGACGGCGGCCTGAAAGCCCACCGTCAGACCGACCAGCCCCGACACCAGCCAGAAGCCGAACAGGCAGGCGAGGATGGCGGGCTTGGCGAAATAGCCGCGGGCGAACCAGCGCTCCTGCACGCCCGACGGCGAGGCGGCGAGCAGGGCATCGAGGGAGCGCGGGGCGAGCCCGAGCCGGGCCGCGTCTCCGGCCCGCCCCCTCACGCCCATCCGCAACTGTTCGAGCGAGGCGGTGCGCATCGGGCTGCGCCATCCGAGAAAGGCGAGCCAGTCGCTCGCCGCGGCGGTCAGGCGGGCGAGGACGGGCGGCAGGCGCACCACGCGCGCTGGCTTCAGGCCGAGCCAGCCGCGCAGGCGGCCGACGAGGTCGATCAGCGTCAGCGCCTCGGCGTGGACCAGATCCAGGCTGACGCGGGAGGGCGCCTCCGGGGCGAGGCAGCGGGCGACGGCACCGGCGATATCCTCGGCGCCGATCACCTGGATCAGGCTGTCGCCGAAGACGACGGGCGTGACGCCGGGAAAGCCGGCGAGGCCGCGCAGCAGCGCCGTCCCGCCATAGGCCGCCGGGGCGAAAACGAGACCGGGGCGCAGGATGATCCACTCGAGCGGGCTGTCGGCCAGCAGCGCCTCGGCCTCGAGCTTCGTGGCATTGAACGCCGTCGGCCGCCCCGCCGCGACCCCGGCCGCCGAGATGTGCACGAAGCGGCGGATGCCGACCGCCGTGCACGCTTCCGCGAGGCGGCGGACGCCCTCGACATGCACGGCCCTCAGGTCGTCGCGCGGGCTGTCCTGGAGGGCGCCGGCGCAGTTGACCACCGCCTCGACGCCGGCGAGCAGGTCCGTCCAGTCGGCGACCGACGCGGTGGCGAGATCGGCGCGCTGCCACGCGAGCGCCGGAAAGCGCCGCCGGGCCGCGTCGATGTCGCGCCCGACGCCGACGACCGCATGACCGTCAGCCGCCAGGCGGGCGGAGACGGCGGAACCGATGAGCCCATAGGCCCCGATGACGGCGACGCGCATCGACGAGGCTTAGCGTCTGGGCTGTGTTGGGGGAAGCGGGGGCGGTGGGGGATAGCACCCCGGCGATGGAGCACGCCGCGATCCCTCCCCCCTCGCGGGGGAGGTCGGCGGCGAAGCCGCCGGGAGGGGGGGCCGCGCGGGAGCGCGGCGCAAGGACTCGCAACCCAGCTCCGAAGTTCCCGCGAGGGAACGCAGACGGGCGGCCTTCCAGCAGGACACCGCAGCGGATTGCCCACGCGCGAGACCTGCGCCCGCGGCCCCCCTCCCTGCCCTCCCCCGCGAGGGGGGAGGGTTCGCGTCGAGATTGGAGAGAGGGACTGACAGAACTTGCAGGCGGTTGCGGCGCCCCTCAGCGATGCTGCGCGATCACGTCCTTCAGGTACCGGTACGACGTCTTCGGGGTCCTGACCTGGGTCTCGAAGTCCACCGCGACCATGCCGAAGCGCTTCGCCTCCCCCTCCGCCCACTCGAAGTTGTCGAGCAGCGACCAGGCGAAGTAGCCCTTCAAGTTCGCGCCAGCCTCGATGGCGCGGGCGGCGGCGGCGAGGTGGGAGGCGATGAAGGCCGCCCGCTTCGGGTCGTCGACGACGCCGTCGACGGGCGCCGGGTCGTCGTAGCAGGCGCCGTTCTCCGTCACGTAGGTGACCGGGTTGCCGTAGTTGCTCCTGAGGTCGCCGAGCACCTCGACGAGCCCCTCCGGGTCGATCGGCCAGCCGAGCGCCGTCACCGGCATGCCCGGCGGCAGCGCGCCGTAGCCGGTGCCGCCGAGCACGCCGCCGGGGTCGTTCTTCATGTAGGACGGGCCGTAATAGTTGACGCCGAGGAGGTCGACCGGCTGCTGGATCGCCGCCATGTCGCCGTCCTTCACCAGCGGCGCGAACTCGGCGGCGAACGGCTCCGGGTAGCGGCCGTGGAACAGCGGGTCGAGGTTGATCCGGTTCCAGATCGCGTCGAAGCGCTTGGCCGCCGCGCGGTCGGCCTCGCTGTCGGAGGCGGGCCGGATCGGCTGCAGCGAGAACACCGTGCCGAGATTGAGCCCGGCTCTTTCGGCGCGCGCGGCGACGAGGCCGCGGCCTTGCGCGAGGTTCATGTGGTGCTGCGCCGAGACGTAGTTCGGGAAGCCCGTCAGGCCCGGCGCGTGGATGCCGACGGCATGGCCGAAGATCGCGTGGACGTTCGGCTCGTTCAGCATCACCCAGTTCGGCACGCGGTCGCCGAGGCGGGCGACGACGACGCGGACATAGTCGGCGAACCAGTCCGCGCTCTCGCGGTTGGTCCAGCCGCCGCGGTCCTGCAGCGCCTGCGGCAGGTCCCAGTGATAGGGGCAGGCCCAGGGCGCGACGCCGGCTGCGAGCAGGGCGTCGACGAGGCGGTCGTAGAAGTCGAGGCCCGCCTCGTTCACCGCGCCGGTGCCGTCGGGGAGGATGCGCGGCCAGGCGATCGAGAAGCGGTAGGCCTCGAAGCCGGCGCCGGTGAGGAGGCCGATGTCCTCGGGGTAGCGGTGATAGTGGTCGCAGGCGACATCGCCGGTGGTGCCGTCGGCGATGCGGCCGGGGGTGTGGGAGAAGGTGTCCCAGATCGACGGCTTGCGGCCGCCTTCCTTGACCGCGCCCTCGATCTGGTAGGCCGAGGTGGAGGCGCCCCATAGGAAGTCGCGCGGCAGCGTCGGCACCGGCTGTGCCCATGCCCGCGGCGCGGGCAGCGCCCCCGCCAGCGGTGCCGCCAACAGCCCCGCCGTTCCGATCAGCACGTCCCGCCTGCGCATTCTCGTCTCCGTCGTTGGTCCATCCTCAGGCGAGCACGGCGGCGAGCACCATGAGCATCGCGGCCGCCGCAGCACCCTGCACGGCGAGCCCGCCCGTCACCAAAGCGAGCCCCTGCCAGGGCTTGAGCCGCGCCTCGCCGGCGATCAGCCAGAACAACGGGTCATTGATGTGGCCGATTGTGACGGACCCGGCGCCGACGGCGAGTGCGGCGAGCGCCCGCCCGGTCTCGCCGTCGAGGCCGAGCGGAACGAGCAGCGCCTCGGTCATGCCGGCGGCGGTGATGGCGGCGACGAGGGTGGAGCCCTGCAGCGTCTTGACGATGGCGGCGGCGAGGAAGGGCACCAGCACGCCAGTGGGCAGCGCCAGCACCTGTTCGCCGAGGAGTTCGGCCATGCCGGGCTGCTGCGTCACCGTCTGCAGGCCGCCGGCGGCGGCGACGAGCAGCATCGGCATCGCCGCCGTGCGCATGGCGCGGGTCGACCAGCCGGCGGCGGCGCCATCGCGGCGGCCGGCAAAGGCGAGTGTCGCGAGCCCCATGACGGCGACGACGACGGCCAGCAGCACCAGTGGCCGGCCGGCGCCGAGCAGCGTCTCGCGGGCGCGGCCGCCGCCGAACGGCTCGCTGGGGATGTCGCCGAGCGACTGCACGATCAGGAGCCCGACGAACGTCAGCGTCAGCGCGACGAGTGCCACGGCCGCCACCGCCGGCCCCACGCCGCGCGGCTCGGCGCCGGCGACGGCGGTGGCACCCTCGATCGGTGGCGCGTCGCGCAACGGCGCGGCGGCGAGGCGGACGAAGACGAGACCGACGACAGCCGTGAAGACGGCGAGGGGCAATCCCCACGTCACCGTCGTCGTCCAGCCGGCGCCGAGGATCGAGACGGCGGCGATCATCGGCGGCGCCGGCAGCACCAGCGCGTGCGCGGCCGACAGCGACAGGCCGGCCGACAGCGCGGCGCGGCGAGCCGGCGCCGGCATCGTCTCAGCAGGGCTCGCCGGCGCGCCGGAAAGGGCGGCCCGCAGCGGCGCGGTGATCGCGTAGGCCACCGCCGCCGACGCGCCAAGGCCGGCGATGAAGCCGAGCGGTCGGGCGAGCACCGCCGCGCCGGCACGCTCCCGCAGCCGCCGGCAGGCGGCGGCGAGGCGGGCGGCGGCGCCACTGACGTTGGCGAGTTCGGAAAGCATCGCCGCGGCCAGCACGGCGAGGCCGACAGCGGCCGCCGTCAGCCCGAAGCCGGTGCCGAAAGCCTTGCCGACGTGGGCGACCGACATGCCCTCTACGAGCGCGAAGCCGATCGTGGCGGTGACCAGCGCCAGGAACGGGTCGACGCGCCGCCACGCCGTCAGGAGCGCGACGGCGGCGACGACCACGGCGAGAAGGGCGGCGTCTTGAAGCGGCATGGAGAGGAGTTCGCGTCTGGCCGGGCACCGGGCGGAGACGCGCCGCGGCGCGCGGCGCAAGGACGCCGGTGCCGGGATGAGCCCCCGCGACGATGCTTAGCCGGCCGCCGCGGCCCTGTCACCGGTGGCCGGCGCCTCAAGCGGCCTCGCTGGCGCTCATTCGCAGCGGGGGTTCGGCCCCGCGCCTGCCGCGCGCGGCCATCCCCACGCCACGCGCAATTGAACCGACGGGGCGCCGGGGTTGCTGTCATAATGTCTCCGGTCCCGCCGTCATGGCGGTGCCTTGGGCTCGTTGCGACCCGCATCACGGCCCGCATCATCCCCGAGGAGAGACACCGTGCCCGGTTTTCGTCTGGCTATTGCCGCCGCTGCCGCCCTGTCGCTGTCGCTCGGAGCGGCCACCGCCGCCCCGTACGACGGGCCGCCCGCGGGCAAGATCGAGGAACGCATCGGCCCCGCTGCCGTCGGCGAGGCACGGCCGTTCACCGCGCGGGTGAGCGGCCTTTGTGAAAGCCGGGAGTGCACCGCGGACTTCGGCAGGAAGTCGAACAGAAGCCGGACGATCTCGCTGGTAAACTGCGCGATCCTCAGCAAGGACGGGCAAGCGATCCTGGGAAGCGCCCTTCTCAACGATACGCAGGGCGTCTTCATCCCGGTCGTCGCACGCGTCGAGAATGCAGGCTTCGAAGACGCCATCCTGAACTGGACGACGCCCTTTACCGTCCCGCCTGGCGTCCTTCTGCGGATCAGGATCCGCACCTACGGAACGCCCACCCTGTCCATTTGCAACATCCAGGGGACGATCGAGCCGCCCGCCGCGCCCTGAGTGAAAAGAACCGCCACCCTCGCGGGGGCGTGTCGGAACGGGGCATAGTCACGCGTCCTTGAACCGGGAGGCCCGCGACGATGCTCTACGCCATACTCTGCTACCACGACGAAGACGTCATCGGCTGCTGGTCGAAGGCCGAGGACGAGGCCGTGATGTCACGGCTTGCCGTCGTGCACGGCAAGCTCGCCGGCGATGGGCGGCTCGGCCCGGTGGCGCGGCTGTTGCCGACCACGGCCGCAACGACGCTGCGCAAGGACAGCGACCCGCCGCTGGTGCTCGACGGCCCGTTCGCCGAGACGAAGGAACAGCTGCTCGGCTTCTATTTGATCGAGTGCGCCTCGCTCGACCAGGCGATCGAGGCCGCGCGCGACCTCGCCAAGGCGAACCCCGGCGGCGCGTACGAGATCCGCCCGGTCGAGCGCTTCTTCCCCGACAGCCGTCCGGCCGACGATGCCGCCGGCGGAGGCGGCCCGGCGTGAGCGAGGCGGCGGGCATCAACGCGGCGTGGATCGAGGCGGCGCTTTCCGCGGCGCGGCCGCGGGCGGTGGCGGCGCTGCTCCGCCACTTCCGTGATCTCGACCTCGCCGAGGAGGCGGTGCAGGAGGCCTGCCTCAGGGCCCTTGCCCACTGGCCGAAGAACGGCCCGCCGCGCGATCCGGCCGCCTGGCTCGTCTTCGTCGGCCGCAACGTCGCGATCGACCACACACGCCGCCGCAAGCGGCTCGCGCCGCTGCCCGACGAGGCCGTGCTGTCCGATCTCGACGACGCCGAGGCGGGCATCGCCGAGCGCCTCGACGACGCCGGCTACCGCGACGACATCCTCCGGCTCTTGTTTGTCTGCTGCCATCCCGAGTTGCCAGCGACCCAGCAGATCGCGCTGGCGCTGCGCATCGTCTCCGGCCTGTCGGTGCGCCAGATCGCCCGCGCCTTCCTCGTCAGCGAGGCGGCGATGGAGCAGCGCATCACCCGCGCCAAGGCGAAGATCGCCAAGGCCGACGTGCCCTTCGAGGCGCCGGGCCCGGTCGAGCGGGCCGAGCGCCTCGCGGCGGTGGCGGCGATGCTCTACCTCGTCTTCAACGAGGGCTACTCCGTCAGCCATGAGACGGCGGAGGCGCGCGGCCGCCTCGCCGAGGAGGCGATCCGCCTCGGCCGGCTGCTGCTCAGGCTGTTCCCGGCCGAACCCGAGGTGATGGGGCTGCTCGCCCTGATGCTGCTGTCGCACTCACGAGCGCCGGCCCGCTTCGACGCCGACGGCGCCATCGTGCTGCTCGACGCGCAGGACCGCTCGCGCTGGAACGCCGCGATGATCGCGGAGGGCCTGGCGCTGATCGACAAGGCGGTCCGCCACCGCCGGCCGGGGCCCTACCTCGTGCAGGCGGCGATCTCGGCCCTGCACGCCCGCGCCCGGCGGCCGGAAGACACGGACTGGGCGGAGATCGACCTCCTCTATTCGACGCTCGATCGGCTGACGCCCTCGCCGGTGGTGACGCTCAACCGCGCCGTCGCCGTCTCGAAGCTGCGCGGCCCGGCCGAGGCGCTCGCGATGATCGAGCCCCTCGCCGACCGGCTGTCGGGCTACTTCCCCTTCCACGGCCTGCGCGGCGCGCTGCTCTCGGAACTCGGGCGCGCCGACGAGGCGGCGGTGGCCTATGGCCGGGCGATCGCGCTCGCCAATTCGCCCGCCGAGGCCCAGCACATCCGTGCCCATCTCGACCGCCTGCAGGCCGAGGCGGCGGCACGCGACGGCGCGCGGCGCTGACGTCCTTCGCGGTGCGCGGGGACGCGCCGCAGCAGCGGGAGGACGGTCATGAAGAAGATACTTCTGGGGTTGCTGGCGGTCGTCGTGGTGGCGATCGCGGGCGTGCTCATCGCGGCGGCGATGCAGCCCGACAGCTTCCGCATCGCCCGCTCGCTCGCCATCGCCGCCCCGGCGGAGCGCATCTACCCGCTGATCGCCGACTTCCGCCGCTGGGGCGGCTGGTCGCCCTACGAGAAGCTCGATCCCGCCATGAAGCGCGAGATCGGCGGGCCGCCGAGCGGCGTCGGCGCCACCTATGCCTGGGCGGGCAACGGCCAGGCCGGCGCCGGCACGATGCGCATCACCGAGGCCGAGCCGCCGTCGCGCGTCGTCATCGACCTCGCCTTCACCGAGCCGTTCGAGGCAAACAACACCGCCCTCTTCACCCTCGCCCCCGAGGGTGACGGCACGCTCGTCACCTGGGCGATGGAGGGCGAGAGTTCGTTCCCGTTCAAGGTGATGGGATTGTTCTTCGACGCCGACCAGATGATCGGCCAGGACTTCGAGACGGGCCTCGCCAACCTGAAACGCGAGGCTGAGGGGGCGGCGGCGGGGTGAGGGTGCGGGCTGCCGTTGAAGCCAATGCTGGGGGTCCGGCAAGAGTTGGGCATCGCCCGGCAACGCCGACCCGACTGATTGCTCGAACCGGTGCAGACGATCTCCCACCCTCCTTTGAGGGGGAGGGTCGGCGACCGCAGGTCGCCGGGGTGGGGTGGCGCCGCCGAGAGGCGGCGCGGAAGACTGCGACAGCGGCCACGAAGAAAGTCGCGCGCGGGCTCCCGCCCGCAGTCACCCCACCCCGCCGCGCTTCGCGCGTCGACCCTCCCCCTCCAGGGGAGGGTAGAAAGAAGAATGGTCCGGGCCTCCGCCAGTTCGCAGGTTCCGGCCCACGTCTCAGTCCAGCTCGCCCACTGCTGCGTCGCTCTTGATCCCCACCGCGGTCGCAGTATTCGCAGCAACGTGGCGGCGGCAGGTTTCGATCAGTTCCGGCGCACCATTCCAGGTGCGATCGAATTTCATCTTCTCCCCCCACTTCGAAGTCAGCCTGGCGGAACCGTCCTCGACCTCCTTCAATTCGATCACGTCACGAAAGAGCAGGACACGCCAGCCAAATAGCCAACTGAACTTCCTGATCTCGTGCTCGTTCCATTTGCAATCTACCAGAAACACCTGATAGCTCGCATATGCGGCAAAACTCCAGATACAGGCGATCAAAACCGTCCAGAATATGTACTGACCAAATGCCTGTGGCGGGTCGATCAGGGGCGCAGCTGAAAAAAACAGCGCAAAACACCAGCACAAAAGCAACAACGCGTAGTGCCGCCGTCCCACCTCCAAATGCCGCCATTCACCATCGAAGCGAGCGTGAACGGCGGCCGCCTTTGTGAAGGCAAGGACGGCGAGTGCGGCCGCTGTCTGGGCGGCAAAGACGATCAGGAAGGCTTTTATACCCGCAGCCAGCATGACCGTTGCTCGTCTCCAGTCTCACGGAGGCTCTCCGAAAAATTGCACCTCCTGCCTCCTTAAACAAGGCCTGACGTCCCCGCCCCTAGCCCCCTCCCCCCGCATCTGCTACTCCCCGCCGCGTTCCCGAACCCCGCTGCGAGGCCGCCGCCCATGATCCCCCGCTATTCCCGCGACGCGATGGTGCGGATCTGGACGCCGGAGACGCGCTTCCGCATCTGGTTCGAGATCGAGGCGCACGCCGCCACCGCGATGGCGGAGATCGGCGTCATCCCGCAGGACGCCGCCGAGACGATCTGGCGGATGGGGGAGAAGGCGGTCTTCGACGTCGAGCGCATCGACGCCATCGAGCGCGAGACCAAGCACGACGTCATCGCCTTCCTGACGCATCTGTCGGAGATCGTCGGGCCGGAGGCGCGCTTCGTCCACCAGGGCATGACCTCGTCGGACGTGCTCGACACCTGCCTCAACGTGCAGCTGACGCGCGCCGCCGACCTCCTGATCGCCGACGTCGACCTGCTGCTCGCCGCACTCGAGAAGCGCGCCTTCGAGCACAAGCTGACGCCGACCATCGGCCGCAGCCACGGCATCCACGCCGAGCCGGTGACCTTCGGGCTGAAGCTCGCTTTGGCGCATGCCGAGTTCGCCCGCGCCCGCCGGCGGCTCGAAGTCGCGCGCGCCGAGGTGGCCACCTGCGCAATCTCGGGCGCCGTCGGCACCTTCGCCAACATCGACCCGCGCGTGGAGGAATATGTCGCCGCGAAGATGGGCCTCGTGCCGGAGCCGGTGTCGACGCAGGTGATCCCGCGCGACCGCCACGCAATGTTCTTCGCAACGCTCGCCGTCGTCGCCTCTTCGGTGGAGCGGCTCGCGACGGAAGTGCGCCACCTGCAGAGGACGGAAGTGCTGGAGGCGGAGGAGTATTTCTCGCCGGGCCAGAAGGGCTCCTCGGCGATGCCGCACAAGCGCAACCCGGTGCTGTCGGAGAACCTCACCGGCCTCGCCCGCATGGTGCGCGCCTATGCGCTACCTGCGATGGAGAACGTCGCGCTCTGGCACGAGCGCGACATCTCGCACTCCTCCGTCGAGCGGATGATCGGCCCGGACGCCACGGTGACGCTCGACTTCGCGCTCGTCCGCCTCGCCGGCGTCATCGACAAGCTGCTGGTCTACCCCGCGCGGATGCAGGCGAACCTCGACCGGCTCGGCGGGCTCGTGCACTCGCAGCGCGTGTTGCTCGCGCTCACCCAGAAGGGCGTGTCGCGCGAGGACGCCTACCGGCTGGTGCAGCGCAACGCCATGCCGGTGTGGGAACGCGGCGGTGATTTCCTGGAGAACCTTTCCGCCGATGCCGACGTGACGGCGTCGCTGTCGAAGGCCGAGCTCGCCGAACTGTTCGACCTCGGCTACCACTTCAAGCACGTCGACACGATCTTCGAGCGGGTGTTCGGTCGCAGCTGATCCGCGACCCGCGTTCCCGCGGAACGGCGAGGTGGCGTCAGCCGGGCGGCAGCGCCTGCTGTCAAGTCGCGTCAGGGAACCGGCGCCGCCGTGATGGTGGGCAGGCCCGCGTCGGCCCAGTCGGTGGCGCCGCCGGGATACCAGCGTACGTCCTCGTAGCCGAGCGACAGGGCGCGCTTCGCGGCGTTCCACGACATCCAGCATTCCGGCTCGCAGAAGAACACCAGCGTCTTCGCCCGGTCGTCCGCGGTCAGCGCGGCGAGCCGACTTTCGAAATAGGCCTCCGCCTCGGGCGAGAGCTTGCCGTAGCCGGTGTTGATCAGCCAGTGGCTGCCCGCGATCGAGGTGCGCGGCTTGTCGTGCCAGATGGTGCCGGCCGGCAGGTTCGCCGGCTTCACCGGCCGCGGCATCGCGTCGACGAAGATCGCCGCACCGCCCTTCCACAAGGCCTCCGCCGCGGCGGTGTCGAGCACGGTCGCACCTGCGAGCGTGTCGGGCACCGGCGCGCGGTACTCCTCCATCCGGTAGCCGTCCGGCTCGGGAACGCCGGCCGCCGCGGCTGGCGGTGCCAGCGACAGTGCCACCGCCAGGGTGAAAATGAGAGCCAAGACGACGCGCACCATGCTCCCCCCCACCACGCGAACCGCCGGGCTCGCCTGGACGGCCGGCCCGGCGTCGGCGTCATCGCGCACCACAACACTGCGCGCCACAACAATGCTCGCCGCAATACTGGGCGCCACAGCCGAAGGGCCGGGCAGCCGCCGCATCACTTCGTCTCGACGACGACGGCGTTGTCCTGCTCGTCGAGCAACGGCACCCCATAATCGGCGAGGATGGCGTTGATCTCGTCCTGGTTGTCGCGGATCAGCCGATTGAGCCGGCGCTTCCAGTCCTGATCATGTGAGCGCACGCCCATGGTGATGCGGTAGGTCATGCGCGAGCCCGCCTCCTTGGGCAGGGCCACCACCTTCAGCGGCACATCGGCTTGCTTGGCGTAGTAGCCGCCGATCGGCCCCCACAACAGCCCACCATCGATGGCGCCGGACGAGATGTCGGCGATCATGTCCTCGGTGGGCGCCTGGAAGCGGCGATCGACCGTCAGCGAATAGCCCTTCGCCTTGGCGATCAGGCCGTTCTGGGCGAGAATGGTGGCGGGCGGCGTGCCGGCGACGACGCCGATGCGCTTGTCCTTCAGCAGAGGATCGGACATCGTCGTCACACCGGCAAGCGGTCCGTCCGCCTTTGTCACGAAGACATAGGTGGAGCGATAGTAGTGGTTGGTGTTCTGGACGAGCTCGTCGCCCTGGGCAAAGCCGATGATGACGTCGCAGCGGTTGAGACCGAGCGTCATCCGCACGAAGCCCGTCGCCTGCGGAAACCACGTGTACTCGACCGGCACGCCGAGCTTGGAGGCGATGAGGTCGGCGATCTTGTTCTCGAAGCCTTCGCCGGCGGTGTTGGAGAACGGCATGTTGGCCGGGTCGGCGCAGACGCGCAGCACATTGCGCGTCACCAGGTCGGAGGTCTGCGCCGTCGCGGCGCGCGTTCCGGCGACGACCATGGCGGCCGAGATAAGCGCGGCCGGGGCAAGCGCGGCCGAGGCAAGGCCGGCCGCGACAAGGGCCGCCGAGACCCGGGTTGCGAGGGATTGTCGCCGGAACCCGCCGCGGCCGCGGCCGGACCGGTCGGGAGGGCTCAGCTGCGGCCGAGACATGCGTCCTCGTCCTCTTTCGCCTGCGGCGGCTTGTCGGCCCGCTTGGCCGGACGGCCGCGGTCGAGGACGCCGTCGGAGCGCGCCTTCAGATAATCGTAGATGTCGTCGATATAGCACATCACGTTCAGGTTGTCGCCGAACGCCGGCATGACGCTTTCCTGCGAGCTCGAGATGACCTTGCGGCCATTGACGACGACTTCGAGGAACGCCGCATAATCCATCTTCTTCAGCGAGTCCGTCAGGTTCGGCGCATAGCTCGAGCCGAGGCCCTCGGGGCCGTGGCAGACGTGACACTCGGAATGGTAGCGACGGAAGCCGGAATACGTGTACCAGTCGACGACGCCATCCGGGGTGATGTAGTAGGTCGGGTTGCCGTCCGCGTCGAAGTACTTCCCGTTCTCCACCGTCTTGCCATCCGGAAGCGCTTGATCCTGTGCAGCTGCGCCCGCCAGGGTCAAGAGCACGCCGGCCATGGCCAAACCGCCCAGGACTATCCTCCGCATCGCTTCCTCCTCATACTTATGATACACTTAGCATTGCCATCAGCTATGCCTTGATCGACCGATAGCATCGGCAGCCAGCTGCATCAACACTTACGACAAAAATGCGACGTCTTGCCTGCGCGAGGCTTGCAGCGGTAGGCCAGACAAAGCGAAACCCGGCGCAGCAGGAGCTGCGCCGGGTTCCAGAATGTCGCTCGCCGGTGAGGCTGAGCCTCAGTTCGGCAGGGCGAACACGGTCAGCTGGCCACCGAGCGCGGTGTAGTTCGACAGCGAAGCATAGCCGCCGACCGCACCGAGACCCGCCTGCGGATCCGTCAGGCCCGCCGCCAGACCGATACCCGCCCAGCCGCCGATGCCGGACAGGATGCCGACATACTGCTTGCCACCGTGGGTGTAGGTCATGACGTTGCCGATGATGCCCGACGGGGTCTTGAACTTGTAGAGTTCCTTACCCGTCTCGGCGTCCACCGCCTTCAGGAAGCCTTCGAGCGTGCCGTAGAAGACCACGTCGCCGGCCGTCGAGAGAGCGCCCGACCACACCGAGAACTGCTCGGGCAGCGACCAGACGATCTTGCCCTTCGTCGCGTCCCACGCGATGAAGTTGCCCATGCCGCCGTGGCTGTCCGGAGCCGGATACATCGACAGCGTCGCCCCGACATAGGGCTGGCCGGCGGTGTAGCTGACGCGGAACGGCTCGTAGTCCATGCAGACGTGGTTGGTCGGCACGTAGAACAGGCCGGTCCGCGGCGAGAAGGACGCAGGCTGCTGGTCCTTGGTGCCGAGCGCCGCCGGGCAGATGCCCGTCGTGTTGACGTCTTCGCCGTTCTTAGCGGTCGAATACTTCTCCACCACAGCCGGGCGACCATAGGTCGGGCTGTTCTTGTCCATGTCGACGCCGGTGGTCCAGTTCACCGCCGGGTCGTACTTCTCGGCGAGCAGCAACTCGCCGCTGTCGCGGTCCATCGTGTAGGCGAGACCGTTACGGTCGAAGTGGACGAGCATCTTGCGGGGCTGTCCGTTGAAGTCCTGGTCGACCAGGATCATCTCGTTGACGCCGTCGTAATCCCACTCGTCGTGCGGGGTCATCTGGTAGACCCACTTCGCCATGCCGTCATCCGGATCACGGGCGAAGATCGTCATCGACCACTTGTTGTCGCCCGGACGCTGCGCCGGATTCCAGGTCGAGGGGTTGCCAGAGCCGTAGTAGAAGAGGTCGAGCTGGGCGTCGTAGGAGAACCAACCCCACGTGCAGCCGCCGCCGATCTTCCACTGGTCGCCTTCCCAGCTCTTCAGGCTGGAATCGGCACCAACGGGTCTGCCGAGATCGGTCGTCTTCTCCGGATCGAAGAGAAGCTCATTGTCCGGGCCCGTCGAATAGGCGCGCCACAACTGCTTGCCGGTCGCCTGATCATAGGCGGTGACGTGACAGCGCACGCCGAACTCGCCGCCGGAGATGCCGACGATGACCTTGTCCTTCACCGGCAGGACGGTGGCGGTGTTGGTCTCGCCCTTCTTCGGGTCACCGTTGACGGCCGACCAGGCCACCTTGCCGGTCTTCGCGTCGAGCGCCACGACGGTGGTGTCGGCCTGGTGCAGGAAGAGCTGACCGTTGGCATAGGCCAGACCGCGATAGACGGTGTCGCAGCACATCACCGGAATCACGTCCGGATCCTGCTTCGGCTCGTATTTCCAGACGATCTGCGCTTCCTTGTCGAGGTCGAGCGCATAGACGATGTTGGGGAACGGCGTGTGCACGTACATCATGTTGCCGACGACGAGAGGCGCACCCTCGTGACCGCGCAGCACACCCGTCGAGAACGTCCAGGCGACCTGAAGATTCTTGACGTTGTCTTTGTTGATCTGGTCGAGCTTAGAGTAACGGGTGTTAGCGTAGTCGCCGGTCTGAATGACCCACTGGTTGGGGTCGTCGATCAGCTTCATCAGGTCGTCGTTCGCCAGTGCAGGCGCGGTGACCATGAGCGGCAGGGCCGCAATCATGGACGACCAAGCGGATCGCCTCATGCCTATTCTCCTTGCGTTTTCCCGAGAGTCGACACGCGCGAACGCACAGACGCTCGCTCGCCGACTTCCTGTTCTTGGGATCAACGCTCCCGACAGCGTGTCACAGCCGGCCGGATTTTTTTCCGGTCACTTTTGCTGGGCTTGTTGGCCCGCTCGGCTTTCGAACCGGACGACCCGCTCCCAAACGGGCCGCCGCTGCAGTCGGAAACTGTGGCGATCTTATGTTGCCCTTAGCTCGGTGACAATCCCCTTATATCGGCTCTGAAGATCAGGGATTCTCGCCCGGGAAGTGAAGGAACTATTCCCACTCGAGCTCTTGAAAGGCCGCCGTCGCATTGCGCGGATTGAACTCCTCGAACAGCGCCCAGGCGTCGCGCTCGCTGAGGCCCGCCGTCTCCGCCGCGGCCGAGATCGACCGCCCCTCGGCGATCAGGGCACGGACGTCGGCGGCGATTCGCGACAGATAGCGCTTTTGCGGCACGAGCGCGTCCGGCCAGGCCATCGTCGCGGGGCCGTGCCCCGGCACGATGCGCGCCACCGGGCGCACGGCGAGGCGATCCATCTCGGCGAGCCAGCCGGTGAGCGAGCCGTCGATGGTCGGCAAATGCCCGGCGAACAACAGGTCGCCGAGGAACCAGGTGCCGGTGGTGGCGTCGAACACGGAGAGATCGGCGTCGGTGTGGGCCGTCGGATGTGCCTCCAGCACGAGCTTGCGACCGCCGAGGTCGAGCCGCATCGTCCCCTCGACACCGATGTCGGGCGGCAGGAAGTCGCTCCGGGCGGCGTCTTCCGGCGCAAGCTGGCGGTCGGCCTGCTCGCGGTAGAACGGCGCGCGGGCGGCGAGCGCACGGGCGAGCTTGTGGTGGCCGACGATCTGCGCGCCCTCGCCGGCAAAGGCGGCGTTGCCGGCGAGATGGTCGGGGTGGACGTGGGTGTTGACGACGTAGCGCACCGGCTTGTCGGTGCGGGCGCGCACCGCGGCGAGCAGCGCCTCCCCCACCGCCCGGCTGCCGCCGGTGTCGATCACCGCCACGGCGTCGTCGCCGATGATGAAACCGAGGTTGGCGATATCACCGCGATTGGCCGGCGCGATCAGCGCGAACGGCGCCTCGTGCACGAAGACGCCGGGGGCCACCTCGACGACGGCGAGCGGCGATACGGCGGGTGGCGATACGGCCGTCGGCAAGGCAGCCGGCGGAGCGCCGTCGGCAAGGGCGGCCGGCGCCAGTCCCGACGCCACCGCCATCAAGGCCGCCGCCACGAGGGCGGCGGCGAGTGTGGATCTCACGAGCGGCCCGTATCGACCGGGAAGGCGCCGGAGAACACCTGGCCGTCGGTATCGACGGCCTTGACGTCGAGCACCGGCGAGCCGTTCGAGATGAAGTCGAAGGCGATGGTCGGGTCCTCGCTGAGCGAGATGCCGCCTTCCATCCTCAGGAGCATGCGCCCGCCCTGGCTGATCTCGATATCGTTGACGAAATGGGCCGGGATGTAGAGCTGCGTCAGCTGGTTCATCTGCAGGCCCGAATAGTTCGGGTGGCGGATCATGATCTGCGCCTTCAGGCGCTTCGCCCCGCCCGCCGCCGCCATGTCGGTGCTGGCCGGGGCCGGCACGACGATCGGCGTCGAGGTCGCCGCCGCCGTCTCGCCGCTCTCGGGGAAGCGCACCTTCATGCGCCCGAGCTGGGCGAGCGCCGCGTCGGCGTCCTTCAGCGCCGGCGCCGAGCAGCCGCCGGACGCCTTCACATAGCGCCGCGACATATAGAGCGAGCCATCGTCCGCCTCGACGATGGCGCGCACCCAAGAGTACGAGTTGATGCGCACGCGCGTCGACACCGCCATCTCCGCCTGCGGCTCGCCGAAGGTGAAGGTGGCGGCGACGGGAGCCGGGTTCTCGTCGATGACGAGCGTCATCCGCTTCACCGTCCGCCCCTCCGGCAGCCGCGCGGTGACGTCGATCGGCACGATGGCGGCGTCGTGGGCGCGGTAGGGCGCCTCGATCTCGACGATGCCCTCGCCCGCGGCGATCGCGGTGTCGCCGACAACGTCGGCGCGGATCGCCTCCCATGTCGTCTCGGCGGGCTGCGGCGCGGCCGGCTTCTGGGCATCCTGGGCGCCGGCGGGAAGCGGCAGCGCGAGGGCGCCGGCGAGCAGCGCGAGCGCCACGGCCGCCATCGGGAGGTGTCGCCAGATCATCGTCATGTTGTTTCCTCCGCGCGCCGGGATGCCACCGCCCCGGTCGTCATCGTTGTCGCTCTTTGGTCGTTTACGCTGCCGTGGAGATTATCCCTACCACGTCGCGACATTATGCCCGAATCACGAGTGGCGGAGGCCTGCCGGGAATTGCCGCCGACAGAACCCGCCGCCCGTCACACCGGCGGCACTGCCCAGTCGAGCCGCACGACGCCCACGGCGTCGACGGCTGCAAGCGCGTCGGCCACCCGCACCCCGGCGATGCGGCGGTCTGGCCGCAGCTCCGCCAGCGGTGCCAGCACGAAGGCGCGCTCCATCAGCCGCGGGTGCGGCACCTCGAGCCCCGGCTCGTCGATCGTCCGGTCGTCGAAGAACAGGATGTCGAGGTCGATGATGCGCGGCCCCCAGCGCTCGGCGCGCCGCCGGCCGAGCGAGGTCTCGACCGCGAGGCAGGCCGAGAGCAGCTCGGTCGGCGACAGCGTCGTCTCGACGATGACGCAGGCGTTGAGGAACCAGTCCTGGTCGGTGAAGCCCCACGGCTCGGTGCGATAGTAGCCGGAGCGGGCGACGACCCGCACGCCCGCCACCGCCGCGAGCCGTTCGACGGCGTGGTCGAGGTTCGCCCGCTTGTCGCCGACATTGCCGCCGAGCCCGATCGCCGCCTCGACGGGCGCCGGCTCAGGCGGCATCGGAACCGCCCGGGGCCGCGCGCCGCCGGCGCACCGTCACGGCGACGTGGTCGAGGATGCCTTCCACCGGCGCGCTCGGCTTGCGCACGGTGACGACGCTCGCGGTCACCTTGTCGAAGCGCTGCAGCACGGCGCGGGCGATGCGGTCGGCCAGCACCTCGATGAGGTTGACGCGCTCACCGGCGACGACCTCGCCGACGGCGGTGAGCAGCTTGTCGTAGCCGACGGTGTCCGTGTACTCGTCGCTCTGCCCCACCGTCGAAAGATCGATGTCGACTGTCAGGTCGACATAGAAGCGCTGGCCGAGCCGCTCCTCCTCCGGGTGCAGGCCGTGACGGGCGAAATAGGCGACGTTGGCAAGCGTGATCTGGTCGCTCATCGCGCGTGGTGTCCCTTGAAGTCACCGCGCGAAATCACGTCGGCGATGCGGCAGGCCTCGAAATGGGCCCGCACGTCGTGAATGCGCACGATGTCGGCACCGCCGGCCACCGCCAGGATATGGGTGGCGAGCGTGCCATGGAGCCGGTCGCCGATCGGCTGGTCGAGCAGTTTGCCGATCAACGACTTGCGCGAGGCTCCCACCAGCACCGGTAGGCCGAGGGCGCGGATCGCCGGCAGCCGGGCGATCAGCTCGACGTTCTGCTCGAGCGTCTTGCCGAAGCCGATGCCGGGGTCGAGCACGATCTGATCATCGGGAATGCCCGCCTTCTCGGCGATGACGAGCGAGCGCAGGAAGAAGCGGCGCACCTCGTCGACGATGTCGAGGGACGCGTCGACGGTGGTGCGGTTGTGCATGATCATCACCGCGGCGCCGTGGGCGCTCGCGACGCGGGCGATCTCCGGTTCGCGTTGCAGGCCCCAGACGTCGTTGACGACGCTCGCCCCCAGCGACAGCGCCCGCTCGGCCACCGCCGCCTTGTAGGTGTCGATCGAGATCGGCACCGACACGGCGGCGGCGAGCGCCGGGATCACCGGGGTGATGCGGGCGAGCTCCTCAGCGGCGTCGACCTCGGTGGCGCCGGGCCGGGTCGATTCGCCGCCGACGTCGATGATGTCGGCACCCTCCGTGACCATGGCGCGGGCGTGCGCCACCGCCGCCGCGACGCCGGCGTGACGGCCGCCATCGGAAAACGAATCCGGCGTGACGTTGAGGATGCCCATGAGGAGGGTGCGCGAGCCGACGGGATGCGCGAGCGGGCCGAGCCGCAGGACGCGGTTCATGCGGGGTTCCTGTCCGGCGGCCTCGCGGCGGGCGGCGGGTTGAGGCGAGGGCACGGCATGTCGGCCGCCGCCGGGGCGGCCCGGCGGCGCCGTGGCCGCGCGGTGATCGTCGTCAGAAGCAGCGGATCTCCGCCTCCGCCTGGGCACGGCGGAGCTCGGCGACGATCTTCTGCAGCACCGGCGAGACCTTGAAGATCGAGGTCTTCTCGCCGCCGACGCGGCCGACGCTGAGGATCGTCTCGGCCTGCACATAGCGATCATAGGGCAGCACCGAGGCGATCACGTCGATCGAACACGAGCAGCGCTCGAGCGCCATCCGCGTCTCGCCGTTCGCCGCCATGCAGCCGAACACATAGTCGGCACGGGTGATGGTCGGGTAGTCGTTGGTGAGGTCCGTGGGCGCCTGGGCGGCGGCCGGGACGCCGACCGACAGCACCAGCGCGATGGTGAGGGCGCGCAGCGCCTCAGCCCTTGGGAGCGGCACCGACATAGCGGATCTCCTCCTCGAGATAGGGCTCGCCGGTGCCGGCGAGCTGGGGGGTGACGGCGCGCAGCGACACCAGCGCGCCCGGAACCTTGTCGGAGACGACGAACTCGTAGGTCTTCTCGATGAACGCACCGAGCTCGGCGCGGTGGACGTCATCGGCAAACGGCTTCAGGCGGATGCGCTCGGCCGGCACCTCGACGCCGTCGATCGTGACGGTGGTCGCCTCGACATCGCCGCCGGAGCGGAAGGCCGCCCGGATCTTGTTGCGAAGATAGCGCGGATTGCCGCCGACGAGTTCCTGCATGACGTTCACGTCCGCCTCGAGGAACAGCATCACCAGCGGGTTGCCGAGCATCTGCGAGAACGGCCCGGCGGGCTTGCGCCGGTCGCCGGTGAACAGTTGCACGACGATCTCCCGCCGCCCGTCGGGGCCGGGGGTGCCGAGCGTCAGCTTGATGTCGTCCTCGAAGGCGCCGCCGAGCTTGGTCGGATCGACGGTATCGCGCTCATAGCGATAGGACAGCACGGTGCCGTCGGGCAGGGCGTCGAAGTGCGCGTTCTCGAACAACAGCGACGTCGCCGACGGGTCGGCCTTCGCCGGCGCCGCCGCGAGGCTGACGGCGAGGGCGGCGGCGATCACGGAGGTCATCGTCAGACGCATGGGTGGGCTCCAGTCAGGCGGCAAAAGCGGCGGGCCGGGAACGGCCGGTGGCACCGCCTTGCCCGGGGACAAGTAGCGGAACAAGTAGCGGGACAAGTAGCGGAGACGTTGGCGGGCATGGGCGATGCGGGCATCAGTCCGCCGCGAACAGAAAGCCGCGGCCGCGAATGGTGCGGATCGGCGTTTCGCCCGAGCCGCCGCTGGGACTGAGCTTGCGGCGGAGATAGCCGATGTAGACGTCGACGACATTGACGGCCGCACCGCCCTGCCCGGCCCACATCGTCTCGAAGATCTGGCTGCGCGTCAGCGGCTTGCCGGCATTGCGCATCAACAAAGCGAGCAGCTCGGCCTCGCGCTCGGTCAGCGTCGCGCGATGCTCGCCCTGGACGACCGTCCGCGTGCCGAGCTCGAGTACGACGTCGCCGACGATCAGGCGACCGGTGTCGTCGTCGCGCCGGCGCACCTGCTGCACCGCCAGCCGGACCAGCAACTCATCGAAATCGAAGGGCTTGGCGATGTAGTCGTCGGCGCCGGCCGCGAGCCCTTCCACCCGGTCGGGAACGGCGGTGCGCGCCGACAGCATCAGGATCGGGCTCGTCACGCCGAGCTGGCGCAGCGAGCGGCAGAGGTCGAGACCGGAAGAGCCCTGCAGCATGACGTCGAGGATGACGGCGTCGAACGCCTGGCGCAGCGCCAGCGCCAGCGCCGCGTCGGCGCTCTCGACGAGCTCGACCGTGAAGCCCTCGGCGCGGAAGCCGCGCTGCAGGAAGCCGCCGATATCGGGATCATCCTCGACGACGAGGATCGCCGCGGTGTCGCCCGGCACGGGTACGCCCGCGCCGCCGCCCCCGAGCGCGGGCCCGGCACGATCGGACCGAACGTCCGTGCGCGCCGAAGCCCCCGGGCCCATGCCGGAAACGCTCATCAGGCCTGTCCTCCCATCACCATGACCGACGGATCGGCCGGACGGACTGCCGGCAGCCGCAGGGTGACCCGCGTTCCCGGCGGGCGGGCTCCCAATCCCGCTTCGCCGGAAGACGCGGACTGCGCGCCGTCCGTCCCGGTCCCCGACTGCGGCCCGTGGGGGCGCGCGGGGCTCTCGATTTCGACGGCGCCATGATGTTGGTCGACGATCCACTTGGCAAGCGACAGGCCGATGCCGTAGCCGAGCCCACGATCGGCGCTTTCGCCGCCGCGATAGAACCGTTCGAAGACGCGCGGCAGCACGTCGGCGGGGATGCCGGGACCCTCGTCGAGGACCGTCACCGCGATGGTATCCCCGCCTGCGCGCGCGAGGACGCTGACGGTGCCCCCGGAGGGCGAGTGCCGGACGGCATTCTCGAGCACGCCGGCGACGACTTGCCGCAGCCAGTCGGTATCGCCATGGGCGCCGCAGTGTCCGTCCGGCAGCGCCGCTTCGAGCCGCACACCGGCGGCGCGCGCCAGCGCCGAGACGTCCTCCACCGCCTCCGAGACCATCCGCGCGACGTCGAAATCGGCGTGGGCGAGCTCGATCTGGCCGCTCTCCGAGCGCGCCACGCGCAACAGGTCCTCGACGCGACGGCGCAGGCGGCGGCCGCGCTGGCGGATCGTCGTCAGCGCGGCGCGGTAGACGGGCTCCGGGTTGTGCGGCGTGCGCAGCGTCACGTCGGCCTCGCCGAGGATGACGGTGAGCGGCGTGCGCAGCTCGTGGCTGACATCGGCGAAGAAGCGCCGGCGGGCGGTGTCGGTCTCTTCCAGCGCCCGGTTGGCGGCGCGCAGGTCGGCCGTGTTCGCCTCGATGATCTCGGTGAGCCGTGCCCGGTCGGCGGCGACGCGGGCCTCGCGGCGGGCGAGGCGGGCGGCCATGCGGTTGACGCTGAGCATCAGCAGGCTGAGCTCGTCGCGGCCGCCGATCGACAAGCGGGTATCGAAGCGGCCGGCGCCGATGTCGCCAACGGCGCGCGCCACCGCCGCAGCGCGCGACGCCACCGGCCGCACGATGCCGAGATAGACGAAGCCGGCCAGAAGCAGCACCGCGCAGACGGCGGCGACGCCCAGCATCGTCAGCCGGCCGCGCAACGCCTTCGTCTCCGATTGTGCCACAGACGACGTGCGGCGCTCCTCGTCGATGAGCTCGCCGAGCAGCGGCGCGAACGATGTGGCGAACGTGTCGAGCATGGCGCGCAGACGGCTCGCGTCGGCCGCGGAATCGCCGCTGTGGCCGAACACCAGCGGCTGGACCTGCCGGTCGAGCGACTGGAAGCGTGCCCGCATCCGCGCGAGCACGATCGAGCGTGTCGCCACCATCGTCTTGGCGTCGGCCTCGGGCGTGCGATCGATCTCGGCACGCAGCGCGGCGTCGAGGTCGCCGAAGGCCCGCTCGACCTGGCCGCGCGTACTGGTGAGGCGGGTGCCGGCGACATCGACGCCGCCCCCCTGCGGAGCGCCGGTGGCCGACGCCATCGACTGCAGCAACAGTACGGCATAGTCGGAGACGCGCGCCGACAGCGATCCGAGCAGTTCGACACGGCCGTGCGCCGCCGCCGCGGTATCGATGTCGCGCGTCGCCGCCGAGATGCCGACGACGAGCGCCACGGCGGCGGCGATCGCGACGAGGGCGAGCAGGCCGACGGCGAGCAGGAAGCGGGCACGCAGCGACCGCAGCAACGCGAGGGCGCGCTTCACCGTGGCGGCCCGCCCGCACAGTGCCGCTTCGTCGCCGCACCGCGGCGATCGTGGAAGTGTGGTGCGTGCCGCACGGCTCCCGATCCGTGGGGGTACCGCCGCCGGCGGCGGCGGTCGTCACCCGCGGCGCAGTAGAGGCCGAAAGAGGTCACACGCCAAGCCCCGAGGAAGAATATCCTCGGAAGAATGCCCTGTTGCCCCGCACAGGGCTGAACGCGGCGCCGAACAACGAGGCCGGGCCGCCCTGCGCGCGCGACGTCTCAGATGTCGCGGCCGTCCTCGCCCGGGACGCCGCAACGCCACTTCTTGATGATGAATTGCGGGTGGTCGCCGGCCCATTGCGCCAAATGCGGCATCGCCTTCACCATGCACAGCGACTGCGGGACCGGTTCCATTGCGACGGAGAGGTGCTGCTCCTCGCAGACGGCGGCGTTGGCGGCGAGACAAACGAAGACGATGAGTTCCACGGGCGTGTCCCTTGGGGAGCGGTCTTCGGACGAGGGAGTGCAGCACGCCATCATCGGCTGCGCCAGCCCGCCGGAGCACCGGGTTTCCACGGGAAGTTTTACGCCTCCAGCCGGGAATAGATGCCAGCTGCGACATCACAACGCTGCGATCAGGCGCTCACACCGGCCACTCCCGGCGCGAGCGGTCGGCGCAGCGCCAGCGCTTGACCACGAGCTTCGGATGCTCGCTCGCCCACTGCGCGACGATCGGCATCGCCTGCATCATGCAGGTGGCCGGCGTGATGCGCGCGTCAGGATCGAGCCCGATCGAGCGGTCCTCGCAGGGGTGGGCGGCGAGCAGGGCACAGACGGTGATGACGATTTCCACGGCAGGTCACTCCAGGGACCGCCAGCTGGTCAGCTGGACCAGGCGGTCGGGTGGACCTTGTGCGTCTCGCTCCCTGGCGGGCCGGTCCGCCGACCGCCGCCTCTGCCCGGCCCCGTACACTGCGGGCGCCACGTCTTCGTTCCCTAAGATAGTGCAGGAACAATGCCACGCCCTCCTCACGATCGCGCGAGCAGCCGTGCGCCGCCGGCAACAGCAGGGCTTGCGCAGCAGGGCTTGCGCAGCAGGGCTTGCGCAGCAGGGCTTGCGCAGCAGGGCTTGCGCAGCAGGGCTTGCGCAGCAGGGCTTGCGCAGCAGGGCTTGCGCAGCAGGGCTTGCGCAGCAGGGCTTGGAAAGCCGGTGGGACCTTGGAGGGCGGACGGGCAGACCCGCTCAGGCGGCGAGCAGGATCTCGCCCCGGCCGAGCGACGCCATGTCGCCCTGCAGGCGCGTGACGCGGCGGGGCACGGCCGGCGGTGCCGTCAGACCCAGCGTGGCGATCCAGGCGGCGAGCATCGGCAGCACCTGCAGCTCGTGCTCGCCGCACGACACGAAGGTCGGCGGCGGCGGACCGTCGAGGGTGCTTGTGATCAGCGTGCCCCGCTTCATCAGCACGCCGGCGTCGGCTCCGAGGCGCCCGGCGAGGATGGTGCCGGCGATCATGCGCGAGCCCGCCTCCGGCCCACAGGCGCCGGCGACGATCAGGCCGCGGCGCATGCGGTCGCCGCAGCGCAGTCCCGCCGTGCCGCCGATGGTGAGGATGCCGCCGGCCATGCCGGCCATGCGGCCGGGCAGCGCCCCGCCGGCACGCTCGCCGGCGTCGCCCGCGACCGATACCCGCCCCTCGGTGAGCCCGGCGGCGAGCCACGGCCCGGCCGCGCCCTCGACCTCGAGCCGGCCGCCGCGCATGCCGGCGCCGGCGCTGGCGCCGACGTCGCCGACGACGCGCAGCACGCCACCGCCCATCCCGGCGCCGACCGAGTCGAACAGCGCCGAGCCACCGTCGATGACGACGGTGCCGGCATCACCGGCGCGCACGGCGAAGAGATCGCCGACGGTGAGGCCGTCGCGGCCGCCGACGAGCGGCAACGCCGCAATCTCCCGCGCCTTCAGCCCGGCGAGCTTCTCCGGAATCAGTGGCGACAGGTCGACCCGCACCGTCGGCGGCGCCTTCAGGCTGAAGGTGAGCGCGCCCATCAGACGATGTCCTTCAGGTGGAAGTGGTGGCGCCCGAGCTTGCCGCCATAATTGCCGGCGGCGATGCGGCGGAGCCCCGATTCGCGGCCGAGTGCCGCCGCGGCGTGCAGGCCGGCGCGCATCGCCTCCTGCACGGCGGCAAACGACAGCCCGTCGATGACGATCTCCAGCACCGCCTCGATCTCGGGATCGAGGGCGCTCGCGACGCCACCCTTCAGCGTCGGGCAATAGGCGTCGTTGGTGGAGGCGGGCTGGCCCTTGTATTTCGAGCCGACCTTGGAGCCCGAGCGGACGACACCACCGGGGAACGGCATGATGACGTCGGCAATATCGCGCATCGCCGACACGGCAGCCTCCGCGGCGGCCCGCGCGCCGGCCCGCGAGGTGGCGAGGAACAAAAGGTTGCCGCCGCCGACCGCCCCTTCGACCGCAAACGTGTGGTGCTCGACGAGGAACTCGCCGTCCATCACCGGCACCCGCCAGTAGCGGCGGCCGGCGATCTGCTTGGCGATCTGGTGACCGTCGCCGAAGTAGCGCAGGCTCGCCCCGAGCTTGATCGGCGTGCCGTCGGGCAGGCCGGCGAAGCAGGCGGTGCCGGCGCAGGTCAGCACGCACTGGCCGACGCGGGTGATGATCTGCGTTTCGCAGATCTGCGGCGAGAAGCCGAACAGGAGCACCCGCACGCCGGGTCGCCCGTCCGGCGTCTCGTCGGGCGAGAGCTCGCGCTCGATGCCGGCCTCGCAGCCGCAGGCGATGACGGAGGTGGCGAAGCCCGTCATCGACACCGCCGCGACGCGGGCCCACTCGATGGTGTCGGCGGTGATGACGACGCCGGTGGCCGCCATGTCGAAGGCCTCGGCGAAGCCCTCGTCGATGCCGATGCCGTTGACCTTCAGCTTCGGCATGGATGCACCCGGAACGGTTCGTCGCGGCCGATGGCGCCGGCCGGCACCGTGAACTGCCGCGTATCGGTGCCGTAGAGGTCGCCGAGCCGGCCGTCGATCTTGCGCACGATGGCCTTGTCGAAGCCGGGCTCGACCGTCTCGGCGCGTCCGAAGCGGTACTCGGTCACCTCGCCGTCGCGCACGACCAGATGCCCATCCTTGAAGACGAGCGCCGCCCTCTCGAACATCGCCGTGCGATCGGCGGTGTCGGTGTAGACCGACACGTCGGCGATCGCGCCCGGCGCGAGATGGCCGCGGTCGGTCAGCCCGAGCAGGCGGGCGGGTGCTGCGCGCGTCATGATCGCCACCTCGGCAAGCGTGAACTCGCGGGTGATCGAGGGCAGCGCCGACAACGCCATCGCCGCCTTCGGCAGGCCGGCGATGTAGCGGGCGCGCTCGTCGCGGTCCATCAAGAGGTGCAGGATCTTCGGATAGGTGGTGAACGGCGCGCCGTTCGGGTGGTCGGTGGTGAAGAACACCTGCCAGGGATCGTGCGCCGACAGGAAGATTTCCAGCCCGATCGCCCACTGCAGCGCATTGATGACGTTCGAGGCCTTGTAGTGGAACGGCACGATGCCGCCGCCGTTGCCCTCGCCGTCCCAGACGATCCACTTGTTCGGGCTGGCGAGAGCGTGGGCCGAATATTGCCGCAGCGAGTCCGACGAGATCGTCACCGTCTGGCCGAACATCACCTGACCAACGTCGACCGTGACGTTCGGGTTGACGTTGAGGGCGCGGATCAGCTTCTGGGCGCCGGAGGAGAAGCCGCGCTTGCCCTCGGTGCCGTAGGCGTAGAACTGCACGTGCGCGAGGTGCAGCGGCAGGCCGTCCGCCGCCTCGATCGTCTCGGTCAGCGTGTCGATCGCCCCGGCGACGCCGAGATTGTTGCAGTGCAGGTGCAGTGGGTGGCGGATGCCGGCGTCGACGACCGCCTGCTGCAGCGCCTTGAAGATCTGCCGCGACGACAGCCCATAGGACGGGATGACGTCGTCGAGCCCGAAGGTGCGGACGTTGTCCTTGAAGGCGGCCGAGCCGCCGGCGTTGATGCACTTGACGCCGAGCGCCCGGCTGCGCGCCACCACCAGCGCCACATAGTCGGCGAGCGCGTTGCGGCCGGCCTTGTCGCGCATCAGCCCGAGCAGCACCTCGTCGTTGCCGAGCACCGACAGCGTCGCCTTGTCGAGGATCGGCAGGTCGGCGAGCTCGAGGTGCGCCTGCAGCGCCTGGCTCGGCGCCACGGCCGGCTCGACGACGGTGGTGAAGCCCATGCGGGCATAGAGCCGGCCGGTCTCGTAGCTCGACCAGCGGGCGGTGCCGAACGGCTGGCCCGCGGGCGGCGCCTCGGTGCCCTCGTGCAGTTCCGGCAACAGCAAGCGTGACAGCGTGACGTTGCCGCCGGCGACGTGGCTGTGGATGTCGATGCCGCCGGCCATGACGATCTTGCCGGAGACGTCGTGGACCACGTCCGGCTCGGTGCCGCGCGGCGGGCGCGCGACGATGCGGCCGTCCTGCATCCAGACATCGTCGATGCCGTCGCGGTCGTGCGCCGGGTCGACGACGCGGCCGCCCTTCAGTCGGATCAGCACGCCGCACCTGCCTTGCCGGAGAGGCCGGCCTTGCCCAAGAGACGGAGATGGATCGCCTCGATCACCGCCGCCACCGTCGGAGCCGTGTCCGTGGCGGCCTTGCCACGGGGCGCCGCCACTGGCGAAAGCGTGCCGGTGCGGGCGTCGTGCAGCACCGCGTCGACGGTGCGATCGGGCCGGCGTACCTCGATGACGACGGCCGGCGGCGTGGCGAAGCGCGTGCCGGCGGCGACCAGCGCCACGGTCGGCGGCGACGACGGCCAAACCGGCGCGGCGGGCGCGAGCGCCGAGATCCACAAGGCGGCATCGGCCTCACCGCACGTCACCATGCGGTCGACGTCGAAGCGCCACGGGTCGTGGGTGGCGATGCCGCCGGGAAAGCCGAGCGGCGGCGGAAAGCCGGTCGTCCAGGCGCACGCCAAAACGGCGCCAGCGGCGTTGTCGTCGCCCGGAAAGGGCACGGCGGCGTAGCGGGTGGTGGCGTTGAGGTCGCGCACCAGGCCGGCGGCGGCCTCCACGGCGAGACCGTCGAGCTCGCCGGCGTCCCAGACGACGACGCCATAGGTCGCAGCAGCGAGCGCCTTCGCCGCCTTGTCGAGAGCGCGCACGCCAGATCGGCCGAGACGCGTCTCCTCCACCGGCCGGCCGCCGACACGCGCCTTCAGTGCCAGCAGCGTGTCGCGCAGGCCAAGACCCTTCAGGTCCAGCGAGAGCGGCGTCCCCGCGGTACCGATAGCAGCCGCCGCCTTCGCCGAGGCGCCGAGGCTCACCACCGTCCGTGCCGGCGCACCGTCTCGGCCGAACACCTCGGCGAGCCAGCCGGCGCGGGCGGCGAGGTCGCCGAGCAGCAGCACGAGGTCGGCGCGGCGGCCTGCCTCGGTGGGGGTGGCGAACATCAGCCCGGTCTCCGACAGCACGGCGATGTCGCGCGAAAGCCCCGGCCCGGCGCGGTGGCCGACGGCGGCGCGCAGGTGTTCGGCGAGCCTCAGCGCCGCCCGCACGCCGGCGATGTCGGTGCCGAGCCCGGCGACGACGGGCGCGCGCCCGGCCGACAGCACCGCCGCCGCCCGGTCGATGGCGTCCTCGAAGCTCGCTGCCTCGCCGTCGATGCGCACGCTCATGGCAGGCAGGGGCTCCGCGTGGTGCGGCCACACCCGGACGCCACGCGTCGGCGCGCCAGCGCCGCCGTCCCGGTCAGCGCCGCCGTCCCGGTCAGCGCCTTGGGCGAGCCGCTCACGTGTCGTACTTGACGTAGGCGAAGCGCAGGTCGCCCTGCGGGGTGCCCTCGAGCCCGGCCCCCTCGGTGCCGGGCTGCCACTGCACCACCTCCTCGATCTTCTTCGCGAGCGCGAGGTCCTTGTCGGTGATGCCCTTGGCGGAGTGCGTCTGCAGCCGCACCTCCACCCAGGCATAGGAGGCGGTGAGATCGGGGTGATGCCAGGCGGCCTCGGCGAGGTGGCCGACGGTATTGATCACCATCAGCGTCCCCTTCCACGAGGCGGTCTTGTAGGTGCGGCGGATCCAGCCGTCCTCGAGCCGCCACTGCGGCAGCTCGGCGGCGAGCCGCGCCGTCACCTCTTCCGGCGTGTAGACGTGCTCTTTCGTCGCGTTGGACATCGCGATCGGCCCTCCCTGAGCGTGTGCCGCCAGCACGAACGATGGGCGCTCCCAATCGCCCATCCCCCGTGATTTGCCTCGAGCCCACGGCTTTGCCACAGTCATGGCACCCGCGGGCGGGCTTCGGTGGGCGCCGATCTTAGTCGTTCGTCGCAAGCCGTCTAGGGCGAACCCCAAGCCGCGACGTTCGGTCGAGGCGAGACCCGGGTGGCGGAGTGGGACGACGACAGCATGGACGAGACCGCCGCCCCGCCCGCCGACGCTTCGCCGGCCGCCACCGAGTCCGACCCGATGGCCGAGTTGCGCCGCCTCGCCCGCGGCCTCGTACCCGACCTGTCGGACCGCACCGCCCGGCGCGCCACCACCGTCCGCGTCGGCGCGCCGGCGCGCCTGCACTTCGGCTTCCTCGACCTCAACTTCTCGCTCGGCCGCCGCTTCGTCGGGCTCGGCATGGCGGTGGACGCACCGGCGACGGTGCTGACGCTCGCCCGCGCCCCCGAAGGTACCCTCGCGGTCGAGGGCCCCGAGAGCGGGCGCGCCGGCGACCACCTCGCCCGCCTCGTCGCCGAGCATGGCGCCCGCTCCGGCTTCCGCCTCACCGTCGAGCGCGCCATTCCGCCGCATGCCGGCCTCGGCTCCGGCACGCAACTCGCCCTCGCCGTCGCCGCCGCCTACGCCGCGCTGGAGGCGCCGACCGCCGAGGCGACCCATCTCGCCCGCGAACTCGGCCGCGCCGAGCGCTCGGCGATCGGCTTCGCCGCCTTCCGCGCCGGCGGCGTCGTCCTCGACGGCGGCCGCGGCCCGGCCACCGAAGTGCCGCCGATCATCTCGCGCCTGCCCTTCCCGGACGGATGGCGCGTGCTCCTGATCTTCGACGGCGCCCGTGTCGGCGTGCACGGCGACGAGGAGCGGGTCGCCTTCGCGACGCTGCCGCCCTTCCCCGAGGACGCGAGCGCAGCCCTCTGCCGGCTCGTGCTGGTGCGTGCCCTGCCGGCGCTGGCCGAAGCGGACTTCGCGAGCTTCGCCGCCGTCATCGGCGAATTGCAGGCGCGCGTCGGCGATCACTTCGCCCCCGCCCAGGGCGGCCGCTTCGCCAGCGCCGACGTCGCCGAGGTGCTTGCCTGGCTCGGCGCCGAGGGCCACGCCGGGCTCGGCCAGACCTCGTGGGGGCCGACCGGATTCTGCCTCGTCCCGGACGCCGGCACGGCCGAACGACTTGCGGAGACGGCCCGACGCCGCTACGCACATCGGCCTCAACTTTCGTTCGCGGTGGTGCGTGGCCGCAATACCGGCGCCCGCATCACTGTCCGGTAGGGTCTCCCCGGCCCTGCCTCGAAACCGCACCACCGCCGGCCGCCAGCCGGCGGCAGACAGGCGAGCGGCGCGGCCGATCACGGCCGGACCGCCTGTCACAAACCAAGAATCACCAGCAACGCTGGGCCCAGACGCATGGGTCCGCTCGTTCGGCCGACCGGAGGCGATCGATGGGCAATCCCCACATCCTGCACATGATCACGCCGCTGAAGCACATGAGCCCGTTCGACGTGAACATGGCGCTCGATGCCGGCTTCGACGCGGTGATCCCCTATACCCAGGTGACGCTGGAGGAGGTGCGCGGCCTCGTGCAGGACGCGGTCTTCTCGCGCTCGCCCTCGGACGCGGCGCGCACCGGCCTGTTCATCGCCGGCAAGAACGCCAGCCTCGCCCTCGACATGGCGGAGGCCGCCCAGGAGGCGATGGTCGGGCCGTTCCGGCTGTCGATCTTCGCCGACCCGGCCGGCTCCTTCACCACCGCCGCGGCGATGGTGGCGATCGTCGAGGCGGAGCTGAAGAGCCGTCACGGCCGCAGCCTGAAGGGCACCAAGATCGCCATCTTCGGCGCGACCGGCGTCGTCGGAACTTCGTCGGGCGTCATCGCCGCGCTCGAGGGCGCCGACGTGACGCTCATCGGCCATGACGGACCGACCCGCGTCGGCCGGCTCGCCGACGAGATCACGATCCGCTTCGGCGCACCGGCCCGCGGCGCCGACGGCTCGAGCGCCGAGAAGAAGCGGGCGGCCATCGCCGGGGCGGAGGTGGTGTTCTGCGCCGCCGCCGCTGGCGTGCAGGTGCTGTCGGCCGCCGATCTCGCCGCCGCGCCGAACCTGCTCGTCGCCGCCGACGTCAACGCCGTGCCGCCGGCCGGCATCGAGGGCCTCGCCATCGACGCCCGTGGCGCGCCGATCCCCGGCTCGAAGGCCGTCGGCGTCGGCCCGCTCGCCATCGGCGACGTCAAGTACAAGACCGAATCCGGCCTGTTCAAGCGCATGATCGCGTCCGACGAGGTGCTCAATCTGGATTTCCGCGATGCCTTCGCGCTCGCCCGCGAGCTCGTCGGCTGACGGGCCGATCCTGGTCGTCGCCGTGTCCGCCCGCGCCCTCACCGAGGCCGTCGCCCGAAGCGGCCGCCCGGTCCTCGCCGTCGACCTGTTCGGCGACACGGACACGCGCGCCGCGGCGCGGGCGGTCGCCGTCGTGGCGGGCTCGCTCGACGACGGGCCGGAGCTTGGCGCCGTGCTCGCCGCCGGCGACCGCCTCGCCGCCGCACACGGCGAACCGGCCGGAATCGTCGTCGGCTCGGGCTTCGAGCACCGGCCGGCGGCGCTCGCAGAACTCGCCGCGCGCTGGCCGCTCCTCGGCTGCCCGCCGGCGGCGGTAGCGGCCGTGAAGCACCCGGCACGCCTCGCCGCGCTCTGTGCCGCCCTGTCGATCCCGCACCCGGAAATCGCCGCCACGCCGCCAGCCGATCCCGACGGCTGGCTCGCGAAGCGCGCCGGCGGCAGCGGCGGCGGCCACGTCACGCCGGCAACCGCAGACGCCTTCGCCGCTTCCGCTGGAACTGGCGCACCCTCCCCGGCCGATCGCACCTTCCAGCGCCGCGTCGACGGTCGGGCGATGTCGGCGACGCTGCTTTGCGACGGCGACGGCGCCCGTCTCGTCGGCTTCTGCGCCGCCGCCTTCGCCCCGACACCGTCGCAGCCCTACCGCTTCGGCGGCCTCGCCGGCCCCGTCGCCATCGACGCCGACCTCTCTACCGAGATCACCGCCGCCGCCGATCGCCTGGCGCGCGCCACCGGCCTTTGCGGCCTCGTCGGCCTCGACCTCGTCGTCGACGGCGCCCGCTGGTGGCTGATCGAGGTGAACCCGCGTCCGACCGCGGCGCTGGACGTGCTCGACCGCGGCACGCCGCCGCTGCTCGCCCTGCACCTCGCGGCGTGCATGGAACCGCACGGCTCGTCGGGCGCGGTGCCGGCCTGGACACCGCCGGCGACGATCGCCGCCACCGCCCTCGTCTATGCGCCACGCGACGGCGTCAGCGTCGCGACCGATTGGCCCGACTGGGTCGCCGACCGGCCCCGGCCCGGCACTCCGGTGCCGGCCGGCGCGCCGGTCTGCACCGTGCGGGCCGAAGGCGACGACGCCGGCGCGCGCACCGCCCTTCTCGAGAGCCGGACCCGCCGCGCCGTTGCGCTGGCGTTCGGCGACGAGACCACAAACGAGAACGATCCCGCGCGACCCGGCACCGCAACGGGCACGAGACGGCGAGACACCTGAGGGAGACGACCGTGGCAGAAGCGCATGAAGTGGCCGACAGCCGCCCGCGTCCGAGCGGGCGCGGCGGCCGGCCGAGCGTCGGCGAAAGCGTCGCGCCGCTGGTCGCAGCGCTCGTCGCCGACGCCGCGCGGCTGCGCGTCGCCGTCTCGAAGGGTCCGCTCGGCGAGACGCTGATCGACGCCGGCGCGAAGACCCTGGGCGGCATCGAGGCCGGCGTCCGCCTCGCCGAGATCTGCCTCGGTGGCCTCGGCCGCGTCACGGTCGAGAGCTCCTCGGCGACGCCACGCTGGCCGTTCACCCTGACGGTGCGCGCCTTCGACCCGGTGCTCGCCTGCCTCGCCAGCCAGTATGCCGGCTGGAGCCTGTCGCACGACAACTACTTCGTGCTCGGCTCCGGCCCCGGCCGCGCCCGCGCCGCGGTAGAAGACCTCTTCGCCGAGCTCGGCTATCGCGACGACGCCGAGCGCGCCGTGCTGGTGCTGGAATCCGACGCCCCGCCGCCGCCGCCGCTGGTCGAGAAAATCGCCGCCGACACCGGCCTGTCGCCCGACCGGCTGACCTTCCTCTACGCCCCCACCCAGAGCCTCGCCGGCTCGGTGCAGGTGGTGGCGCGCGTGCTCGAGGTGGCGCTGCACAAGGCCCACACGCTGCACTTCCCGCTGGGTCGCATCGTCGACGGCATCGCCTCGGCGCCGATGGCGCCGCCGGTGCCGGACTTCGTCGCCGCGATGGGGCGCACCAACGACGCCATCATCTATGGCGGCCGGGTGCAGCTGTTCGTCACCGGCGACGACGCTGCCGCGGCCGATCTCGCCGCCCGCCTGCCGAGCCGCACCGCCAGCGACTATGGCGCTCCCTTCGCCGAGATCTTCAAGCGCTTCGGCGGCGACTTCTATAAGATCGACCCGATGTTGTTCAGCCCGGCGGCGGTGATCGTGACGAACCTCGACAGCGGCGTCAGCCACCACGCCGGCGCGATCGATCTTACTCTGCTCGACGCCTCGTTCGGCTGACGATGAGCACGGGGCCGGACGTCGCGCTGTTCATCGCGGGCGCCGACTGGCACGCCCGCCGGCTGGTGCGGGCGCTCAGGGCCGCCGGCGCGGCTGTGACGCGCACGTCGCTGACACGCTGCCGCTTCTCGACCGCCCATCCGGCCGGCCTCGACATCCCCGGCTTCCCAGACCGGCTGCCGGACGCCGTGTTCGTGCGCACCGTCGACGCCGGCAGCTTCGAGGCAGTGACGCTGCGCCTCGGACTGCTGCACGCGCTCGCCGCAGCCGGCGTACCGGTGTGGAACGCGCCGCGGGCGATCGAGGCGTGCGTCGACAAGGCCCAGACGACCTGGCGCCTGCAGCGCGCCGGCCTGCCGACGCCGGACACCTGGGCGCTCGAATCGCGCGAAGAGGCGCTGGCACTGGTGGCGGCGGCGGCCACTGTGGAGCGCCCCCTGGTGCTGAAGCCGCTGTTCGGTTCGCAGGGCAAGGCGCTCCGCCTGGTGGCGGGACCCGACGACCTGCCGCCGGCGGAGGCTGTTTCCGGCGTCTACTACCTGCAGCGCTTCGTTGGCCCGCGCTTCGCCGACGTCGCCGCCGGCACCGCTGGCTTCCACGACCACCGCGTGCTCGTCGCCGGCGGCCGGGCGCTCGCCGGCATGATCCGCCGCGGCACCGGCTGGATCACCAACATCAAGCAGGGCGCCACCGCCGAGGCGTGGGCGCCGGATGCCGAGGCCAAGCGCCTCGCGCTCGCCGCCGCCGCCGCCGTCGGCGCCGACTATGCCGGCGTCGATCTCATCGCCGACGGCCAAGGCGGCTATCTCGTGCTCGAGGTGAATTCCATGCCGGCGTGGTCGGGCCTGCAGACGGTCACCGGCTTCGACCTCACCGAGGCGATGGTCACCGCCTTCCTCGCCGACGTCGCCGCCCGCACCGGCCGCGGCCGGGCGCCGTTGCGCGCCGTCGGCCCGTGAGCCGCCGATGCATCGCCACGCCCTCGCCGCTCCGATCATCGCCGCAGCCTTCGTCGCCGCCTGCGAGGACGAGCTCGCGGCGCTGAAGCCCGGCAACGTCCACCGCTTCGCCGACGGCCACCGCATGACGGTAGCCGACTTCGAGGCCTCGGCGCTGGCGGCCGCCCCGGCGCTGGCTGCCACAGGCGAACCGGTCGGCGCGCGCATCCTCGCCGCCGTCGAGGCGACGCGCGCCGCCGTCGGCACCAACACCAATCTCGGCATCGTGCTGCTCTGTGCCCCGCTCGCCGCCGCCGCCGAAGGCCCCGGTCGGCTGCGCGACCGTCTCGCGGCCCTGCTCGCCGCCCTGACGATCGCCGACGCCGAGGCGGCGTTCCAGGCGATCCGGCTCGCCGCCCCGGCGGGCCTCGGCGCGGTGCCGGGCTACGATGTGGCCGACCCCGCCACCCTCGACCTGCGCGCCGCGATGGCAGTGGCGGCCCCGCGCGACCGCATCGCCCACCAGTACGTCACCAAATTCGCCGACGTCTTCTCGACCGCCCGGCCGCTGTTCCGGACCGCGCTCACGGTGCTGCGCGACCGGGCGGCGGCGACGACGCTCCTGCATCTCGGCCTGCTCGCGGCGATCCCCGACACCCACGTCGCCCGCAAGCACGGCACGGTGGCGGCCGAGGCGCTGCGGTCGGAGGCGGCGGAGGTGCTGCGGATGATCGGGCGCGATCCGCGGCCGCACGAGGCGCGATTGCTCGCCTTCGACGCCGACCTGAAGCGGCGCGGCATCAACCCCGGCACAACCGCCGATCTGGTGGTGGCGACACTGTTCGCCGAGCGCCTCGGCGGCTGAGCCGCGGCCCCTGCGGGCCGAGCGCTCAGACCTTGCCGAAAGCCGCCTCGGCGGCGGCGAGGTCCTCGATCGCCGCGCCGACCGACTTGAACAGCGTCACCTCGTCGGCGTGCCGCCGTCCGGGGTGGCCACCGCCGCACAGCTCCGCGAGCTCGGCGGCGATGTCCTCGCGCCGGAAGACGCCGCGTGCGATCGGCTGCAGAAGATCGCCGGCCTCGGCGAGCGCGCCGGCGCGGGTGTCGACGAACACCGTCGCCTGCGCCACCGCCGCATCGTCGGCCTCGCGCATGTCGGGGCGGAAGCCGCCGACGAGATCGAGGTGGGCGCCCGGTTTCAGCCAGGCACCGCGCACCAGCGGCTCGGTCGACAGCGTCGCGCAGGAGACGAGATCGGCATCGCGCACCGCCGCCTCGAGGTCGGTGACGGCCCGAACCGTTAGACCGGGACGGTCGAGACGGGCGGCGAGGCGCTCGGCGGCCGCCGGCGTCCGGTTCCAGACCGCCACCTCGGCGATCGGGCGGACACTCGCATGGGCGGCGATCAGGAAGGGGGCGAGCGCGCCGGCGCCGACCATCACCATGCGGCGAGCGTCGGTGCGGGCGAGGTGGCTCGCGGCGAGCGCCGAGGCGGCGGCGGTGCGGCGCACCGTCAGCGCCAGCCCGTCGAACTGCGCCACCGGCTCGCCGGTCGCGCCAGAGAGCAGCATGTAGAGCCCGGCGACGGCGGGGAGGCCACGGCTCGCATTGTCGGGAACGACGGTGACGACCTTGACGCCGATGACGCCGTCCTCGGCGCTGTCACCGAAGCGCCAGGCCGGCATCAGCAGAAGCGTCGCGGTGGCGGCACCGGGACGCGCGACGGCATGGTGGTGGCGCTCCGGCGAGACGGCGCCGGAGCGGAAGGCGTCGGCAAGCGCCTCCACCAGCACGGCGGGCGGGATCAGCCGGTCGAGATCCTCTGCGGTGAAGAAGCGCACGGGCGGCGGCGTCAGGCGGCGCGGCGGCCGACGGCCGGCAGCGTCGAACCGGCCGGCAAGGGGGCGCCGGCCGGCAGGGGGGCGCCGGTCGAGAGCGCCGGAACGGCGGGGGTGACCGCCTGCGCAGCACGGGCCTCGGCGCGTTCGGCCTGGCGCTGCCAGCGCACCGCATCATTGTGCTCGCGCCGGGCGGAGCGACGGTAGCGGCCCTGGTTCAGCCAGACCGCGATGCCGCCGAGGATGACGCCGATGGCGAGCGCCGCGAAGGCGACGAAGTAGAGCGGCAGATCGATCGACAGGGTCTCGGAGCCCGGATTGAACGGGTCGAGCGACAGACGCACCGGCGCGCGGTTGGCGACAGCGAGCACCACCAGCAGGATCGCCAGCGGCCCGAAGATGATGACGGCGAGGAACCGTTTCATGCCGATCGTCCTTCCTTGCGCTCCGCCGTCGGCGGCACGCGTGGCCGCCGACACGGAATCAATCGTCGCTGCCGCCGTTGAGGCGTTCGCGCATTTCCTTGCCGGTCTTGAAGAACGGCACGTACTTCTCCGCCACAGAAACTTGCGTCCCGGTGCGCGGGTTCCGTCCGGTCCGCGCCGGCCGGTTCTTGACCGAGAAGGCGCCGAAGCCGCGCAGCTCCACCCGATCGCCGCGCGCCATCGCGTTCACCACCTCGTCGAGGATGGCGTTGACGATGTTCTCGACGTCGCGCTGGTAGAGATGGGGGTTTCGCTCGGCGATCTTCTGGACGAGCTCGGACTTGATCATCGTGTCGCCCCCTCGAAGCGATCACCTCGCTCCAGCGCCGGAGCCTGCCAAAGCGACCTCAGACCGTCAAGGCGGCCACCCCCCTCGACGGTCGGAATTCCCGCCGATTCCAGCAACGTCCGCGCGAGTGAGCGGCCGAAGCCTTCACCGAGGGCCGAGAGGAACGGTAGGCTGGAGCCCTCCGGCGGCAACCGCCAGTCGCGGACCGGCAGGTCGGCGGCGACGCCGCGCTCGCGCTCCATCCAATCGACGGCCTGGTCCTCGCCGCCGAGGGTGTCGACGAGGCCCGCCTCCAACGCCTGGTTGCCGGTGAAGATACGGCCGTCGGAGAACAGCGCGACGTCTTCCGGGGCGAGGCCGCGGCGCTCGACGACGAGGTCGCGGAACCAGACGAAACTATCCTCGACGACGCCCTGCAGGACCGCCTTCGCCGCCTCGCTCGCCGGCGCCCACGGCGCCGGTTCCGCCTTCAGGCTGCCGCTCTTGGCGGCATCGAGGTGGACGCCGAGGGTATCGAGCAGGCCAGCGGAATCGCCATACTGGAACAAGACGCCGATCGAGCCGGTGATGGCGTTGCGGCGGGCGACGATGTGGTCGGCGGCGATCGCCGTGAGGTAGCCGGCGGAGGCGCCGAGCGTGGCGATGTGGGCTGCGACCGGCTTCTTGCCGGCGAGCTCGCGCAGCGCCTCATAGAGCACCTCGCCGCCGACGGTGGTGCCGCCGGGGCTGTCGATCGAGACGATGACGCCCGCCACCGACGGGCTGTCGGCGAGCCGTTCGATCAGCCGCACCTGGCGGCGGTCGTCGGTGATGACGCCGGAAATGGTCAGGCGGGCGATGTGCGGCTCGTGGCGCGCCAGCCAGTCGCTGCCGCCGAAGGCGAAGGCGGCGGCGCCGATCGCCGCGGCGACGAGCAGGACGGCGAGCGTCCGCCAGAGGGTCAGCGAGCGCCGCAGGCGCCGCCGGTCGACGATCGTATCGGCGTCGAGGGCCATCGGGCGCGTGCTCCGCAATCAAGGAAAAAT
>JAESGX010000184.1_pt1 | contig 44278 bp, 38 predicted proteins | sample 9269801 | NCBI WGS metagenome assembly JAESGX01 (sample SAMN16773122, study PRJNA677054) | algae metagenome | isolation source: Pleurocapsa minor GSE-CHR-MK-17-07R and co-occurring heterotrophs from wet... | place: USA: Lower Calf Creek Falls, Grand Staircase Escalante National Monument, UT ... | reverse complement strand
CACCTGGGGGCTGATGCTGACCGGCAAGCTGGTCAGCCTGAACGACTTGACCCGCCACGACGTGCGCGGCGCGTTCAAGCGCCTGGTCGGGCGCGTGGGCGAACCGGTGATCCGACTGGCGGTACGCCAGGCGATGCGGATCATGGGTCACCAGTTCGTCATGGGCCGGACCATCGATGAGGCGCTGGCGCGTTCGCGCAAGGGCGGCAACGCCGACTACCGCTATTCGTTCGACATGCTGGGCGAAGGCGCGCTGACCTCGAAAGACGCGGCGCGCTACCTCGACGCGTATCGCAAGGCGATTCATTCGATAGGCAGGAGCGGTCCTTTCACCGACGTCTTCGCCGCGCCCAGCATCTCGATCAAGCTCTCCGCGCTGCACCCGCGCTATGAGCACGCCAAGCGCGCGCGCGTCATGGCCGAACTGGCGCCGGCGATCCTCGAACTGGCGCAGCTGGCCAAGTCCTACGGCATCGGCTTCACCATCGACGCCGAGGAAGCCGACCGCCTGGAGCTGTCGCTGGACCTGATCGAGAAAACTTTCTCCGATCCCTCGCTCGACGGCTGGGAAGGCTACGGGCTGGCGGTGCAGGCGTACCAGAAACGCACCCCGTACGTGATCGACTTCCTGGCCGATCTGGCGCGCCGCGTTGGTCGGCGCATGCCGGTGCGCCTGGTCAAGGGCGCGTACTGGGATGCGGAAGTGAAGCGCGCGCAGGTGGAAGGCCACGCGGGCTATCCGGTGTTCACGCGCAAGGCCAATACCGACGTGTCGTACCTGGCCAATGCTCGGCGCATGTTCGCCAACATCGATGCGATCTATCCGATGTTCGCAACGCACAACGCGCAGACGATCGCCGCGATCCACCGGCTTTCCCTTCTCCCTCCCGGAGAAGGTGCCAGTAGAGCCTGCCCCGTACTTGATACGGGGGCGAATGAGGGTACGCGGCACCCGACTGCTGAAGCCCGCGTCGTACCCTCACCCCCACCCCTCTCCCGAAAGGAGAGAGGCTTCGAGTTCCAGAAGTTGCACGGCATGGGCGACGATCTGTACGCCGAAGTGATTCCCGCCGACCGCCTGGGCGTGCCCTGCCGGGTGTATGCGCCGGTCGGTTCGCACGAAGACCTGCTGCCGTACCTGGTGCGCCGCCTGCTGGAGAACGGCGCCAATTCCAGCTTCGTCAACCGCATCACCGACGACAGCGTGCCCATCGAAGACCTGATCCGCGACCCGGTGGAAACGGTGTCCGCGTTCGATTCGATCCCGCACCCGCGCATTCCGCTGCCGGCGGACCTCTTCAGACAGGCGAACGCCATGACCCAGCACGCAGACAGGAACAATTCCATGGGCGCCAACCTCGCCAACGATCACGACCTGCGCGCGCTCGCCGAACAGGTCAACGCCGCCGTCGACAAGGCCGGCCCGCACGGCTGGCGCGCCGCGCCGCTGGTTCCGGGCGCGGTGCTGTCCACGCGCGCGCTGCCGGTCGCCAATCCCGCCGACCGCCGTCACGCCGTGGGCGAATGGCACGCGGCCGACAGCGCCATCGTCGAGAAGGCCCTGCACAATGCGGTCGCCGCGCAGCCGGCCTGGGACCGCACGCCGGCGGCCGGCCGCGCCACGATCCTGGAGCACGCCGCCGATCTGCTGGAACAGCGCATGCCCGAATTCATCGCGCTGTGCGTGAAGGAAGCGGGCAAGACCATTCCCGACGGCGTGGCCGAAGTGCGCGAGGCGGTCGACTTCTTGCGTTATTACGCCGCGCAGGCGCGCGCGCAGTTCGGCGCGCCCGAGCGCCTGCCCGGTCCCACCGGCGAATCCAACGAACTGCAGCTGCACGGGCGCGGCGTATTCGTGTGCATCAGCCCGTGGAATTTCCCGCTGGCCATTTTCCTCGGTCAGGTCGGCGCGGCGCTGGCCGCCGGCAACAGCGTGATCGCCAAGCCCGCCGAGCAGACCAACCTGATCGGCCATGCCGCGGTGAAGTTGCTGCATGAAGCCGGCGTGCCGGAAACCGTGGTCCAGTTCCTGCCCGGCGACGGCGCCACCGTCGGCGCCGCCCTGACCCGCGATCCGCGCGTAGCCGGCGTGGCCTTCACCGGCTCCACCGACACCGCGCGCGCGATCAACCGCGCCCTGGCCGCGCGCGACGCCGCGATCGGCGTGCTGATCGCCGAGACCGGCGGGCAGAACGCCTTCATCGCCGACTCCTCGGCGCTGCCGGAACAGCTGGTCAAGGACGCGGTGGGTTCGGCCTTTACGTCGGCAGGGCAGCGCTGCTCGGCCGCGCGCGTGCTGTTCGTGCAGGACGACATCGCCGACAAGGTGATGACCATGCTCGCTGGGGCGATGGACGAACTGAAGGTCGGCGACCCCGGCCTGCTCTCCACCGATGTCGGCCCGGTGATCGACGCCGATGCGCTGAAGATTCTGGAAGACCACGCCGCGCGCATGGACAAAGAGGCCCGGCCGATCAGGCGCGCGCACCTGGATGCGTCGCTGGCGCACGGCACGTTCTTCGCGCCCGGCGCCTGGGAACTCAATTCGCTGGAGCAGCTGCACAAGGAAGTCTTCGGCCCGGCGCTGCACGTACTGCGCTGGAAGGGCGAGGACCTGGACAAGGTCATCGACGCGATCAACGCCACCGGCTACGGCCTGACCCTGGGCGTGCATTCGCGCATCGACGAAACCATCGACCGCATCGCCGCGCGGGTGAAAGTGGGCAACGTGTACGTCAACCGCAACCAGATCGGCGCGGTGGTGGGGGTGCAGCCGTTCGGCGGCCAGGGCCTGAGCGGCACCGGGCCCAAGGCCGGCGGCCCGCACTATCTGCCGCGCTTCGCCACCGAGAAGACGGTCACGGTCAACACCACGGCCGCCGGCGGCAACGCCTCGCTGCTGACCCTGGGCGAATGAGGCGTAGGGCGGGTTTTAACCCGCCTTCCGGAACCTCGCGACTGCCGAAAGCGGCGGGTTAACCCGCCCTACGGTTTTTCTGGAAGTCCCCCTATGGGACATAACCTTCACTGCGCGCCGTTCTGTGAGTAATGGCCCTGATATCCGGCGCGTCGTGGCCGATAGTATCGGCGCGCCATGACCACCGATTTCTACAACCTGCTGCTCAGCGACTGCGCCCTGGCATTGGTGCTGCTGGGATTGTTCTGGTACGTGGAACGCATTGCCCGCGGTCTGCGCGGTATCGCCGCCTGGGGCATGGCCCATCTGCTGTATTCGCTGGGCGCGGCGATGCTGGACGGCACCAGCCAGGAGCTGGCGCGCTCCGGCGCTCCGCACTCGGCGTACTGGACCGCGGGCGTTGGCGGCCTGCTGGCCTGCGCCGGCGTGGCCGGACTGGCCGTGGCGATGACGCAGTTCGTCGGTCAGCGCGATTTGCGCGCGCGCGACTGGGCGGTGCTGCCGCTGTGCATCGGTTTGTCGCTGGCCGGTTGGGGCTTCTGGGGCACGCTGGATGCGCAGGGCGCGGCGATGAGCGCGGCCGAAGTGATCGCGCTGGCGATCGTGGTCTGGCGGCTGCGGCGCCTGAACATCGCGCCGGACCGGGTGCCGGCGCGGCTGATGATGCTCGGCTGCAGCGGCCTGATCGTGCTCTACGCCTCGGACCTGTCCAACGCGCTGACCGGGCGCTACGGCCCCAACGCGCTGTGGGTGAATGCCGACCTCTCGCTCTGGTTCATGCTCAATTTCTGCATGCTGATGCTGACCAGCTTCCGTGCCGGCGAATCGTTCCGGGTCAGCGCGCTGTTCGATCCGCTCACCGGCGCGCTCAACCGCCGCGGCCTCAACAGCGAGCTGCGCGCGCAAGTGGAGCCGCTGCCGGCCGCCACCGGACTGGCGGTGATCGCAATGGATCTTGACGATTTCAAATCCATCAACGACGCGCACGGGCACGAAACCGGCGACTTGGTGCTGCAGCGCTTCTCCGACACCGTGCGCGCATGCATCCGCAGCGACGACCTGTTCGCGCGCATCGGCGGCGAGGAATTCGTGGTGGTGCTGCCCCACAGTTCCGCCGACAGCGCGCGGCAGATGGCCGAGCGCATCCGCACGCAGGTGGCGGCGCTGGAATTCGCGTCCAGCGCACCGCCGGTGCGGGTCACGGTCAGCCTGGGCGTAGGCTCGTCGCAGCAACGCCAGCCGTTCACCGCGCTGATGCGCATCGCCGACGAAGCGCTGTACGAGGCCAAGCGTCTGGGCCGCAACCGGGTGGAAATCCGCGCGCTGCGGGTCTGACGTCCATCGCCCGCGCAGCAAAAACCCCGCGATCGCGGGGTTTTTGTTTCTGCATCGCTGCGCTCGCGCGCAGCGATCGATCGCCTGGGACTAGAACTTGTACTGCGCCGAAACGCCGAACAGGTCCGCGCCGCCGTCGAAAGTGCCGACCAGGCGCGCGCCGCTGGTGGAGCCGATGTCGACGTCCGGGTCGTCCGCCAGTTCGATCTTCACGTAGCTGGCGCTGAGCTCGAAGTTCTCGCTCGCCGCCCAGCTCAGGCCCAGCGAATACCACATGCGATCCTGATCGGGCAGGCGCGGCGTGCGGTACACGTAGCTGACCGGGGAGTCGTCGCGCGCCACGCCGGCGCGGAAGGTGAAGGCGTCGCTGAACTTGTACTCGCCGCCAACCGAATAGAACCAGCTGTCGCCCCAATTGTAGTCTTCCGCCGAATCGGCCTGCGCCGGATTGTCGAACTCGATGCGGATTTCCTGCAGCGACTCCCAGCCGGTCAGCGACGCTTCGGCCATCACGGTGAAGCGATCGGTGGCCATCCACGTGGCGCTGAAGGTGTCCACGCTGGGCGTGGTCAGCTTGGCGCCGGCGCCGGTGTCGACGAAGGTGCCGCCGCCCGCGAAGATCGGCGCGACGTTGCCCGGCACGTCGAAGTCGGCGGTGCCGTCGATCTCCAGATCGATTTCCGAGCGGTGCGAATAGCCGAACGACAGGCGGTCGGTCGGGCGCCAGCTCAGGCCCACGATCCAGCCCAGGCTGTTGTCGGTGCCGTTGATGGTCACGAAGCCGTCGTTTTTCTGCGGACCGAACGGGCCGGTCACCGGATTCGGCTGGAAGCAAAGCGGACTGCTGGCCGGATTGGCGCAGATGCCGGTGCCGAAATCGATGGCGTTGGACAGGGTGACTTCGGCGTGTTCGTAGATCAGGCCGGCACCGACCGAGAAGGTGTCGCTGAGTTCCAGCGACGCCGACAAGGTCAGGTCGATAATGCGCACGTCGGATTCGACGGCCTGGTAGCGGCCGACCCAGTCGCGGTCGTATTCGGTCTTCAGGCCGAACGGCGCGCTGACCATGGCGCCCAGAGTCAGATATTCGAAGCGGTCGCTGAGCGGCAGCACGAACGACATCGCCGGCACCGCGGCGATGCTGCCGGCGTCGCCGCCGTCGCCGCCGGTCAGCGGCTGCGCCAACGGGCTACCGGCCGCGGCCGTGCCGCCGCCGCTGAATTCGAACGACAGGTCGATGGCGGTGACGTCGCCCTGCACCGTGGTTTCGGTGAAGGTGGACATCATCGCGGGATTGTTGACGACGACCGAGGCGTCGCCGCTGGCCGAGGCCGAACCGGCCATCGCGCGACCCTGGGCCTTGACGCTGTTTTCCTTCAGCTGGAAGCCGGAGGCCTGTGCCTGGCCGCAGGCCAGCGCACCGGCGATGCCGAGCGCCAGCGCCGAAACGCGGGTGATGTTCTTTGCAAATTCCATGGAGTTCTCTCTTTCCGGAAGACGTGGGGAAAAAACTTGCTTGCGGCGCTGATCGAACGGTGTTGCCCGTCCTCAAGACCAGGTGCCGGAAGCCCCTCCCGACATACGACGCAGTACGCAGTATAACCATGGCGAATAACCAAATGCTAACAAGCGTCACGCTGTAAAACTCTCGCTCCCTATTCATCCTTGTGAGATGAACAGGCAAGCGGCACGATCGACAAACCCGGTAAATTTGTCGGCATGTTCGTTTCGCTTCCTTCCCGCGACAAGGCCGGCCTGCGCTGGGCCACGCCGACTCTGCTCGCCGCGCTGTGGATCGCGTTCCTGTGGGCGGCGACGCGCCCGCAGGCGCTGCAGGAAAGTCTGCTGATGGACTGGGGCGCGCTGTCCGGCGGCCTGTCGACGCCGCAGGCCTGGGCCCAGGCGCTGCAGGACGGCAGCGTGAAGCGGTTGGTGACCGCGCTGTTCCTGCACGCGGACTGGGCGCATCTGCTCGGCAACCTGGTGTTCCTGCTGATCTTCGGACTACCGGCGGAACGGGCGATGGGGCCGTGGCGGTTCCTGATCCTTTTCCTGTACGGCGGCGCGGTGTCCAACCTGGCCGCAGTGGTGGCCATCGGCACGCCGGACCGGGTCATCATCGGCGCCAGCGGCGCGGTGTCGGCGGTGATCGGCGCGTATCTGGCGCTGTTCCCCAGCGCCAAGCTGGGCGTGGTGCTGCCGCTGGGGTTGTTCCTGGAATTCGTCAAGGCGCCGGCGCCGCTGCTGATCGGCATCTGGGCGCTGCTGCAGGTGGTGTTCGCCTACATTGGGCCGGCTTTCGGCGCGGTGGCGTGGTCGGCGCACATCGCCGGCTTCCTGTTCGGCGTGGTGTTCGCGCTGTTCGTGCGCGCGGCGATCGCGCGCAGGTTGCGGAAGCGGCAGGGGTATTGAGGGAGTTGGTGGTTGGCAAGAAAGTCGATCCACTTTATTGACTACCGACTACCAACCACGAACCGGCTTCTATAATCCCCACATGGCCAAGACCCTCTACAAGATCACCTTCCTCAACCACGGCAAGATCTACGAACTCTACGGCCGCCACGTCGCCGCCAGCAGCCTGTGGGGCTTCACCGAAGTGGGCGAACTGATCTTCGACGTGCACGACGGATTGGTCGTCGACCCGACCGAAGAACGCCTGCGCGACGAGTTCGGCGCCACCAAGAAATTGCACCTGCCGATGCAGAGCATCGTGCGCATCGAAGAAGTGGAGCGCAAAGGCGCCTCGGTGATCCGCGATGCGGAAAGCGGCGAGCGCGTGGTGACGCCGTTCCCGCTGCCGGCGAAGCCGCGGTAGCTATGGACAAACATTGATGGTTCTCGAAAAGAAGTGTCCGAGCTGCAGGCAGAAATTCGATATCGACTATCTAGAGTTGTGTCACATCTACGGTAGTGTTCACCCGTGGTCTCATAAATGCCCGCTCTGTGGAAGCTACATGCGGATACCGTGGGCGTGGGAAATCCCGCTAGCAATTTCGAGCTTGCTACTTTCGGTAGCATTTGCGTGCGGTCTATTCTTGCAATTGCATTGGCTAGTAGTAGTCGTAGCAGCGATGGGGTTTTGCTATTTCTTTAGTGGCGCTTTACGTTACTTCTTATTGAAGTTCCACGATCTCACCTACTACCACAGCTAACCATTCAAGCCGAATTCGCCTCGTTGGTACAGGCAAGAGCTGCCTGAAGCCTGTGATGCATTCGGGACATAAAGACCTTGGCGATTGGACCTACCGTCCGTCGGTCAAGTGCCGCGCAATGCAAAACTTCACAGCTACGAAACGTTTTCCAGCCTAGCTTGCGCTGCATCGCATGCCCTTCGTTTCCGGCCGTTATGGCCTTTGCCCGAGGCAGCTGTCATGACCACTCTCGCCTTCCTGTCGCGCGCGCTGCTGGCCTGCGCGCTGTGCGCCGTATCCGCGCCGGCATACGCGGAAATCGTGAATGTGCCACTGCGCGGTTTTCAGGAAGTGCCGGCGGTGTCTTCGCCGGCGAAGGGCCGCTTCCGCGGGTTTATCGACGACCGTGCCGGCACCTTGACCTATGAACTTTCCTACGAGGCGCTGCAGGGCGAGGTACGCCAGGCGCATATCCACTTCGGCCAGCGCGGCGTCAACGGCGGCATCAGCGTGTTCCTGTGCCAGACCGCGAGCAATCCCGATCCGACCGGGCTGGCGCCGATCTGCGGGCCCGCGCCCGCGCGCGTGAGCGGCACGCTGCGCATGGCCAACGTCATCGGCCCCGCCGGTCAGGGCATCGCGCCGGCCGAATTCGCCGAACTGATAGCCGCGATCCGCGCGGGCGTGGCCTACGTCAACGTGCATTCCAGCCTGTTCACCGCCGGCGAGGTGCGCGGCCAGATGCGCGGATCGCATCACGACGATCATTGAATGCGGTCGCCCGCTGGTATCCGCCTAGCAGACCGGCGGTGCGCGAGCTCGCAACTTGCGATCTAAGTGTGGGAGGGGCTTCAGCCCCGGACGCCCCTTTACCGGGAAGCCTCGGGGCTGAAGCCCCTCCCACAGGGATCAGCGGGATGCCGCAGCCGCAGGCGGCGCTGCGGTGACTTTCTTCTTCAGTTCCGCCAGCGCCGCCTCGATGGGTTTGTCGCCTTCCAGCACTTCGCCGGCGCTGTAGCCTTCGGCGCCTTCGTCGTCGCCGCGCAGGTGGCCGGGCAAGGTGGCTTCGCTGTAGTCGATGCCGGGCGTGGGCGGCGCCGCTTCTTTCCGTTCCGGCTGCAGCACCACGTCGGGCACGATGCCGCTGGCCTGGATCGATTTGCCGCTGGGCGTGTAGTAGCGCGCGGTGGTGAGCTTGACCGAATCGCCGTTGTCCAGCGGCAGTACGGTCTGCACCGAGCCCTTGCCGAAGGTGCGGCTGCCGATCACGCGCGCGCGGTTGTTGTCGCGCAGCGCGCCGGCCAGCACTTCGGCGGCGCTGGCCGAGCCCGCGTCCACCAGCACCACCAGCGGCGCGCCCTGCAGGCGGTCGCCGGGGGTCGCATCGAACTTGGCGTCGCTGATCGCGATGCGTCCGCGCGTGCTGACGATGCCGCCCTTGTCCAGCAGATCGTCGGCCACCTGCACCGCCGAAGTCAGCAGCCCGCCCGGATTGCTGCGCAGATCCAGCACCAGCCCACGCAGGCCTTTGCCAGAAGTGCCGCCGCCCGCCTGGAGTTTGTCGAGATGGGTCTGGAAATCGGCGCCGGTGTCGGCCTGGAAGGTGCTGATGCGCACGTAGCCGTAGCCGGGTTCGAGCAGGCGGCTGCGCACGCTGGCGATGCGGATGGTTTCGCGGGTCAGGGTCAGGTCGAACGGTTTGGATTTGCCCTCGCGCACCACGCTGAGGGTGAGCTTGCTGCCGGGCTCGCCGCGCAGCGGCTCCATGCCGTCCTCGCCGCCGATGGCCTTGCCGTCGATGGCGATGATGACGTCGCCGGCCTTGATCCCGGCCTTGGCCGCGGGCGTGTCGTCGATCGGCGCGATCACGCGCAGCGTGTTGTCGGGCTGCTGCAGCAGCTCCAGGCCCACGCCGTCGTAGGCGCCGGTGGCCTGTTCGTCGAAAGCGGCCGTGCCTTCCTTGTCGAAATAGGTGCTGTGCGGATCCAGGTCCAGCAGCAGCCCGCGGATCGCGGACTGCATCAGCTTCTTGTCTTCCACCGGCTCCACGTACGCATCCTTGACCGCGTTGAACACCGCCACGTAGCGGCGGATTTCATCCAGCGGCACCTTGGACGGCGCGGTTTCGGCCGCGTCGGGATCATCGCTGGAAGCGACGGCGAGCGGCTCCTGCTCCGCTTCCTGGGCGAACGCGGGAAGGCCGCACACCGCCAACAACAGAATCAGGGGAAAACGCATGCAATCGCTCCGGGGACCTTCGAATGATCGACTCCGCACCAAGGAGCGAAGTTTCGCCGGATTATGCGGGAACCCCTGTTAATGGTTTCCGCTGCTTTTTGGCCTCCCCCTTTGGAAAAGGGAGATTGAGGGGGATTTGCTCTTGCTTCTACAGAAGATCAAAAGCAAATCCCCCTTCCCCCAAGGGGACTTCCTTTCGGGGCGTAGCCCCCTTTGCAAAGGGGGCAAATCAAGAGCGGAAAACTTCAACGCCGCTGCAGCCATGAGGCGGGATCGACCGGCTGGCCGTTGCGGCGCAGTTCGAAATACAGCGCCGGCAAGCCCTGCCCGCCGGAGCTGCCGACCTTGGCCACCGCATCGCCGCGCTTGACCGTGGCGCCGGCGTCGCGCAGCAGGCTGTCGTTGTGCGCGTACAGGCTCATGGTGCCGTTGCCGTGGTCCACGATCAGGATCAGGCCGTAGCCGGTCATCCATTCGGAAAACACCACACGGCCGTCGGCGACCGCGCTGACCGTGCTGCCCGCCGGCGCGCCGATCAGCACGCCGGCGCTGGCGCGGCCGTCGGGCATTTTGCCGCCGAAGCGCGCCAGCAGGTTGCCGGACAACGGCCAGCCCAGGCCGCCGACCTTGAGCGCCGGCGCATTGGCCACCGCCGGGCGCGCCGCGCTGCGCGAGGCAGGCGGCTTGTCGCCCGCAGCGCGCGGTTTGCTGACGGCCTGCTTGGCTGCCGCCTGTTCGGCCGCCACGCGCTTGGCCGCGGCGCGGCGTTCGGCCTCAGCGCGTGCGGCCGCGGCGCGCAGGTTGGCGAGCAGGCGCTCGAGCGAACGCGCGTCCTGGCCCAGCGCCTTTTCGCGCGCGCTGCGGTCCTGATAGCGCTGGTCCAGGTCGGCGATCAGGCCGGCGCGCGCCTTGCGGTTTTTTTCCAGCGCGTCGATCTGGCTGTGCTGCCGCTGGCGGATGGCGTCCAGCTGGGCACGGCGCGCGACGATCTGGCGCTCGACTTCATCCAGCGCCTGCAGCTCAGCAGTCAGCGCGGCAATCTTCTGCGCGCGATCGCGCTGCACGTAGCGGTGATAGGCGAGCGCGCGGTTGGCGTCGGCCACGCGGTCCTGCGCCAGCAGCACCTTGAGCGGCGCATCGCCGCCGAGCTGGTAGGACGCGCGCACCAGCGCGGTCAGCTGCTCGCGCTGCGTGCCCAACCGCTGCTGCATGCCCTGGCGCTGCCGCTGCAGCTGGGCCAGCGCGGCTTCCTCGCGCTTCAGCGCCGCCTCGGTCTCGCTCAGCGAGCGGCTGGAGCTGCCCACCTGCTCGTCGGCCTCGCGCAGCTTGCGCGCCGCCTCGCCGCGCGCGTCCTCCAGCTTGCGCCGTTCGCGCGCGATGTCCTTCAGCTCGCCGCGTAGACGCTGCAGCTTCTTTTCGGCCTCGCGCCCGCTGGGCGACTGCGCGCTCTGCGCCAACGATGCGCTGCCGATCGCCAGCGCGAGCGCCAATGCAACGCTGACGCAAGCGACTCCGTGCTTCATCCGGCGCTGTCGAACAGGCTGCGCCCGCTCATTTCCGCCGGCTGCGCCACGCCCAGCAGATCGAGCAGGGTCGGCGCCACGTCGCGCAGCGCGCCGCCGCCGCGCAGCGTGGCGCTGCGCGCGCCCACGTACACCAGCGGCACCGGGCCGACCGTGTGCGCGGTGTGCGGCTGGCCGGTGACCGGGTCGCGCATCATTTCCAGATTGCCGTGGTCGGCGGTGATGACCAGCGCGCCGTGCGCCGCGCGCACCGCCGCGTCGATTTCGCCGATGGCCACGTCAACCGCCTGCGCCGCCAGGATCGCCGCCTGCAGGTCGCCGCTGTGGCCGACCATGTCCGGGTTGGCGATGTTGCAGACGATCACGTCGAAGCGGCCCGAGCCGATGGCTTCGACCAGCCTGGCGGTCAGCTCCGGCAGGCTCATCGCCGGCTGCAGATCGTAGGTGGCGACCTTGGGGCTGGGCACCAGGATGCGTTCCTCGCCGGCGAAAGGCTGCTCGCGGCCGCCGCTGAAGAAGAAAGTCACATGCGCGTATTTTTCGGTTTCGGCGATGCGCAGCTGGGTGAGGCCTTGTTCGGCCAGCAGTTCGCCCAGGGTGTGGCGCAAGTCGTCCGGGCCGAACGCGACCGCGGCCGGCAGTCTGGCGTCGTATTCGGTCAGGCATACGAAACGCGACAGCTTTGGTCGGCGCGCTTGGAAGCCGTCGAATGCCGGCGACACGAACGCGGCGGTCAGCTGGCGCGCGCGGTCGGCGCGGAAGTTCATGAACACCACCGCGTCGCCGTCGTGCATGGGCTGCGCGCCGTCGAGCACCGTGGGCAATACGAACTCGTCGTTCTCGCCGCGCGCGTACGCGGCCTGCAGCGCGGACAGCGCGTCGGCCGCGCGGTGTTCGCAGCGCGCGTCGACCAGCGCGTCCCAGGCCAGCCGCACGCGCTCCCAGCGCTGGTCGCGGTCCATCGCGTAGTAGCGTCCGCTGACCGACGCGATGTGCGCGTTGCCCAGCGCCGCGCAGCGCGACTGCAGCGCGCGCAGGCTGGCTTCGGCCGAACGCGGCGGCGTGTCGCGGCCATCCAGGAAAGCGTGCACGGCCACGCGCGCGACGCCCTGGCGCCGGGCGAGTTCGAGCATGGCGAAGATCTGGCTTTCGTGGCTGTGCACGCCGCCCGGCGAGAGCAGACCGAAGATATGCAGGGTGCGGCCGGCGCGCTTAGCGTCGTCGCATGCGCCAACCAGCTGGGGATTGTCGAAGAAGCTGCCGTCCTCGATGGCCGCGTCGATACGGGTCAGGTCCTGGTACACGATGCGGCCCGCGCCCAGGTTCATGTGCCCGACTTCGGAATTGCCCATCTGTCCGTCCGGCAGGCCCACGTGGCGGCCTTCAGTGTGGATCAGCGTGTGCGGCGCGCTGGCCAGCAGGCGCCGCCAGTGCGGCAAAGTGGCCTGGGCCACGGCGTTGTCGGTGGGATCTTCGCGGTGACCCCAGCCGTCCAGGATCAGCAGAACCACAGGCTTGGGACGCGCGGGGGATGCGGACACGGTACGATTCCAGTGACTTCAGGCAGGTGCCGATTGTAGCGAAGCGTGCTGCCATGAACGTTGCGGAGGGACGCCTCGTTCCTGCGGCAGGTGTTCGGCCCCGGCGTCTTTCTCAGACAAGCGATGAAAGCCTCGGGGCCGTAGCCCCTCCCACAGGCAGGCTGCGGTTTTCGCCCGTTCGCATTAAACCCTCGCCGCATCCTGCGCATCCAAACCGCATCACCCAACCTGGAGCCCGCTCATGTCGCCACGCCGCCGCTTGTTGTTCCTCGCTTTCTCTCTGACCCTGGCGCTGAGCGCCGGCGGCGCGCTGGCCGCGCAGGACATCTCCAAGGTCAACGGCAGCATCACCGCCGATCCCGGACAGACCTATGGGGATCTGGAAACCGTCAACGGCAGCGTGCGCATCCAGGCCAATGCCGTGACCAAGAACGCCGGCACGGTCAACGGCAGCATCACCGTGGGCGACAAGGCCAGCACCGGCGCGCTGGAAACGGTCAACGGCAGCATCAGGCTGGGGCGCGGCGTGACCGTGGACGGGCGCCTGGAAACGGTCAACGGCAGCATCTTCGTGGACCGCGGCGGCAAGGTGAAGGACGGCTTGGAAACGGTGAACGGCGCGATCGGCCTGGTCGCCACGCAGCTGGGCGGCGGCATCGAGACGGTGCGCGGCGATGTGACCGTCGGCGTCGATTCGCACGTCAAGGGCGGGCTGCGCGTGCAGAAGTCGACCGGCATGTTCAACCTCGGCGACAACCGGCCGCCACGCATCGTCATCGGACCCAATGCGGTGGTCGAAGGACCGCTGGTGTTCGAACGCGAAGTCGTGCTGTACGTGCACCGCAGCGCCAAGACCGGGCCGATCACCGGCGCCACCGCCAAGCCGTACGACGGCGGCACCGCGCCGAAGGATTGATCCGGGCACCGGAAGAGGTCCGCTCTTGTGGGAGGGGCTTCAGCCCCGACGCTTCGTAAACCGCGCTATAAGCAAAAAAGCGTCGGGGCTGAAGCCCCTCCCACAGCTTCATATGGTCCTATGCGATCGGCGCGACAGGATAGAATCGGAATTCACTCGCTCGAGGAATCCCGATGCCACGCAAGCTCCTTCTGGGTCTGGCCGCGCTCACCGCGCTGTCGGCCTGCCAGCGCGAAACGCCCGAAGCCGCGGCGCCCGCGCCCACCCCTGCCGCGCCCGCCACGCCTTCCGCACCTGCGCATGGGTTCGCCCCCGACATCAACCAGGCCGACTTCGCCGAACTGGTGAAGACGCTGGCTTCGGACGAGTTCGAAGGCCGCGGCCCCGGCTCCGTCGGCGAAGAAAAAACCGTGGAATACCTGCGGGCGCAGATGCAGCGCATCGGCCTGCAGCCGGGCAACGGCGACAGCTATTTCCAGGACGTGCCGATGGTGGAAACCACCGCCGACGCCGGGACCGTGCTGAAGCTGGACGCCAACGGCAGGACGCGCGAACTGAAGTTCGGCAGCGAGATGGTGCTCGGCACGCGCACCGGCCGGGCCGAAGTGAAAGTGCAGGACAGCGAGCTGGTGTTCGTGGGTTACGGCGTGGACGCGCCGGAGCAGCGGTGGAACGACTACGCCGGCCAGGACTGGAAGGGCAAGACCGTGGTCATGTTCGTCAACGACCCCGGCTTCCACAGCAACGACGAGAAACTGTTCGACGGCAAGCGCATGACCTACTACGGGCGCTGGACCTACAAGTTCGAGGAAGCCGCGCGCAAGGGCGCGGCAGCCGCGCTGATCGTGCACGACGACGCCGGCGCCAGCTACGGCTGGGACGTGGTGAAGAACTCCTGGTCCGGCGCGCAGTACGACCTGCCGGCCAAGGACGATCCGGAACCGCGCCTGCCCGCGCAGGGCTGGATCACCGCCGATGTCGCCAAGCAGCTGTTCGCCGATGCCGGCCTGGATCTGGCCCAGGCTTACCAGGATGCCAATAAGCGCGGCTTCAAGCCGGTGCCGCTCAAGGCCAGGGTGTCGTTCGATCTCAAAAGCACGATCAGCGAGAAGCAATCGCGCAACGTGATCGGCGTGCTGCCGGGCGGCGCGCGCGCGGATGAAGCGGTGCTGTACATGGCCCACTGGGATCATTTGGGCAAGCACGAAGGCGAGACCGGCGACAACATCTACAACGGCGCGATAGACAACGCCACCGGCGTGGCCGGCATCCTGGAGATCGCCGAAGCGTTCGTGCACCAGGATCCCAAGCCGCAGCGTTCGCTGGTGTTCGTGGCGGTGACCTTGGAGGAATCCGGCCTGCTGGGCTCCAAATACTACGTCGCGCATCCGACCTTCCCGCTGCACAAGATCGCCGGCGTGATCAACATCGACGCCATGTCCGTGGCCGGCAAGGCGCGCGACATCACCGTCACCGGCATGGGCAGCTCGGAGCTGGAAGACCTGCTCAAGCCCATCGCCGCGGCGCAGGGCCGCACCCTGCGCGGCGAATCGTCGGTGCAGAGCGGCTTTTACTTCCGCTCCGATCACTTCAACTTCGCCAAGGCCGGCGTGCCGGCGCTGTACGCCGACGGCGGCGAAGACCTGATCGAAGGCGGCACCGCCGCCGGCAAGGCCGCGGGCGAGGACTACGGCAAGAACCGCTATCACAAGCCGTCCGACCAGTACGACGCGGCGACGTGGAAGCTGGACGGGACCGTCGACGATCTGAACGCGCTGTACGGCGTGGGCAAGGAACTCGCCGCCGGCGACAAGTGGCCGAACTGGTACGCGGGCAATCCGTTCAAGGCGGCGCGCGACAAGATGATGCAGGCGAAGTAATCGGTCCAATGCAGAAGCGGGCGGTGCCGATCGGCGCCGTTCCCGTCTGCGGCTTGCGCTACGCTAGCGACACTTCCCGGGGAACTGGAACATGGCTATCGCTTACTGGTGCATCCTGATCGCCGCGCTGCTGCCGTATCTGTGGGTCTTCGTCGCCAAGGGTTCCGGCGAGCGCTACAACAATCGCGACCCGCGCGGCTGGCAGGCCAAGCAGACCAATCCGCGCTCGCACCGCGCCCACGCCGCGCATCTCAACGGCTTCGAATCCTTCCCCGCCTTCGTCGCCGGCGTGCTGATGGCGCAGCTGGCGGGTGTGGACGCCGACACGATCAACCTGCTGGCCGTCGTCTTCCTCATCGCGCGCGTGCTGCACGGCGTGTTCTACATCGCCAACGCGCAGGCCTTGCGCAGCCTGGTGTGGCTGGTCGGTATCGGCAGCGCGATCGCGCTGATCGTGCTGGCGGCGTTGAAGGTAGGTTGAAAGCTGGCTTTCGTAGGAGCGGGCCTTGCCCGCGATGCTTTTGCGAGGTCCACACCGAAGAGCATCGCGGGCGAGGCCCGCTCCTACAATAGTTGCTCGTCCCAACCGAACAACTCGTATACCTTGCGCCACTCCGCGTCCAGCGGCGCCGCCGTTTCGATACGTTCGCCGGTCAGCGGATGGGTGAACCCCAGCCGCGACGCGTGCAGCAGCATGCGATGCACGCCGCGCATGCGGAACTCGCGGTTGTGGCGGCCGTCGCCGTGGCTGGTGTCGCCGATCATGTGGTGGAAAGCGTGCTTGAGGTGGCGGCGGATCTGGCGGAAACGCCCGGTTTCCAGCTGGCAGCGCAGCAAGGCGTAGCGCGATGTCTCGAACCCCGCCGACGGCACCGGCAGTTCGCCGGTCGCCAGCCGGGTGAAGTGCGTCAGCGCCGGTTTTTTCTGCGGCTTGCCCGGGCCGCCGTCCAGCGCATGGTCGATGCTGAAATTTTCCTGCGGCCAGCCGCGGCATACGGCCAGGTACTCCTTTTCCACTCCGCTCAACGCCAGTACCTTGCCCAGGGCGCTGGCCGTGTCCCGGTCGAACGCCAGCAGCAGGCAGCCGCTGGTGGCGCGGTCCAGGCGATGGATCAGGAAGATGGGTTTGCCTAACTGTTCGCGCAGCCGGTCCGCGACGAAGTCGGTCTCGCCGCGCGCCAGCTTGCTGTCGTGGACCATCAGGCCGGCGGGCTTGTCGATGACGGCTAGATATTCGTCGGCAAAGAGGACGCTCAGTTCTTGCCCCCTCCCCTGCGAAGGCAGGGGAGCTCGAAGCCGTCTCAAGCGGCTGAGGGGGAGGGGTTGCGTGGGATCCGACATACTCAACGCAGCTGCCTCAGCACTCTTCCAACACATCAGCAGTCCGCAGCAACGCATCGTCGTTCCAGAGCCTGAGCATGCGATAGCCATTGGTTTCCAGTTTCCGTGTGCGTTCTGCATCGTAGTCAGGTTGATCGGCATGTTGGCCACCGTCCAGTTCGATCACGAGTTTCGCTTCGACGCAGACGAAGTCGGCGATGTACCCCGCTACTGCATACTGGCGTCGGAATTTGAAGCGTGAGAGCCGGCGTTCGCGCAGATGCCGCCAGATTAGTTTTTCAGCATCCGTTGCTGAGTCGCGCAATTCGCGTGCGTTCTTCCAGATTTCTTCCATGAAGCGGACACCCCTCCCTAGCCCTCTCCTCCTTTCGGAGGGGAGGGGATTTTATCTGCGCGGCCACGCCGCCAGCAGCGCCCACAGGCCGCCGACGCCGGCGATCCACGACGAGGCCGGAATCGACAGGATGCGCGGGCCGCCCGCTTCGAAGCCATACAGCACCGCCGCTACGATCAGCAGGCCGGTGCCTAGGATCGCGGCGACGATGCGGCGCTGCATGCCTTTCATGGTCAGGGCCAGTTCGCTCAAATCCCGCGAGCGCAGCGCCAGTTCGTGGCGGCCTTCCACCTGCTGCTTCAGCCAGGCGTGCACCAGGCGCGGCATGTCCGGCGCGTGGGTCATGATTTCCGGCAAGCGCTTGCGCAGCTCCAGCGCGGCGCGCTGCGGACTGTAGCGCTCCAGCAGGATGCGCTCCAGCACCGGCTTGGCCACGGCCCAGATGTCGAGCTGCGGGTCGAGCTGGCGGCCGACGCCTTCGATGTTCAACAGGGTTTTCTGCAGCAGGATCAGCTGCGGCTGCAGGGTGAGTTCGTATTTCTGCGCGGTGCGGAACAGTTTCACCAGCACTTCGGCCAGCGAAATCTCCGACAGCGGCCGTGTGAAATACGGTTCGCACACCGAGCGCGCGGCGGCTTCCAGCTCATCGATGCGCACCGTGGCCGGCATCCAGCCGGCTTCCACGTGCAGCTCGGCGATACGCCGGTAGTCCTTGTTGAAGATGGCCATGAAGTTCTCGGCCAGGTAGTACTGATCCTGCTGCGACAGCTGGCCCATGATGCCGAAGTCCAGCGCGATGAAGCGCGGGTTGGCCCTGCGCGCCGGATCGCTGTCGACCCAGATATTGCCGGCGTGCGCGTCGGCGTGGAAAAAATTGTCGCGGAACACCTGCGTGTAGAACACGCGCACGCCTTTGGCCGCCAACGCCTTGCGGTCGATGCCGGCCGCATCCAGCGCGGCGATATCGTCGGATGGGATGCCGCGCACCCGCTCCATGGTCAGCGCGCGCTCGGCGGTATGGCTCCAGATGATTTCCGGAATATAGATATCGTCGGAATCCTTCCACAGGCGCCGGATCACGCTGGCGTTGGCGCCTTCGCGCTGCAAATCGAGCTCGGCGGCCAGCGTGGTTTCGATCTCGGCGACGATTTCGCGCGGGCGGATCTTGTCGGCGTTGGGATGGGTGCGGTCCACCAGCGCGGCGACCGAGTTGAGCAGCGAAATATCGGCGGCGATCTGTTTCTCGATCTGCGGGCGCAGCACCTTGACCACCACCTCGCGGGACACGCCGTTTGCGTCCGGGGCCAGGGTGGCCACGTGCACCTGCGCGATGGAGGCCGAGGCCAGCGGCACAGTGTCGAACGAGGCGAAGGCCTGGTGGATCGGCAGACCCAGCGCCTGTTCGACGATGGCGCGCGCGGCTTCGCCGTCGAACGGCTTCACCCGGTCCTGCAGCTGCGAGAGTTCGTCGGCCACGTCCGGCGGCACCAGATCGCGGCGCGTGGACAGGATCTGCCCGAACTTGACGAAAATAGGCCCCAGCTCCTGCAGCGCCAGCCGCAGCCGCGCGCCGCGCGACTGCGAGGCGATGGCGGGCGACGCGCGCGGCACGAACGGACGCGCCAATTTCAGCCAGCGTTCGGCGGGCGTGTCGTCCAGCAGATCGTCCAGGCGGTAGCGCAGCAGCACGCGGCCGATCTTGCTGGCGCGCAGCACCGGCCTCATGCGCCGCCCCCGGCGGAACCGCCGCGCAGGCGTTCGACCTTGGCCTGCAGGCGTTCGACATCGTCGCGCAGCGCGTCGACGTCGTCGTGGAAGGCGTTGAGTTCGGCGCGGCCGACCACGTCGCGCGATTCCTCGGTGACGAATTCGGCCGCGTTCTGCGCCAGGTTGCCGCCCATGCCGCGCAGCTGCTGCAGCGCGGCCTTGACCGCATGGGCGATCTGCACGCCGATGAGTTCGCCGAACACCGTGGTGAACGGCTGCTGCCAATCCGGATCGAAGCGCTGCGCCAGCGTCTGCAGCCGGCGCGCGAGCTCCGCATCGCCGGATACGCGCACGCGGCCGACCGGCGCGGCGCTGTCTTTGCTGAAGAACGGAAGCTGCGCCAGCAGCCCGCCCAGCGTGCTGCGCACCGCCAGATCGGGTTCGTCGGCCGCTTCCACCGGACCCACTTCAAGACGCTCGCCGGCGACGCGGATCTGCAGCGCCAGCGCCGGCGCTTCCAGCGACAGCGCGATGCGGCGGCCGTCGAGCGGCCGCAGCGCATCGCGCGTGTCCGGGTCCAGCGCCAGCGCGCGGTTCAAAGCGGCTTCCAGCGCGCGGCCGGCCAGCGGTTTGAACGAATCGAAGGGAGAAGAGGCCATGCCGGCATTCTAACCGGCCGACGCATCGCGCCGCGGGCCGGCATGACGCCATGCCGGCCCGCGGTGCGCATTGAACGCTGCGATCAGGCTTTCTTGCGCAAGAACGAAACGATGGCCAGGATCAGGAAGACGACGAACAGCACCCAGGCGATGTTGGTAGCCGCGCCGGCGATGCCGCTGAAGCCAAGGACCGCGGCGATGAGGGCGATGACGAAAAAGATAACCGCGTAATGCAGCATGGGAGGCTCCGCTATGAAGGCGCCGGATCGGCGGCGCGGCCATCATCAGGCGAAGAAGGTAAATTCAGGTGAGGGCGGTTTTCGCGCGAAGCGAATCTTTCAGCCGCTGGAGGCCCTGCTCGAAGCTCACGCGCGGCCGGTATCCGAAATCTCGCGTGGCCGGCGCCATGTCGTACCAGTGCGCGGTGCTGAGCTGTTCGGCCAGGAAGCGCGTCATCGGCGGTTCGCCCTGCAGCGGCAGCACTTTCCACAGCGCTTCGCAAACCGCGCCCAGGCGGTACGCGGCCTTGAACGAAAGATGTTTGTCCACGCGCGGCGCGCCGGCGGCGTCGAGCAGCGCATTGAGCACTTCGCTCATCGGCTTGGGCTCGCCGTTGGAAATGAAGTAGGCGCGCCCGGCGCACGCGGCGCCCGGCGCGAGGTGTTCAAACGCATCGAAATGCGCCTGCGCGGCGTTGTCGATATAGGTGGTGTCGACGCGGTTGCTGCCATCGCCGACGATGCGCAGCCGGCCCGCGTTGGCGCGCGACACCAGCCGCGGCAGGATCTGCTGGTCGCCCGGGCCCCAGATCAGGCGCGGGCGCAGCGCGATGGTGGCGAGCTGCGGCCCATTGGCCGCCAGCACCGCCTTCTCGGCGATGGTCTTGGTTTCCGCGTACGGCGCCTGGAAATTTTCGCCGTACGGCACCTCGTCGGCGGTGCCGCCTTCGACCGGATGCGTGGCGCGATGGGTCACGCTGGGCGTAGAGGTGTAAACCAGCCTGCCGATGCCGTGCGCGCGGCACGCCGCCAGCACGTTCTGCGTGCCGACCACGTTAGCCGAGTAATAGCTCCGGTAGCTGCCCCACGCACCGGCCTTGGCCGCGTTGTGGAAGATCGCGTCCACGCCGTCCGCCGCATGGGTCAGCGCATGCGCGTCGGCCAGGTCGCCCTGTACCTGACCCACGCCGAGCTCGGAGAGCACCGGATAGTGCCCGCGGTTGAAACTGATGACGCGATGACCGCGCTCCCGCAAACCGCGGCACAGCGCCTGACCGAGAAAACCGCCGCCGCCAGTGACCAGAATCTTCATGTTTCATCGCCTTCGCTGTTGCTGTTGCTTCTGTTGCTGCTTTCAGCCTCCTCCCTTGCGCGCAGCCCAGGGGAAGATTGAGGAGGGGTGCTCTTCATCTTGCTGTTGTCGTCTCGGACCATATCCAGATTCCTCAAGATATCTTCAAGCACATCTGCAGTTCGCAGCAAAGCATCATCATTCCAGTATCGCAAGACCTGGTATCCAGCCACTCCCAACACGAGCGTACGCCGTTTGTAGTAATCGGTTTTTTCGAGGTGCTGGCCGCCGTCAAGCTCAACGATGACTTTCATTTCGACACAAAGAAAATCGGCGATATAGCCAGCGACGGGCGCCTGAACTTGCAACCATCCAGCGGCTTCAACCGAAGATGCTGCCAGAGGTGACGCTCGGCATCGGTGACTGCATTGCGGAGCTTTCGCGCGTTGTGCCGAAGTATGTCCATTGGCTTCCTGCCTTGGTTTATCCATTCCCAGTATCCATTTCGGAGCAACTCTCAAACAAAAGCAAGATCGAAAGCACCCCTCCTTAATCCTCCCCTGCGCCCCGTAGGAAGCCCCCTTGGGGGCGGTGCGCGCAAGGGAGGAGGCTCAAAAGCAACAGCAACGCAAGATAAAAAGCACGCCTCCCACCCCCCTGCTGCGCAAGGGAGGGGAAAACAGCGCAGCATTTATTTGTCAGGTTGACTTTTTGCCCACAACGCCAGCTTCTCGCGCCCGATCTTGGCGTTGTGGCGGATGTCCACCGGAAAAGCGGGATGCTGCAGGAATCGGGCGATGGCTTGTGTGTGGGGATGGCGCGCGGCGATGGCGCGGAGTGCATCGACTATGCGCGCGCGGTGGTCGGCGGAGACGCCGGGCTGCAGTTCGTAGCACAGCAGTGGTTGTTGCTGGCCTGGTGCGCCGATGCCGACCAGCGCGGTCCGCCTGATGTCTGGATGGGTGTTGAAGATTGGTTCTACCTGCTCCGTGTACAGCGGCCCGGTAGTGGTTTCCACGCGCTGGGTCTTGCGTCCGCAGAACCACAGCCGGCCTTGCTCGTCGAAATAACCGACGTCGCCCATGCGATGCACCACCCGTTCGCTGCCGTCGGGCAACGACTCGCGCATCTTCGCCGCCAGCGTGGCCGAGTCGCGACTGAAATAGCTGTCGGTAGCGGTGGGGCCGGCGACGGTGATTTCGCCGACCTGGCCCGGCGCAAGCAAGTTCGCTTCGGACCATCGCGCGATCGGCGCGTCGTCGATGGCGATGATGCGTACTTCGTTGGGCGCGACCGGACGGCCCACGCAGGTGCCGGCGCCGGCCTCGGTCTGCGCGCGCGTGTTTTGCAGTTCGCGGCCTTCGATCACCGCCACCGGCAGGCATTCGGTGGCGCCGTACGGCGTCCACAACTGCGCGTCTTCGGGCAGCAGCGCGCGGATTCTTTCCACCACGTCCGGCGGCACCGGCGCGCCGGCGGACGTGACGCGCTGCACGCCGGGGAGTTGTTCGCCATGATCGGCCAACACGCGCATCAGCGCGGGCGAACCGAACAGCTGGGTCACGCCGTACTCGCGGATCGCGTGCAGCAGCTTGCGCGGGTCGGCGCGCGCCGGACGCGTGGGGTCCATGTCGGGAATGACCGAAGTCAGGCCCAGCGCCGGATCGAACAGCGCGAACGGCGGGAACGTGGGCAGATCTACGCCACCGGGCTGCATGCCGAAGGCGTTGCGCAGCAGTTCGATCTGCGCGACGAAATGGCGATGCCGGTAGACCACGCCTTTCGGTACGCCGGTCGAGCCGCTGGTGAACAGGATGCCGGCGGTTTCATCGGCCTGGGTATCGGCCAACTGCGGCCCTGCGCCGGCGCCGGCCTGCTCGATCCTGCGTAGCGTGGTGCCGCCCCAGCCGAAGCGCGTGCCCACCGTCACCAGCCGCTTCGCGCTGCGCGCCCATCCCAGCACCAGGCGCGCGACATGCGCCAGCGGAATGCCGATGAAGGCGTCCGCCTGCGCCTCGTCCAGGCACTGCTTCAGCGCGCGCCGGTCGATGCCGGGATCGACCAGCACCGGCACCGCCCCGGTCTTAAACAGCGCGAACATCAGCAGGAAGAATTCCGGCGACGGCCGCACCATGACCACCGTGCGCATGCCGCGGACGATGCCGTGGTGCGCCAGGCCCGCGGCTATGGCATCGCTGCGCGCGTCGAGCTCGGCGTAGGTCAGGACGACGTCGTAGTTCGCGAAACCATCGCGGTTGCGCGAACCGGGGCAGCGGATCGCGACCTGATCGGGTCGTTCGCGCGCCAGCCGTGGAAGTACAGCGGCGATGTTGCAGGTTTCAGTCATCTTTAGATTGTAAGCGGCCAGCTCTTGTAGGAGCTGCGTAAGCTGCGACCGTAACTGGTCCGTTGCATGCAGTCCAACGGCGGACTTGAGCATTCGAGTCGCAGCTTACGCAGCACCTACAAGAGCGGGTTCGCGTCCAGGAATTTGCGTATCGCCGGCACCAACTCTACCTGCTTGTCTTCCAGCACATAGTGCCCCGCATCTTCGAACGCGGTCACTTGCGCATTCGGCAAGGCACGCTGAAAGCCGGCGAGAAAATGCCGGTCGAACACGAAATCCTTCAGCCCCCAGCCGATGAAGGCCGGACGGTCGGCGAACTGCGGCAGGCGTTGCCCGGCTTCTTCCACCAGCGCCCACGCGCGGTCGCCCGGATGCAGCGGGATGTCCTGCATGAAGCGCACGGTGCTGATGCGGTTGGCCCAGCTGTCGTAGGGCGCCACATAAGCACGGCGCACGTCGGCCGGCATCTTGTTTTCCACGCCGATCCGCGAGGCGCCGCTGGAGAACGCGTTGAAGGCGCGGATCAGGAGCGCGCCGAATTTCCAGTCGCGCCCCAGCGACAGCTGCCACGGCATTTTTTTCGCGCCCGGCAGCGGGAACGCCGCGGTGTTGGTGATCACCAGGCGCCTGACCTGCGCCGCGTTACGCAGCGCCCAGCCAAAGCCGATCATGCCGCCCCAGTCGTGCACCGCCAGCGTCACCGGCCCGGTGATGCCCAGATGCTTGAGCAACGCGTCCAGATCGTCCACGCGCGACTGCAGGGTGTAGTCGTAGTCGCGATCATCGGGTTTATCGGACAAACCCATGCCGATGTGGTCGGGCACGATGCAGCGATAGCGATCGCTGAGCCCGGACACCAGATTGCGCCAGTAATAGCTCCACGACGGATTGCCGTGCAGCATCACCACCACGTCGCCGTCGCGCGGACCTTCGTCCAGATAGCTCAGCGACAGGCCTGGGCGGGCCTCGAATTTTTTCGGAACGAAGGGATAACCGGGAAGATTCATGCTGCGCTGCCGCCTTCAACTGAAAGGCCGGCGAACCGGCCTTCGGATGCCCGCGTCCGCCGGCTTACCAGACCACTTCGGCCATCGAGCAGTTCAGGCCCGAGCCGATGCCCAGCAGGGCGATGCGGTCGCCCTTCTTCAGGCGGCCCAGCTCCTTCAGCTTGCTCAGCACGATCGGCACGCTGGCCGGGCCGATGTTGCCGTGCTCGCCGAAGATGGTCAGCACTTTCTTCGGGTCGATGCCGAAGGCCTTGATGAAGGCCTGGGTGTGCACCTGGCTGACCTGGTGGATGACGAACTGGTCCAGCTCGTCCACCGCCCAGCCCAGCGCGATCTTGGCGGCGACGAAGGTCTTCTGCGCCAGCTTGAGGCCCTCGATCAACAGCATGCGGGTGTCGGTGACCATGCGATCCAGGTTGCCGCGGCACAGGGTGTTCCACTGCGTGGCGGCCTTGGTCACGCCGCCCTTGTAGCGCGGCGCGTCGGGGGTCAGCTCGCTGCGCGACAGCACCATCGCAGCGGCGCCGCAGCCCAGGGTCAGCGTGGCCAGCTCGTTGCGGAACTGCTCCTCGGTGACGTCCGGCTGCAGCATGCGTTCCAGGGTCATCTTGTAGGCCAGGTTGGCGGTTTCGCCGTCGACCACCAGCGCGTACTCGATCTCGCCGCGTTCGATCATGCGCGCGGCGATGTCCATGCCGTTGATGAAGGCCAGGCAGGCGTTGGCGACGTCGAAATTCTGGCAGTTCTCGCCCAGACCCAGGTTGCCCGAGACGATGCTGGCGGTGGACGGTTCCAGGTAATCGCGGCTGACCGAGGTGTTGACCAGCAGGCCGACCTGGTCGGCGCTGATGCCGGCGTCGATCAGGGCCTTGCGCGCGGCCTGGGTGGCCACGTCGGAGGACAGGGTGTCGTCGTCCCACAGGCGGCGCGCGTGGATGCCGGCGATGTCGCCCAACACATCGGTCTTGATGCCCAAACGCTGCAGAGTGGGTCGCAGCTGTTCGTTGATGGCCTTGGAGGTCAGCGTGTGCGGCGCATCGATATGCGCCAGTCCCGCGATGGAGACGTTCTGGAAGAGCATCGAGTGTGCGCCGAGGCTGGGCGAAGGGGCGACAAGGGTACCGGCTTCCGGCTTTAACCGCATCTTTACGCTTGGCGCCCGCTGGTCTCCTCCCCCTGCTTCGCAAGGAAGGGGGGGCGGAAACTCAGCGTCCGCTGCAGCGATAGGCGGCGAAACGCTGCTCGCCGTTGGCGGGGTCGCCCAGCGGCTGCACGGTGTTGGCCTGGATGCCGGGGGCTTCGTTGCGGGCCAGGGTTTCCAGCTCGTCGCGTACGCGCAGGGCGTTGCGTTCGTAGAAGGCCACGCTGTCCTTCACCGACACGGCGACTTCGCCGCGCTTTTCGCAGTCGGCCGGCGCCGGACCGGCGGCGATCACGCGCACGTCGCCCGCGCCGGGGGCCATCGCTACCCAGGTGCAGCCGGAAAGGGCGAGAAGGGCGCTGGCGGTCGTCAGCAAAAGACGCATGGGCATGAATCCTTGTGGGTGAAAAGCAAGACCCACGGGATTATGGTCCCGTGCGTCTGAATTGGGTGGAAAGCGAAGGCTATGGAAGCCAGATCAAGAGCACCCCTTCCCAACCCTCCCCTGCGCCCCGCAGGAAGCCCTCTTGGGGGGGCGCTGCGCGCAAGGGAGGGAGCAAACCTCCCTGCGCAAGGGAAGCGGCGAAAAGCCTTACTTCACTGGCGACACCGGTTTGCCGTCGGCGTCCAACACGCTGACTTCGCCAAGGTTGAGCGCGCGCACGGGCGCTTCGATCTTGGACAGGTCGCCGACCACCACGTACATCAGTGCGCCCGGCACGATGCGCTGGGCGGCTGTCTGTACGTCGGCGGCGGTCATGGCGTCGTTGCGGGCCTTGTACTGGACGATGTAGTCGTCCGGGCGGCCGTAGCGCAGGTTGCTGCTGATCTGGCCCAGCACGGCGCTGGCGGTTTCGTAGCCGCCCGGCAGACTGAGCGTGTTGCTGGCGCGGATCTTGGCGATTTCGCCGGCGGTGGCCGGCTGCTGGCCGCTGGCGAAGGCGGTGATTTCGCTGCGCAGCTCCTTGATCGAATCGGCGGTCCTGTCGGTCTGCACCGCGGCCGAAGCGAACCACGGGCGCTGGCCCAGGGTGTTGCTGGCGTTGCTGTAGGAACCGTAGGCCCAGTGCTTGTTCTCGCGCAGGTTCATGTTGAGGCGCGAGGAGAACTCGCCGCCCAGCACGCCGTTGGCGAAATCGAAATCGACGCTGCCGGCGTCGCCGGTGGGCGGCACCAGCTGGCCGACATAGACGTTGGACTGGGTGGCGCCGGGCTGGTTGATCAGGAACACGCGGTTGGCGGCCGGCGCGGCGACCGTGGCCACGGTCGGCAGGGCCGGCGCGTTGGCCGGGGTTTTCCAGTCGCCCAGGCGCTGTTCCAGCAGCGGCAGGATTTCCTTCAGCGTGGTGTCGCCGACGACCACGACCCGCGCCTTGTCCGGCTGCAGCCAGCTACCGTGGAAGGCCACCAGGTCGTCGCGAGTCAGCGAGGCGATGGAGGCTTCCGTGCCGCTGCCGGTGAACGGAATGGCGTACGGATGTCCTTCGCCGTACAGCAGCGGCGGCATGACCCGCATCGCGGCGGTCTGCGGGCGCGCCTTTTCCTGCTTGATGCCGGCGATCCAGGTAGCGCGCACGCGCTCAAGCTCATTGGGATCGAAGGTTGGGCGGCGCATCACGTCGGCCAGCAGATCCAGCGATTCGGGCAGCTTGTCGCTGAGCGCCGACAGGCTGACCGAGGCGCTGTCCAGGCCCGCGCCGGTGTTCAGCACCGCGCCCAGCGCTTCGCCGCGCGCGGCCAGCTCCAGCGCGCCGTACTCGCCCGCGCCCTGGTCGAGCATGGCCATGGCGAAACTGGCCGTGCCCAGCTTCTTGCCGACGTCGGCGGTGAAGCCGCCGGGGAATTCCACCGCCAGCTGCACCACCGGCGTCTCGTGGCGCTCGGCCAGCACCACCTGCATGCCGTTGGACAGGGTGGCGCGCTCCAGCGCCGGGAATTTCAGGTCGGGGAAGGAGCCGGTCTTCGGCACGCCCACGCTGCGGTCAACGCTGGTTTCGACGGTCTTGAACTTCGGGTCCACCGCTGGGATCTGCGCCGGGCTGTTGGCTGGGGCGGCCTGCACGGTTTCCGGCAGCGCCGAGGCCGGGGTTTCGCTGGGCTGCACGGTCAGGGTGTGCGAGCCCACGCCCAGCCACTTCCTGGCCGCCGCCTGCACGCTGGCGGGCGTGGCGGCGTCGATGTCGGCCAGCTCGGTCTGGTAGCAATTCGGTTTGCCGGCATACACGGCGCACTGCGCCAGCACGTCGGATTTGCCGCCGAAGCCGCCGATGCGCTCGATGCCGCGCACGAAACCGGCGCGGGTGGTGACCTTGGCGCGTTCCAGCTCCTCGGCGCTCGGGCCTTCGGCGAGCAGGCGCTGCAGCTCTTCGTCCAGGGCTTTCTCCACCCTGGCCGCGTCCACGCCGGTCTTGACCGTAGACACCAGGAAGAAGGTGCCGCTCAGCTCGCTGCTCCAGGCGTAGGCGCTGGCGTTGTCGGCGATCTTGTCGCCGTGCACCAGCCGCGTTTCCAGGCGCGAGGACGCGCTGCCGCCCAGCACCTGGGCGAACAGATCCAGCAGGGTCGCTTCCTGGGTGCCCAGTTCGGCCACCGGCCAAGCGCGGTAGATGCGCACCTGCGGCACGCGGTCAGGCACGGTTTCGCGTGTGTCCCGGGTGCGCTTGGGAATATTGGTGGGCATGTCGGCCAGCGTGGCGCTGGCCGGAATGTCGCCGAAATACCGGGTGACTTTTTGCTTGGCGGTGTTCAGATCGATGTCGCCGGCCAGCACCAGCACCGCGTTGTTGGGGCCATACCAGCTTTTGAACCAGGTCTTGACGTCGTCCAGCGTGGCCGCGTCCAGATCGGCCATGGAGCCGATGGTTTGCCAGCTGTACGGATGCCCGGCCGGATACAGGGCCTCGAACATCTTGGCGCTGATGCGGCGGCCGTAGGGCTGGTTCTCGCCCTGGCGCTTCTCGTTCTGGACCACGCCGCGCTGCTCGTCCAGGCCTTTCTGGTCGATCGCGCCGAGCAGGTGGCCCATGCGGTCCGATTCCATCCACAGCGCCATGTCCAGCGCGGTGGTCGGCACGTTCTGGAAATAGTTGGTGCGGTCCTGGTTGGTGGTGCCGTTCTGGTCGGTGACGCCGACCAGTTCGAAGGGTTCGAAATATTCCGCCCTGTGGTTCTCCGAGCCCTGGAACATCAGATGTTCGAACAGGTGGGCGAAGCCGGTGCGACCGGGCTGCTCGTTCTTGCTGCCCACGTGATACCACAGGTTGACCGCCACGATCGGCGCCTTGCGGTCGGTGTGCACGATCACGCGCAGGCCGTTGGCCAGGGTGAATTCGTCGTACTGGATCTCGACCGGCGCGGCCTGCGCGGATTGGGCGTGCACCGCCTCGGGGGCGACGGCCAGACCGGTCAGCGCGGCGCTCAGGGCAACGGCGAGCAGAGCAACGCGCGGGCGGGGCGCGCTCAGGCGGGAAAAGATCATTGGACACTCCTTGTAGATAGCGATTGGCTCGACAGCCCGCGATGCTAACCGGCGCGGGTGCCCAAAGCACTAGGCCACATGGCATGGCGATGGCAGGCACGGCGCGCTTCTGTCCTCCACAGCAATCGCCAATCCCGTCGAGGCTCAAGACGCGCGAGAGGAAGCGGACTTCGCGCCGCTTTCAACCCTCCCCGCTCGAACCGCATCCCAATCCCTGTCCATAACTCGGGCAGTTTGGGCGCTCCGAGCGACCGCGGCGGGTCACAAGCCGCGGATCCGGACGTCTTGCCAGTCAAGAACGGCCGTACGCACGGACACTTCCACGGACAGACGGACACTGCATCAAGTATAAAAATCATTCTGAATCAAGTACTTGCGCCTGGCATGGCGCATGCGTTGTCTCCAGCAAGACCTGCGGCCCACCGCAAAGCTGACTCCCCACTGAACAAAAGAGCCGCTGATGCAGGTTCTGCTTGACTGAACTGATTAGGTGTATTAGTTTACTACCACACCACCCAACAACGACACTAGAGAGGCCCACCATGAACACCAAACACCTGATCCCGCTGACCGCCGCCGCCCTGTTCGCCGTATGCGCCGGTTCCGCTCTGATCTCCACCCAGTCTTACGAAGCCAACGCCCAAGCCGCGGCGGCGGCCACCGCCCGTATCGTCGACCTGCCCGCCGTAACCGTGCGTCCCGGAGCCGAAGACCTGGCCTACTACCAGGCCAACAAGATCGTCGACCTGGCCGCCATGACCGTGCGCCCGGACGCGCGCGACCTGGCGTTCTTCCTGGCCGACCGCGGCGCGCGCATCGTCGACATGCCGGTGGTCACCGTGCGTCCGTCGGTCGAAGACATGCAGACCGTCGCCGTCGGCGCCGCCGCCCTGGCCCAGCAGCTGGCTTTGCGTTGAGCGCTTGAAGCAAGGCCCGCAATACCGTAACGCAACGCTTCTTCACCCTGGCCTGCCGCGAACCCTCGCCAACACCGCTGTCCGGCCCGCGCGCACCGCGCCAAGCAAGACGCGCGCCGTAGAATCCGCGCAATGAACACCGAGTCCACCGCCCGCGACACCGACGTCACCGCACTCGACCTGGACGTGCTGCTGTACCAGCCGGAGATTCCACCCAACACCGGCAATGCGGTCCGCCTCTGCGCCAATACCGGCGCGCGGCTGCACCTGATCGAACCGCTGGGCTTCGATCTGGACGACAAGCAGCTACGACGCGCCGGCCTGGACTACCACGAATACGCGCGCCTGCAGGTCCACGCGTCGCTGCCCGCCGCACTGGCCGCGATCGCGCCCACGCGCCTGTTCGCGCTCAGCACCCGCGGCACGCAGCGCTACGACCGGCCGCGCTACGCCGCCGGCGATGCGCTTCTATTTGGCCCGGAAACCCGCGGCCTGCCCGCCAGCGTGCTGGACGCCCTGCCGCCGGAACAGCGCCTGCGCCTGCCGATGCGCCCGGACAACCGCAGCCTCAACCTCTCCAACAGCATCGCCGTGGTGGTGTATGAAGCCTGGCGCCAGCAGGATTTCGCGGGCGGAAGCTGACCCTCGGTCGTTGCACCCGCTCAGCGCATGGTCGGAATGACGAAGCTTTGGTCGGACACAGGCCCGCCTTTCGGCCAGCGCTGGGTGATGGTTTTGGTGCGCGTGTAGAAGCGCACGCCGTCCATGCCGTACTGATTCAGATCGCCGAAGCCCGATCGCTTCCAGCCGCCGAAGCTGTGGTACGCCACCGGCACCGGAATCGGCACGTTGATGCCGACCATGCCCACCTGGACCCGGTCGGCGAACTCGCGCGCGGCGTCGCCGTTGCGGGTGAAAATGGCCACGCCATTGCCGTACGGATGCTTCGACGGCAGCGCCAGCGCTTCCTCGAACGTGTCCGCGCGCACGATCTGCAGCACCGGGCCGAAGATTTCCTCGCGCCAGGTCCGCATGTCGGCGGTGACGTGGTCGAACAGACTCGGGCCGAGGAAGAAACCTTGTTCATGCCCCGGCAGCGAAAACCCGCGGCCGTCGAGCACCAGCTCGGCGCCTTCGTCCACGCCGATCTGCAGATACGACTCGACCTTGGCACGATGCGCGGCGGTGATCAGCGGGCCGTAGTGCGCGTCGGGGTCGGTGGACACGCCGATGCGCAACGCCTCGACCGCCGCGACCAGCTTTTCGCGCAGCGCTTCGGCGGTCTCCCGGCCCACCGGCACCACCACCGGCAGCGCCATACAGCGCTCGCCGGCCGAACCGTAGGCCGCGCCGACCAGATCGGCCACGGTCTGGTCCAGGTCGGCGTCGGCCAGCACGATGCCGTGGTTCTTGGCCCCGCCCATGGCCTGCACGCGCTTGCCGTGCCGCGCGCCCAGCGCATACACCGACTGCGCGATGTCGGAGGAACCGACGAAGCTGACCGCCTGGATGCCGGGATGGGTGAGGATGGCTTCGACCGTGTCCTTGTCGCCGTGGATCACGTTGAGCACGCCCGGCGGCAGGCCGGCCTCGAGCATCAGCTCGGCCAGGCGCACCGACACCGACGGATCGCGCTCTGACGGCTTGAGGATGAAGGCGTTGCCGCAGGCGATGGCCGGGCCGAACATCCACATCGGGATCATCGCCGGGAAATTGAACGGGGTGATGCCCGCGACCACGCCCAGCGCCTGGCGCGCGGAGTACACGTCGATGCCGGGGCCCGCGCCCTGGGTGTATTCGCCCTTGAGCAGATGCGGAATGCCGCAGCAGAATTCGATCACTTCCAGCCCGCGCTGCAGATCGCCCTTCGAATCGGCGACGACCTTGCCGTGCTCGCTGGACAGCAAATGCGCTAGTTCGTCCATATGCGTCTCCAGCAGCCGCTTGAACTCAAACATGACTCGCGCGCGGCGCTGCGGATTGGTCTGCGCCCACTCCGGTTGCGCGGCGCTCGCGGCTTCGACCGCGCGGTCCAGCTCCGCGGACGAGGCCAGCGGCACTCGCGCCTGCACCTGGCCGGTGTTCGGATCGAAAACGTCGCCGTGGCGGCCGGAGCCGCCGGCGAGCGTGCGGCCGCCGATGAAATGCTCGATCTTGCGCATGGTCGTGTTCCCTGGAAGGAATAGCGGGGCGGAGCGTCGGATCCGCGCGGGCGCTCCTAGACTATGCCCGCCATCGAATGCCTGTCATCCGGCTTTGGCCTAATGCACGCTTTTGCTGGCTTGTCCGCGATCGGCGGACGTCCAGATCTTGGCTCCCGTTCGAAAACTAAAGGAACCCCGCATGCGTCGTCTGCTTGAATGTGGCCTGCCGGTTTTCATGGCCAGCGCGCTGTTGGCGCCGCAGGCGCGGGCCGCGGCGGATCCGCCGCTGGTCGCCGCCCGCATGCAAACCCAGCCCACCGCGAGCGGCGTGGTCAACGCCGCGGTGATCGTGCGCAACGCGGCCAGGGCAGGCGATAGCCGGGTGGTGGCCACCGCCGCGCTGGGTGGGCTGGAAGTCTACGACCTGCAGGGCACGCGCCTGAGCGCGACGCCGGCGGGCGAAGCGGCCTCGGTGGACGTGGCCTACGACGTGCCGCTGGGCGACGGCACGGCCACGCTGTTGGCCTCGGTGGACACCAGCAGCAACCGCCTGCGCCTGTTCGCGCTGCGCGGCGATGCGCTGGTCGAAGTGGGCGCACGCGCGCTGCCGCTGGGTTTCGCGGCCGAAGGCGTGTGTCTGTTCCGCAATCCGCTGGACGGCGCGCTGTATGCGTTCGTGGTCGGCGACGGCGGCGAAGTGGATCAGCGGATCCTCTACGCCACCGTCGAAGGAACAATAGACGCGCGCCAGGTGCGGCGGATCAGCGTGCCATCGCCGCTCAAGCAGTGCGTCGCCGATGCGCGGGGCCATGTTTACGCATCGGAGGAAACGGTGGGCCTCTGGCGCTTCAACGCCGATCCGGAGGCCGACGTGGCCGCCACCCTGATCGATACGCCACGCCTGGGCCACATAGAAGAAGAAACCGGCGGCCTGGCCCTGTACGACGGCCGCGACGGCAGCCGCTGGCTGATCGCGTCGGACACTTCGGCCGGGCGCGTCAACGTCTACGATCGCGGAAACGACGATTCCTACCTGGGCAGCTTCCGCGTCGCCGCCGCCCGACAAGATGCGGCCATCGGCGAGCCCGGGCCGCTGTTCGCCACCGGCGCCGCACTCGGGGGAGCGTTCCCCGACGGCGTGCTGCTGGTCACCGACGAGGAAGGCTCCAACTACCAGGCGGTATCGCCCGCTTCCATCGCCGCTGCGCTGCAGCTCCAACCGGCAGCGGCCAACGCCCGCCGCACGCCGCAGATACCGAAAACGGAAGCCGTAACCGCGCGCGTGGAAACCACGCCGGCCAGCAGCTACGGCGATGCGGCCGATGACCCGGCGATCTGGGCCGACCCAGTCGATCCGGGCAGAAGCGTGGTGATCGCCACCGACAAAAAGGCCGGCCTGTACGTGTACGACATGCAGGGCCAAGTGCTGCAGTTCCTGGCCGACGGCAAGATGAACAACGTCGACCTGCGCGAAGGCTTCAAGCTCGGCGGCAAGGACGTGGTGTTGGTGGCCGCCAGCAACCGCACCGACAAATCGATCGCGCTGTACACGCTGGACACCGCCAAGCGCGCATTGGTGAACGTCGCCGACGGCGCGCAGCCCACCGGCCTGGACGACCCCTACGGCCTGTGCCTGTATCGCGATATCGGCAGCGGCCGCACCTACGTGTTCGTCAACGGCGACGACACCCGCAAGCGCCAGTGGGAGCTGATGGACGCCGGCAACGGCCGCGTGCGCGCCGAACTGCGGCGCGACATGCGCTTCGATTCGCAGACCGAAGGCTGCGTGGCCGACGACGCCGGCGGCGCGCTGTACGTCAACGAAGAGGACGCGGCGCTGTGGCGAATGTCCGCCGCGCCCGACGGTGGCAATGCGAAAACAGCGGTGGACCGCGTGGACGCCAACCCCCCGATCAAGGACGACCTGGAAGGCCTGGGCCTGTACGACCTGGGCGGCGGCCGCGGCTATTTCGTGGTGTCCAGCCAGGGCAACGACACCTATGCGGTGTACCGGCGCGAAGGCAGGCAGGAATACCTGGGCTCGTTCGCGGTGGTGGCCGATCCGGTGCGCGGCATCGACGGCATTTCCGAAACCGACGGCCTGGAAATCACCAGCCGCAACCTGGGCCCGGGCTTCGAGCATGGCGCGATGGTCGCGCAGGATGGGCGCAACGTGATGCCGGTGGAAAACCAGAACTACAAATACGTGTCGTGGACCGACATCGCGCGCGCGCTGAAGCTCGAGCTGCGTCGGCCCTGATCGCCTCGACGTCTGGCCGAAGCATGCCGGCCGTGCTTTTCATTTGCGGCGCAATTCAGGCTTTGAATTTCGATCGCTTCGCGACCGCGATTGGCCTGCGCGAAAAGTTCCGCTCCGCGCCGCCTAATTTATGTACCGGTCAGTTTGATATTCAGTGGGCATTGCGGCGTTTTACGGATACTTCACGCACCGGCAGCGAACGGCACTTCGCCTCAGCGCCGGCACAAAAAATCACGAGGTTCAATTGCAATGAAGAAGTCCTTGCTTGCCCTGACCCTGCTGGCGCTGCCGGCCCTGACCCTGAGCGCCGCCGCTTCGGCCGCCGAAGGTCTTTCGTACAACTATTTGGAAGGCGGTTATGTCGCCTCCAACCTGCAGGATTCGCCCGATGCCGATGGCTGGGGCGTGGCCGGTTCGGCCGCGATCGCGCCCAGCTTCCACCTGTTCGGCAACTACAGCACGCAGGAACTCGACAATACCGACTTCGACATCGACAACTGGCGCCTGGGCGTGGGCTACAACCACGAACTCGGCGCGCGCACCGACCTCTTGGCCCGCGTGGCCTACGAGCGTTACGAAACCGATGTGCGGGATTTCGACGGCTACAGCGTGGAAGTCGGCGTGCGCGGCGCGCTGACGCCGCAGTTCGAAGGCTATGCCTTGGCCGGCTACGAAGACGGCAGCGACTACGACGGCGATTTCTACGGCCGCGTCGGCGCCCAGGTGAAGTTCAACCAGAACTGGGGCCTGACCGGCGACGTCAAGTTCGCCGACAACGACACGCAGTTCTTCGTCGGCCCGCGCTACACGTTCTAAGCGTTACGTTCTTCAAGCGCCACCGTTGTTCCTGCGACGCGTCCCTCTCTCTCCGCGTCGCACCCCCTGAGCCCGGCTTTATGCCGGGCTTTTTTTTGGGAGGTGGGAGGTGGGAGGTGGGAGGTGGGAGGTGGGAGGTGGGAGGTGGGAGGCGGGAGGTGGGAGGTGGTAGCAGGAGAGCACAATCTTTGGATTTCCGGTTTCCGGTTTCCGGTTTCCGGTCTCCGGTTTCCGGTTACCGATTAAAGCCTCCCGCCTCCCGCCTCCCGCCTCCCGCCTCCCGGCTACCGGCTACCGGCTACCGAAACAGCGTCTCCGGATACTCGGGCTTCTGTTCGCGCGCGAGCAGCTGCTGCAGGCCGGCGGCGGGGGTCAGGTCGCCGTGCAGCACGGCGCGCACGGCGCTGGAAATGGGCAGGTCGATGCCGTGGCGCTCGGCTTGGCGCATCACTTCGTCGGCGGTCTGCACCGATTCGACCACCTGGCCGATCTCGCGCACCGCGTCGTCCAGCGACTGGCCGCGGCCCAGGGCCAGGCCCAGGCGGCGGTTGCGCGACAGGTCGCCGGTGCAGGTCAGGACCAGATCGCCCAGGCCAGCCAGGCCCATCAGGGTTTCCGGCTTGGCGCCTATGGCGGCGGACAGGCGCAGCATTTCGTTGAGGCCGCGGGTGATCAGGCCGGCGCGCGCGTTGAGGCCCAGCTGCATGCCGTCGGCGACGCCGGTGGCCACCGCCAGCACATTCTTCATCGCCCCGCCCAATTCGGCGCCGATCATGTCCTCGCCGGTGTAGGCGCGGAACGCAGGTCCGTGCAGCACGTCGGCGACAAGCTGGGCGAAGTCCGCGTCGCTGCCGTGCACGGTCAGCGCGGTGGGCAGGCCCTGCGCCACTTCCTTGGCGAACGACGGCCCGGTGACCACGGCCAGCGGCACAGCCGCGCCGAGCAGGTCTTCGGCCACTTCGTGCAGGAAGCGCCCGGAGCCGGGCTCGAAGCCCTTGGTCGCCCAGGCCACGCCGGCGTTGGCCGGGCGCAGCGGCGCGAGCAGACGGATGGTTTCGGTGAACGCGTGCGACGGCACCACCACCAGCACCAAGTCGGCGGCGTGCAGCGCGGCCGCCAGATCGGTCGTGGCGCGCAAGGCGACCGGCAGCGGCACGCCGGGCAGATAGCGCGGATTTTCGTGGGTCAGGTCGATGGCGGCGGCGGCCTGCGCATCGCGGCCCCACAGGGTAACGCCATGGCCGTGGCGTGCGATCAGCGCGGCCAGCGCGGTGCCCCACGAGCCCGCGCCGAGTACCGCGATTTTCAGCATCTGCGTCATCTGCATTTCCCGTGCGCGCACCCAGGGCCAAGGGAAGTCAGAAGCGGTCCTGTCCCGGCTTTCGGCCACCCTCTCCCGAGAAGGGAGAGAGGAAAGATATCAGGCGTTACCCACTGGCTCGGCGGCGGCGAGTTCGCCGGCTTCGCCTTGCGCGGCGCGCTGGCGCAGGGTTTCGGCGTACAGGCCGTCGAAGTTGATCGGCTGCAGGAAGAATGGCGGGAAGCCGCCGGCCTGGATCAGATCGCTGAGCAGCTGGCGGATGTACGGGAACAGGATGTTGGGGCACTGCGTGCCGAGCAGCGCGTCGACCGCCTGCGGCTCCAGCCCGACCAGGCCGAACACGCCGGCCTGCTGCACTTCGGCCACGTAGGCGGTCTTGTCGGCGGCCTTGCAGGTCAGGGTCACGGCCAGCACGACCTCGTAGGCGTTCTCGCCCAGGCGCTGCACGCGCTGGTTGAGGTTGAGCTGCAGCTCGGGCTGCACGTTTTCGGCATAGATCGCCGGCGCGCCGGGCACTTCGAACGACACGTCCTTGACGTAGATCTTCTCTACGGTGAAGGCGGGACCGGCTTCGGCCGGCGCGGCGGCGCCGTTGGTGGTTTCGTCGGACATGAACGTACTCCGTGGATCTTTTGGTAGGAAAAAGATGGTGATTCTGGCATGGGATGGCGACGCGCCCGCCCGGATTCAAGCGGCGGCGGTCGCCGCCCACATGTTCATCAGCGGCCCTTGACCAGCGGCAGATCGGCCTGCTGCCAGGCGGCGACGCCGCCGTCGAGCGCGTAGACCTGCTCGAAGCCGGCCTTCTTCAGGCGCTTGGCCGCGGCCGAGGATGCCTGGCCGTTGCGGCACACCACCACCACCGGCAGCTGTTTGGCCGGAGCCAGCAGCTTGTTCTCGGGATCGAACTGGCTGGGGGTCAGATTGCGGCTGCCGGCGATGTGGCCTTTCTCGAAATCGCCGCTGGCCGAGAGGTCCACCACCAGCGCGTTGTCGCGGTTGATCAGCGCGGTCAGCTCGGCCGGGCGCAGGGTCTTGTAGCCGCGGAACAGGCCGGCGACCTCGGTGACGATCAGGGCCAGGGTCAGGCCGACCAGAGCCAGCGAAAGCAGCGGCGTGGTGCTGGCGAAAGCCTGCAGTTCTTCGAAATTCACGGAAAGGGACGGCTGCGGAGCGGGGCGGCGATTGTCGCATAGGCAAGGGTGAAGCGGAGTCGGCAGTTGGTGGTTGAAGAGGCTGGTGGAAACACGAACTGCCAACCACCAACCCTCAGCACTGGCCTCACTCCCCTTCCCACAGATCCGGCAGCCCCACGGCCAGCCACCAACGCTTGCTTTCCGGGTTCCAGCGCCATTCTTCGCGATAGCGCAGGGTGCGCTCGGCCATGGTGTGCTTGTTGACGACGCGCAGTTCGACGTTGCGCAGCACCGCGCCGTCTTCGGCCACGGAGCTGTTCTTGTCGGTGTAGCCGGAAATCTCAACCTGCCGGTAGCGCTCGAACGCCAGCTCGGTCATCGGATGGGCTTCGCGATAGGCCGGGTCGACCAGCTGCCAAGCGTCCTCGAACTCGCCCCAACGGATGGCGCTGGCGTAGGCGTTCTGCATCAGCTCCAGCTGGCTGCTCTGCTTGCGCTTGCCCGCCTGCACGGGCGCCATCATCACCGCCAGCAGCACCAGCGCCGCCAAGTTCAACCATTTGCGCATACGTCCGGATCCCTAGTCGCCCCAGCGCAGCATCCTAACCTTTCGCCATGGCCACGTAGCGGCCGGACAGCTCAGCGGCGATTTCGCCTTCAGGCAGCAGCATGCGCGCCTGCAGACCGATGCGGGCGCGGCCGCGCTGGATCAGGGTGGACAGGAACGATTCCCAGGATTCTCCCGGCGCCAGTTCGGCCTGCGCCTGCAGCTCCGTGTACAGCGGCTTGCGGTAGCGCACGCTGCTGTCGGCCACGAACACGTCGCTCCGCAGCCCGTGCCGCTGCAGACGCAGCATCACCAGGCCCCAGCCGGCGAGGGTCATCAGCGAAGTCATGCTGCCGCCGAACGCGCTGCCCTTGTCGTTGAGGTGGGCCGCCAGCGGCGCGTGCAGGCGCAGGCGTTCGCCATCGAAGTCAGCGCTGCCGACCCGCATCGCCAGCACCGGCGGCATCGCCTGGAACAGGCTCTCGAGCTGCAGCGTCGCGTCCGCCTTGAATTGATCGCCCATCACCAGGTGCGCTCTCTCTGAACCAAGAAGATCTTGCCTTCGAGCTATACGTCCACGCGCCGCATCCGGACGCAATACGGTCCTGCGCGGCGCGCCGGCGTGGCGCGAGGCCTCGCATAATGCACGCAATGGATCCGTCCCGCCCCCCGCATTGGCATGTGGTCTCGCTGCGTCCGCAGGGTGAACACGGCGCCATGCGCCGCGCCGCGGCCCGCCACGACGCGCGGCTGCTGGCCCTGTCGCCGTGGCGTCTGCAGCTGCGCAGCGACGACCAGGCGCGCCAGTCATTGCGCGCCGCGCTGGCCGCGCCGCGCGTGCTGTTCACCAGTCCGGTGGCGGTGCGCGCCGCGGCCGCGCTGGCGGCGCTGCGGCGCCGCGCACCGGAACAGGTCTGGATCGCGGTCGGCAGCGGCACCGCGCGGGCGCTGCGTCGCGCTGGCATCGATTCCGTGCAGTCGCCTACGCGCATGGACAGCGAAGGCGTGCTGGCGCTGCCCAGCCTGCACGACATCGCGAATATGACGGTGGCGCTGGTGACCGCGCCGGACGGGCGCGATCTGCTGGCGTCGACCCTACGCGCGCGCGGCGCGAAGGTACTGCGCGCCGACGTGTACGCGCGCGTTCCGATTGCGCTTTCGAATGCGGCGCTGGACAAGCTGCGCACGCTCGACGGCCCCGCCGGCCTGGCCCTGAGCAGCGGCGCGGCGCTGCGACAAGTCCTCGCCCACGCGCCTGCCGACCTGCTGCCGCACCTGCGCGCGATACCGGTATTCGCCGCGAGCGAGCGCCTGGGTCAGTGCGCGCACGACGCCGGTTTCGCCGACGTGGCCCTGGCCGAAGGCCCGCGCCCCGCGCAATTACTTGCCGCCATGGCGCGCCGCTTCCGTTAGCATTCCCGGGTGAAAACGCAGGCCCGCACGACAAGGACGCTGAAGTGAACCAAGAACCCGTCCCCGACCCCCCACGGCGCGGCCACCGCGGCCTGATCGCGGCGTTGCTGCTCGCGCTGCTGTCGGGTTTCGGGCTGTGGCGCGGCTGGGCAACCTGGCAGGCGCGCGACACGCAGCTGCGTGCGCAGGCGAGCGCATCCGAACAGCGCGTCGCCGCGCTGGAGCAGCGCATCGAAGCCCTGCGCCGCGACCAGCGTGCGCAGACCCAGCGCATCCAGGACGCGGCCGCCACCAACCGCGTGCTGCGCGATGAAGTGCTGGCGCTGAGCCAGCGCGGCGCGCTGCTGGAAGACAGCGTGTCCAAGCTCGCCGATCCCACTCGCCACGGCGCGCAGGCGCTGCGCCTGGACGAAGTGGAGCTGCTGCTGAGCCAGGGCGCGCAGCGCCTGAGCATCGCCGACGACGTGGACGGCGCGCGCCGCGCCTATGCGCTGGCCGCCGGCGCGCTGCAGGGCGTGGACGATCCGCGCCTGCTCAATCTGCGGCAGACCTTGGCGCAGGAGCGCAGCGCGTTGGAAGCGTTGGGCGCCGGCCCGCATGCGGCCATCGGCGCGCGTCTTGAAACGTTCGCCGATGCGTTGCGCAAGCTGCCGCGGCAGGAGGATGGCGGCGCGGGAGGACAGCGTCCCGCCTGGCAGCGCCTGCTCGCGCCCCTGGTGGAAGTGCGCCCGACCCGCGACGATGTGGTCATCGCGCCGGCCGAACGCGCCGCCGGCGAGGCTGCGCTGCAGATCGAACTGGGTTTGGCGCGCGCCGCGCTCGAGCGCGACGATGCCGCCGCTTTCCGCGCCGCGCTCGCGCGCATCGACGCTTGGCTGCTGCGGCTGTGGCCGGATTCGCCGGCGCTGCGGCAGCGGCGACAGGAATTGAAATCGCTGCAGTCCGCTTCGCTGCAGCCCACGCTGCCGGTGCTCGGCAGCACCCTGCAGCAGCTGCGTCTGCTGCGCAACGAACGCGCGGCGGTCGCGCGGCCGCTGCCGCCAGCGCCGATCGAAACGCCGAGCCCGGAGATCGAACGATGAAAGCCTTCCGGACCGCAATCACGCTGCTGCTGTTGGTGCTGCTGGGCGTGCTGGGCGCGCAGTGGCTGGCGCGCGACGCCGCACGCGATTTCGGCGAAGTGTTCGTGCGCGTCGGCGGCTACGATTTCAGCGCCACCGTGCCCGGCGCGCTGCTGGCCATCACCGCCGCCGGACTGCTGCTTTGGCTGCTGTGGAAAATGCTGACCCTGCCGTTCCGCGCCTGGGGCCGCTTCCGCCGCAAGCAGGCGCGCGCGCGGCTCACCGAAGGGCTGGAGGCGCTGCACGGCGGACACTGGCTGCGCGCCGAGAAACTGCTGCAGCGCGCCGCCGACGACGAGGAAGTGGGCACCATCGCGCGCACCGCCGCCGTGCGCGCCGCCGATGCGCGCGGCGATGAAAGCGCCGCGCAAACGCATCTGGACGCGCTCGCCCGGCGCAGCGCATCCGCACATGCCTTGGCGCTGGCGGATCGCGCCATGGCGCGGCAGCGTCCGGGCGAGGCGCTGGATGCGCTGGACGCGCCCAACGCGCAGCCGCTGCCGCCGCGCGGACTATCGCTGCGCGCCGATGCGTTGGCCGCCACCCAGCGCGCCGGCGAGGCCTATGGCTTGCTCGGCGCGTTGAAGCAGCAGCAGGCGCTGTCGCCCGACGCGTACGCCGCGCTCGAATCGCAGCTGGCCGCGCAGGCCATGCGCGAGGCCACCGACGCCAACGTGCTGGCCGAACGCTGGGAAACCCTGCCCAAGCCGCTGCGCACCGACGCCGCCATCGTCGCCGCGTATGCCGAACGCGCCGCCGCGCTGCGCTGGGACGACGCCGCCGCGCGCAGCCTGGAGCAGGCCCTCGATGCGCGCTGGGACGAAACCCTGGTGGCGCTGTACGGCCGCCTGCCTATCGGCAAACTCGATTCGCGCCGCGCCAGCGCGCAGCGCTGGCTGCAGGCGCACCCCGCCAGCCCCGCGCTGCTGGTGACGCTGGCGCAGCTGGCGCGCCTGCAGGGCCAGTGGCCGCAAGCCCAGGAATTCCTGCACCGCGCCCTCGCCCAGGGCGCCAGCGCCGAAGCCTGGGAAGAACTGGGCCACGGCTTCGCCGCCGCCGGCCAGGAAGAACTCGCGCGCCGCAGCTACGCCAATGCGCTGAATGCGAAACGCGGCGACGCCACCAGCGAACTGCCAGGGCGCGACTTGAAGCAGAAGATCTTCGACGAAGCGGTGGTGGAAGAACGCGACGAGCATGGGGTGCCGCGGCTGCGAAAGTGAGCTTGTCATCACCCCTCGCTCCGGCTTGACAGGGGTGGTGAATGTCGGTATTGCGGAAACGGCAAGGACCTGATTCGCGCCGAGCCGACAACACAAGTCAGTTTCGAGTACCGAGTTGGATCCACTACAGGATTATTTCCATGTCGAAGAGCTCCGTCGCGATCGCTTCACTCTTGTTTTCCTTGTCCGCATGCGCAGGAGGCGTCATGAAACCGCATTATTCCAAAGCTGTTGTACAGCCTGTTGTCGTAGAAAAAAACGCAGGTAACGTGATCATCCGTTATCACGTTTTTCCGGAAAGCGTCTATTTCTCGAAAGGCGTCAACTACGAAGTCGTGGACAACGTGCTGAAGGTCTATATAGACCGCTGCAACATCAACGAAACCTGCAAGCCCATGGCTGAAACGACCGTGCCATTGGATGCGAAATGGGAAGCCCAAGTAAGCATTCCCTATCGCGGCGAGAAAGTGGTCCTCGTGCATACCGACACGCAAGAGCAGATTTACCCCTGATCGCACGTACTTCAGAAAGGAATCGACATGGGCGACAAAGTCATCCTGGGCATCCACAGCCAGACCGATCCGAACACGCAGGGATCCTTCAACCAGCTCATCGATGGCCACTCCTGGATCAGCGTCACGCGGAATGGAACGACCGAGCATTACGGGTTATGGCCGGATAGCCATCCGCGCGGCATCGATAACGGCGCCGCCAGCGATATCCGCAACGGCATCGAGGGCGAACGCGGATTCAATCCGTCGATCAGCCGTTACTATGAGCTGACGCCAGAACATGACGACAAGACTCGAAGCACGGCTGAGAGAGAACGTGGAGTGGTCGTATACCAACACCTGCGCGTCTTGGGCCAGTGAAACGACGAGTTTGGTAACGGGTCAGAAAATAGACGCTGGCGTGGGTTTATCTGTCGAGACACCGAACGCCTTGAACGACAGTTTGCGGGCGCTGGAGCGCGAACGGGCGACCAGTCCTGACAATCCCCTGCGGCCTGAAGAAATAAAAAATAGATCCAGTTCATTTGGCGCGCTGGACCCTGGCTCGCAGCTTCATCCGACCTCTGTAGCCAGCGCACATCCTGCGCAAACCGGACATCCGGACCAAGCTCTGTTCCAGCATGCGGTCGCCAGCGTAAGGCAGTTGGACGAACGCCTTAACAGACCACATGATGCCGTCAGCGACAACATGGCCGCGAGCCTTACCGTGCTGGCAAAAGAGAACGGACTACAGCGTATCGACCATGTTCGCTTGAGCGAAGCCAATGCGCATGTGAAGCAAGGCGAAAACGTGTTTATGGTGCAGGGGGCTATGAGCGATCCCGCGCACCTGGTAGCCCATATGAAAACTCAGGAAGCCATCGACAAGCCGGCGGCCGTATCGTTCCAGCAACTGGCGGCTCAGAACCAGAAGCTCGACGAGCGGCGGTTGGTGATGGCGCCGGAGCAACCTATTGCGCAGCAACCCGAAAGACAAGCACGCAGCGTTTAGTGCTTTCAGCTGGACTCGAGCTCTAAAGCGTTATTTACACGCAGCTAGTCGCTGCGCAGTGAAGTGAAGCGTACGCATTGTTTTTGCGCATATTGTGCGATTCGAGTGCATGTACTGCAATAGTGCGCTATCGGCCAAACCCACTGCATTCAGCGCTCGACAATCGCCACAACGCCCATTCCACCCGCAGTGCAGATGGAAATCAAACAACGCCCACCCCCGCGCTGCTTCAACTCCTTCGCCGCGGTGGCGACGATGCGCGCACCCGTCGCGGCGAAGGGGTGGCCGGTGGCCAGGGAGGAGCCGTTGGGATTCATCTTGGCCGGATCGATGCGGCCTAGCGGCGCTTCCAGGCCCAGGCGGTTCTTGCAGTATTCCTCGCTCTCCCACGCCCGCAAGGTGCACAGCACCTGCGCGGCGAAGGCTTCGTGTATTTCGTAGAAATCGAAGTCCTGCAGGCTCAGGTTATGGCGCTTGAGCATTTCCGGCACGGCCACGGTCGGCGCCATCAGCAAGCCTTCGCCATGCACGAAATCCACCGCCGCCACCTGCGCATCGCGCAGATAGGCGAGCGGTTCGTGGCCGTGCGCTTTGGCCCATTCGTCGCTGGACAGCAGCACCGCGGCGGCGCCGTCGGTGAGCGGCGTGGAATTGGCGGCGGTCAGCGTGCCGCGGCCGGAGGTCTTGTCGAACGCCGGCTTCAGCGTCGCCAGTTTTTCCAATGAGGTATCGGCGCGCAGGATGTTGTCGCGCTCCAGGCCGCGGAACGGCGCGATCAAATCGGCGAAGAAGCCGCGCTCGTAGGCGGCCGCGAGTTTGTGATGCGAGGCGACCGCCAGCTCGTCCTGCGAATCGCGCGAGATGCTCCACTGCTTGGCCATGTCTTCGCAGTGGTCGCCCATGCTCTTGCCGGTGCGCGGCTCGGCCACGCCGGGGAATTCGGGCTTGAATTCGTTGAACTTGAAGCCCTTCGCCAGCGCCTTGAGTTTGTCCGGCGTGGTCTTGGCGCGGTTGGCCGCGAGCAGACGCGCGCGCAGTCTCTTGCCGTAGACGATGGGCACTTCGGAGGTGGTGTCCGAGCCGCCACCGATGCCC
>JAESGX010000183.1_pt1 | contig 44887 bp, 37 predicted proteins | sample 9269801 | NCBI WGS metagenome assembly JAESGX01 (sample SAMN16773122, study PRJNA677054) | algae metagenome | isolation source: Pleurocapsa minor GSE-CHR-MK-17-07R and co-occurring heterotrophs from wet... | place: USA: Lower Calf Creek Falls, Grand Staircase Escalante National Monument, UT ... | reverse complement strand
TCGCCAGCGCGGATGGTACTGCATGGGTGACTGTGTGGGAGAGTACGCCGCTGCCAACCACTTCTTCTTTTCTCGTCTTTTTCGACACGAACTCGAAGGCACGCAAGGGTACAAACTGAATACAGCACAACAACAAGCAAAGCGCACACATGTGGCGCTTTTTTGTTTTCTGCTACCAACACAATTAAGAGTTGTAAGAAATCTAATTTGATCGCCTGTTTACGCGGGCGCGTCGCGACGCGCCCCTACCGCGGTGAGCCTGGCAGGTCCTTATGACCTGTCAAAACACCAAGTATCCCCCTGATGATATCTGCCTCATGAGGTTGGAACTGTAGGGGCGCCTCGCGAGGCGCCCGGGGTTATTTTCTACGTGTGCGCCTCGCCTGGAGTGGGAATTTTGCCGGGGCGCACACACAGGTGCACCCCTACGCTGGGGGAAATTACGCTTCTCATCTGCGAAGCACAGCGACGCAGGGTTAGGTTTGAGAAAAAGGTCTGGCTACCACGTGAGCGTTTGTGCCGCCCCTGCCCCATCCTCAAACGTGACTGTGACCGGCAGCGGCAGCGCGGGCTGCGTCTGCTCCGGATACCACATGCGGCCATTCTGCACCACGATGAACAGGCCGCGCTCGTCTCCGACCGAGGCAAATGTATCTGAGGCTTCATGATAGAGCGGTAGCTTATACTCCGTCGTGAGCGTCGCCACGGTCGCGGGCACGTCATCGACGGCGATGCCAATTTCGCTGATGCACGACAGGCTGGCAGGCCCGAACGGGGCATCCGTCGCATCATCCAGCGTCTGCCGCGCGATCAGCTCGGCAATATTGCCCGCCATATCACGGAAGTACACCATGTCTGCATTCCACGACTCGGAATGGAAGCTGCGCATGCCATCGCGGCTGGCCAGCAGCGGCACATAGTCCGCCAGCCAGTCACCGGCCTGCACAAACTGGTTCTTTGGCACATTGAAGGCGAAGTGATACACGCCGCGCGGCTTGTGTGCATTCTCGCGGAAGCACAGCACCGACGCGCCGATCGTGATTTCCAGCATGCCCGGTTGCGGGTTCGCGATGGGCAGGCCAAGCATATCCCCATAGAATTCGGCGGCGCTTTCGATGGAAGCGGTGTCCAGGGTCAGGCGATGGATCTTCATGGTTTACCTCGATTGTGCGGGTTCAGGGACGACTGTCGGGACGGGCTGCGGTGCCCGGCGGAACATCGACAGGCGCAGGTTCACGATGGCGATGCCTGCCAGGATCATCAGGCCGCCCACAATCAGCCATGCGGTGACCGGCTCATTCAGGATGAGCGCGCCCAGCGCGATGCCAATCGGTGGGGTGACATACGTCACCATGCTTGAACGCGCCGCGCCCAGCTCGCCCACCAGCCAGTAATACATCAGATACGCGCCGAAGGTGTTCACCACGCCTAGCAGCAGCAGCGCGATCAGCGGGTCGCCAGACAGCTCGTTGAACGGGGTCAGCGGTTGGCCGCCAAATACAGGCGAAAGCACCATCAGGACGCCAGACATCACGGCGGCGGTGGTCATCGCGCCCGCGCTGACCATGATTGGATTGCCCAGCAGCTTCAGCACCGACTTGCCATAGCTGCCGCCGAAGCCGTAGAACACGGCGGCCAGCACGATCGCCAGCATGCCGATCACGCTGCTCGCGCCTGATTCATCGTGCGACGGCTGGCCGAGAATCAGCACGACGACGCCCGCGAAGCCCAGCAGCAGGCCGATCAGCTTGCGCGGGGTGATGCGTTCATCTGTGAACCAGAAATGCGCGATGATGAGCGTAAACAGCGCGGCGGTCGCGTTCAGCACGCTGGCCAGCCCGCTGGCGACGGTTTGTTCGCCCCACGTGATCAGCACAAACGGCACGACCGTATTGAATGCCCCCAGCAACAGCTGTGGATAGAATTTCTGCCAGTTCAGCGGAATGCGTTTCCCCTGCACAGCCAGCACCAGGTTCAGCCCGACCGCGGCAATCGCCGTGCGGATGAAGACCACCTGAAACGGACTGGCCTGCTCCACGCCCACGCTGATGAACAGAAATGACGAGCCCCACACCAGCCCGAGCAGGAAAAAGACGCCCCATTTTTTCACAGACCTACTCCCTCGTTGAATCTTCAGCAAGCATACAGGACGGGCAGCGCGCGCTGCAATCCTCTGGACTTACGCAAACCCACGTTGTCATCCGCTCACCCTACGCGCGCAAAAATCACGCTACAATACGGGCATGCTGAAGATAGACTCCGTATCCTATGACCCTAAAACCTCAGATGTTCTTCGCAGTTCTTTTCTGCCTGCTGTTCTGCCTGTCTGCCTACAGCGTGCCTGCGCTGGCCCAGGATGTCACGCAGAATGCGCCCTGTGGCGTGGTGGACAGCATCGATTACCCTATAGATATCAATGACACCCTGACCCAGCGATATGACGATTTCGCGCTGTTTCGCGCGCGCTTTTTCGGCAACCATCTGGGCATCGATATCGGCTTTGAGCGCTGGGGCGACCCTGTGTATGCGGCCGCGCGCGGCGTGGTCACGCTGAGCAATATCACCGAGTGGGACACCGAAAAAGGCGTGGTCGTCGTCCGCCACACCTTCCCCGATGGCACGACTGCCTATACGTTGTACGGCCACATGGAGATTGGCGAGACGGTCGCTTTTCCGCCGGTGGGATCGTGCGTGGAACGCGGCGATGTCGTCGGGCTGATCGGATGGCCGTCACGCGGGCTGCCGCACCTGCACTACGAGATTCGCGTCGGCCTGCCCAATGAAGGCGGCCCCGGCTACATCGAGGGCAATCCGCTGACGGCCGGCTGGTATCACCCGCTGGACTTCACCGAGCTGTGGCAGACGCGCCTGGAGCCGGGCTTCATCGAGGCGCGAACTTTCACGGAGGTGCCCGCGCTGCCGCCGGTCGCGCTGGATGACGGCTCTACGGTGCTGGCTGGCCCACAGTCGCTGACTGGCTTCCTGAACGGCGTGCAAATCTGGCAGATTACCACCGACGGCGTGATTACCGGGCTGGGCGCGCTGCCTGGCGGGCGCGTCGCCGCGCACACGCGATCCGGCCAGGTGCTGGTGCTGCAAGGCGCGCGCTTTGCCGGGGTGTTCTCGGTGCAGGCGATGGATGCGCCGTTCCAGGTGGTCAATGGCGACACGATGGTGTTCATCGCGCCGGATGGCGGCCTGTTGGGCTACGGCGCGGATGGCGCGGTGCGCTGGTCGCTGCCGCCTGTCCCCTTTGCAGCGAGCGATGGTGGCGATGTGACTGTGCGCGTGGGCGACTTTCGCGGCAACGGGAACGCCGTGGCCGTTGGCCTGCGCGTGGGCGCGCAAACGACCTGGCGCGTGGTCGATGGTCAGGGGCAGGTGCAGTATGAAGGCGCATACACCGGCGTGGTGACCAGCGCCGCCTCGCCTGACGGGTCGTGGCTGCTGCTGAATGATGCCGACCTGATGCGCATCGTCGACGGGCAGGCCGTGCCGCTGGCCTCGCTGAACGTGGTGGCCGGGCGTGCTGCGCGCATCGCCTTTGACGATGCTGGCAACGTGTATGTGTATGCCAATGACAGCGATTCCACGCTGCTCTCGCTGGACAGCGCGGGGGACGTGCGCTGGCGCGTGACCTATCCGCTGCCTTCTGCCTCGCTGGCGCCGCTGATGAGCCTGGGCGGGGGCTGCCTGCTGTATACGCTGGACTATGACGGCATGCTGAATGTGTTTGACGCCGCCACCGGTGAGCTGTCGGCCCAGCGCCAGTTGTATTCAGGCGGCGACCGCACGGGCAGCCCGCGTGGGCGCCTGCTCCAGGTCACGCCTGACGACCAGGTGCGCGTCGGCGCTGGTTTCCTCACCATCGCCACCTTTGACGGGCGTGCGGTGGCCTCGCAGGTGGCCTGCGGGGTGTAGGGCGCAATATTCCCGCAGTCACATGTCCAATATGGCGAGTCGAGTAGGGGCGCACCTGTGTGTGCGCCCTGGCATGTTGACGTAAATGCCGGACAGAAACGCAGGTCCGCCCCTGACCTGCCTGATCCGCCGCCGTAGGGGCTTGGCATGCCAAGCCCCTACTAACCTTCAACGGAATCTCGCCCGCTTGCTTCCCCTCAGGCACAACTTTCCTAACCTCCCTGCGTAAAGATGAGCATCGACACAATAAACGCGTGTGTCGATAAACACCTCTGTATAATGATTTGTGAATGGCGGCGCAATCGCTCGAAACCGGGCAGTTTGCGCCCCCTTCGGAAAGAACGACGAGACCAATCATGCGCGTAATCGTACATACCGGTAAAGGTGGCGTGGGCAAGACGAGTATCTCGGCTGCCACGGCCCTGCGCTGCGCCGAAATGGGCCTGAAGACGATTGTCATCAGCACCGATACCGCCCACAGCCTGGGCGACTCGCTGGAACATGAAATCGGCCCGGAGCCGAAAGAAATCCTGCCCAACCTGTGGGCCCAGGAAATCGACACCCGCTACTCGATGGACAAATACTGGGGGCGCGTGCAGCGTTACCTCACCGCGCTGTTCAGCAAGCAGGGCGTGGAAGACATCGTCGCTGAAGAAGTGACCATTCTGCCCGGCCTGGAAGAAGGCGCGCACCTGCTCTGGATCAACCAGTATGTGGAGCAGGGCTTCTATGACGTGCTGGTGGTGGACGCCGCGCCAACCGCCGAGACGTTGCGCCTGCTCAGCCTGCCTGATGTGACGCGCTGGTGGTTCGAAAGGGTGCTCTCGCTGGCACAGGGCGCGACCAAAATCCTGCGGCCGCTGGGCCGGCTGGTGGGGCGCGGCAAAGACCTGCCTGACGGCGATGCCTGGGACGAAGTGCGCAGCCTGTTCGACACCCTCGACAAGGTGCGCGATCTGCTGGCCGACCCCGAAATTTCCAGCGTGCGCCTGGTGGTGAACCCGGAAAAAATGGTCATCAAGGAAACCCAGCGCACCTACACCTATCTCAACCTGTATGGCTATGCCACCGATGCCATCATCTGCAACCGCATCATCCCGGATGAAGTGGTTGACCCGTACTTCACCATGTGGAAGGCCAACCAGCAGGAAAATATCGCCTTCATCGACGAGGCCTTTGGCGACCTGCCGCTGATGAAAGCCCCGCTGTTTGGCGGCGAAGTGGCCGGGCTGGAAGGCCTGCGCCGGCTGGGCGAGGCGCTGTATGGCGACCGTAACCCTGCCGAGAAGATGTTTGACGGCACGGTGCATCGCATCGAGGCCGATGGCAAAGATGCCTATACGCTGATTGTGCCGCTGCCCTTTGCCGACAAGCAGAACCTCGACCTGTTCCGCTCGCGGGATGAGCTGACGCTGCGCGTCGGCCCGTACCGCCGCAATATTGTCCTGCCATACAGCCTGTGGGATTTGGAAATCGCTGATGCTCGATTCGAAAACGCTGCCCTCAACATCCGCTTCACCCGCCAGCCAGCCGGTGAAAAGCAGTAACGGGCATCATGCGCCCGACCCGGTGACCGAGCCGGAATTTGTCGCGGTCATTGACGCCGCCGAATCACAGACTGCGCGTGCGCGCGTGATGCCGATGCAGACGGCTGATCCCGCGCAGGAGATTCCCGCTTCGGATATCCCTGACGTGCGCGAGATTCTGCGCCGTCGGCCGCGCTCGCTGTCGATGTGGTGGCGCTATCTGCGCACGCTGTGGTTCTTCGCGTGGTTGTTCGTGCGGCTGCTGTTCTGGCACAAGCTGGTGCAGAGCTACTTCCCCGGCATGGTGGAGCGCGGCAACCTGAAACGCTGGACCGGCTACGCGCGTGAATTTCGCCATTTCGCGCTCAGCACCGGCGGCGTGATGATCAAGGCCGGACAGTTTGTCAGCACCCGCAGCGACATCCTGCCAGAGCAGATCACCAACGAGCTGGCCAGCCTGCGCGACGAAGTGCCGGGCGTGCCGGTCAACAAAGTGCGCGACATCATCACACAGGATCTGGGGCCGATTCCCTCGCGCTATGCCCGCTTTGACGAGCAGGCTGTCGCGGCGGCCTCGCTGGGGCAGGTGCATCGCGCCCAGCTGCACAACGGCGACCGCGTGGTCGTCAAGATTCTGCGGCCTGGCATCGAGGAAATCTGCCACACCGACCTGGCGGCCATGAACATCGTCGGGCATGTGGCCATGCGCTTCAAGTTCATCTCTCGGCGCATGGATGTCGTCTCGCTGATTACCGAGTTTGGCCAGGTGCTGCTGGAAGAACTGAGCTATCGCCAGGAAGCGCGCAACGCTGCCCGTTTCACCGAGATGTTCAAAAACGACCTCGGCGTGTATGTGCCGCGCATCTATAACGAACACTCCAGCGACCGCGTGCTCACGATTGAAGATGTGACCTCGATCAAGCTGGACGATTACGCGGCGCTGGAGCGCGCTGGCATCAGCCGCAAGGCCGTGGCCAAGCGCCTGATGGACACGTATCTGAAGCAGATTTTCCAGGAACGCTTCTTCCATGCCGATCCGCATCCGGGCAACCTGTTTGTGTATCCGCTGCCCGATGAAGTGGCCAAACGTCCCGAATATGCAAAGCTGAACAGCGAAGGCGGGCGCCCGTTCTACCTGATCTTCATCGACTTTGGCATGACCGGCGGACTGCGCCCTGAGCTGGTGGATGGCCTGGTGGGCACGATCAGCTCGGTTTTCACGCGCGACTCGAAGGGGCTGATCAGCGCGTATTCCAAGCTGGGATTCCTGCTGCCTGGCGCAGACACCGACCGTCTGGAAGAAGCCGTGCAGACGGTCTTTAACCAGGTGTGGGGCCTGTCGATGGAGCAGATGAAGGAAATGAGCTTCGACAGCATGAGCATGATGGGCCAGCAGTTCAGCGACCTGCTGTACACCATGCCGTTTCAGGTGCCGCAGGACTTCATCTACCTGGGGCGCACGGTCAGCATCCTCAGCGGCATGACGACTGCGCTCGACCCGGCGATCAATCCGTGGAGCGAGCTGGCGCCGTACGCGCAGCAGCTCAGCGCGATGACATCGAAAGACGGCAAGCCGGTCGTGCCCATTGGCGGGTTACTGTCTGGCGCGCTGTCGAACGCGCCCTTCCTGCAGAATCTGTTCGCGGGATCGGGCGGGCAGGCGCTGGTGGGTCTGGCCCAGAATATCTTCGGGCGCACCAACCCGACGGCCCTACTGGAGAAGATCGACAAGGGCGAAATCAAGGTCAAGGTGGATGCCACCGGCCAGATGAAAGGCCAGCTTTTCCGCCTTGAAATGCAGCAGCGCAAGACCACGCGCGCGGTGCTCGTCGCCGGGATGCTGGTGGCCAGCACGCTGTTTTACACCGGCGGGGACACCGCCCTGGCGCTCGTCGGCTATGGCATCACGGCGATCACCTATCTGTTTGGCATCGCCTGGTCTGACCCCACCTGACGATTTTCGTCCCGGCCTGGTTTCGACAGCCTATAAAAAATCCCCTCTGTGACTGTTCACAGAGGGGATTTTTATGCGCGCGATGCCGGACTAGTTTTCCAGCGCGTGAATTTCTTTCTCGATCAGCGCGACGGCTGCGCCCAGCGTCTGGCTGTCGAGTGCCAGCTTCGCGCCTGCCGTGCTGAACAGCTCCGGCAGCGGACGGGTGCCGCCCAGCGCCAGCGCGTTGCGATAAGCCGCGACGGCGCCCGCCTGATCGGTCAGCGAATTGCCCCACACCTGGGCCGCGCCCAGCTGGGCGATGCCATATTCCACGTAGTAGAACGGAATCTGGAAGATGTGCAGCTTGCGGTGCCAGCCGGTCACGCGGGCGTCTTCCAGGCCGGTGTAGTCGATGCCGACCATGAAGCGGTCCCACTGGCGCGCCCATTCGGCATCGCAGTTGTCGGGATTCAGCGCGGCATCGGTGTTGGTATACACCCAGTGCTGGAAGGCGTCCACGACCGCCATATACGGCCAGAAGGTAATCATGCCTTCCAGGTGGTCGATGCGCGCGCGGGCCGCATCGGCCTCGCTGTACACGCCGCCCTTGGCCTTCGAGAAATAGGGCGCGGCCAGCAGCTCCATGCTCATGCTGGCGACTTCGCAGAATTCAATCGGCGGCTGTTCGCGCAGGTACGACGGCAGGTTTTCGTCTGTGGCAAACACGTGGAAGGCGTGGCCGCCCTCGTGCAGCAGCGTCTGCACATCGTCGTGCAGGCCGACGGCATTCATGAAGATGAACGGGCGCTGCGTGTAGGGGAAGGCGGTGCAGTAGCCGCCCGGCGCTTTGCCCTTGCGGTTTTCCAGGTCGAGCAGGTTTTCTTCCATCATGATGTCGTAGTAATTGCCCAGGGCGGGGTCTACCTTGTGGAACAGCTCGCTGGTGGCGCGGCTGAGCGCGTCGCCATCGCTGAACGGCTTCAGCGCGGGGCGGTTCAGCGGGTCGACATGAATCTGATGGTCGCTGTCCCACGGGCGCAGCGAATCCACGCCCAGCTGGGCGCGGCGGCGCTCGTAGATACGGGCTGCTGCCGGCACCACGGTTTCCTCGATGGCCTTGTGGAAGCTCAGGCAGTCCTCCGGCGTGTAGTCAAAACGCTTGCGCGTCTTCCACATATACGAACGGTAATCCATGCCTGCGTTCTCCGCGATTTGCAGGCGCAGCTTCAGCATGCGCGTCCACAGGTCGTTCAGCGCGGCGCGGTCCTGCAGGCCGCGGTCGATCACAGCGCGCCACGCCTGTTCGCGCACGGCGCGGTCCAGGTTCATGCGCTCCGGAATCATGGCGGTCAGGGTGCGTTCCTCGCCGTTCCACTGCACAGACTGCGCGCCCACGATCCGGTCGTATTCCTGGCCCATCTTTTCTTCTTCGGTTTGCAGCAGGACGTTTTCCTCGCGGAAAATTTCGGCTTCCACGCGCATGTTGCGCAGCTGAACCTCATAGCCGTCCGGCTCCAGCCCGCTGGCCAGCAGCTTTTCTTTCAGCGCCTGGCTGGCGATCATCAGCGGCGGCATCACGTTTTCAAGGAAATCGTTCAGCCGGGCGGTGCGCGCCTCGTCGGTGGTGTCAATCGTCACTGCCACGTATTTGCGGCTGTAATTTTCCCAGGCCAGTTCGGTCACTTTCGACCAGTTGTTCAGCCATTCGACCACGTTGTCTGCCGTCAGTTCGGCTGATTGCAGCGCGTCAAAGTAGGGCTTATAGGTGTCCCATGACCAGGTCATCGCAGGTTCATAGGTCTTTGGCAGGGTATCAAACATGTGAATTCCTTTTTTGTTAGTCGGCCATCGTCAATCATACGGGTATTACAGAGTGCCACGATTATAACCTACATGCGGGCCTTCACCCGCAATGTGACAGTTTCGACGGGAAGTGGTCTGAAAGTTGTAAGCCTTCGGCTGTGTTGGAAGAACGCCCTTTCGTTGGTATAGTCAATGAGCAAATAGATTCAATTTTTCAGGGTAGTGCGTCGGAACAACACGGAAGAGCTTCGCTTGGCGGCTTCGGGATTTGCGCTTGAGCATTTCTACTATGGGCAGTTGTCGATGGGCGGTCGCTTTGCTGGCGACGTGCGCCTGTTGGCAGCATCTAAAGGCGTATCCGCCGATGTGGCCGCGGACATCGCCCGTGAGGCGCTGCTGCCTGCCCCCGCCGGAAGCACTGTTGGCGCGCTGGCCCTCGTGCGCACCAAAGCTGCCCCGTTCGTATTCGTGCAGAGCGTCATTCTGGGCGGCAACCTGCCTTTCCGCCATTATGTGCTGGTCACTCCTGAGGCGCTGCGCGCGTTAAGCGGCAATCTGCGCGGCGTGCTGGCGTTGGCCCAGTCCACCTTTCCCACCTATGAAATGACCGGCCAGGTGTTGTCGCCGGTGATGATGCAGGCCACGGCCACGCCCACCGATGAGCAGCAGGAACAGTCGATGCTGAACCTGATGACGATCACGCGCGACCGGCTGGATGCTATCGAGTCGATGCTGGCGGCCATCATTCAGGGCGTGCCCATCGATGTGAAGAATGCCCCGCCTGAGCTGCCCAAGCGCGTCACCCTGATCGAGGGGCTGCTGTCGCTGCTGCCGCCGCCCGCACGCTATGGCGTCACGTTCGCCACGCACACCGACGGCACCACACGGCTGGATGCGCAGGTGCGTTTCCTCAGCGATGAAGGCGCTGTCGGCCCGGATGCGCTTGGCTATGTGTGGGGCGACCCCAAGACCACAGGCCGCAAGCTGGAAGACGGCTATGCGCGCTTCATTAAGAGCCAGCTTCGCCTGGATACCGGCCTGGTGATCGAGCGCACGCGTGCGCTGACGCCGGTGGCGGGCTGGCGCCTGAAACGCGGTGACAGCATGAGCGATGCGCTGGATTATGGCAGCTATCGCCTGCGCATGGATGAATCGCTGCTGAACTCGCAGCCCGTCGGCGCGCCAGAGGCCGCCCGTGTGCTGGCCGAGGACCCCACGCTGAGCGAGAAGATGCGCAGCGCCTATATCCGCCACCTGCTGGCTTTCGCGCTGGCGATGGACGAAGACGAGAATACTGACCTGCTCACCGTGGTCGCCAAAGGCCAGCCAGAGCTGGAGCGCGTCATCATCGAGGAGATGCGCAAGGCGCTGGTCGCCGGCAAGGGTGATGTGGTCTATCGCCGCGTGGCGCGCTGGCTGTCGCGCCAGGGCAGCTTCAAGGGCATGTACTGGATCGACCTGCTCCAGCGTTCGGCGGTGGTGTATGCCGAAAATCTGGTGCGCCAGGACAAGTCTGACGAGCTGACCGCCCTGCTGGCCGAGGTGCGCAGCGCCCCGAACGCGGGCGATTTCACGCCGGTGCTGCCGCAGTTACTGGAAATTTCGCTGCCGCTGGCGGCCAAACACAGGCCGCTGGCCGAGACGCTGTTTGCGCTGTCGGCCACCTCGCTGCCAGCCGACCAGCTTCAGCGCGTGGCCATGATGCGCGGCCTGACCGATCAGCTTCCCGCCTCATTCGGGCATGTGGTGCGCTATATGACGGCGCGCGGCATGGGCGATACCCCGCCCGCCGGGCTGGTGGCGCAGGCGGTGAGCGATTTCAGCCCGCAGTGGCAGCCGCTGGTCGCGATCCGCCTGACCGAGCTGGTGGCGCTGAACGGGGCCTATGACCTGCTGGATGCGGCCGCCATGGATACGGTCACACGCGCCGCCATGACGCCGTGGGGCGTCAATTTTGACGGCACACTGCGCTGGATTGCGCGCATGTTGTCCGGCGATGACGCGCTGCATACGCTGGAGCCGCGTGCGCGTTTGTCGGTGCTTCAGCTGCTGCTGGCGCGCCGGGCGTTCCCGGATTTTGTGGGCGAGCTGATGCGCCATCAGCGCACGTTTTACCCCGGCGACAAGCAGATGCAGTTTGCCGGCGCGGTGCACACGTTGTTCCGCGAGACGATGCTGCCGATCGAAGACGTGGGCGAGGCGTTGTCTGCGCTGGTGGATCGCAACATGAAGCCGCTGCCGATGGTGATGGCGTACTTCGGCGCGCTGACGCAGCACCACTGGTCGCCCGACATGGCCTCGCGTGCCGCCGAGCTGACAACGCTGATTTTCAACAACCGGCTGGTGGCCGAAGCGCTGCCGCCGGAACAACTGTCTGAGCTGCTGATGTTCCATGTCGAGCGTCGTGACCAGGGGCAGGCGCTGCGGGTGGCCAGCCTGCTGCCTGCGACCGCCGCGCGCAAGGGTGATGCCGGCCTGGCGACCATGATCACGCTGGTGAAGAACCTGAACTGGAGCAGCGAAGTGAGCGCCGCCGGGCTGGAGTCGTTGCGCCGCTACGTGCGCCGGTCGCCGGCCGCGGGTGCGCCTGCCCGGTTGAACCGCATTGGCCGCGAGCTGGGCGAGAATATCCGCGCGGCGCTGGAGGCCAGCCTGCTGATGTCTGCGCTGATGGGCGGCGAGCAGATGGGCGATTATGCCTACACGCTGCACACGGTGGCCCAGTTCATGTTTGAGACGGCCAGCAGCTACCGCGACAAGAACAACCTGCCCAGCATCAACAGCCTGCTGGGCGACCTGGACAGCCTGAGCGTGAGCGTCAACAATGAGGAACGCCGCGAGCTGGCCAATGAGATGCTGCACCTGATGCATAATATCCATGCGCTGGCCGAGAATCATCGCGCGGTTAACCCGAAGGAATCCGCCGAGCGCGTGGATGCGCTGCTGACCGGCACGGCCAATGCCACCTCGGTGGTGGATATTTTCCGCGTGATGGGCGGCTATTTCGCGCGCGGCAAGCGCCTGGCCATGAACAATGAGAAGCTGATCCTGGTGCATCCGCTGGGCGACCGCGCCTCGCATAACATGCTGCGCGAGATTCAGCAGATCAACCGCCTGCTGGCCAACGCGCTCTCGGCTGTGCCGCCGGGCACGAAATTCAGCATGAGCGCGCAGGTATTGCAGGGCGATATCGAGAGCCTGTGGAGCGACCTCAGCCTGAACGAGCGGCGCACGCTGGTGCGCGACCTGGCCATCGACCTGCAGCGCATCCCTGAGCTGGCGCTGATGATGACCGAAAAGCTGGATCAGCGTGTGCTGCAGGACGACAGCAACCTGTCGAAGAAGCTGAACAGCAACCGCCAGAAGCCGGAATCGACCTTCGAGTTCTATCGCTTCTGCCACGGCTTTTTCGCCAGCGGCGTCCGCTAGCCGTACAGCACGTCTCCCTGAATCGCGCTATAGTAGCCATATGCGCAAACAACTGCTTGCCATCAGCCTGTTATGTCTTTTGTTCGGCGCGCTGCTGACGGCGCGGCCGATAGTGTCTGCTGCCCCGGACGTGACCGCTGATGTGCCAGCGGTAACACCCGACCTGCCGTCACCGGCACCTGTAATCACACGTACGCTGATCCAGCCGACAATCGCCGAGACTGTCAAACCGACGCTGATTCCGCCCACGCCCAGCGCGTCGCCCACGCTGACACCCAGCGCGTCGCCCACCATCACGCTCTCGCCAACGGCCAGCCCCAGCCCGACGGCCTCCAGCACGCCGACCGCGTCGACCACGCCCACGCCGTCGAATACCCCGACGCCTTCGCTGACGCCGCCGCCCAGCGCCACCAGCCAGCCGGTCTTTCCGCTGCGGCCGGGCACCATCGAAGGCAATATCAACGATGCCTTCCCCAGCGTGCGTTATCGCTTTGACGTGGCGGCGGGGGACAGCATCACCATTCGCATGGAGCCGACATCCGGCGACCTCGACCCGGTGCTGAACCTGTATGCGCCCAATGACCAGCTCATCGGCCGCAACGACGACGAGACAGCCGGCAGCCGCACCTCGCGCATTTCGTTCACACTCAATCAGCCCGGCCAGTATGTGGTGGAGGCGACGCGCTTCACGCCTGAAACCGCCGCTGCGCGCGCCACGGCTGGCACCTTCCGGCTGACGCTGACGATTTCCGGCACGGTCATTGAGGCCACGCCCAGCGACCCGCTGAATGGCTTTCCGCAGTTCAGCGTCCCATTCACTGTGCTCAGCCCCGGCACGCTGACGGCAGGGGTGCTCAGCCCGGAGCAGCCGCTGGTGAATTATGCAGTCGGCGCACGCCAGGGCGATCTGATCCGCGTGATTATGACAGCCACCGGCGCCAACAGCGCGCTGACGCCACGCCTGCGCATCCTGGGCGGGGCGGGCGAGCTGCTCAGCCGCGACGGCCAGACGAGCAGCGGCGAGACTGTCGCTTTCCTGACCGCGCCGGAAAGCGGCTGGTACCTGATCGAGTCGAGCGGTGAGGGGGCGGGCAGCTACGACGTCTTCCTGACCGTGCTGGCGGCCTCCACGCTGGAAGTGGGCGGCGAGAGCACCGGCACGTTCGAGCCAGCCGCGCCCTCGCAGTCGTACCTGCTGGACGGACGCATCGGCGACCAGGTAGTGATTACGCTGTTTACCACGCAGACCGAAGGTGCGGTCACGCCGCGTATCACCCTGCGCGACCTGAGCGGGGCAGAACTGGCCGTTGCCACTGGCTCGCGGCTGGTCTCGCTGCGGGGCACGCTGCCGCGCACCGGCCTGTATCTGGTGGAGGCCGACAACACGACCGCGGCCACGCGTGGCAGCTACACCATCCGCCTGAGCAGCGTCCCGCTCGACCTGACCACGCTGTCGGTCATCGGCGCGGCTTATAACAAAGACTTTGAAGGCGTCATCACCGGAGAGACGGGCGGGCAGTTCTACAGCTTTAACGGCGTGACCGACGACCTGATCACGATTGCCATGACCGGCCTGAACGGCACGCTCGACCCGTACCTCATCCTGATGGACAGCGACCTGAACGAGCTGGTCGCCAACGATAACGCGGCCGGGCGGCGCGATGCGCGCATCGTGCAGTTCCGCCTGCCCAAAGATGGCCGCTACTACCTGCTGACCACGCGCACCGGCCTGCTGGAAGGCACCACCGAGGGCTCGTATATCCTCAGCCTGAGCGCGGGCCAGATTTCTCTGGAGCAGGGCGTCGTCAGCATGACGGTGCGCTGGACATCGGCCGCCGACCTGAACCTGTTTGTGCGCGACCCGAATGGCCGCATTATCTCGTACAGCCGGCCCAGCGCGCCCAGCGGCGGCGAACTGCAGATCGACAGCAATACCGGCTGCCAGACGCCCAGCGCCGAGCCGGTAGAGCACATTTTCTTCACAGGCGAGGCCCCGCTGAGCGGTGACTATGAAGTGTGGGTGTGGAATCAGGCGGGCTGCGGCACCGTGACCCCGACTGATTTTTCGCTGGCGGTGCGCGTGGGCGAGTCGAATGTGGTGGAGACGACCGGCCTGGTGCTGCCCAACGAACGCTATCAGACGGCCATCCGCGTGATTGGCAACGGTGAAAGCGGCATCATCGAGCCGGGCACGATCACCCGGCCGACGGCACAGCAGCTGGCCAGCGAGGGCGGCGATGTTTTCATCCGCTATGGCGAATCGCTGACGAATGCGATCACGCCGGAACGGTATGCCGTGTTTTATCGCTTTGTCGGTAATGCGGGCGACCGCGTGGTCATTCGCATGGAGCGCCAGTCGGGCAATCTGGATGCGTATGTGGCACTGCGCGACGCAAACGACAATAATCTGGTGGATGGCGTGAACGACGACGCCGACGAGACCACGCGTGATGCGCGCCTGGAATACACGCTGCCTGAATCGGGCGAATACGTGATCGCGGCGACCCGCTTTGGCGTGCGCGAGGGCGTTACGACCGGCGATTACCGGCTGTCGCTGGGTATCCTGTCGGGCAGCGACGACGCCGACCCGCAGGTGCTTGTTCCGGGCGGCGCACAGGGAATCACCGCGCCAGTCATCTCCGCGACGCTGGCCCCGGCGGGCGGCGGCTGAGGCGTATCACAGGGGCGGCATCGGCATTATAACGGGGACTGCATGAACATATCTGCGCTGCTGAACAGCATTTTTAATGACCGCGAATACCTGACGAAACTGGGTATCGCCGCTGGCGTCACGCTGCTGGCGGCGCTGTTATCGCCGGTGCTGGTGGGTCTGGCCGGATGGGCCATCCTGCTGGGCTGGCAGGCCGACCTGGTGCGCCATGTGCGCCGACGCGATAAATATCCGCTGCCGCGCTGGAACAACATTCGCCGGTTTCTGACGCCCGGCGCGAATATCCTGGTCGCCTATGTGATCTACAACGTGCCGAATATCCTGCTGGGGTGCGGCTGGGCGTTTGTGCTCAGCGTGAGCGGCGGCACGCAGTTTGTGGGCAATACCATCACGATCGTGTCGGCGTGCTGCCTGCTGCCGCTGATCATGATCTACAACCTGTTCATGGTGCCGGTGTTTGCGATCGGGCTGGCGCGCTTTGGCGATGACCCGCGCATCAGCACATTCTTCGAATTCGGGGTGTTATACGAGGCGCTGACGACCCATTTCGGGCAGACACTGCTGTTTGTGGGCATGATGCTGGCCGCCAATATTGTGCTGGGCCTGCTGCTGATCGTGCCCGTGCTGGGATGGGTGCTGTATGCCGCGCTGATCGCGCCGGTGACGGGCATCCTGCAGGGGCAGTATGGCCTGCTGGTGCTGGGCTCCTCGCGCGCGAAGCCGGCGGCTAAACCATTGGCATGATCTGTGTCGGCGGCAGGGGGATGCCCTGCGCTGGCTGGAACAGCCCGGAGAACGACAGCGCCAGAAACGAGACCACCGTAATCACGAGAAACAGCACCATCAGGATGCGGCGCGTCGTCCAGCGGCGGTCATAGGCCCAGCCGAGGTCGGTCTCGTCATCGCCAAGCGCCCACGACTCGTCAATGTCGCGCTCCAGCGGCCTGTCATCAAAATCGCGTTCCAGAATCGGCATCGGCTCGTCCCTTCTTCATGCGCCTTACTGTAGCGCATGCATATTAGACGGGCGTAAAAACCCCGCACTTACCTGCCCGAAGGCACAGGTTCAGCGCACGCTGACGCGGCTGCCCTCCGGGAATTTCTCCACCTGAATCTGCACCGGGAATGAGTCTTTCAGGTCATCGAAATGGGTGATGACCAGAATCAGGTCGAAATCGTGCTGCACGCGGTTGATGGCCTCCACCAGCCGGAAGCGGCCTTCTTCGTCCTGCGTGCCGAAGCCCTCATCGATGAACAGCGTGCGCAGCTGGGCCCCGGCCCGCCGCGACAGCAGCTTGCTCAGCGCCACGCGCAGCGCGAAATTCACGCGGAAAGCCTCGCCCCCGCTGAACATCTCATAGGCGCGGGTGTCCTGCCCGTCCGACACGTCCAGCTCCAGCGTCTCGGAGATATTGCCGGTGCTGGCCGACTGCTTTTGCGTGCGCAGGCGCAGGCTCATGCGGCCTTCGGTCATCAGCCCCAGCAGACGATTGGCCTCGTCCTCCAGCTCCGGAATAGCCGATTCGATGATGTCGGCGGGGATGCCATTCTTGCCGAAAGCCTCGCGCAGCGTCTCATAGTAGGTGCGCTGGGTGCGCGCATTCTCGCGCAGCGTGGCCAGCTCGTCGCGTTTGGCCCGCTGGATTTCCAGCGCACGAATCTCCTGGCTGGCATCGCGCACGGCGTCCTGCGCGCCCTGGCGCACGCGGCTGGCCTCATTCAGCGCCTCAAACAGGCGCTGTTCCTCGGCCACCAGCCCACGCAGCGTGAGGAGTTCGCTTTCCAGCCCGGCCAGGGCCTGCTGCACCTCGGCCAGCGCAGTGTCGATACGCTCGGCGCGTAACTGATGGCCTTCCAGCGCGGCCTGCGCCAGCGGCATATTGGCGCGCACATTTTCCAGCTCGCGATGGCGGGCATCGTAGGCGCTCAGCGTCTGCATGGCGGCACGGGTGCTGCTGGCCTGCGCATCGTCATAGCCCAGCGCGGCCTCCTGCGCGGCCAGATCGGCCAATTGCGCCCGGATTTCCGCGCCAAAGCTTTCGGTCGCCAGCGTATTTTCCAGCGCGGCCAGCGTGCTCTCCACCTTGATCAGGTCGCGCTCTGCCTTGCGCGCTTCTTTCTGGGCTGCCTGTAATTCGCCTTGCCGCTTTTGCAGCGCACGCATGCCTTTCAGCGCGGCGCTTAATTCAGCCAGGCGCGGCGTGATGCGCTCGATGTCGGCCTGCATCACTTTCAGGCTGGCCTCGTTGGCGCGATAGGTATCCCCCTGCACTTTGCCGTCGCTCTTCCACTCGGTAATCACGTCATGGCGATGCGCGTCGGTCAGGGGCTGGCCGCAGGTGGGGCAGGCCGCGTCCTGAAGCGCTTCCAGCCGTTCGATTTTTAATATCAGCCCGTTCATCTGCTGATATAGCGCCTTGTTTTCGCCGGTCAGCGCTGCCTTTTGCTGCTCAACTAGTTTCAGCGCAGTTTCCAGCTCGGCCTTTTCGGTTTCCTGGGCTTCCAGCGCGGTAATTTGCGCTTCCAGCGCGCCCAGTGCGGCCGGGTCAGCTTTGGCGATGGTGGCCGTCAGCCCGTCGCGCTGTGCCATGCCAGCCGCCAGCTCGGTCTCCAGGGAAGACCGCTGGCGCTGAAGCTCGGCATCCAGATCGCGCTGCTGAAGCTGCAACACGCGTAACTGCGACAAGGCCGCGTTGAGCGCCTCGCTTTCCGCGCGCGCCTGCTGAAGCTGCTGATAGCCGCCCTCGATTTCTGCTTCGGCGGCCAGCGTCTCGGCATAGCGCGCAAGCTGCGCCTGCGTCGTGGTGATCTGCGCCTGAATCTGGTTCAGGTCGTCGGCATAGCCACGCGCCAGGCGTTCGCGCTCTGCTTTGCGGTCTTCGGCCACGCGCAGTCGGTCTTTGGTGCCGCGCACGCCCTCGTAGGCCTGGGCCGCCGCCGCATGAATCGTCTCCGCCTCGGCCAGTGCCTCAGATGCATGGGCCAGCTTTGCGCGCAGGGCTGGCTCGCCGGCCAGCTCGCTGTCGATGTGGCTGATGCGCCCATCCAGCTCGGTCACCTGCGCCTTCAGGCGAAGCGCCTGGTCGCGGGCGGCCTCTTCATAGCCCTTAAAGCGGTCCAGGTCGAGGATTTCGGCCAGCACGCGCTTGCGTTCGGTCGGCTTGAGCGAGATAAACGCGTCGGCCTTGCCCTGCTGCAGGAAAGCCGAATGCACGAACGTGTCGTAGGTCATGCGCAGCAGGTTGATGATCTCGCGTTCTTTCTGCGGGATCGAATCGCCCGGCATCGGGTTCTGCGAGCCGTCGTCCGCCACCACCCACCAGTTCAGGTCGGCCTTGCGCCCGGTGCGCGATTTCCTGCGGATGATGTGAAACTGCGCGCCATCCTGCTCGAAATACAGCTCCACGCTCATGTCGTTTTCGGCGTGATGAATCAGGTCTTCATCGCGCGAGGCACGCGCCTTGCCCCACAGCACCCAGGTGATCGCATCCAGCAGCGACGACTTGCCGGCGCCGTTCGAGCCGGTCAGGCAGGCGAGGTGAATCCCCTCAAACACGATCGGTTCGCTGGCGCGGTAGGCGAGAAAATTCCTGACGATAAGTTTCTTGGGCAGCATGATACGACCTTCAGGTCAACAGGGTATGCGCGGTGCCGGGCACGGCGCTAGAACGGTTTGATTTCCACGATCAGGCCGTCGCTCCAGCCATATTTCGCGTTCATCAGCTCAGACACGGCTGCGGTCAGGGCAGCTTCGCTGCCCTCCGGGATAACGCGTGCCAGAGATGGAAGCGGCGGGGCATTACGTGCCCCCACGCGAATCAGCACCTGCGGCTCGACGCGGATATTTTTCACCCAGTCGGCATTCTCGCGCCCGCCGGAGACGACGTAATACGCGCCCGCATGCGCGACAAACCAGATTTCGATTTCATGCTGACGACGGGTCACGCGGCCATGGGTGGTCAGATACAAATAAGGCGGATCGGAGGTCATTCCGGGAGTTCCCTTAGTGTGTTTCGTTATATTCCGGCAGGACTGCACGTCAGTATACCGTACGCCCTGCGATGAAGGAAACCAGATGAACACAGTTTTGGTCACCGGCGCGACCGGCAATGTAGGCTCGGAAGTGGTATTGGCGCTGGCAGGCAAGGCAAATATCCGCGCGGCTGTCACGGATGTGGAGAAGGCGAAAGGCAGGCTGCCGCCCGGCACCGAGGCGGTTCGCTTTGATTTTGAGGATGCCAGCACATTCGCGGGGGCATTTGCCGGCGTGGATCGGCTGTTTCTGATGCGACCTCCGCATATCAGCGACCCGAAAGTGATTGCGCCCAGTATCGAGGCGGCGAAAGCGGCCGGCGTCAAACAGATCATCTTTCTCTCGCTTCAGGGGGCAGAGTCGAACAGCATCGTGCCGCATGCGAAAATCGAGAAGCTGCTGCTGACCTGCGGCGTACCCTACACCTTTCTGCGCCCCAGCTTTTTCATGCAGAACCTGACCGGCCAGCACCGCGATGAAATCCGCCAGCGCGGGGAAATTTTCGTGCCGGCCGGGCGCGGACGCACCAGCTTCATCGACGCGCGCGATATCGCCGCTGTGGCCGCGCTGGCGCTGACGGAAGATGGCCACGAGAACAAGGCCTACACGCTGACCGGCAGCGAAGCCCTGACCTATGACGAAGTGGCGCAGATTCTGACCGAAGTGACCGGCCGGCCCGTGCGCTATGCCAACCCGAACCTGGTGCGCTTTGTGCTGCAAAAGCGGCGCGAAGGCCTGGCCTGGGGCTTCGTGATCGTGATGGCGGGCATTTACCTGACGGCTGCTCTGGGTCGTGCTGACGGCCTGACCGACGAAGTGCCGCGTCTGCTGGGCCGCGCGCCGATTACCGTGCGCCAGTTTGTCCAGGATTACCGGTCGGTCTGGCTGTCTTAGGGCCGGGGCGCGACGTTCTGCGCGGGCCGGTGCTATAATTTCCGTCAGACTGACGCCGCCTCTCACGGAAAGTGACCGCGCATGACTGACGCGCCCTATATCTTTATCAGCCACAGCAGCCGCGATGCCGACATCACCGCGTTTGTGGCCGACGGCCTGCGCGCCGCGGGTTATGCCTGCTGGGTGGACGTGGCCTCGATTCCCGATGGCAGCACGTGGCCCCGCGAAATTGAAAAGGGCGTGCGCGAATGTGCCGCGATGGTGGTGGTGCACAGCGCCAATTCAGTCACGTCAGACTGGGTGCTGGCGGAAATCCTGCTGGCTATCGAGCTGAAGAAGCCGATCCTGATTGCGCGCTTTGACGACACGCCGCTGCCGTTTGTGCTGATCACGCGCCAGGCCAATGACCTGCGCACGCGGCGTAAAGCCGGCCTGAAGCGGCTGGCCGAGCGCGTGGGCACCATGCTGGCGGCCGCGCCCCCGGCGCTGTCGCCCGTCCAGGTTGCGCGCCAGTCGCCCGACCCGAACCGGCATAATTTCTTCCTGTATGTGGAGCAGCTTCCCGATGGGCTGGAGCTGGCCCGCATCGCCCGCGATGTATTTCAGTTCGCCAAAGCCAGTGCCGACAATATCACGTTCAGCGGGCGCACCGTGCCTGCCTTTCATGCCCACGCGGAAATCGGCATCGGCGGCGTGGTGATGTATTCGCTGCGCGCCTATCAGAAGCAGCCCGTGATCGAGATTCCGCTCCAGTATTTTATGGAGTTTCCGCCGTTTGACGACCGGGCCGTGCGCCTGGACACGCTGGCGCGCATCAATGCGCTGCTGCCCGCGTCTGGCCGGCTTGACGACGCCCGTGCTGACAAGCGCCCGTCGGTGCCGCTGTCCGTCCTGAAGGCAGACGCTGCGCTGGCCGATATGAAGGCCATCCTGGGGCAGGTCGCCGGGATGTTGAAGGGGAAAGTGAAAAGTTAGAAGTTAAAAGTTAAAAGGGGAAGGGTAAAAAGGGCGAAGCGTTTGCAGGTGCAAGTTTGAGCCTGTCCGTGTTTCCCGCAGCCTCACCCTGCGTCGCTGCGCAGCGAGGGACAGAAGGCGTATGCCGCTGGTCAAACGTAAGCCGTGAGTCATCCCCTCATCCAGGCAGTGGAGAGAGGGACCGAAGGGTGAGGTTACATGCCTTGAAACAGCATTATTTCTTGGCGTCCTGGCGGTTCATCGTTCTTCCGATTTATGCACACCGTCAGATTTTTGTGCCCGCCCTGAACGGCTAGCGGATCATCAGCGAGACGGTACCCTGGCCTGCGCGCGCGGTATCGCTGGATGCAATCTGCACGGTATACATGCCGTCGACAGGGGCGACGAAGCTCTGAATCACGGGTGACGGCACATCGATACGCGGGTCGTCACTGCCTGCCACCACGGTATTGTCGGGCGCCAGCAGCACCAGCAGCGGGTCCACGCCGTTCCCCTCCGCCGTGATGGTGATGTTCTGCCCGGCAGTCAGCGCGACCTGCACCACGGCGGCGTCATTCGGCTCGATGCTGACAAGCACCGGTGTGCCGGGTATCGCCTGCTGGGGCGGGTAAAACAGCCGCGTATTCAGCCGCACATACTGGGCATAGTCTGGCGCTGCGCCGAGGCTGTTGCCCTGCCACTCCTGTACGTTACCACGGTCGCGGAAGGCCAGCTTGAACTGCGGATAATAGGTCAGCGCGCTGGAGAAATCCGTCTGCGCGGCGGGCAGGTTGCCCACCAGGGCATTGGCGCGTCCGCGGTCATAATAGGCGTCATAGTATTCGGGGTCGTAGGCGATGGCCGTGCTGAAATCGCTGATGGCCTGGCTGTAATTGCGCTCGTCCAGCCACAGGCGCCCGCGGTAGTAATAGCTGCGCGCATCGCTGGCATCCAGCATCAGGGCCTGTTCAATCAGCGGATAGGCTGATCCCTCGTCGCCGGTCTGGAAGAAGGTGCTGCCCATGACGCTGTAGGCGTCGGCATCCTGCCCGCCCAGGTTGAGCGCATTTTGCAGGTCGATCATGGGGTTGAACGGGTCACCGAGGAACTGATAGCTGGAAGCGCGCATAATCAGCCCGTAGGCATTCTGGGGTTCGGCCGTCAGCAGCGCATTAGCATGCTGAATGACATCCTCATCGCGGGCATCCACCCAGTTCAGCATGATGATGTACTGGCGCGCCCGTGTATCTGCCGGGTTTGCCGACAGCGCCGCTGCGTAGCGGTCATATTGTGTTGTGAAGCCAGCGACGTCCAGATCCAGCAGGCGGTTGGCCTGCAGGATGGCTTCGCTGATATTTCCGGCCAGGATGTGGGACTCCATCAGCCCGGCACGCGCTTCGGCATTGCCCGGCTGTACCGCCAGCGCGCAGGTGAAGGCATCCACCGCTGCGGTAAAGTTTCCAGCCTGCTGATCGAGGCGTCCCTGTCCCACATAGTCGAGCCCGCCGCCGCAGGATAGCTGCCCCGCCGCTGGCTGACCCGCCAGCAGCAACAGCCCCATCAGCAGGGCGACAGATCTCATGTTTGGGTTCATTTCGCTTGCCTTTGCCGCTTTTCTTCTCGGCTGCTTGCAGCTTGCGCAACTTCGAGGCTTCCGCTGAACAGGGTCGGGATCCTCGAACCGATAATGTGATCTTATCGATGTTCAAATTGTATTACAATCGCGGTGTACCCCGCGTTGAGGAATTGTTATCCGGCAGCCATGCGGACGACAAGCTCAGGCAAAAGGACGCCAGTCTGCCTGTGCAGGAATGGGTCGGCCAGACCTTGTAATTAAGGTCGTGGGTAGGGTAACTGTAACACAAAAAAAGCGCGCCTCGGCCAGAAGCGCGCTTGATGTCTTGCAATAACGGGAAGAAATGAAGGCTAGGCTGAATCGCCCAGGCGGCGCTCGGTGCCGCGCACCAGCCGCTGAATATTTTCGCGGAAACGATAGATGACGATGCCGAGGATGGCCAGCGCGCACACCGTATACTGCCACGGGGTGCCGTCGAGCCCCAGCGCGACCACCAGCGTCATGACGACGGCCGCCATCGAGAACATGACCAGCACGGCCAGCGAGACCAGCCGCGTGCGTGCGACGATGTATCCGCCAATGAGCAGCATGACCGCGATGACATACACCGGCGCGATGGCGATCATGGTGCCGAAGGCCGTCGCTGCACCCTTGCCGCCGCGAATGGTGCCGGTCAGCAGGCCGATGAACAGCGACCAGTTATGCCCGACGATGGCGCAGAAACCCGCCAGCACCGTCGCCAGCACGCGTTCGCCCGGCATCAGGAAGGTGGTGGCCACGATGACCGCCACGATGCCCTTGCTGCTGTCCAGGAACCACGTGACCAGGCCCATGCCCATGCCGCCGATGCGCACCATGTTGGTGGCGCCCATGTTGCCGCTGCCAACCTCGAAGATGTTGACGCCGCGTGCTTTGGCCAGCAGATAGCCGGTGGGCAGCGATCCAATCAGATAACTGCATACCACCACAAGCAGAGCAGTCAGAAGCGTCGATGTGCTCATGGAGTTCACCATCCCAATACGCTAAAGCGGACAAAACACAGCAGGACCAACCCTGCTCTATGTTTAAACTTTAACACGGCAAACGCGCGCAGGTTACGCTATAAAAGGTAATGGGATGATAAGCGTTGGGAATCAGCCGCAAATGTGACGACTGTACTGGCCAGGGAATTCAGACGGCTTTCAGCTCAAACTCAGCCGGGCTGCACACGCGCAGCACGCCCGCCAGCTCATGCCCGATGAGGATCGCCTGATCGTTGATGCGCAGCTCCAGCGGCCCATTGAATGGGGCGCGGCTGACCAGATCAAACACGGCGCCGGGCTTCAGCCCCATCTGGCCCAGATACTGCAATTTGGGCGCGTCGTGGGTATTCACACGGCTGATGGCGTAGGTTGCGCCCGTAGCCTGCTCGCTGAGCGGATAATCGCGCACGCGCGGCATGCGTCCGTCCGGGCCGGGGATCGGCTCGCCATGCGGGCAGCGGCGCGGGAAATGCGCCATCTGCTCCATGCGCGCCACCACATCGTCCGAAGCTGATTCGCCCAGCGTGTCGGCGGCGTCATGCACTTCGTCCCAGCCAAACTGCATCACATTGACCAGAAAGACTTCCACCAGCCGGTGCCGGCGGATGCTGCGCAGGGCTTCCTGTTCGCCTTTGGGGGTGAGCAAAATGCCTTTATAGGGCTGATGTTCCAGGTACCCGGCATCTTTCAGGCGCTGCACCATACGCGTGACGGCAGGGGCAGACACGCCCATCACCTCGGCCAGCGCAGACGTGGAGATGTACGGATTGCCATCCTGGTAGTATGCGATTCTGTACGCTTCCGCGAGGTATTCCTGCATCGCGGCACTGGCACTCATCGGCACAAGCCCTCTGAAGCATTAATTATGCTGATTATTATCGTAAATATAGGGGGTTATGCCAGTTTTAGCAAGCGTTAAAACCCGGTTTAATCACCTATTCACTCTGCGGCAGCGTGCGCAGATAGGCGGCCAGCGCGCTGATTTCGTCCAGACTGCGCCTGCCCAGCAGGTTATGCGTGCTGCCCTGCTGAAACACCGATTCAAGCGTGGCTGCGCGTCCGTCGTGCAGGTAAGGCGCGGACAGCCACAGCCAGCGCAGCGTGGGCGTGTCAAATACCCCGCCGGTGCCCACGTCATAGGCCGACAGGTCGGTGCCTGCCGAGCCGACATGGCAGGAAGCGCACGACTCTGCCTCGAAAATCTCGCGCCCCTGCGCCACCCGTGACGCATCGCCATTGGCCGGGCTGTCCGGGGCGTAGCGGACGGGCGGACGCAGGCTGTTCAGGTAGGCGGTCAGCGCGTCCAGGTCTGGCGACAGCCCGAAGAAGATATCGTCTGCCGTGGGATTCACAGGCAGGTCCGGCGCGAGGCCGTGCCCTGCCTGCCAGGCGCGAATTTTTAGCTCCAGGTCGACCAGCTCGTTCCACGCGCCAGACCACAAATAGGGCGGGGTTTCGGGCAGGCCCAGCAGCATCGGCGTGCTGCGCGGTATCTCGCTGAATCCGGCCCAGATGCGCCCGTCATCCAGCCCGTCAAAATGGCAGGTGGCACAGCTGACCAGACGGCCGCTGCTCATCAGCGGGTCGATGGCCGAATAAAACAGCGTCTGACCGATCAACTGGTCGGCGGATAGATTGAGCTGGCTGACCGGCACGACTTCGAGTACCTCCAGCGCCGAGGTGTCGATTACGCTGACGGTGTTTTCCAGCGCGTTATGCACATACAGCCGCGTGCTGTCCGCGTTCAGCACCAGCCCGCGCGGATTGGCGCCCACGGGGATGTGGCCGCGCGCCAGGCCGGTCGTCAGGTCGATGATCGAGACATCGTTGCTGCCTGCGTTGGCCACATACAGCCGCTGCGAAAAACGGTCGATGGCTGCCGCGAAGGGCATACTGACGGGCCGGTCTGCCACCGAGAGGTTAATCTGCCCCGCCAGCGGATCAATCGCCAGGTCGCGCAGGTTGAGCGTGTTCACCAGCGGCACGGCGATCTGGTCATAGGTCACAGACGGGAGCCCCGTATTCAGGCGCGACTGCGGCAGATAGGCCGTGGCACGCGAGATATCGATGGTCAGCCCGGCAAACAGCCCAGCATCGCGCGAGGTGACCACGGTGTTGATGACACGCGCCTGCGGCAGGTAAATCAGGCTGAGCGTGCCATCGTTGAAATGGGTGACATACAGAAATTCGCCCCACAGCGCCAGCCCGGTCGGCATGGCGGCATCCATCTCCACGGTCATGACGATCGCGCCGGTGGCGATGTCCACGCCGACGACACGGTTGGAGAGCTGGAGCGCGACATAGGCGATGCCATCGTCGCCGGTGACGACCGCCACTGGCGCGGTGCCGGGCAGCGGAATCGTGCGCTCGACGGTGACTTCGCGCAGATTTTGCAGATTGAGCACCGTCAGCGAATTGCTCATGCGGTTGGCCACCAGCGCGAAACGGTTGTCAGGCGTGACAGCCAGCGAACGCGGGTCATCGCCCACGGGAACCTCGCCATACAGCCGGTCTTCCGCGGGGGCGAAAATCGTCACGCTGTCGCTGAGCATATTGGCCACCAGCACGGTGCGGTTATCGCTGCTCAGCAGGTCGATGCTGCTGCTGACATAGGCGACTTCAAAGTTGGCGTTGGGGATGGCATACAGCGGCAGCGGGGTGGGTGGCTGCTGCTGGGCGGTGACAGGCGCGGTCAGGCTGGCCAATGGCACCAGCGCCAGCAGCACCAGCAGGAACGCCGCGACTATGCCCATCATCCACCGAAAACGCATCTGCTTCACCCTGACGTGACTGCCACACAGCGCGATTATACGCGAAAGCGGCCCGCCCTGCTCATGGGACGCCGGTCCGGGAAATAAAAACGGCCGCCTCATGGTGACGAGACGGCCGTTTTGCAGGACAGGCTACAGCGCGATGGCGACTTTGGTCGGGTCGGCGGCGTCATAGCGCACCGGCACCAGACCGCCAAGCTGGAACTGGAGCATCTGATAGGCGGCGATGCGGCGGCGCACCCACACCTGGAACGGCGGTTGGCCGTTGGTGGGCATCACTTCCAGCAGGATATTCAGGATGGGCATGCCATTGATGATGGTGCCCGTCTCCTGCACCTGCACGATTTTCGCCTGGGCGGGCACGCCGGTGGCCAGCAGCTGCTGGCTGGCTTTGTCGGTGCCCATCGCCTTGCGTGCAAAGCGGAACACGATAAACAGAATGACGATGGTCAGGATGATGCTGAAGGCGACGATGGCAAGCGTGCTGATTAGCGTGCTGCCGACGATACTGTTTACATCTGGCATGGTAAGTACTCCCCCTGTTTTGCCACAACCGTGGCTGACTGAATCATTATGTGGTCATCATAATACTGATTCTGTTTTTGGGGGGAGGCGCAACCAGCGATCGTTACAGGTTATTTATGAGCCGGGGGAAGTGCGGCTGAAACAGGCGCTTTTCAGCCGCCAATCTGGCTCATCACGCGGGTGAGGGGCACGATGTCGTCGGACAGGCCGTGGCCCCACGGCTTGTGCCAGATGCCATCGAGGATGATGCGCTTCAGGTCGTGTTCGGTGGCCCCGTGGCGCAGCGGCGTCAGCAGGTCGACCTCTTTGTCGCGCAGCAGGCACAGGCGCAGCACGCCATCGGCCGTCAGGCGGGCGCGGTTGCACGAGGCGCAGAAAGGCATGGTCACGCTGGAGATAAAGCCGACTTCGCCTTTGGCATCCGGGAAGCGGTACATGCGCGCTTCGCCGTCCATCCGGCCATTGGCCACGCCGACCGGCTCCAGCGGCAGATAATCCTGCGCGATGCGCTCGCGAATCTGCGCGTCGGTCACGATCTGTTCTTTGGCAAAGCCGGCCACATCGCCAAACGGCATCATCTCGATGAAGCGCACCTGCCAGTCGCGCGCGATTGTCAGCTTGGCCAGCTCGGTCACATCGGCCTCGTTGAAGCCTTTGACGACCACGGCATTGATCTTGATCGGGGTCAGCCCGGCCTGTTCAGCGGCCTCCAGCCCGGCCCACACCTTATCGAGCGATCCCCAGCGGGTGATGCGCTTGAAACGGGCAGGGTCAAGCGTGTCGATGCTGACATTGACGCGCTGCAAGCCGGCCTTCGCCAGCGGCGCGGCCAGCTCGTCCAGCAGGATGCCGTTGGTGGTCATGCTCAGGCTGGTGACGCCGGGCGTGCTGGCGATACCGCCGACGATATCGACGATGTTCTGGCGCACGGTCGGCTCACCGCCGGTCAGGCGATACTTGTTGAAGCCCAGCGACGCAAACACGCGCACCAGCGCCATCAGCTCGTGGTCCTGCATCAGCTCGGCCTGCGGGCGAAAGATCATGTCTTCCGGCATGCAGTACACGCAGCGCAGGTTGCACTTGTCTGTCAGCGAGACGCGCAGATAGTTGATGGTGCGGCCAAAACGATCGATGGCCTTTTGTGCGGGGTGCTGCTGAAGGTCTGTCATAGGCCCAGTATTGGTCGGATTGCCCATTCGTGTCAAGCAGATTGGGTATGTGAGGCTTGGACGCGCTGGCCAGCGCACCCCTTACATAAAAGCGGCTGGCCAGGCAAGTGAGGTTTGTCTAGACGACGGTGCGCCACCAGATGCCGGGCAGGCGGCGCAGCTTGCCGGCTTTGCTGACGCTGGCGCGGCGCACGAACACGTTGTAGTCGTGGGCTTCGATGTTGGCCAGGATGGCGCGATACAGCTCTGAGGCGGCGCCAATAGCGAAGCGTCCGTCGCGGTTAAGCAGGCGGATGCCGGGCATGCCGTCGATGTAGAGCGCGTGGTTGCGTCGTATCTGGAAGCGCATGAAAGCGCGCCAGCGGTCATCCACGCTGCCAGTTTCGGCCATGCGCGCGATGTCCGCTTCGCCCAGGCGGTATTCGGCCAGCTCGTCGGCGGGCAGATACAGGCGGCCGTTGCGCCAGTCTTCGCCCACGTCGCGCAGGATATTGGTCATTTGCAGGGCGACGCCGAGGCGCACCGCATAGGGCAGCGCGTCTGAGCCGGCAAAGCCGATGATGTGCATCGCCATCAGGCCGACTGTGCTGGCCACGCCATACGAGTAGGCGGCCAGCTCGTCAAAGGTCTGATAGCGCGGCTGCACCAGGTCGCGGCCCACGCCCTCGATCAACTGCTGGGCATAGCCGATGGGCACGCTGTAACGCGACCGCGCATCGGCCCAGGCCATCGCCACCAGCGCATTGGTGGAGGCGTTGACGACCGGATAGGCCTGAAGCGACTGCTCGCCCCAGCGCGCCAGGGCGATGCGCCGTTCTTCGGCGGTACCGTCGGTCGCATCCACGATATCGTCGGTCACACGGCAGAAAGCATACAAGGCGCGCACGGCCTGGCGCTTGGGCTCTGGCAGCAGGCCGGACGCCATATAGAAGGTACGGCTGTATTTCGCCGTCAGGCGGGCGCAAGCGGCATAAGCCAGCGATAACGCATCAGCGTCCCCTGAGATATGGTGGGCATCGGTCCTGGTGTCCTGCGCCGATGTCGCCCAATCCAGCAATGTTGTTTCCCAGGCAGGCTGTGCTTGCATTGTTAAGCGGTCTCCGGTTTCAGGCGCGACGCGTCATGCGGACGGTTCAGGCGCGTCACAGGCGCAGGATCAGGCTCGACCTCCGCGATCAGGTTCTCTGCGATAATGCTGGACGAGAGCACACCCGGCAGACCGGCCCCGGGGTGCGTGCCCGCCCCCACGAAGTACAGGTTGTCGAAGTCTTCAGAACGATTATGCGGCCGGAACCAGGCGGATTGCATGAGAATCGGCTGCACCGAGAAGGCCGAGCCCTGGTAGCTGTTGAGCGTGTTCTGGAAGTGTAGCGGGTCGATATAATGCTCGGCGATGATATTCTCGCGCAGGCCGGGCAGATAGTTCTCCTCCAGGAATTCCAGGATGCGGTTCTTGAACGGCACCGCCATGGTATTCCAGTCGATGTCTTTGGCGCCCAGATGCGGCACCGGCGCCAGCACGTAGAAATTCTCGCAGCCTTCCGGCGCGATGCTCTCGTCGGTGATGGTGGGCATGTGGAGATACAGGCTGAAGTCGTCGGCCAGCACCTTCTTCTTGAAGATGTCATCCAGCAGGCCCTTGTAGCGCGGCCCCAGGATGATGTTGTGGTGGGCCAGGCCGCTGTCCAGATAGCGCTTGCGCGTGCCGAAGTAAATCACGAACAGCGACATGCTGTACTTGGTATTTTCGTAGCGGCGGTCGGTGTTGACCTTGCGGTATTCCGGCGCGATCAGGTTGCGATAGGTGAAGGCGACATCGGCATTGCTGACGATGTGGTCGGCTTTCACGATCGTGCCGTCGGCGAGGCGCACGCCGGTCACCTTGTCCTGGCGGTCAGGGTCGACGGTGATTTCCTGGATTTCGGCATTCAGGTGGATTTTGCCGCCCAGCTCCTCAAACAGGTTGCCCATGCCGCGCACAATGGCCGCCGTGCCGCCGCGCGCATAATGGATGCCCCATTCGCGCTCCAGATAGTGAATCATGGCGTAGATGCTGGGCGAGTCGAACGGGTTGCCGCCGATCAGCAGCGGGTGGAACGACCAGCACTGGCGCAGGAAATCGTCTTTGACGAATTTCGACACGTACTGGTACACGCTGAGGTAGCTCTGCATCTTGATCAGGTCTGGCGCTACCTTGAGCATGTCGGTGAATTTCAGGAACGGCTTGTCGGCCAGGTCCACGAAGCCTTTTTCGAAGATCGGCTTGGTGGTGGCCATGAAGCGCTTGTAGCCCTCCACATCTTCCGGGTTCCACTGCGCGATCTGGCTGGCGATGAAATCTTCGTCGCCGTTGTAGTCGAACTTGCGGCCCTCGTGGTTGAAGATGCGGTAGTACGGGTCGATCGGGATGAATTCGACATAGTCTTCGCGCTTTTTGCCAGCCACGGCCCAGATGTCGTCGAACATGAACGGTGCCGTGATGACCGTGGGGCCGCCATCGAACTTGAAGCCGTTGACTTCATAGCAGTAGGCGCGCCCGCCCAGCATGTCGCGCTTCTCAAATATTTCGACTTCGTGGCCACGGGCAGCGAGACGGATGGCAGCGCCCAATCCCCCAAAACCACTGCCGATCACGATGATTCGAGCCATAGTGGGTTGATTCCCCTGTTGAATTGCGTACGCAGAAGGTAAGATACCGCGTATTAAGCCTGATGATAATGAGTACAGCGTGAGTCAGACCTCATGCTTCCGTAAAAGTTTGTGCGCCCGCAAATCGCCCCGTGAAAGGGCTGTTTTTCAGCGTAGGGCAGGCATCAGGATGCAGCCCTGGTGATGCGCTGCGGGCCGCGTTAGGCTTGAACAAAAGACGAGGCAAACACACAGTGAATCGACTCCCCCGGTTGTTGACTGCGGCCGCGCTGATGCTGGCCGTGCTGATCGGCTCGGCATCAGCCCAGGACACCCCGCCAGACGAGACCGGCGGCGGCCTTGACCCGGTGACCACACCCGCGCCCCTGCCCACGCGTGAGCCGCGCCCGGCTGTGTTTGCGTCAGTCAGCGATGACCGTGCCGCCTTTCAGACGTACTTCCTCGGGGCAGTCCCCCAGGGGCAGACGCGTCTGGTGCGTGTTGTAGGTAATGATATCACAGCTGTACGCGCAAACTGGCAGAATACCTGGGTCGATTTCTGGCAGGCCGCCGACAATAACTTCTATGGCCTGCTGGCCACGCATATGGAAGACCCCACCGGGCGCAACCAGCCGATCACCGTCAGCGTGACCTACACCGACGGCACGCGCAGCACCCTGGCCACCACACTGGAGGTCACGCTGGGCGCATTCATCAGCCAGAACGTGAATATTCCGGCGAATCAGGGCTATCTGCTCGACCCTGAAACGGAACGCAACGAGCTGGCGCGCCTGGAAAGCCTGACCGCCCGCGTCACCCCCGAACGCCTGTGGGACGATGACGGCTTTACGATGCCGATTCCCGCCGCGCTGACCAGCCCGTTTGGCGCGTTTCGCGTGTTTAACGGCGCGCTGAGCACCCGCCACACCGGCTGGGATATCCGCACCACGCTGGGCATTTCGGTGCTGGCGATGGGCGGCGGGCGCGTCGCGTTCTCAGGCTTCCTGCCCATCCGCGGGAATTATGTGCTGGTCGATCACGGTTACGGCGTGTATTCCGGCTATGCCCACTGCGCCGATGTGCTGGTCGAGCGTGGCGATGCCGTCACGCGCGGGCAGACGATCTGCATCGCCGGCGATACCGGGCGCACCAGCGGCCCGCATTTCCACTGGGAAACGGCCGTCAACGGCGGCTGGGTGGACAGCGTGCAGTTGCTGCAACTGTGGATGCCGGAGTAAGTGCTCCTGCGCCTCACCCCCATAGGTACCAGGTTAAGGAATTCTCGCCGAGGATTCAGTCGGGTTTTGGTCCTCCAGGGCGGACACATAGGTCCGCCCGGCAAATAGGAGAAGAATCGTCTTAAATTGGTGCCAATGGGGGTTCCTGCGCCTCATCCCTCATTCCCCTTTCTACTGCGTGGACTGAGGGGATGACTTACAGCCAACCTGTGAGCGAAAAACAGGCATTTTGTCCCTCATCCACATCGTGGAGAGGGACGGCTGAGCGAAGCGAAGCAGGCTGAGGCATAAAGGTACTGCCTGTAGGCGCATCGCGATGCGTCCGCCACGCCCCGTCCGGCATTCCACGCGCTTGCGCTTCAGGACGCATGTGGGGTAGATTATTCTTACCGCATAGGGATCAGTCTTAATTTTTCGAATTGATCGCTGAAAACGGACCCTGCACGTCTGTCTTGACGACATAACATGCAGGGCATTTGTCATTTACGCCTCACCTCCATGCCTGTCTGTGCAGACAAAGATTTCATCATTTTAATTCTGCCAGAGTATCCGAAGTATCTGAGGAGTTCGACATGCCCTTTGGCAGAAAAACCTATGCACCCAGGCTGCAACGTCAATCCCCGGCCGGCATATCCCGGCGGTCTTCTGACTCAGGTGAAACGGAAGACTATCTGCTGCAGAAAGCCCTGAAAGAGCCGACCGCGCAGAATCTGACCCCGCAGGTGCTGGGGAAGATCCAGCGCTCACTGGGCAATCACGCGGTGACGCAGCTCGTCAGCAGCGCAAAAAAGGGGTCGCCAGTCATTCAACGCAACGTAATCAAGGACAAGCTGACGGCGCATATCAACAATCAGGGCGCGAGCCAGAAGATTCAGGGAATGGCCGCACACCTGCTGGCCGCCATGAACGCCATTGATGCCAAAGACTGGGATGAAGCGTACAGGCTTCTGTATAACAAAGGGGTCGCCGCTCAATTCGGCATTTCCCTGAGTTCCAGCTTTATCGTCGTTTCAGAGACGCCGGGCAAATCACAGGAAGATATCGAACAGGAAGTCAACACGCAGATGGAAAAGGGGATGCGCTTCGAAAACAAGCTCATCCTGCCGGATGTCGCCGTTGCGCCACCCGGGGCCAACATCATGCAGTTTAAGAACGCCCAGAATACCGAATGGCTGGCGATAAAAGTCTTCCCGGTGCTGCTGGAAGAATGGATTCATGAGTTTCAGCATACCATCGGCGGCCTGCTGAGCGATTCGACAGTTGAGTTCTCGCAGTCGCCGGCAGTTTTAGCGAACGCGCAGCAGGGCGGCGAACGCCAATGGAACATGCGCGAAGCCGATATTTATGCGATTTATAAGGAACTGGGCTGGGCGACCGTGCTGACGGATTTCAAGGCGCGCTATACGGAACGCCAGAAACTGGACGAGTTTATGATCGCCAAAGAAATTCAACATGCGCTGAATACACAGCTTGGCGCCGGGATGGCGAGCATTCTCACGGGGGCCACAGGCCGCAGAGGCAAGAATCGAACTTAGCTGCTGGCAACTGTGGGCGGGCGGAGGTGGCTGAAGAAGCTCATGGGGTCACCTCCACCCCACGCCACTGCTGGCGCGGCCAGGTATCGAGGACGGGGCGCAGTGAGACCCAGTCACCGCGACCTGGTAATGCCACCACATGATCCAGGCAGGCATACTCATACGAGCTTTCCCTGGCATGACACCCCTTTTGCTTGAGCCACAATGTTTCTCCATTACCAGGTTCGAATTGAGTGCTGTTTCGCGTGTCGGGCGGCACGGTGACAATCTCCGGCAACCCGCCTGCCATTGCCATCACACCATATGGACTTGCACCTCCTGGAAACGCGTCTATAGCGGTTATCTCACTTTCAATGATATTTGATGGCAATGGCTGGTCGGAATAGAAGAAACCGCGCGTCTCGTCCCACTCGTTGCCCCATGGATACAAGCGCCCGTCCGTGCCACGCGCTGCTTTTTCCCACTCGTCGGCTGAGGGAAATCGGGCATCAAATGATCGACAGAAATTCCATGCCTCGGCATACTGAAATGCATATACACGGCGATTAATTATCTGAGGACGTCTAAATAATCGCTCTCGATAACGCGGCGTTTCCAGCGTACCGGGAATTTCTTCAACCGCTTTATGATGGTCGCCGTAATCGATCATCTGTGTCCAGGTTATGGGAAAGCGGGCGATGTAGAAGCGCGGCACGAATACAATACGTTCAGGGACGTAACTATAGTCAGACAGCAGCATCAGTTCTCGATCTGCGGCAGAAAGCTCTTCGCCTCTCTCTAATTTGGCGATGACCGCATCCATCATAGCGCGTTCACTCTGCGGTCTGACGGCATACCCGTCCGCGTCGCGCGCATAGCCCCACAGGATCTTTTTCTGCTCAAGGGTCAGGCCAAGCTGAACCTCGCCGGCAGGAATCTCGCACCAGTAATCGGGATGCAGTATGGTTTTGGGCGGGCGCGACGGCGGGGGCGGTTTGCCGGGTGCAAACAGGCGGCTGAAGAAGCTCACGGGGTCACCTCCACCCCACGCCATTGCTGGCGCGGCCAGGGATTAAAGCAGCGTCAGGGCGAAAGATGTTTTTCCAGAATAGCCCGATAGCCATTGTCTCCCTCGTACGGAATCTGGTCGATGATGACATAGCCCAGCGTCTGATACAGGCGCACATTGGCCTCGATGACCATGCGCGTCCCCAGCCGCAGCACGTGATGCCCGTGCGCCCGCGCGATCGGCTCCATGGCCAGGCACAGCGCTTTGCCGATGCCATGCCCGCGCCAGTCTGGCAGCACCGCCAGCCGTCCGATATAGAAGTGGTCCGGGTGCAGCTCGTAGCGGGCGCTGCCCACGGCCGTCTCGCCTGCCCATGCGATCAGCCCGCCGCCAGATGCCAGCGCTTCGCGGTTGGTTTGCGGGGTTTCGCGCAGCGCGCCGGGCAGCGGCTGCAGGACGCCGCGATACGGCTCAAAAGCAGCCATCATGATGCTGTACATCAGGTCGGCCTGATGGGGTTCGTACGGGCGAATATCGATCTGTGCAGAGGCCATCGTCATCCTGTGCTAGTCAAAATCGGTCGGCAGGGCGGGGTTGGCGTGGTGCTCGAAAAAGCGCGCGATCTGCGCGGCGGTCACGCGGCCGATGCTCAGCGGCAGGGCGGCGATTTCGTCGGCGCGAAACCAGCCCACGTCGCCGGTTTCCACATTGCGCGGGTCAATCTCGCGTTCGTCCTGCGTCAGCTCGCACAGGAAGAACAGCTTGTAGGCGTGAAACAGCATCGGCGGATGCTCGTGCTTGTTGCGGTCAAAGGCCGCGATCAGCTTGACAGCGCGGGCGCGATAGCCGGTCTCCTCCCAGATTTCGCGGGCGACGTTTTCGCCGCCGCTTTCGCCCACATCGGCCCAGCCGCCGGGCAGCGTCCAGCGGTGATCATCCATCTTTTCCTGCACCAGCAAAATTTTATCGTCGCGAAAGACCACCCCGCGCACATCCACCTTGGGCGTCGTGTGGCCCTGCTGTTCGCTGAAGACGGCGCGCAGCGCGTCGCGGGTCAGGCCGTCGCCGACGCTGTTCAGCATCTCGATGGCAATCTCGCGCACGTCCTCGTAGCGCAGCCGGTCAAAAGGCAGTTGAGAATAGGTCAGGCCGCTCTGCGCGATGCTTTGCAGGCGCTGTGCCCAGTCGATGATATCGGGGACAGTCACGCGTGTTCATCCAGTTCTGAAAGGCGGATCATACGCTTTGCATTGTCGCCCGGAATGGACTATCCGGCAATCAGCGTGGACCTGAACGTTTTTCGGAATGCAGTATTCTGGAGGGTGGCGGGTTATTGCTGATGTACGTACGTATGCACCTGAATACCTGTCGGAACACAAGTCAGGACAGAAAATTGTGACCCATTATCAGCAAGAGCAGGACCTGGAGGCCGACTGCCGGGATGTGGAGGCCGCCAAACGATCGCGCGCGGCTTTCCGGCCGTTGTTCGACCGCTACTATGCGCGTATCTACGGATACGTCGCGGCGCGGGTGGGCGGCGGCACAGCGGCCGAGGACATCACCTCGGAGACCTTCCGCCGTGCGCTGTCGGGCCTGGGGACGTTTGAATGCCGCCACGAGGCCAGCTTCGCCGGATGGATCTTTCGCATCGCCAGCAACGAGGTCGGCCGCCATCTGGCGCGCTATGCCTCGCGCTACACCGTCACGCTGGACGAGGTGGAAGACACCTGGGCCGGGCCGATGGACGTGGAAGGCGATGTGCAGCAGCGCGAGCTACTGAGCGAGGTTCAGTCGATGATCGGCAGGCTGTCGCCGCGGCGGCAGGAAATCATCAGCCTGCGCTTTTACGGCGAGCTGCGCAATCACGAAATTGCCGCGCTGCTGGGCCTGGACGAGCGCACCGTCGCCTCGCACCTGTGCCGCGCCATTGACCAGCTTCATCACCTGTATGCTACGACTCATGAGGACGTGACACGATGACCCTGAATGGAAATCACTCCCGCGATGAAAAGCGCCTGGAGGCGATCGAGGCCGTGGTTCACGAGGGCAACAATGCCCCTGACCCGCTGCTGAATGCCCTGCGCGATGCGCGCCCGCAGCCCCGCCCCGGCCACCGCGCCGAGCTGGAACGCGCCTTATTTACCGAACTGGCGCTGGCGCGTCATGAAAACGAGCCAGACCAATACGACGAACCGGCCGTCCTGATGCTGCCGCCCAAACGGAGCCTGGCCCGCCGCCTGCGCATCGTGCCGGTCACGGCCGCCGCGGCGTGGGTGGCCGCCATGTTCGGCATCGGCCTGCTGGTGGCGCAGACGAATAACAGCATCGACCTGACGCAGTATGGCGCACAAAGGGCGACTGAAGAACCTGCCGCCGTCGCCAGCGCCACGCCATCCCCGATGCCGACGCTGTTCCCGCCCACGGCCACGCCGATTCCCGCCGGGCCGATCGTTATCTCAGAGGGGACAGTGCCGCCGGATAGCGCTCCGGTCACTGACCTGAACGCGACAGCCACGCCTTTCCCGATGAGCATGCCGACAGCCGTCGCGCCGTCCCTCATGCCCGGCTGCGCCCAGGTGGAAGCGGACGACACGCTGGAGAGCTTCTCCATCCGCTATGGCACGGTGCCGCTGGACGTCATCCAGCTCAACCCCGGTCTGGTGACCATCACCTACGCCGAAAATACCGCCTCGTACACCCTGTCGCTCTCGCCGGAGAGCTGCCTGGTGGTCAATCAGCCGATTGCGCCGGCCATGGTGGAGATGCTGACGCCAGCCGAACGGCTGATCCCGCTGGATGACAGCCAGCCCGCGCTGCAAGCTGGCCAGCGCCTCGCCATCTATGCCCGCATCGAGCGCGTCGGCGCAGACGAGGGCGCGCTGGTGGACACGCTGGTCACCGCCCAGGCAGTCGTGACCGATATGCGCGACAGTGGCGAAGGCCTGCTGATTTCGGTGCCGTCTGGCGATGCTCTCGTGCTCAACTGGCTGATAGGCAGCTCTGACGAGGCTGCTCCGGCGCTGTACTACGAAGTGCTTGGCGCCGAGTAGCCCGCGCCGGTTTCCCCGCAACGCTTCACAACCTGGCATCTCCGCAGGGCAGTCATACACGACTGTCCTGCTGGATGCTGCCGCATCGCCGGGAAAAACCTTTGCACACAACCTCGACAACACGTGCAAACAATCTCAAAGCTCGTTTGCGAAGATAAAGACAGACAGGTGACAGACACCTGCACATCGCACAGGCAAGTTACACACCTATGGAGGACAACATGAACGTTTGGAAGCGCATTTCGGCACTCGGTTTGGCAGTCATGATCGGCGTGGTAGGCGTGGGCGCGGCAGCGGCGGATGACGCCGAAGACGTGCCGATGATCGAAGACGGGCGCGTGAACGCGTGGGACATCGCCGCGCCGGTGATCGTCTACTGCACGTTTGAATATCCGGATGAGGACGACACCGACCTGGGCGTGCTGGATACGGTCGATCTGTGGTCGATCTTCCTCAACGAGGATGACGCCGTGCAGGGCAGCCTCGCCCTTCAGGTGACGGCTGAAGACATCGCCGCGGTTGGCGTGCCCACGGATGAAAATACCGTCATCGCCAGCGACAACGGCGTCAGCCTGTACCGCGGCACTGATGGCAACCTGATCGCCGTCGGCAGTGGCTACACCTTCTCCTGGGAACTTGGGGCTCAGGGCTGCTAGTCTGCTCCCCCCGATAGCAATCTGGCGGCATGGCTCTCTGAGCTGCCGCCCCGGCTCCACAAGCGCGCACTCTTTCCCCCGGAGTGCGCGCTTTTTTTGCCCGCACAACACGGCCGACCTCGCCTGTTTTTGCACGCGCTCTCCACAGCTTCTCCATAAGCCATCCGTATCATCAGGCATAAGCATGTGGTTCAGACGAGGAGACAAGAGACGATGACGCTATTCACAAGACTGGGTACGGCAGGACTAACGCTCGCCCTGGCAGGCCTGATGCTCGCGCCGGCCGCGGCACAGGACGGCGGAACCATCACGGTGCAGGCTGGGGACATCGCGGTGGGCGGCCTGGCATGGTCAGAGCAGACCGGCCTGCTGGTGGGCTCGCGCCAGGGCGACAGCATTTACACGGTCGGCGCGGACGGCGCGCTGACGCCGTTCATCCAGGATGACGCGCTGACGGGCGTGGCCGTCATGACCGCTGACCCCGTGACCAACCGGCTGTATGTGGTGAATTCCAGCGGTGGCCCCGGCGCATTCGATCCGTCGCAGATGCAGCTCCCGGAAGGCTTTGACCCCTCCCAGTTCCAGCTTCCGGAAGGGTTCGACCCGTCGCAGTTCCAGCCCGGCCAGCTTCCCGAAGGCTTCCCGACGCCCGAAGGCGGTATGCCAGACATGAGCCAGTTGATGGACCAGATGGGCAGCGCCAGCATCGGCCTGCTGGTGTATGACTTGGCCAGCGGCCAGCAGGTGCTCAGCGTCGACCTGACGGGCGCGGCATCCGGTGCTGCCAGTCTCGCCACCGGTATCGCGGTCGATGCGTCCGGCAACGCGTATATCACCGATGGGCTGGCCTCGGCCGTGTATCGGGTGGACACGGCGGGCGGTATCGCTGTGCTGACCGACAGCCAGTTCACCAGCGAGGGTATTGGCCTGGTGGGGCTGGCCGCGCTGCCCGGTGATACGCTGCTGCTGGCCAAGGCTGATGGCTCGCTGTATGTCATTCGCCTGAGCGACCCGTCCAATGTGCAGCCGGTTTCGCTGAGCGCGGCCCCGTCCAGTATCAGCGCGATTACGGCGCTGGCGGATGGGCGCGTGGTCACCCTGGATGCCGCCAGCGCGACCGTCACCGCGTGGACGAGCGCTGATAGCTGGGCGACAGCGCAGGCCGGTTCGACCGCCGCTGTGCCGCAGGGCGCCAGCGTTATGACGACCGACGGTGTGTCGGCCTATGTAATGCAGGGGCTGGGCGGGGGCATGATGGGCGCGCTGCTCAGCGATGATGCTGCCGCACCCGCGACCACGATTACGGCGGTCGGTTTGTAGGCGCGACCGGGCATTGTCCGCCAGGCAACTGAAAAACCTTCGCACACGCGGCCTGAGAGCATCAGGCCGCGTTGCTTTTTGTCAGGGCGCGGCACAGGCGTGGAGAAGGCGTAGAGCAGCAGCGGGCTGCCCGTCACACTCACCGCTCATATTCGCATTACACTGGTGAAGCATTTTGGGTTGAAAGACAAAACCCCGCCACTGATTTGAGGCAAGATGAGCATCCGCGAGGCCTATACCACCTGGTCTGACACCTACGACACGGACCGCAATCTCACGCGCGACCTGGATGCCCAGGTGACGCGCCGTATGCTGGGTGAGCTGCATCCGGCCGTCGTGCTGGAGCTGGGCTGCGGCACCGGCAAGAATACGAGCTTTCTGGCCGGGCAGGCGGATACCGTGCTGGCGCTGGATTTTTCCGAAGGCATGATGGGCCGCGCGCAGCAGAAAGTGCGCCAGCCGCATGTGTATTTCGCGCAGGCGGATTTCACGCGTCCGTGGCCGTGCGCCAGTGCGTCGGTGGACCTGCTGGTGTGTAATCTGGTGCTGGAGCATATCCGCGATCTGGCGTTCATTTTTGCGCAGGCGGGTCGTGTGCTGAAGTCAGGCGGACAGTTTTTTCTGTGTGAGCTGCATCCGCTGAAGCAGGACCAGGGCAAAAAGGCGGTTTATCAGCACGAAGGCCAGACGGTGGAGGTGCCCGCGTTTGTGCATCACTCGCTGGAATACGTCAACAACGCGCATGATGCAGGGTTCATGCTCAGCCATTTTGGCGAGTGGTGGCATGAGGCCGACAATCAGTCGGGCATCCCACGGCTGATGTCGCTGCTGCTGTCGAAGTGATGCGCGCTGTTCAGCCCTGCACGAAGTAGCTGCGCACCAGCGTGCGCTGTCCCAGCCGGGTGAGCAGGGCAGCGCCGCCGCCGATGCCGCTGATGCCGGTCAGGACCAGCAGCACGATATAGGTGGTTGATGGAAAGATGATCGCCACCAGCGGGATGAGCGAGAGCACCAGTCCGCCCACCAGCGCGTGCGTGAGCGGGGCATGGGTGGCGCTGAAGCGTGCGACCACGGCCTCACCACACACCAGCGCGGCCAGCGCGTAGCCGAAGGCCAGCAGCAGCACCGCCCCCACACCCAGCAGCAGCGCAAATGGCGTCGCCGCCAGCCCGGCAGCGGGAACCAGCCCCAGCAGCAGCGTAATCAGCGCCGTCAGGCCAACCACAATGCAGGCCGACGCCGCAAACGCGCTGAAACTGTCGCGCAGGCGCTCACGCGCGGCGGCCCGAATACGCATCATACGATCGAGCATGAGCGTGACGGCCAGCACGGGCAGGCCGACGCTGAGCGCGATGACCAGCAGCGCCAGCGCGATGCGCCCCATCAGCGGCGGCACCGACTCCAGCCCGGCAGCAATCGAAGCGGATTCCACGCGGTTGAACAGGCCAGCGCGGGCCGCCTCGTCGCAGGTGGAAACCAATCCGCCGGGGCGGGTATCGTTCAGGCGCGAGACATCGGCCATGCACGGATAGACAGCCCCGCTGATGCGTGCGCCTGCCGCGATGGTGATATTCTGGCCGGTCACCAGCACGTCGCCGTTGATCTGGCCGTCGATCATGGCCGTGCCTGCGTTCAGCGCGATATCGCCGTTGACCACGGTGTTCGGGTCCAGCACAACGCTGTCGCCCAGCACGGTCACGTTGCCGTCAAAGCGGCCGTTCAGGCGCGTGGTGGGCGCCACAAACGAGGCATCCCCCGCGACGACCGCGTCAGCCAGCACGGTTACTGTCTGCGCCAGCACGGCCACATCGTCGTCATACGCGCCCGACAGCATGATGTCCCCGCCGACCTGCGGCGCTGCGCCCGTCATGGCTGGCGGCGCGAACACAGCCCGCGCCAGAATGCCCAGCGCCAGCAGCCCCACGACTGACAATGCGCCGAAGACCCACACGGCGCGATTATTCGTCATCTTCATCAGTGCCTCGGTTCTCGCGCGACAGCCGCCGCAGCCAGAATACACCCACCGGAATCAGGGTGACCAGCGCGGCGGGCAGTATCGGTGTCGATTGCATCACATTCTGCGCGCTTTGCACCACGCCCGCCATCGCGGCGGCACCGGCGGCCACGAAGCCGGTCAGCGCCTGGATCGCGGTATTGAAGAAGGCGGCGCTGCCCACACTGGTGACCAGCAGCCAGCCCAGGCCGATCAGCAGCGGCATCAGCGTCAGCGCCACCAGCCCCAGCCCAACGGCCAGCGCCAGCCCGGACAGGTGATTCAGGCGCGGATTGTTCTGAATTTCTTCGGCCAGGCGGGCCATGATGCGCAGGGCCAGCGCCTGCGGTGCGCGCTCGTGCGGCGCGGATTTCAGGGTACGGTCCACGGCGCGCAGGCGGTCAAACTCATCCGCCTCGTCCGGGTCTGCATTCAGGCGGCTGTGCAGCTCCTGCAGCGCCTCCGGGGATAACCGGTCATCGAGTGCCTCTTGCATGAGGCGGCGTCCACGATCATTTGCCATGTGGTTTTTATCCCTCCAGCAGCGGTGCTAATACACTGGCGGTCTGAGCGTCCAGCTTGTCTGCCAGCATTTGCCGCGCGCGGAACAAACGGCTTTTGATGGCGCTTTCGGTGGTATCGAGAATGCCCGCGATTTCAACATACGAATAGTCATACCAGTAGCGCAGCACGACCGCCGCGCGATACTCTGGCGGCAGTGTGGCCAGCAGTTTCTGCAGGGCACGGCTTTGTTCGCCACGCGCCACGACGGCTTCCGGCTCCGGGCGGTCGTCGGCAATCTGGAGGGCAGGCGCGCCATCGTCCTCGTCAGCATCGATCGACAGGGTGTGCATGCGGCGGCGGCGGATGCGGTCGATGCAGTAATTAGACGCGATGGTGAGCACCCAGGTCTTGAAGGAACGCGCCGTGTCATAACGCGACAGGTTCAGATAGGCGCGCAGAAAAGCCTCCTGCGTGGCGTCTTCGGCCTCGGCGCGATCATAGAGCATGCGGTAGCACAGGTTATACACCGCGTCCTGATAGGTGTATAACAGCTCCGCAAAGGCATCCTGATCACCGTTCAATGCCTGCTCTACCCAGGCGAGGATCACCGGGTCCTGCTGCATTGTCTGGGGACGTCCGTCCACTCGTTCACTCCGCTCTGGCCGACATGGCGCTCATGTCTGATGAGTATACGCACACTTTCGGGTAAGGTTGCATTCCTGGGGCAAGGCTGGCACGCGCCAGCCGATTCAATGAGCGCAACGTGTGTCTTAAGGTCAAGCAGCGTAATTAGTCATATAATACAGCTATGATTCGCCCACGAACACAGACGGTACTATGACAGATTCCTCACAAGGCGTGCGGGCCCCATTGATTGAACGCAGCGCGCTGAAGCAGCAGTTTGGCACGGATGATAATCTGCGCCTGCGCCAGGACACGCACGACCAGTACAGCGTGCCGCGCGTCGACTTTGCTGATTGGGTGCTGACGCATTATGCCTGGCAGGGCAGCGAACGTGTGCTGGATGTGGGCACTGGCTCCGGGCGCTATTTTGACTGGATTCATCAGCATCGGCCACATACCTCGTATATCGGCCTCGATATGTTCGAAGGGATGCTGCTTGGGCACGCCGGCCACGGCCGCCTGCTGTGCTCTGAGGCCGCGGCGCTGCCGTTTGCCGATCACAGCTTCGACATCGTAATGGCCAATCACATGCTGTACCTGGTGCCGGATATCGATGCCGTCCTGCGCGAGATTCGCCGTGTGCTGCGCCCGAAAGGCGTGGTCATCGCGGCCACCAACAGCGTGCAGACAATGCCGGAGTTCAACGCGCTGTTCCGCCGTGCGGTGACGCTGCTCAGCACGCCCGGCGGCGCCTATAACTCCGGCCCGCCGGCGTCGTTCTCCTCATTTACGCTGGAGAACGGTCCACAGATCCTGCATCGCCATTTCTACGCGGTGGTGCGCCACGACCTGCCGCAGGCGCTGGTCTTTGAGACGCCAGAGCCTGCCCTGGCCTATCTGGAAAGCCTGCGCAGCGTGCGCGAGCCGCATCTGCCAGAGCGAGTGCTGTGGGAAGATGTGATGGATGTCATGCGCGAGCAGATCGAGCGCGTGATCGCGCATTTTGGCGAGCTGGTGGTGCAGAAAATCAGCGGTGTGCTGGTGGCCAGCGAGGATGGCGGCTTCATCGGCCCGTTTGTGGCGAAACGCAATCACCATGAATAGCTGATTCAAGCCGTAAAATGAGCCATAAAAAACAGCCTGCCGACTTATGATGTGTCGGCAGGCTGTTTTTTATCTGGTCTGCAATGGCACTGCTGTTCGCGAACTAGCCGCGGGCGGTAACCTTGGTCGGGCGGATTTTGAAAATCATGCGTTCTTCCTGGCCGCGCATGCTTTCATTGCCCGCATAATAGTCAGGCTGATTGCGGTAAATGCCGCTCAGGTGGCCGATATGGGCGACGGCCTGGTCCTGCTCGGTGATGATTTCTTCCACGGTGCCGCGAATTTCAATCCAGCGGTACATGTTGGTCGGGTCGACGGCGGTCACCGTCACCAGCGGACGGGCCTGCATGTTTTTCACCTTCTGGCGGCCGTTGGCGCTGTTCACGCGCACGTACTCGCCTTCGCGGTCAAACCACACCGGCGTGGACTGCGGCTGGCCATCGGGATTGACGGTGGACAGGATGCCAATGACAGGGCCATCGACAAGGTCGGCAAATTGTTCGGGAATCGCGGCTGTATTGCTCATGTTTGAATCGTTCTCCATACCATTTTAGGTCGTGCATGTGTGCATCCAACGGACGCATGGCAAGCCAGCAGGCTTACCCCAGTCGCCTATGATTCCATGAATGCATGAGCCGCAGGTGAATGGTGCAGGGCAGGTGTTTTTCTTCGCGTAGTTATCTGACTTAAATGGGGGAACCATATCGGACATGACAGATGTCGGAAGGGTTATTTGCAGTATCGCGCACCGTAGCAGTAGTAGTAACCAGTGGTGCGGGTTTTATAAGCTGAAGTCCTTGATGCTAATTTTAAAGGGTTCAGCCAAGGGATTGAGCTTGTGCCACAAGGCGACGCAGACGTTGAACATGGCGGTGGTATAGGCGAGACGAGCTTGCAGGTGCGCCTCTGTGCGGTGAAACATGTGCTTGGCCTTGCAGATGACCGTGATCAGGGAAAAGTGGGTTTCCATGACCATGCGCTCACTCCAAGTGCCTTTCTTGCAGAGTTTGACATTGT
>JAESGX010000182.1_pt1 | contig 45434 bp, 48 predicted proteins | sample 9269801 | NCBI WGS metagenome assembly JAESGX01 (sample SAMN16773122, study PRJNA677054) | algae metagenome | isolation source: Pleurocapsa minor GSE-CHR-MK-17-07R and co-occurring heterotrophs from wet... | place: USA: Lower Calf Creek Falls, Grand Staircase Escalante National Monument, UT ... | reverse complement strand
GACGGCAGCATTGCTCGGCCCGTGCCCCATCCGGTCGAGCCGCGTGGCGAGGATTGGGCTCCAGTGTCGCCGCCTCGTCACCGCGGCGTTGCGCAACCGAGACACGAGCGTCGTCCGCCATCCCCATAAGCGGCCCACCGGCAGCCCCCGCCGGCATCCGCTCCTGGAGACCCGCTGATGACCTCGATCGTCCGAACGCTGGCGTCCGCGCTGGCCGTCGCCATCTTCGCCGCCCCCGCGGCGCTCGCTCCCGCCGCCTTCGCCGCCGACACCTTCCCGGCGACGCTCGCCGGGCACGCGGTGCTGCCCGCCGCCACCTTCGTCGCGCCGCCCGCCGACGCCCCCGCCGACCTCGCCGTCTCCGGCAAGTACACCGCGCCCGATGCCCGCCGCGTCGACGCCGTCGGCAGCGTGCCGGGCTCGAGCTTCCTGTCGCCCAAGGACGCGCCGCGCCTGACCGGCATGGCGACGCCCTTCGAAGGCCAACCGGTGCAGGGCTTCTCCGGCATCAAGCCGGTCGGCGACGGCTCCTACTGGGTCATCCAGGACAACGGCTTCGGCGCCAAGGCGAACTCGCCGGACGCCATGCTGATCGTCCACCGCCTGCGCCCCGACTGGAAAACCGGCACCATCGCGATCGAGGAGACGATCTTCCTCTCCGACCCGGATAAGGTCATCCCCTACCGCATCGCCACCGAGAGCAGCGACAGCCGCTACCTCACCGGCGCCGATCTCGACGTCGAGTCGATCCAGCCGGTCGGTGACGGCTTCTTCGTCGGCGACGAGTTCGGTCCTTTCCTCGTCGAGTTCGGCCGCGACGGCCGCGCCAAGGCCTTCCACGAGACGATGGTCGACGGCGTTGCCGTCCGCTCGCCCGACCATCCGGCGCTGACCACGCCGGCGGTGCCCGGCGGCAAGGTCGCCTTCACCGTCCGCCGCTCGCGCGGCTTCGAGGGCATGGCCGCGTCGCCGGACGGCCGCTTCCTCTATCCGCTGCTCGAAGGGCCGCTGTGGGTCGAGGCCGCCGGCGCGTGGGAGACGGTCGAGGGCAAGGAAGTGCTGCGCGTCCTCGAGTTCGACGTCGAGAAGGCCGCCTGGACGGGTCGTTCCTGGACCTATCCGCTCGATGTCGCCGGCAACAACATCGGCGATTTCAACATGATCGACGCGCGCACCGCCCTCGTCATCGAGCGCGACAACAACGAGGGCATTGTCGCCCGCGCCTGCGCCGAGGGTGACAAGGGGCCCGACTGCTTCGTCGCCCCGGCCGCCTTCAAGCGCGTCTTCAAGATCGAGCTCACCGACGACGGCCGGGCCCGCAAGATCGGTTCGATCGACCTGCTGAAGATCGCCGATCCCGACGGCAAGGCCCGCCAGGGCGCCGAGGAGGGGGTCTTCACCTTCCCGTTCGTGACGATCGAGGACGTCGCGATCGTCGACGAGCGCCACATCATCGTCGGCAACGACAACAACCTGCCGTTCTCGGCCGGCCGCGCGCCGCAGAAGCAGGACGACAACGAGCTCATCCTGCTCGCCGTGCCGGAGCTTTTGTCGGCGCAGTGAGCTCGGGCGGCGGGGCGGGCTGGCCCGGCGCCGCCCCGCCGCTCCTTCCAGCGTCCGGGAGAGGGGCGGCCGGGCCCCGCCACCTCCCATGATTCGACCGGCGTGTGACGCACTTCACATCCGCGCCAACCGCGAACCCCTATTCCTCTGCTCGTCCGACGGGTGCTGTCGCCCGCCTGGACCGCCGCCGGCGAGCCGGCGGCGCGTCAGAGTAAAGGGGACGACCATGACACTCGATCAAGCACGGCTCGATGCCTTCGTCGGCAGGATGCTCGGCGAGCTCGGGGCTGCGTCGATCGGGCCGCTGGTGCGGATCGGCGACGAGCTCGGCCTCTACGCCGCCATGCGCGACGCCGGGCCGGTGACTGCGCAGACGCTCGCAGAGCGCACCCGGACGCATGAGCGTTGCATTCGCGAGTGGCTGTCGGCACACGCCGCCGCCGGCTATCTCGATTTTGATCCGGCCGACGACAGCTTCGAGATGACGCCGGAACAGGCGGCGGTGTTCGCCGACCCGGAGAGCCCGGTCAACATGCTGGGCGGCTTCGAGGTGATCGCTCCCCGCGTCGACGATGCTCCCCGCGTCGCGGAAGCCTTCCGCAGCGGCAAGGGCCTCGGCTGGCACGAGCGCTGCGACTGCCTGGTCCGCGGCGTCGATCGCTTCTTCCGGGCCGGATACCACGAGCACCTCGTCCGCGATTGGCTGCCGGCCCTCGACGGCGTCGTCGACAGGCTGCAGGCCGGTGCGCGCGTCGCCGACGTCGGCTGCGGCCACGGCGCCTCCACCATCCTGATGGCGCAGGCCTTTCCGCGCTCGAACTTCGCCGGTTTCGACGACCACGCCTTCTCGATCCAGCGGGCGCGGGCGGCGGCGGAACAGGCCGGCGTCGCCGCCAACACGCGCTTCGCCGCGCTGGCGGCGACCGACGTGCCGGTGCGCGGCTTCGACCTCGTGACGATGTTCGATTGCCTGCACGACATCGGCGATCCCGTCGGCGCTGCCGGGCATTTGCGCACGACGCTCTCCGCCGACGGCGTCCTGATGCTGGTCGAGCCGATGGCCGGCGACCGGCTGGAGGACAACCTCAATGCCGTCGGCCGCCACTACGACGCGTCCTCGACGATGATCTGCACGCCCGTCGCGATGGCCCAGGAGGCCGGGCTGGTGCTCGGCGCCCAGGCCGGCGAGGCGCGGCTCGCGGATGTTCTCGCCGAGGCCGGCTTCTCGCGGGTCCGCCGTGCGGCGGAGACGCCCTTCACCATGATCCTGGAAGCCCGTCCGTGAACGGCGGCCTTCCCTTTCGGAGCACTCGTTATGCAGACCACCCTTTTCGCCGGCCGGGCCGGTGGCCTCGCCGCCCGCCGGGCGCTCGGCGCCTGCCGGCACCTGTCGGACTTCCTGATCGCGCGGTTCGCCGCGGCGCGGACCCGCCGGATCCTCGGTGAGCTCGATGATCGAACCCTCGAGGACATCGGCCTCGAGCGGACCGACATCGACGGCCTTGCCGATCGCATCGCGCGAGGCCGGTTCCGGCGTCGGCCGTGAGAAACCTCAGCGCGGGGACGGGCGGAGGCGGGCGACCGCGATCCGCCCACCCTCCATCTTGATCCGCCCCTCCTTCTGCAACAGACGGAGCTGCTTGTTGACCGCCTCGCGGGTGGCGCCGAGCATCTGGGCGAGCATCCCCTGCGTCAGGTCGAGGTCGACGACGGCGGCATCCGGCTCGATATGGCCGTGCACGATCGCGAGCTCGCGCAAAAGCACCAGCAGCCGGTCGCGCAAATCGAGGAAGGCGGCGCGGTTGATCTTGTCGGTGGCGAGCCTGAGCCGCTCGCACAGCGCCAGCACGATCGCCTTCGACAGCCCCGGCTCCTCGTCGAACAGCTCGAGGAAGACGCGCCGGCCGACGAACAAAAGCTCGACGTCGGTCAGCGCCGCGGCATTGGCCGAGCGGCTCAAGCCGTCGAGCAGTGCTACCTCGCCGATCACCTCGCCCTCCTCGCAGAGCGTGATCGTCAGCTCGCGCCCGTCGGCATTGTCGAGAAAGATGCGGACGACGCCGTTGGACACGCAGAAGAGCCCGTCGGCCGGATCGCCGACGGTGAACAGCGTCGCCCCGGCCGACAGGCGCACCGGGCGGGTGATCGCCGCGACGCGCATCAGCTGCGGTTCCGACAGGCCGGTGAACAGGCTGGCGCGGCCGAGCTGCACGGCGATGTCGGCGGTGTCCACGGTCGGCATCGGCACGGCTCCCGTCTCGGACCTTCGCACAAGCCGGTCGCCCGACCGGCCAAACGAGCTGACAAACCGGTTCCCGACCGGCCAAAAGACCAACTGTCCGGTCCCCGATCGGCCCTGCGAGCCTGCAAGCCGGCCCTACGACCCCTGTTTCATCCGGCCGGCACCGCGCAGGTTGGCGGTGACGGCCCCCGGCGTGCGAGAGTAGACTTCGCCCGCCCGGCTGCCCAGCAAGACGAGGTCGATGCTCATGGTTCGTTTCCCCCGGCGCGCCGGTTTCGGTGCCGTCACGGCCGTCATGACCATCGCCGGGCTCGCCGCCTTGGCCGGGTCCGCCGCCGCCCAATCCCACGCCGGCTGCAAGCCCGATCCCACGGCGGCCGGTCCCGCGATCACGCTCGACTGTGGCCATGGCCTCAGGATCACCGTCGAGCGCACCGCCGATTATGCCGTCGTCGACAATGATGGCGACGGCCGGCCCGAGGCGCTACGCCTCGACCGTGGCGGCGCCCTCGTCAAGGTTGAGCCCGGCGCCGGCGGCGGCTTCCAGATCATGACGCCGCGCGCCGTCGCCTCCGTGCGAGGCACCGAATGGGCCGTCGACGCCGCGCCGGACGCGACCTCCGTCTTCGTCCTCTCCGGCCGCGTCGCGGTGGCGCCACAGGGCGGCGGCAGCGGCGTCGTGCTGCAGGCGGGGGAGGGCGTCGACGTCCGCGGGCCGGGCCCGCAGCAGGCGATCCGCTGGGGCGCGGCGCGGGTGGCGGCCCTGCTCGCCCGCTTCGGGCGATGAGGCGGGCGGCTGGTCGCCGCGCGCTGCTGGTCCTGACGCTCGTCTTCGCGATCGCCGGTGCGCTGTGGGGCGCCGGGCTCGCCCGCCTGCAACTGACCGGCGCCGCCTCGCCGCTCGACCGCATCGAGGCCTTGGCGCTCGACCTGCGCTTCCGGCTCGCCGGTCCGCGACCGGCGCCCGACGATGTCGTCATCGTCGCCGTCGACGAGGCGACGATCCGCGCCGTCGGCAGCTATCCACTGTCGCGCGGCGTGCTCGCCGACATCGTCACCCGCGTTGCCGCCGCCGGGCCGCGGGTCGTTGCGCTCGACTACCTGTTCCTCGAGGACAGCCGCTCCGGCGCCGATCGGGCGCTCGCCGACGCGCTGGCGGAGGCGACCGCGGTGATCGGCGCGGCGGCGGTGTTTGCGGCTGGCGACGAGGCGCCATCGCTGGAGGCCGCCGGCGAGACGATGGTCGACCTCGGCATCGGCCCGATCCCCCGGGCCGCTTCCGTGACGTGGCCGGCAGGGATCTTCCTCGGCCGCGCCCGTCCCGGCCTCGTCAACGTCTCCGTCGATGCCGGTGGCACGCCGCGACACGTGCCGCTTCTGGTGGCGGTCGATGCCGGCGTCGCCCCCGGCTTCGTGCTGGTCGTCGCCGCCGCCGGCCTGGAGGCGGAACCGGGCTTCGACGCGGATGGCATCACCCTCGGGGCGGTTCGCCAACCGCTCGACCTCGGCCACCACCTGGCGCTCGCCTTCTACGGGCCCGAAGGCACCGTCCCCACGATCAGTGCCGCCGACGTGCTGGCCGGCGATGCCACGGCACTCGCGGCGCTCAGCGGCCGCACGGTGATCCTCGGCACCACCGCGCTCGGCAGCGGCGACCGCTTCGCCACGCCCTTCGACGCCGACGTGCCCGGCGTCGAGGTGCTGGCGACCGCCGTCGGCAACCTGATCACCGGCACCGGCCTCGTCCGCGACGAAGGTGTTCGCCGCATCGACGCCGCCACGACGATCGCCATGCCCGCCGTCATCGTCGTGCTGATGGCGGTGGCGAGCCCGGCGCTCGGCCTGGCGCTCGCCGCCGTCGTGGTGGCAGGCTGGCTCGCCGCCATCGTGTTCGCCTTCGAAGCGGGGGTCTGGCTGAGTGTCGCGTTGCCGCTCGCCGCCGCCGTGCCGACGGCGGTCGCCTATGGCATCGCGCGCTATCTGTTCGAGCACCGCCTCAACGCCCGCCTCGGCGAGACGCGGGCAGCCCTCGCCCGCATGCAGTCGCCGCTGCTCGCCGACCGGCTGGACGACCCCGATTTTCTCGCCGAACCGTCGGCCTGCGAGGCGGCGGTGCTGTTCCTCGACCTCTCGGGTTTCACCGGCCTCAGCGAGCGGCTCGGGCCGGGCGAGACGCGCGCCTTCCTCAAGGGCTTCCACGAGGCGGTCGGCCGCGTCGCCACCGCCCACGACGGCCTGATCGTCGCCTTCATGGGCGACGGCGCGATGATCGTCTACGGCTTCCCCGAGCGGCGCGGCGACGAGGCGGAGCGGGCGCTTGCGAGCGTCCGCGAGCTCGCCGCCGCGCTCGCGACCTTCATCGCCGGCGCTGCGCCGGGGGCGGCGATGACGGTGCGGTTCGGCCTGCACTACGGCCCCGTCGTCGTCTCGCGCCTCGGCGCCGCCGCCCACCAGCACATCACCGCGACCGGCGACACCGTCAACGTCGCGAGCCGCCTGCTCGAGATCGCCAAGGCGCAACGGGCACAGGTGGCGGTGGCGGAGCCGGTGTTCGCCGCCTTGCCGCCCGGCCACCTGGCCGACGACGCGGCAGGCTTCGGCCCGCCCTCGGCCGTCGCCGTCCGCGGCCGCGCCGGCACCGTCGCGGTGCGCTTCGCCGTCGCGGCGGCTCCGGCTGAGACGGCGCCGGCGGCACCACGCCCGAGTTGACGTCGCGCAAGGCGCCGGTGGCGCATCCCGTGTTCCTTTGCTGTCGCGGGCGAGCGTGAGCCGCCGAGGTGCGCGGCAACAAGCGTGCGCAGAGGAAGACGTGCGCTGTGGAAGTCGTGCGCAGCAAGAGAAGGATGGCAGCCATGACACAGATGAAGCCTGCGGCGATCCGGGACGTGCTGACGGTGGTCGATCTCGCCGGCCGGCGTCCCGCCACGGCCCTCGCCATCGATCTCGCCGCCCAGACGGGCGCCCACCTCACCGGACTCGCGCCTGTGTTCGACTATCTCACCCCGTCCGTCATCGGCGGCGGCATCCCGGCGAGCGTCCTCGCCGACATCCGCGCCAGCGCCGAGCAGCCCACCCTCGAGGCGATCGCCTCCTTCAAGGGGCTCGCCGGCGCGGCCGGCATCTCCTTCGAAGCCGCCCGCTTCGACGCCGGCGAGGGTGAGTTCGAAGAGCTCGCCGCCCGCGCGCGGCTGTGCGATGTCGCGGTCGTCGGCCAGGAGGACCCGGAGCGGCCGGAAGGTGACCGTCAGGCGGTCATCGAGACGCTGTTGTTCTCGGCGGGGGCGCCGACGCTGGTGGTGCCCTACATCGCCACCGGGCACCATCGCGGCGCCAGGGTCGCGGTGGCGTGGGACGGCGGCCGACCGGCGTCACGCGCCGTGCGCGGGGCGATGCCGTTCCTGGCGGCGGCCGAGTCCGTGTCCGTCATCGTCGTCGACGACGGCAGCCGCTTCCTCGGTGAGCCCGGCGCCGACCTCGCCCTCTACCTCGCCCGCCACGGCCTCTCGGTGTCGATCCTGCGGGTGCCACCGGTGGAGCGCGACATCGCCGCGGCGATGCTCAACATCGTCAGCGACGAAGGCATCGACATGCTGGTGATGGGCGCCTATGGCCACTCGCGCTTCCGCCAGTTCGTGCTCGGCGGCACGACCCGCGACATCTTCGAGACGATGACGGTGCCGGTGCTGATGGCGCACTGAGGCGCCGGGTCTTCAATCCCATCACGAGCGCTCGTTAGCCGGCTGCCGAACTATGGCACCGGCTAACGAACGCCGATCAGGGCTCGGTGACGGTCACCACCTGGAAGGTGTGCAGATCGCCGTCCTCGTCGCGGATCGACACATATTCGCCCGGCACGAAGGCGTGGTCGCCGAGGCGGTAGCCGGCCTCGTCGTCCTCGTCGCCGGCGATGTCATAGCGGAACGCCCAGCTGCCGCCCGGCCGGTGAATGAGGTGGCCGAGGTCTTCCTCCTCGTCGGCCCAGAAGCGGCGGACGCGGCAGTTGGCGCGCAGGCGTTTCCAGCCTTCGACGTCGATGTGGCCCTCGGCGTCGAGCGGGGCGGCGAACTCATAGCCGTGCCGGTTCGAGCCGTTGGGGAACTCGCGGGTGCGGGCGAGGTTGAGGCGGATCTTCTTCAGCTCTGACATCGCGCGGGTGATCCCTGTCGTTGGGCCCAAGGTGGCCGGGAAAGTCGCCGGGCCGAGTTGGCCGGGGCCAAGTGGCCGGAGGCGGACCGATGCGGCCGGTGTCGCCGATCCTTCCGGGCCGGGCGCCCCGCTGTCGTTGACATTGGTCAAGCCGGTGGCGGCTTTCGACCGACGCCGGCGGAGAACCGCCGCCGTCAGCGGTCGGGCGTCGCGAGCGACAGACCCAGGGCTGCCCGGCGGCGAAGCCACAATGGCGGACGATAACGCGGATCGCCGGTCAGTGTTTGCATCCCCGCCAGAATTTCGAGCACCCGCAGCGGCCCGAGGGCGTCGCCGAGGGCGAGCGGCCCGTGCGGATAGCCGAGGCCGAGCCGGACGGCGGCGTCGATGTCGGCGGGGCTGGCGATCCTCTGCTGGGCGATCTCGCAGGCGGTCGCCACCACCATCGCCAGCATCCGCTGGGCGATGAAGCCCGGACTGTCGGCGATGCGGGTGACCTTGCGGCCGGCGGCCAGGAGCGTGCGATGCACCGCGTCGGCGGCGGCGCCGTCGGTGGCCGGGCTCGTCATCAGCGTGAGGCGGCCGCCGTTCGCGAAGGCTGCCGGAAACAGCGGGTCGATCGCCACCGTCCGTCGCGGCTCGAGCCCGGCTGCGAGCGCCGCGTGGGTGGTGTCGAGGCCGAGCGGTGTGACGACGAGGACGGCGTCGGCGGGCGGCGCGGTGTCCGCCGAGACCGTCGCGCCGCCCTGGGTGAGCGCCGCGGCGAGCGCCTCGCGCACCTCGGCCGCCACCGCGCCGAGCCACACCACCGGCGCCGGGCCCGCGGGTGGCGCGGTTTCGGCGGCGGCGACCTTGCGACCGTCCTCGTAGACATAGAAGCCCTCGCCGCTCTTGCGGCCGAACAGCCCACCGGCGACGCGGCGGCCGGCGATCGGCGACGGGCGGTAGCGCGGCTCCTGGTAGAACTGGCCGTAGATCTCGTCCATCACCCGGTTGGAGACGTCGAGGCCGGTGAGGTCGAAGAGCTCGAACGGCCCCATGCGGAAGCCCGCCGCCTCGGTCATCACCCGGTCGACATCGGCCGGCTCGCCGACGCCGTCCTGGACGATCTTCAACCCCTCGGTCGAGAAGGCGCGGCCGGCATGGTTGACGAGGAAGCCCGGCGTGTCGCGGCAGACCACGGCGCGGTGGCCGGTCGCGGCGACGAGGGCGGCGAGCGTGTCCGTTACCGCCGGCGCCGTGCGCAGGCCCGGGATCACCTCGACCACCTTCATCAGCGGCACGGGGTTGAAGAAGTGCAGGCCGACGACCCGCTCCGGCCGCCGTGTGGCGGCGGCCACCGCCGTCACCGACAGGGACGAGGTATTGGTGGCGATGACGGCATCCGGCCGCACCACCTCCTCGAGGTCGCGGAAAAGGGCGCGCTTCGCCTCGAGGTCCTCGACGATCGCCTCGATCACCACGTCGGCGCGGGCGAAGTCGGCGAGCGTCCCGGCCGGCGTGATGCGGGCGAGCGTCGCTGCCGCCGCCTCAGCCGTCATCCGCCCCTTGGCGACGCCGCGGTCGAGGAGGTCGGAAAGCTTCGCCGTCGCCGCCGCAACGGCGCCGGGCCGGGCGTCGAAGGCGATCACCGTGTGGCCCGCCTCCGCCGCCCACTGCACGATGCCGGCGCCCATGGCGCCCGCCCCGACGACGCCGACCACCGCCGCGCCGCTGTCGCTCGTCGCACTCATTCCGCTCACCGCTGCGTCACTCACAGTGCCTCACCCACGCTTTCCGCGCCCACGCTTGCCTCACGCGCCCTTGCGTCACTCGCCCTTGCGTCACTCGCCCTTGCGTCACTCGCCCTTGCGTCACTCGCCCTTGAACGCCGGCTTGCGCCGCTCGATGAAGGCCGCCATGCCCTCGCGCTGGTCGTCGGTGTCGAACAACAGCTGGAACGAACGCCGCTCCAGCGCCAGCGCCGACTGCAGCGGTAGGTCGGCGCCGAGCAGCACCGTCTCCTTGATGTGCTCGAGCGCCACCGCCGGGCCGCTCGCGATGCGGGCGGCGAGCTCGAGCGCCCGGTCGAGCACGGCATCGTCGTCGACGACCTCGCTCGCAAGCCCCCAGCGCTCGGCCGTCTCGCCGTCGATCGGCTCGCCGGTCATCAGCATCCGCATCGCCTTGTACTTGCCGACCGCGCGCACCAGCCGCTGGGTACCGCCCGCGCCCGGCATGATGCCGACGCGCACCTCCGGCAGCCCGAACTTCGCACCCCGGCCGGCGACGATGATGTCGGCGTGCAGCGCCAGCTCGCAGCCGCCGCCGAGCGCGAAGCCGCGCACCGCGGCGATCATCGGCTTGCGGAATTCGGCCACCGCCGCCCACAGCCGGTGCAGGCCGCGCCGGTGCATCTCCGTCGGCGAGGCCTCAGCCATCGCCTTGATGTCGGCGCCGGCGGCGAACGCCTTGTCGTCGCCGGTGACGACGACGACGCGCGCCGCCGGGTCGTCGACCAGGCGGCCGAGGATGTCGGCGAGCTCGCGCCGGATCTCCATGTTGAGAGCGTTGAGGGCGTCGGGACGGTTGAGGCGGAGCAGGACGACGCCGGGTCGCGGCGCCTCCTCGATGATCAGGCTCACGGCGATCTCCTCGCAGGTGGCCGGACCCTAGAGCGCTTTCCGACCGGATGGAATCGCCCGATCGATCGGAAACCGCCCCAAAGTCGCCGACGTCCTCGGCCTCAGCGGTTTGCGATGGCAACGACCGTCGCCGATCGGCGTTGAATATGCCGCAGTGCAGCGTTACAAATTCGTGATCGCGGAACGCAAGGTCGCCGACGCTCCGCGGCAAAAACAGATGGCGGCCGGGACGAGCCAAGATGAGCGCAGCGGGACGGTCGCACCGGGTCACCGCACCGGAAATCGCGGCCAGGAAGGGCGGTGAGCCGGTCGTCGTCTTGACCGCCTACACGGCGGCGACGGCGAAATTCCTCGATCCGCACGTCGATGTGCTGCTGGTCGGCGACAGCCTCGGCATGGTCGTCTACGGCTTCGACACCACCGTCGCGGTGACGCCGGAGCTGATGATCGCCCACGGTGCCGCCGTCGTCCGCGGCTCGCAGACATCGCTCGTCGTCGTCGACCTGCCGTTCGGCAGCTACCAGGAGAGCCCCGAGCAGGCCTTCCGCACCGCAGCACGCATCATGGCGCAGACCGGCTGCGGCGCGGTGAAGCTCGAGGGCGGCGCCGAGATGGCCGAGACCGTCCACTTCCTCACCCAGCGCGGCGTGCCGGTGATGGGCCACGTCGGCATGACGCCACAGGCGGTGAACACGCTCGGCGGCTTCCGCGCCCGCGGCCGCACCGATGCCGAGGCGATCAAGATCCGCGAGGACGCCCGCGCCGTCTCCGAGGCGGGCGCCTTCTCCGTCGTGCTCGAGGCGATGCTGGAGCCGATCGCCCGGCAGATCACCGCGGAGCTGCCGATCGTCACCATCGGCATCGGCGGCTCGCCGGCCTGCGACGGCCAGGTGCTTGTCAGCGAGGACCTCGTCGGCCTGTTCGACGACTTCAAGCCGCGCTTCGTCAAGCGCTATGCCGAGCTCGGCGCGCAGCTGTCGGAGGCCGCCGCCGCCTATGCGGCCGATGTCCGGGCGCGGCGCTTCCCCGGGCCGGAGCACGTCTTCGGCACGCCGAAGAAGCAGACCGCCTGAGCCGACGGCCAGCATGGACGTCGTCCGCACCGTCGCCGAGCTGCGACGCCGCCTGCCGCAGGGCTCAGGCTCGCACGGTTCCTGCGCGCTGGTGCCCACCATGGGCAACCTGCACGCGGGCCATCTCGACCTCGTGCGCGTCGCCCGCGCCCGCGGCGGCCCGGTGGCCGTCTCGATCTTCGTCAACCCGCTGCAGTTCGCCCCGAGCGAGGACTTCGACCGCTATCCGCGCACCTTCGAGGCGGACCTCGCCAAGCTTGCGCCCCTCGGCGTCGACGTCGTCTACGCGCCCACCGTGGCGGAGATGTATCCCGAGCCGCAGGCGGTGCGCGTGGTGCCGCCGCCGGCGCTCACCGACATCCTGGAAGGCGCCGTCCGGCCGGGCTTCTTCACCGGCGTCGCCACCGTGGTGGCGAAGCTGTTCCTGATGGTCCGCCCGGCGGTCGCGGTCTTCGGCAAGAAGGACTACCAGCAGCTGCGCGTCGTCGAGGCGATGGTGCGGCAGCTCGCAATGGGCGTCGACATCGTCGGCGTCGAGACGGCGCGTGCTGACGACGGCCTGGCGCTGTCGTCGCGCAACGGATACCTCACGGCCGACGAGCGGGCCGAGGCGCCGGCGCTGCGGCGGGCGCTCGTCTCCGCCGCCGCATCGCTCCGGGACGGCGAAAGCATCGGTGGCGTCGAGGCGGATGCGGCGGGCGCGCTCACCGGCCGCGGCTGGCACGTCGACTATGTGGCCGTGCGCCGGCGCAGCGACCTCGCCGCGCCACAGCCGGGAGACGCCCTCGTCATCGTCGCCGCGGCGAAGCTCGGGGCGACGCGGCTGATCGACAACATCGAGGTGTGAGGCCGGCTTCCGCTCCGCCTGCGCGGATCGGCCCTCATCCGCCCTTCGGGCACCTTCTCCCAGCCCTGCTGGGAGAAGGGACTTGTGGCAAAGCGTTGCGACAAACCCCTTCTCCCAGCAGGGCTGGGAGAAGGTCCCGGCAGGGGGATGAGGGCGCGCGGCGTGAGCCGCGCGGGCGGCAAGTAGGGTCCTGCCAAGGACAGTGCGCGGACACGGTTCAGCCGTCCAGCCGCTTCCAGTGAAACCGCGTCGCGCACTCGCCGCCGTCCGGCCACAGCGCATAGCCCGGGATCTCGCCGGCCGGCTGCCAGCCCATCCGCTCATAGAGCGCCTCGGCGCCGCCGCCGACGGCGGTGTCGAGCGTCAGGAGCGAGCGGCCGTGCAGCGCCGCCTCGATCTCCAGGCGGTGCATCAGCGCCGTGCCGAGGCCGTGCCGGCGCGCCTTGTGGTGGACGAGCAGCTTCGACACCTCCGCCCGGTGCGGCTGGTTCGGCATCGCCGCGAACGTCAGCTGCACGGTGCCGACGACGTGGCCGTCGACCAGCGCGGCGAGGCAGAGGCGCTCGCCGCGGCCGACCGCGTCGGCGACGGCGTGCCAATAGGGCGTCGCATCCTCGATCGCATAGGGCAGCATGAAGCCGACCGACGCGCCGCCCTCGACACAGTCGGCGAGCACCTCGCTGAGGCCGCGGGTGTGCTCGTGGATCGCTTCTTCGGTCAGCGAGCGGATCTCGATCGCGGGAGCGGCGACGATGTCTTCCACGGCAGCCTCCGGTGACGGACGTGCAGGAGAATCAGGCGGCGAGGTCGCGCTTCTCGGCGATGCGGCCTTCGGCGTCGAGGCGGTAGATGATCGGCGAGCCCGTCGCGAGCTCGCGCGCGACGATCTCTTCGCCCGACAGGCCCTCGAGGTCCATGATGATCGAGCGCAGGCTGTTGCCGTGGGCGGCGACGAGCACCCGCTCGCCGGCCGTCACCCGCGGCAGGATCTCCGTGTGGAAATAGGGCAGCGTGCGGGCCGCGGTGTCCTTGAGGCTCTCGCCGCCCGGCGGCGGCACGTCGAAGGAGCGGCGCCAGATGTGCACCTGCTCCTCGCCGAAGCGGGCGCGGGCGTCGTCCTTGTTGAGGCCGGTGAGCTCGCCATAGTCGCGCTCGTTGAGCGCCGCGTCGCGGATCGTCGGCAGGTCCGGCTGGCCGAGCTCGGCCAGCATGATCCGGCAGGTCTCCTCCGCCCGCGACAGCACCGAGGTGTAGGCGACGTCGAAGGAAAGGCCGGCCGCCTTCAGCGCCAGGCCTGCGGCATGCGCCTCGGCGACGCCCTTCTCGGTCAGCCCGACATCGCGCCAGCCGGTGAACAGGTTCTTCAGGTTCCACTCGCTCTGGCCATGGCGGACGAGCACGAGGAGACGGTCCATGCAGGGTGATCCTTCCTTGATGTCGGCAGCCTAGTCGGAAAGCCCGAGCACGTCGGCCATCGAGTAGAGGCCGGGCTTGCGGCCGCGGCCCCACAGCGCCGCGGTGACGGCGCCCTTGGCGAAGAGTTCGCGGCTTTCGGCGCGGTGGGTGAGCTCGATGCGCTCGCCGTCGCCGGCGAGGATGACGGTGTGATCGCCGACGACGGAGCCGCCGCGGAGCGCCTGGAAGCCGATGGCGCCGGCGGGCCGCGCGCCGGTGTGGCCGTCGCGGGCGCGGACGGCGACGTCCTTCAGCGCCACGCCGCGCCCGGTGGCCGCCGCCTCACCGAGCAGCAGCGCCGTGCCGGACGGCGCGTCGACCTTGTGGCGGTGGTGCATCTCGACGATCTCGAGGTCGAACTCCGGGCCGAGGGCGCGCGCCGCCTTGCGCACCAGCGCGGCGAGCAGGTTGACGCCGAGGCTCATGTTGCCGGACTTCACCACCACCGCGTGGCGCGAGGCGGCCTCGATGCGGTCGTCGTCGGCGGCGCTGCAGCCGGTGGTGCCGATCACGTGGACGATGCGCGCCTGGGCGGCGAGTTCGGCGAAGTGCAGCGTCGAGGCGGGGCTCGTGAAGTCGAGCACGCCCTCGGCCGCGGCGAACAGCGGCAGCGGGTCGTCCGACAGGGTGATTCCGTTCGCCGGCAGGCCGGCGAGCACGCCGGCATCTTCACCGAGGTGCGGCGAGCCCTCGCGTTCGACGGCGCCGGCCAGCGTCACGCCTTCGGTTGCCGCAAGGGTGCGCACCAGCGCCCGGCCCATCCGGCCGGCGGCTCCGACGACGACGAGGCGCATGGGGGTCATGGGGCGAGGTCCGGGGGGTGCGAGTGTCGCGACCGCTCATAGCAGCCGGCGACGGGGAGGCAAAGGCGGGTGGCGGCCGTGCTCGCGCCTGTTGCAGGATGTTGGCACTTTTGCCAACATCCCCCGATGCGGGCGGTTTCCTGGATCAAGGCGGCGCGGAAAGAGTTTCTGAGCTTTCCGGTACCCGTGCAGGACCGGATGGCCTCGGCGCTTTCGATCGCTGCGGCGGGAGCGAAGGCGGATATCGCCAAACCGCTGAAAGGCTTCGAGGATGGGGTCTTCGAAATCGCGATCCCGCACCGGGGCGACGCCTTCCGCGCCGTCTACGTGCTCCGGCTGGGGGCGGACCTCTGGGTCGTTCACGCGTTCCAGAAAAAGTCGACGCATGGAATCTCGACTCCGCGCCACGAGATGGACCTCGTCCACGCCCGGATCAGGCTGCTGAAGGAGCGACTGCGATGACCGACGACGATGAGCTCATCCGGGGGAGCGGCAACCTCTTCGCCGATCTGGGCGACCCGCTGGCCGCGACGAAGCAGCTGAAGGCGCAGGTGGCGGCCGACATCATCGCGGTGCTGGATCGCAGCGGCCTGACGGTAAGGGCCGGAGCGCGCCAAGCTGGCATCGACGCAGCCGACCTTCAACGCATTCGAAACGCCGAACTTTCGCGCTTCACCCTCGACAGGCTGGTGAGAATCGCCCAGCGACTGGGACTGCGGGTGGAGATCACGGTGCGCCCGGAGCGGGACGGCACCCTGGCTGCGTGAGGGAGTGGCGATGTTGAGGAATTCCAGGCCGGTGCTTGCCGTGGGCTTCGCCGCCCTCGCCTTCGCAACCCCGACGTCGGCCGCCGACATCACCCTGATGCTCGATGCGCCCGAGGCGGAGGCGGTGAGCGTCAACTACCGCTGCGAGGGCAGCTCGGCGACGATGACGGTCGAGTACATCAACGCCGGCGAGGATTCGCTCGCGATGGTGCCGGTCGAAGGCGGGCGGCGCGTCATGGTGGCGGTGCTGGCGGCCTCCGGTGCCCGCTATGCCGGCGGTGCCTTCGTCTGGTGGACGAAGGGCCGCGAGGGCTCGCTCTACGACCTGCGCAAGGGCGAGGACGCCGACCCCGTCGCCACCTGCACAGAGCAGGAGTAGCCGGACGGGCGGCGCCCGCCGGGGAGGTGGGCGCGGGCGTTCGGTGCCGAGTTTGTGGCGCCCCCCCCCCTCCCTACCCTCCCCCGCGAGGGGGGAGGGTTCGCGCCGAGATCGGGGAAAGGCCCAGTACCGACATTTCGAGGTACGGGCGCGGCGCGCGGTCAGTCCGGCAGGCCCTCGACGATGACGATGTCGCCCGTCGACACCGGCAGGCGGTGCTCGCGCGCCGCCTGGTATTCCGGCGAGTTCCAGCAGTCCTGCGCGGCTTGAGCGGACGGGAACTCGATGATGACGTTGCGCGACCGCGACGTCCCCTCCATCGGGAAGGTCGCGCCGCCGCGGGCGAGGAACTTTGCCCCGTATTTCTCGAACGCCGGCACGGCGCCGGCGACGTAGCGCTTGTAGGTCTCGGGGTCGTCGACATCGACGCGGGCGATCCAGTAGCCCTTCGGCATGGTCATGTCCTTTCGCTGGTGAGTTCCGGGAGGGGGCGATCTCTCGAGGGGCATCCGCTGCGGCCCGTGCGCGTGCGGAACGCGCGGAGCGGACCCGTCAGCTCTCCTCGACGGGGCGGGCCGTCCGGGCCGCCTTGAGGCGATAGAGCGCCTCCAGCGCGGCGCGCGGGCTGAGCTCGTCGGGGTCGATCTCGTCCAGCAGCGCCAGTGCCGGGTCGGCCGGCGGCGGCGGCGCGGCCACGCGGACGGGGGCGGAAAACAGCGGCAGGTCTTCGAGCGCCGCCGAGGGCGTGCCGGTGCGGCCGGTCGATTCGAGCCGCGCCAGCACCGCCTTGGCGCGCGCGATCACCGGCGCCGGCAGGCCGGCGAGGCGGGCGACCTGGATGCCGTAGGATCGGTCGGCGGCGCCGGGCACGATCTCGTGCAGGAAGACGACGTCGCCCTTCCACTCCTTCACCTTCACCGTGGCGTTGGCGACGCGGGCGAGCCGGCCGGCGAGCGCGGTCAGCTCATGGTAGTGGGTGGCGAACAGCGTCCGGCAGCGGTTGGCGCCGTGCAGGTGCTCGATCGCCGCCCAGGCGATCGACAGCCCGTCATAGGTCGCGGTGCCGCGGCCGATCTCGTCGAGCACGACGAGCGAGCGCTCGGTTGCGAGGTTGAGGATCGCCGCCGTCTCGACCATCTCGACCATGAAGGTGGAGCGGCCGCGGGCGAGGTCGTCGGCGGCGCCGACGCGGCTGAACAGCCGGTCGACGACGCCGATGTGGGCATCCGCCGCCGGCACGTAGGAGCCGGCCTGGGCGAGCACCGCGATCAGCGCGTTCTGGCGCAGATAGGTCGACTTACCGCCCATGTTCGGGCCGGTGACGATGACGAGCCGGCCGTGCGCCTCGCCCGGCGGCGGCCCGAGGTCGGCGTCGTTGGGCACGAACGGGTCGGCCGCCTCGCGGCGGAGCGCGGCCTCCACCACCGGATGCCGGCCGCCGACGACGCGGAAGGCGAGCGAGCGGTCGACCACCGGCCGCATCCAGCGCTCACGCTCGGCGAGCTCGGCGAGCGCCGCCGTCACGTCGAGCACCGAGAGCGCCGCCGCCGCCCGCTTCAGCGCCTCGGACGCCGCCACCACCGCCTCGACGAGGGCCGTAAACACCGTCAGCTCGATCGCCAGGGCCCGCTCGGCGGCGCCGGCGATCTTCTGCTCGAGCTCGGCGAGCTCCGGCGTGGTGAAGCGCACGGCACCGGCCATCGTCTGGCGGTGGACGAAGCGGTGGCTGCCGAGGGGGGCGGCAAGCAGCTTCTCGCCGTGCACCTGCGGCGTCTCGACGAACCAGCCGAGCACGGCGTTGTGGCGGATCTTCAGGGCCCGGATGCCGGTCTCCTCGGCATAGGTCCCCTGCAGGCGGGCGATCACCTGGCGGCTCTCGTCGCGCAGCGCCCGCGCCTCGTCGAGGTCCTCGCGGTGGCCGGCGCGGACGAAGCCGCCGTCGCGCTTCAGGTGCGGCAGGCTGTCGGACAGGGCCTCGGCGAGCATCGTCGCCAGCGTCTCCGGCAGCGCCACGAGCGCGGCGCGTGCGTCTGCGATCTCCTGCGGCGCGTCGGCGGCATCGAGCGTCGCGGCGATCTCGGCGGCGGCGGCGAGCCCGGCGGCGACGGCGCCGAGGTCGCGCGGGCCGCCGCGGTCCAGGGCGAGGCGTGAGAGGGCGCGGGCGATGTCGGGGGCGCCGCCGAGATCGGCGCGCAGGGCAGCACGGCGGTCCGCTTCCGTGAGCAACCAGCCGACGGCGTCGTGGCGGCGGGCGATCTCGGCGGGGTCGGTCAGTGGGCTCGACAGCCGCTCGGCCAGCAGCCGCGCGCCGCCGCCGGTGACGGTGCGGTCGACGGCTGAAAACAGCGAGCCGGCGCGCTCGCCGCCCTGGGTGCGGGTGATCTCGAGGCTGATGCGCGTCGCCACGTCGATCGCCATCGCGGCGCCGGCGGTCTCGCGGCGCGGCGCGTCGAGCGGCGGCCGCGCGCCGATCTGCGTCCGCTCGACATAGGAGAGCGCGGCGGCGGCGGCCGACAGCTCGGGCCGCGTGAAGGCGCCGAAGCCGTCGAGCGTCGCGACACCGTAGAAGCGGGCGATGCGCTCGGCCGCGCTGGCGCCGTCGAAGTGGACGCGCGGCAGCGGCGTCACCGCCGTCGCTGGATTTCGCCCGGGCAGCGCCCGCAAGAGCGGCGAAAGGCTCGCGTCCGCCAGCAGCCCGTCGGGTACGAGGAGCTCGCGGGGCTCGATGCGCGACAGTTCGCCGGGCAGGGCAGCCAGCGCCACCTCGCCGACCCGGAAGGCACCCGTGGAGATGTCGATCCAGGCGAGCCCGAGCGGGCCGTCGCCGCCGCCGAGCCGCGACAGCGCCGCGAGCCAGTTCGGCCGGCCGGCCTCGAGCAGATTTTCCTCAGTGATGGTGCCCGGCGTGACGAGGCGGACGACGTCGCGGCGCACCACCGACTTCGCGCCGCGCTTCTTCGCCTCGGCGGGGTCTTCCAGCTGTTCGCAGACGGCGACGCGGTGGCCGAGGGCGATCAGCTTCTGCAGATAGTCGTCGGCGGCGTGGATCGGCACGCCGCACATCGGGATGTCGTCGCCGAGGTGCTTGCCGCGCTTCGTCAGCGCGATGCCGAGCGCCCGGCTCGCCACCTCGGCATCGCCGAAGAACATCTCGTAGAAGTCGCCCATGCGATAGAACAGCAGGCAGTCTGGGTTCGCCGCCTTGATCTCGATGTACTGCTCCATCATCGGCGTCGGGCGGGCGACGGCGGCAGCGCCCTGCGGCGGAGCGCCGGGGGTCTGATCCTCTCTGGACGGCGCGTCTTGCGGCAACGCGGCTCGCGGCAGCGCATCTTGGGGCATGGGTCGCATCGGCGGCGACGCTAGCAGATGGGGCGCACCGTTTCACCGCCGCGCGGCTTGTGGGTCGAACGAGCCGTGGATAAGGTCGCCGTCCTTCAAATCATCCGAGGCCGCGAAGGCCCGCCCCCAAGGAGTTTCCATCCGATGGCAGCGAGTGACGGCCCGACGCGGCCCGGCCTGGCCTTCACCGATCGCGAAGCGCTGCAGTTCCACCAGATGGGACGGCCGGGCAAGCTCGAGATCGTCGCGACCAAGCCGATGGCGACGCAGCGCGACCTCTCGCTCGCCTATTCGCCCGGCGTCGCCGTGCCGGTGCGCGCCATCGCCGAGGACCCGAGCCGCGCTTTCGACTACACGATCCGCGGCAACCTCGTCGCCGTCATCACCAACGGCACCGCCATCCTCGGCCTCGGCAACCTCGGCGCACTCGCCGCCAAGCCGGTGATGGAGGGCAAGGCGGTGCTGTTCAAGCGCTTCGCCGACGTCGATTCCATCGATCTCGAGGTCGATACCGAGGACGTCGACAAGTTCGTCGAGTGCGTCCGCTATCTCGGACCGTCCTTCGGCGGCATCAACCTCGAGGACATCCGGGCGCCGGACTGCTTCATCATCGAGAGCCGCCTGCGCGAGCTGATGGACATCCCGGTCTTCCACGACGACCAGCACGGCACGGCGATCATCGCCGCCGCCGGCGTCATCAATGCGCTGCATCTCACCGGCCGCGACCTGAAGACGACGAAGCTCGTCTGCAACGGCGCCGGCTCCGCCGGCATCGCCTGCATCGAGCTCATCAAGGCGCTCGGCATGCCGCATGACAACGTCATCCTCTGCGACACCAAGGGCGTCGTCTACCAGGGCCGCACCGAGGGCATGAACCAGTGGAAGTCGGCGCACGCCGTCGTGACCGACAAGCGCACGCTCGCCGACGCCATGGCGGGCGCCGACGTCTTCTTCGGCGTCTCCGTGAAGGGTGCGCTGAGCGACGACATGGTCCGCTCGATGGCGCCGAACCCGATCATCTTCGCGATGGCGAACCCGGACCCGGAGATCGCCCCGGAAGAGGTCGCAGCGATCCGCGACGACGCCATCATGGCGACCGGCCGCTCCGACTATCCGAACCAGGTCAACAACGTCCTCGGCTTCCCCTACATCTTCCGCGGCGCGCTCGACGTGCGGGCGACGACGATCAACGACGCCATGAAGATCGCCGCCGCCTATGCGCTCGCCATGCTCGCCCGCGAGGACGTGCCGGACGAGGTCGCCGCCGCCTATCAGGGCCATCGGCCGCGCTTCGGGCCGCAATACATCATCCCGGCGCCGTTCGACCCTCGGCTCATCTCGGTGGTGCCGCCGGCGGTGGCGAAGGCGGCGATGGAATCCGGCGTCGCCCAGCGACCGATCGTCGACATGGCCGCCTATGTCGAGCAGCTCTCGGCGCGGCGCGATCCGGTCGCCGGCACGCTGGCGCGCGTCTTCACCAAGGTGCGCGAGCAGCCCAAGCGCGTCGTCTTCGCCGAGGGCGAGGAGGAGGCGGCGATCCGCGCCGCGGCGAGCTTCGTCAGCCAGGGCCTCGGCACCGCCATCCTGATCGGCCGCGAGGACGACGTGCGGGCGACCGCCCAGGCGGCCGGTGTCGAGATCAAGCCGGGCATGGTGATCGCCAATGCGCGGGTGTCCAGCCGCAATCGCGACTATGCCGAGTTCCTGTTCGCCCGCCTGCAGCGCCGCGGCTTCCTGCTGCGCGACTGCCAGCGGCTGGTGAACACTGACCGCAACTATTTCGGCGCGTTGATGGTGGCGCTCGGCGATGCCGACGCGATGGTCACCGGCTCGACGCGTCACTACGCCTCGACGCTCGAAGCCGTGCGGCGTGTCATCGACGCCAAGCCCGGCCACCGGCCGATCGGGTTGTCGATGGTGCTGGCGCGCGGCCGCACCGTTCTCGTCGCCGACACCGCCGTGCACGAGACGCCGACGGCGGAGGAACTCGCCGAGATCGCCGTGGAGGCGGCGCACGTCGCCCGCCGGCTCGGCTACGAGCCGCGCGTCGCGCTGCTCGCCAGCGCCACCTTCGGCCAGCCGCCGTCCGACAGCGCGCGGCGCGTGCAGGAGGCGGTCGGGCTGCTCAACAAGCGGCGCATCGACTTCGAGGTCGACGGCGAGATGTCGGCGGACGTTGCGCTCAATGCCGTGTTGCTCTCGGCCTATCCGTTCGCCCGCCTCTCCGGCCCGGCGAACGTGCTGGTGATGCCGTCGGCCGATGCCGCCTCGATCGCCACCGACATGCTGCGCGAACTCGGCGGCTCGACGGTGATCGGCCCGCTTTTGGTCGGCCTCGACAAGCCGGTGCAGATCGTCCAGCTCGGCGCCAAGGATTCCGACTTGGTCAACATGGCGGCGATCGCCGCCTTCAACGTCACCTGAGGCGGCCGCCCCGCCGCCGCCCCTCCGCCATCGCGGGGGAGGGGCGTTCGCCGGGAGAGGGGCGTCACCGGACGTGTCGGTGTGCGAGGCGATGCCGATCAGGCGTTCGCCGGCAGATGCGCCTCGATGAACCACAGCGCCTTGTCGACACCGCGCGACACCTGCGTCAAAACGTCGGCCGAGGTCGGGTCGCCGGCGTCGCCGACCGCCTCGATGTCCTTGCGCACCGCGTTGGCGAAGGCGCCGTAGCGGTCGGCAAGCGCCGTCATATGCGCCTCGATGGTCTTGGCGTCGGCCGGATAGGCCGGCAGCGACGTGGCGCCGGAAACGCCCTGCAGCGTTCCCTGCGGCGTGCCGGCGAGCTGCGAGACGCGCTCGGCCATGGTGTCGACGTGGTCGTCCATCTGGGTCCGAAGGGTGTCGAGCATCTCGTGCACGGCGATGAACTGCGGCCCGCGGACGTTCCAGTGGGCGTGCTTGATGGCCAGCGCGAGGTCGATGGCGTCGGCCATGCGGGCGCCGAGTGCGGCGATGGCGGCCTTGCGGGCGTTGTCGTGGATCGAGTTGCGGGTCGTCGGCATCGAAAGCACTCCGTTCGTTGAAGTCGCTCCGGATTGGGCGACCCCTCGCTCTTCCAAATAGACCGGCGGCGTGACGATGCTATCGTCGCACCGAGCCCGTCTGTCATGCGAAACGGTGGCGGCGACGGCAGGTTGCGTCAGCCGCGTTCGAGGCCGCCGAAATCGGCGACGAGCCCGGCCATCGCCGCGCCCGCCCCGCCGGCTGCTGCGAGGCCATCGGCGACGCCGCGGCGGTCGGCTTCCGTCCGGTTCTGGCTGACCTTCCACTTGCCGTCGATGCGGGCGATGGCGATCTCCAGCCCGACGATGGCGCGCCGCTGCATCTCGACATAGCGCGCCGGCGCATCCGACACCGCCCACGGCGCCGGCCGGCCGCCCTCGTGCACGGCCGTCAGCGCCTCGATCTGGCGGGCGAGCCAGGCATCGTCCTCGACGACCCGCGGCCGGCCGCGCACCTGCACGACGGCGTAGTTCCAGGTCGGCACGACCTTCCCCGTCTCCCGCTTCGTCGCATACCAGGACGGCGTCACGTAGGTGTCGGCGCCCTGGAAAACGACGAGCGCCTCGCCGCCCGCTCCGCCGTCGACGAAGTCCCGCCACTGCGGGTTGGCGCGGGCGACGTGGGCGCGCAGGGTGCCGAGCGGCGCCGTTTCGTCGGCGTCGTGCAGCAGGAACGGCACCGGGTTCGCCGACAGCCCGTCGGCACCGTGGGAGATCAAAAGCCCGAGCGGATGGGCGCGGATCAGCGCGTGCTGGACCTCGAGCCGCTCCTCGCGGAAATGCTCCGGCTGATACATCGCGGTCTCCTGTCCGGACCGTCTTTTAGCACGGGCGGCGGCGTCACGCGCGGAGCGCGGCGATCGCCTGCGCGGCGACGTTGTCGATGACGCTCGCCGCCACGCCGGCGCGCGCGAGCGACATCATCGCCACCACCGCGCCGACGAGCGAATCCGTCTGGCGGGCCTGGTCCGTCCGCGCCGGAAGCTCGCCCGCGGCCACGGCGACGGCGAGATGGTGGGCGAAGAACGCACCGATTTCCGCCAGCCGGGCGTCGGCGAGCGCGCGGGTCTCCGGCGGGTGGGCCTCGCGCTCGGTGATGGTGTTGACGATCAGGCAGCCGCGTCGCTCGGGGTCGTCGGTGGCGAGCCGCGCCTGGACGCGCAGCCACGCCTCGATCGCCGCCAGGCCGTCGACGTCGGTCGGCAGCGTCGCCCGGAACTGGGCGGCGTACGTGTCGAACGCCTGCCGGAACAGCGCCTCCTTGCTGTGGAACGTCGCGTAGAGGTTTCCCGGCTTCAGGCCTGTCGCCTCGTAGATGTCCGCCAGCGAGGCGGCGACGAAGCCCTTCCGCCAGAACACCTCCATGGCGCGGCGCAGGACGTCGTCGACGGCATATTCGCGAGGGCGAGCCATGCTCACATTATGTTGATCAATCGATCATGAATCAAGCGCGCTGTTCCGTTGTTTATGATCGATCGATCATTTATAGAATGTGCCAGCGCCGGCAGCCGGCGCCGCACGGCCGGCGACCGGCCGCAGGGGACCATTCGATGTCCATCAGACTTTCCGCCCTGGCCCTCGCGGCCGGTCTCGCAGCGCTGGCCGGATCGGCCTTCGCCGCCGAGCTGACGCCCCCGCCAGCCCAGCCCGGCACCGTCGCCTACAACGAGTGGCTCGGCCGCAGCTTCTCGGACGTGCTCCTCAACGAGCCGTCGCAGGAGAAGCGCGTCGCCATACTCGAGAAGATCGTTGCCCTCGACTACGTCCAGCACAATCCGCTGGTGCCGGAGGGCCGCCAGGGCCTGATCGACTTCATCCCGGTGATCTATGCCGCGATGCCGGACTCACGCTTCATCGTCCACGACGTCTTCGCCACCGAGGACCGTGTCGTCACCCGCTGGACCTGGACCGGCACGCTCACCGGCGCGCCGCTGCTCGGCATCGCGCCCACCGGCCAGAAGCTCGAGTTCGACGTCATCGACGTCTGGTCGGTGCGCGACGGCCAGCTCTACGAGCACTGGGACCAGTTCGACTGGCCGCGCGCCTTCGTCCAGCTCGGCGTCGAGGGTCTGCCGCAGCCGTTCTACGACATCGCCGCGAAGCCCTACGACCGCTGAGGTCCGCCGCCGCCCCGGCACAAGCATGGGCAGGGCGCGGCTTTGACAACGCCACGCCCGGCAACGTCGCGCTGACCGTGCGGCAGGGCCGAGGGGCCATGGGGACGATACGCCGACGTCCGTCGCCGGTTGGCTTAGCCGCAGGGTCACTGAAGCGTCCTGCCCGCGGCCCCCCCTCCGACCGGCTTCGCCGGCCACCCCGGATCAAGTCCGGGGCAGGCTCTCCCCCGCGAGGGGGGAGGCTTCGCGTTGAGCTTCTGGCAAACGTTCTGCCCCAAGCACAGCGGAAACCCTTCCCCCCTCGCGGGGGAGGGCAGGCAGGGGGGGCCGCGGGCTCGACATTGGAGAACGAACCAAAGCACGGCCCACAACGGACCGCACCCAACTCACCCCTGCCGACTCACCTCCGCCGCCCCGCGCACCGGCGCTCGGCCGCGAACGTCTCAAGCAGCCCCGTCGGGTCCGGCGTGCGCGGGTCGAACAGCGCGACATGCACGTCCGCGCGGGTGAGGCCGATGTCGGCGAGGCGCTCGGCGTCGAGCTCGAGCAGGTCGAGGGTGGCGCGGCGGTTGCGCCGGAGGCGGACGAAGCGGGCACCGCCGGCGACCAACACGGCGGCGAGGCGGCGGACCATCCCGGCGAAGCCATCACCCGCGCCGAGACGGCGAAGCCTTCCGACGAAGGCGCCGCCCGCGGTGGAACGGCCGAGGCGAAAGGCTAAGAAGGGCGTGCTCATGCGGCGTCTCCGGTGCGTGCGGTCGGTCGCCCGACCCGCACACCCTAGGCTCTTGCCGGACGCCAATGGTTCGGCCATGATCGAACCATGAAAGACGGACCTGTCATCGCCGCCGTCGCCGCTCTGCTCGGCGACCCCGCCCGCGCCAACATGCTGACCGCGCTGATCGACGGTCGCGCGCTGACGGCGAGCGAGCTCGCCGGCGAGGCGGGCGTCGGGCTGCCGACGGCGAGCGGCCACCTGTCGAAGCTCGAGGCCGGCGGCCTCGTTGCGGTCGAGAAGCAGGGCCGCCACCGGTATTTCCGGCTTTCCGGCAGCGATGTCGCCGGCGTGCTCGAGGGGCTGATGGGGCTCGCCGAGCGCACCGGCGCGGTCCGCACCCGGCCCGGCCCGAAGGAGCCGGCGCTGCGCGTCGCCCGCCTCTGCTACGACCACCTCGCCGGCGAGCGCGGCGTTGCCCTGCTCGACGGCCTGCGCCGCCGCGGCGTTCTGGCCGAGCACGACGGCGCGCTCGCCCCGACGCCCGCCGGCCGCGCCTTCCTTTGCGATTTCGGCATCGATCTCGCGGTGCTCGCGGGCAAGCGCCGACCGCTCTGCCGCGCCTGCCTCGACTGGAGCGAGCGCCGCCACCACCTCGCCGGCTCGCTCGGCGCGGCGCTGTTGGCACGGATGACTGAACTGAGCTGGCTAAGGGTTGCCGAAACCGGCCGCAGCGTCGCCTTCACGCCGGCTGGGGAGCGCGCCTTCGCGGCGACGTTTGGCGGCGAGGCTGCGGCGCACTGACGGGTGGGCGCTGACGCGTGGAACGCTGACGGGTGGAACGCTGACGCGCGTCGGCCCGCCGCCGGGGTGGGGCAGCGGGCCGAGGTTCCATCGAAGCTCGCTTAGCCTGGTTCGATCAGCGTGCTTCGATCAGTTTGCGTGCGACGGCGTCAGCGCGCCATCTTGGTCAGCTTCTGGGCCACCTCGAAGAGCTCCTCCGGGGCATAGTCCGGGGTGAAGGCGGAGGGGACGCCGCCGAGCTGGTGGATCTTGCCGCCGTCCGGCATGCCCTCGACCACCTCGAGCTCGCCGACCGGATCGCCGGCCAGGGCCATCTCGCCATTGCCCCAGATGCCGGACATCTCCTTGTAGTCCTTCGGGCTGAACGTATAGAGCCGGCAGTGGCTGCCTTCGGCGAGGTACTTCTGCGCCTCGGGGATCTTGTCGAGATTGATGTTGGGCGTCGGCAGCATCTTCTCGATCGCCACGCCGGTGATCTGCTTCAGCGCCAACGCATAGGCGTGCGCGTGCACCGAGCCGCGGACGAGCAGGTAGCCGCAGACCTCGCGACCGGTCGGGTCGGTCAGGGTCTCATAGACGCGCAGCTTGTGCAGGCGGGCGCCGCACTCGAGGTGGAAGTTGTGCAGAAGGTCGGTGACGACGTTGCCGGTGGTGGTGACGAAGTCGTTGTTCCACGAGGCGCCGTTGCTGTTGGCCGGCACCGCGCCGCCGGCGTGCGAGAAGAAGCCACCGGCGAGCCGGATGTCCTTCATGGCCTCGAACGGGGCGCCGGAGATGTCGCCGCCGTCCTCCTCGTCGGCGCCGGTGTCCGGGCCGTTGTTGAGCATGGCGACGCCGTTGCTGACGAGCTCGACGTGGCCGAGCTCTTCCGCGGTGATGGCGGCGACGAGGCTGTAGAACGGCCGGAGCTTCGCCTTGCTGCGGAAGTTGAAGCTCTGGAACATGTAGTTGCCGAGCGTGGACATCTCGCCGTACTTGCCGCCGAGGAGCTCCTGCAGCGCGGCGCCGGCGTTGGGGTCCTGCCGCTTCGGGGCGGGCAGGTCGATCTGCAGCTTGTCGACACGTAGAAACATCGGATTCGTCCTCTGCGTTGGCCCCGCCGTCCCCAATGGGCCGCAGGCGCCGAGGTTCCGTGAAACTTCGTCGAAACGGCACGCCCGAAGGCTCGGCTGCCGCGGTGACGGCGCCGATGGCACCCGGCGGACAGCGGCTTTCACCGCCTCGCCCCCTCTGTTAGAAGGGCGGGCTCGTGCCCCCGGTTCGGACCGGAGCGGTACCATTCCACCATCGGGAGCGATGAAGACGATGCGGACGGCGCGCGTCGAGCGCAGGACGAACGAGACCGAGATCACCGTCACCGTCGACCTCGACGGCACGGGGAAGGGCAGCTTCGCGACCGGCGTCGGCTTCTTCGACCACATGCTCGACCAGCTCTCGCGTCACTCGCTGATCGACATGACGGTTGCGGCGAAGGGCGACCTGCACATCGACGACCACCACACGGTGGAGGACGTCGGCATCGCGCTCGGCCAGGCGATCCTGAAGGCGCTCGGCGATCGCCGCGGCATCGTCCGCTATGCGCACGCCTACCTGCCGATGGACGAGGCGCTGACGCGTGCCGCCGTCGACGTCTCCGGCCGGCCGTTCCTGGTGTTCAACACGACGTTCCAGACGCCGAAGATCGGTAGCTTCGACACCGAGCTGGTGGCCGAGTTCTTCCGTGCCTTCGCCATGAACGCCGGGCTGACGCTGCACGTCGAGACGCTCTACGGGGCGAACAGCCACCACATCGCCGAGAGCTGCTTCAAGGCGGTCGCGCGTGCCCTGCGCACGGCGGTGGCCGTCGACCCGCGCACCGCCGGCGACATCCCCTCGACGAAGGGCCGGCTCGGCGACTGAGCGTCGGGGCGAGGACTGAACATGGCCGTCTTCACCGTTCACGAGCCGCCGCCGTCGGGCGACCTGATGCGCGACGCCGAGCGCGTCATCTTCGTCCGCGACGGCTTCTCCTGGCCCGCCTTCCTGATCCCGTTCGTCTGGCTGCTCTGGCACCGGATGTGGCTGGTGCTCGTCCTGTGGATCGCCGTCGTCGTGCTCGTGCAGTGGGGCGCCTCGCTGCTGGGCGAGCCGGCGCCGCTGATTGCCACCGTGGCGACGGCGCTGGTGATGGGCTTCGAGGCGAGCAGCCTGCGCCGCTGGACGCTGGAGCGCCGCCGCTTCCGATTTGCCGGCGTCGTCGCCGGGGCCGATCGCAGCGACTGCGAGCGCCGCTTCTTCGCCGACTGGGAGGGGGGCGACCGCCCGTCCGGTGGGGCATCCGCCGTCCCGGCACCCTCGGGGGCGTCGCAACCCGCCGCGACGCAAGCCACTGCGACGCAAGCCTATGCGTCGCCCGTCTACGCGTCCCCGCGGCACGCGGGCGACGAGGCGCACGTCCTCGGCCTCTTCCCCACGTCGGAGCGTTCGCGATGAGCGTCGCCATCGTCGACTATGGCTCGGGCAACCTGCGCTCGGCCGAGAAGGCGTTCGAGCGCGCCGCCCGCGAGGCGGGGCTCGACATCGCCATCGCCGTCACCTCCGATCCCGCCGTGGTGGCGCGCGCCGAGCGCGTCGTGCTGCCGGGCGTCGGCGCCTTCGCCGACTGCCGCGCCGGCCTCGACGCCGTCCCCGGCATGGTCGAGGCGCTGCGCGAGGCGGTGGAGGTGCGCGGCACGCCGTTCCTCGGCATCTGCGTCGGCATGCAGCTGATGGCCGAGCGCGGCCTCGAATACGTCACAGCGCCGGGCCTCGGCTGGATCCCCGGCGACGTCGTCCGCATCGAGCCGTCCGACCCGGCGCTGAAGGTGCCGCACATGGGCTGGAACACGCTGACGCTCGTTCGCGACCACCCGGTGTTCGCCGGCATCGAGACCGGCCCCGCCGGCCTGCACGCCTATTTCGTGCACTCCTACCACCTCGCCGCGACCGACCCGGCGACCGTCGTCGCGACCACCGACTATGGCGGCCCGGTGACGGCGGTGGTAGCGCGCGACAACCTCGTCGGCACGCAGTTCCATCCCGAGAAGAGCCAGCACCTCGGGCTCGCCCTGATCTCCAATTTTCTGAAGTGGCGCCCGTGATCCTGTTTCCCGCCATCGACCTGAAGGACGGCCGCTGCGTCCGCCTCGTGCGCGGCGAGATGGCGTCCGCGACCGTCTTCAACGACGACCCCGCCGCCCAGGCGCGCGAATTTGCAGACGCCGGCTTCGCGTGGCTGCACGTCGTCGACCTCGACGGGGCGTTCGCGGGCGCGAGCCGCAACGGCGCGGCGGTGGAGGGCATCCTCGCCGCCACCGGCCTGCCGGTGCAGCTCGGCGGCGGCATCCGCGACATGGCGGCGATCGAGGGCTGGCTGGCGCGTGGCGTCCGTCGCGTCATCCTCGGCACCATCGCCGTCCGCGATCCGGACCTGGTGCGGCGCGCCGCGAAGGCCTTCCCCGGCCGCGTCGTCGTCGGCATCGACGCCAAGGGCGGCAAGGTCGCGGTGGAGGGCTGGGCGGAGACGTCCGAGATGGCCGCCGTCGACCTCGCCCGCGCCTTCGAGGACGCCGGCGTGGCGGCGATCGTCTACACCGACATCGACCGCGACGGCCTGCTGAAGGGCCTCAACCTCGCGGCGACGCTCGAGCTCGCTCGCGCTGTCTCGATCCCGGTGATCGCCTCCGGCGGCCTCGCTGGCCTCGACGACGTGCGCCAGCTGCTTTCGCCGGACGCGGCGATCCTCGAAGGCGCGATCGCCGGCCGCGCCCTCTATGACGGCCGCCTCGTCCCGTCCGAGGCGCTCGCGCTGGTGCGCGCCGCCGCTTGAGGCGGCGGCGGATCGCTCAGGCCGCTCCGTCCCTCTCCCGCACCGTGACGTAGAGCTTCGGCGGCGGCGTCTCGAAATATTTCAGCAAGGCCGGACAGAGCCAGCCTTCTGCGTCGAGCGCCGGCGAAAAATAGACGTTGCCGCTGCGGTCCGGCCGGCGCCAGTCCAGTTCGTAGGTACTGCCCGGAAAGGCGGCGGACGAAAACACCATGACGAACCCGTTCTGGGCGTCTGGCAACCCGGCAACGATGCGGTCGATCATCGTGTCGGCGCCGCCGACGAACGGCTCCTGGACCAGTCCCCGCTTAGGGTCGTCGAACACCCACATCCCGTGCAGGCGGTAGGGTGCGATGACGTTGATGCTGTTCATGGGCGGCGCCCCTTTCGGCGCCGCCTATTTCTCCGCCCGGCCGGCGGCCGTCAAGGGCAACGACCGCGGGAGGCGCGCCCTGACCTCACGCCCGCCCGAACGCCGCGAAGGGCCGGCCGGCGGTGAGGTGGGCTTCGATGTCTTCGAGGCTGGCGCCGCGCGTCTCCGGGACGTAGCGCAGGGTGAAGAACACGCCGAGCGCGCAGACGATCGCGAACAGGCCGAACACCACCGACAGCCCGACCGCCTGCAGCAGCACCGGGAAGGAGAACACGACGAGCGCGTTGAAGCCCCAGTTCGCCACCGAGGCGAGGCCCATGCCGGGACCGCGCACGGCGAGCGGGAACACCTCCGCCATCATGATCCACGGCAGCGGCCCGAGGCTGATGGCGAAGGCGGCGATGTAGACGACGAGCCCGATCAGGGCGACCCAGCCGAGGTCGCCGCTGCCGCTCGACGCCGCCACCGCGATCGCGGCGAGGCTCACCGCCGTACCGACGAAGCCGATGACGAGCAGCGAGCGGCGGCCGATGCGGTCGATAATGATCATGCCGACCACGGTCATCGCGACATTGACGACGCCGATGCCGACGGTCGCCAGCATGGCGCCGGCGTGGGTGTCGAAGCCGGTGAGGCCGAACACGGTGGGGGCGAAGTAGATCACCGCGTTGATTCCGGAAAGCTGCTGCAGCAGGAACAGCCCCATCGCCACGATCAGCGCTGGTCGCACCGCCGGCGACAGCAGCGACGGGCCGCCGGGGCCGCGGCGCTCCTCGGCGAGACGGGCCTCGATGTCGGCGAGCTCGGCCGCCACCGCCCGGTCGTCCTCCGGCACTTCCGCGAGTTTCGCCGCGACACGGCGGGCCTCGTCGCGCCGGCCCTTCTGCATCAGCCAGCGCGGCGTGTCGGTCAGCATCGCCATGCCGACGCCGAGCGCCACCGCCGGCACGATGCCGGCGGCGAACATCCACCGCCACGAGTCCGACGGGTCGTCCCCGGTCAGCGTGATGACGAGGTCGTCGATGAAATAGGCGCCGAGGATGCCGAGGGTGATGGCGAGCTGGTAGGCGGCGACCAGCGTGCCGCGCTTCTCCGCCGGGGCGCATTCGGCGATGTAGAGCGGCGCCGTCATCGCCGCCGAGCCGATGGCGAGGCCGAGCACCAGGCGGGCCATCGTCAGCGAGAACACGCCGCCGGCGAGCGCGGCCCAAAGGGCGCCGAGGACGAACAGGATGGCGGCGGCGAGCAGCACGCCGCGGCGGCCCATCGGGCCGGCGAGGTATCCGGCGGCGAGTGCGCCGACCAGCGCGCCGAGCGGCACGGCGGCCGTCATCACGCCCTCGGCGGTGGCCGAGATGGTGAAGTCCTGCTTCAGGGGCGCCAGCGCCCCGGCGATGACGCCCTCGTCGAAGCCGAACAGAAAGCCGGCGATGGCCGCGACCGCGGCGACGATCCAGATCATGGTTCCCCCTTACGCCTTCTTGTCTTCGCGCCGCGCCATCTGGGCCGCGCCGAGCAACACGAGCGCCCCCGCCAGCGAGAGCATCGCGAACCAGTCGCCGAAGCGGGCATAGAGCGTCTTGCCGCGCCCGACCGGCACCGTCGCCTGGATCGCCGTCGTCTCGGTGTGGCTGGTGAGCTTGGCGGCGAGCACGCGGCCGCGGTCGTCGCTGATCGTCAGCATGCCCCACTGGCCGTTGCGGGCCACCGCGAAGCCCCCGGCGACGCCGGCGAAGATGGCGACACGGGCGTGGTGCCAGGCGTCGACGTCGAAATCGAGCGCCGGCACCGCCATCAGCCCCACCCCTTGGCGGGAGTAGCCTCGCCACTTCGCCGGAAAGTCCATGTCGTGGCAGATGGTGACGCCCCACGGTGCCGCCCGGTCGGCCATCACCAGCGGCGCCGTGCCCGGGGTGTAGCGGCCTTCCAGCCCCGGGATCAGGTATTCCTTGACGTAGGCGACCGGCGACGTCGTGCCCGGCGCGAACAGCCGCGCGGTGTTCTTGGCGCCGCCGCCGGCGTCCGTCTCGGTGAAGCCGGCGAGCACCGACAGGCCGTTGCGGTCGGCGATCGACTGGAAGTGCGAGAACGCCCGGTCGACGAGCTCAGGCCCGACGGAAGCGAGCTTCTCCGGCAGCACGACGAGTTCGACGCCGGTGCCGGCGAGCGCATCGAGCGGCGCCTCATAGGCCTGGATGGCGGCTTCCACCGCCGCCGCCGAGGTCGCCTCCAGCACACCCTCGCCGGTCGGTGGTGCCACCACGGCGACGATGGCCTGCCGCTCGCCGGCGGTGTCGCCGAGGCGAAGGCTGCCACCGATGAAGGCAAGCGTGACGCACGCCGCCGGGATGACGAGACACGCCACCGCATGCCGCGGCCGGTCGCGCAGAAGCCAGGCGGTGGCGAGGCCGGCCGGCACCATCATCACCAGGAAGACGACGCCCCACGGCCCGGTGACCGCGGCGATCTGCACGAGCGGCAGGATCTCGACCTGGGTGTAGGCGAGGCTGAAGCCGGCATCGCCCCGGCGCGCCAGGAAGACGAGATATTCGTAGCCCGTCCACAAGGCCGGGAAGGCGAAGAGCGCCACCGGGTGCCGCAGCCGAAGCGCTGTGAAGCGGGCGAGCACGACGATCACGGCCGCGGCGGCGGCATAGGCGGCGATCGGGCCGATATAGGTGACGGGGTCGGTGCCGTAGCCGAGATAGACGAGGACGTTCTGGCTCTCCACCGCGAAGCCGTGGTGGATGAAGACGTTCATCAGCCCGGCGGCGACGGCGGCGAAGGCGGCCAGCGCCGTGACGACGACGCCACTGCCAGTGGCGAGCACCAGGAGCGGCAACGGCGCCAGCCACGGCGCCCACCAGTCGTAGTTGTCGCCGATGGCGAAATACCAGAGCCCGGCGGAGGCGACGAACAGGGTCGCCTGCATCGCCGGCGCAAGCGCCGGTCGCGTCTCTACCGTCATTCCCGGCCCGTCTCCCCTCGTCAGCGGCGCGGACGATAGCCGATCTGCTCGCCGTCGTGGCAGGCATTTTCCGGCCTTCCACCGCGGGCGAGGTCAGCCGGCGATCAGCCGGTCGAGTGCCATGCCGACCGCGCCGGTCTCGGCCGTGTCGGCGGCGATCGTCAGCCCCGTGCCCGGCGCCGTCAGGAAGGTGAGCAGATCGCCGGCGGCGCTCTCCGCCCCGCCATAGCCGAGGGTCGCGAGCTCGGTGGCGAGCGTCGCGGCGTCGGCGTCGAGATAGCGGGCGCGGGCCTCCAGTGCCTCGGCGCCGAGTGCCCGGTCGCGGAGGAAGACGATGCGGCAGGCGGTCGGCCGCGCGTCCGGGTCGTGCAGGGCGTTGCCGCAGAACACGCCGCCGACGAGGCTGCCGGGCGGCGCCGGCACGATCAGTGCGAAATAGAACAGCCGTCCCGTCGAGCTGCAGGTGAGCGTGCACTGGGCGGTGCGGCCGTCGACGGCGAGGCGGCCGCTCATCTCCACCGTCTGGCCGAACAGGTGCTCGCGGTAGCTGAGCGCCAGCGCTCCGCCGGGGCGGGCGGTGATGTCGACCGGTCCGGCGATCAGGCTGCCGCGCCGGTTGCTCGCCCAGGCGGGCGAAACCGCGAGATAGCGCCCGACCAGGATGTGCTCGCTGCGCCAGGTTGCCCCGCCCGGTGCTGGGGCCTCCGCCTCCCCCTTGGCGGCACCGGCGGCGATGCCGGCGATGGTCTCCTCGCTCAGGAAGAAATGCGGCCGGAGTGCTGCGGCCAGCGCCTCGAAGCTCGCGGTGGCGAGGAACTGCGGCGACAGCCCGAGGTCCAGCACCGCCGCCCAGTCGTCATAGACGCTGGAGAGCCGCGGCCGCGCCTTGCCGCGCATCCATTTGTAGGCGTTCTCGACCGTGAAGGCGGTGGCCGGGTTGACGGCGGCGAAGCGGCCGCACAGTTCCTTGCCGGTGGTGCAGCCGAGCGCTGCCGCGGTCAGCTGCAGCTTGCTCGCGAGCTGGTCGTTCGGCTTCGGCACCGTCGGCATATTCCACGCAATCCCCGGCGGGGCCGCCAGCGGTGGCAACCCGATTCGGCGACGCTACGGGAACGACGGGAGCCGTCAACCGGCTTCGGCTACGGGTTGGACGAACCCACCAGCACCGCCGCGCTCGCCTCCTCCAGCGCGGCGGCGAGATCGCCGTCCGGCCTGCGGTCGCTGACGAGGGTCGTCGTCGCCGACCAGGCGCCGTAGACGACCAGCGACGGCCGGCCGAACTTGCCGTGGTCGGCGAGCACCAGCGTCTCGGCGGCGCGCCGCATCATCGCCCCGTAGACGAGGCCCGGCGCCATCGATGCGTCGTTCGGGCCCTCGTCCGACAGGCCGGAGGCGCCGAGCACCGCCTTGTTGGCGTGGAAGCGGGCGAGCGCCTCGATGGTGTCGGCGCCGTGGATCAGCCCTTCGCGGCCGTCGTACTTGCCGGGCAGCATCAAGACCTCGATTCGCGGATTGGCCGACAGCGCCATGGCGATCGAGAAGGCGTGGGTGATGACGGTCAGCGGCATCTCGCGGGCGGCGAGCTCGCGGGCGAAGTGCAATGTCGTGGCGCCGCCGCCGATCATCAGGATGTCGGTTGCCTCGATCCGGTCGGCGGCGGCGACCGCGATGGCGCGCCGCTCCACCACCATCAGGGTCTGCCGCTCGGCGAGCGCCGGCTCGAAGGTGACCGGCCGCACCGCGCCGCCATAGGTGCGGCTGATCAGGCCGCGCTCGTCGAGCTCGGCGAGGTCGCGCCGGATCGTCTCCGGCGACACCGTCAGCCAGTCGGCGAGCTCGTGAACCCGCATCGCCGGCGCGCGCCGGAGTGCGGCGAGGATGACCTCCTGCCGCCCGGCCTTGCCCGTCCGCTTCACCGCAATGCCCGGCATTCTGCCTCCCACCGCCCGAAGTCCAACAAATTTGTGACGACTGGAGCGGCATGTCTACGCCGAAGTGCGCTTTACAACATTTTTTTGTTGGAGTACGGTCATTTCACGCTTGGCTTCCAGCAGCGAGCTGCCCGATGTATGACTACGGCCTGTTCCGCTACGAGTCGAAGGAGGACCTCCTCGACACGGCGATCCGCTACTGGAATCCCGACAAGACGAAGTTCTGGCAGAAGCTCGGCGTCGATCTCGTCATCGACCGGCGCGAGGGCTACTTCCTCTACGACATGAGCGGCCGCCGGCTGATCGACCTGCACCTCAACGGCGGCACCTACAATTTCGGCCATCGCCATCCTGAGCTCGTCGAGACTCTGAAGTACGCGCTCGACTATTTCGACATGGGCAACCACTGGTTCCCGTCGGTCGCCCGCTCGGCGCTGGCGGAGGAGCTGGTCGGCATCTCGCCGGGGCTGAAGTATGCGGTGTTCGGCGCCGGCGGGGCAGAGGCGGTCGAGATCGCGCTGAAGAGCGCCCGCTTCGCCACCAAGCGCCGCAAGATCCTCTCGATCTACAAGGGCTACCACGGCCACTCCGGCCTGTCGGTGGCGACCGGCGACGACCGCTTCTCGAAGATCTTCCTCGCCGACCGGCCGGAAGAGTTCGAGCAGGTGCCGTTCAACGACCTCGCCGCGATGGAACGCGCGCTCTCTGGCCGCGACGTCGCCGCGCTCATCATCGAGACGATCCCGGCCACCTACGGCTTCCCGATGCCTGATGACGGCTACCTGCCGGCCTGCAAGGCGCTCTGCCAGAAATACGGCACCGTCTACATCGCCGACGAGGTGCAGACCGGGCTGATGCGTACCGGCGAGATGTGGGGCTGGCAGAGCTATGGCGTGCAGCCGGACATCTACGTCACCGCCAAGGGCCTCTCCGGCGGCCTCTATCCGATCAGCGCCGCCGTCGTCGACGAGCGCTGCGGCGACTGGCTTAACATCGACGGTGCCGCCCACATCACCACCACCGGCGGCGCCGAGCTCGGCTGCATCGTCGCGCTGAAGGTGCTGGAGATGCTGCAGCGCCCGGCCGTGGTCGCCAACGTCGCCGCCGTCACCGAGTTCTTCGCCGACGGCATGGCCGAGATGATGCGCCGCCACGGCGACATCTTCTCCGGCGTCCGCCAGAAGGGCGTCGTCCTCGGCCTCGAGTTCGACCATCCCGAGGGCGCCGTGCACGTGTCGCGTGCCCTCTACGAGCACGGCGTCTGGGCGATCTTCTCCTCCCTCGACAAGCGCGTGCTGCAGTTCAAGCCGGGCGTGCTGCTTAGCGTCGATCTCTGCGAGGAGATCCTCGACCGCTTCGACGCGGCGATGCCGCGCGCCCGCGAACTGATGCACGCCGCCCGCAAGGCCGCCTGAGACTGGCGATCCGGAGACCCGCGATGCCGCACGCCGCCAACGAGCCTCTCATGAAGGTGCCGGATGCCGCTCTCGAGCGCGGCCGGATGTTGCTCGGGCGCGCCCGCTGGGCCGCCTCCAGGCTCGCTTTGATGGACCGCGCCGCGATCCAGAGGATCGTCGATGCCGTCGCCGAGGCCGGCCACGCCAAGGCCCGCACCTTCGCCGAAGCCGCCGTCCGCGAGACCGGCTACGGCGTCGTCGAGCACAAGGTGATGAAGAACGAGGCGTGTTCGCGCGGCCTCGTCGCGCTCTATCGCGGCGAGGACTTCGTCTCGCCGCGCATCGACGCGGACCGTAAGATCGTCGAGCTGCCGCGCCCGGCCGGTGTCGTCTTCGCCCTGATCCCGGTCACCAACCCCGTCGCCACCGTCTACTTCAAGACGCTGCTCGCGCTGATGACGCGCAACGCCGTGGTGCTGAGCCCCCACCCTGGTGCGAAGGGCGTCTGCACCGAGGCGGCCCACGTGCTCGCCGCGGCGGCGAAGGCTGCCGGCGCGCCAGACGGCGCCATCCAGGTGATCGAGGAGCCGACCATCCCGCTGATCGAGGCCTTGATGCGCGACGAGCGCGTCGACCTCATCGTCGCCACCGGCGGCCCGGCCGTCGTCAAGGCCGCCTACCGTTCCGGCAATCCGGCGATGGGCGTCGGCCCCGGCAATGCGCCGGTGCTGGTCGACGACACTGCCGACGTGACGGAAGCGGGCAAGCGCATCGTCGCTTCGAAGTCCTTCGACAACTCGATCCTGTGCACCAACGAATCGACGGTTCTCGCCTACTCGTCGATTGCCGACCGGCTGCTCGCGGCGATGAAGGCGGCCGGCGCCCACATCTGCACGCCGGCCGAGACCGACAAGGTCCGCACGCTCTTGTTCCGCGACGACGGCTTCAACACGGCGATGATCGGCAAGGACGCCGCCCTCATCGCCAAGGAGGCCGGCTTCTCGGCGAACGGCGCCAAGATCCTCGTTACCCCCGTCACGCTGGTGCAGCCGGAAGAAAAGCTCGTGCGTGAAAAGCTCTGCCCGGTGCTGGCGTTTGCCCGCGTCGACGGCCTCGACCAGGCGATCGCGTCCGCCCGCTCGATGATGCGGCGCACCGGCAAGGGCCACTCGGCGGCGGTGCATTCGAAGCGCGAGGCGACGATCCTGGCCTTTGCCGCCGCGGTGCCGGCGCTGCGCTTCGCCGTCAACGCCGGTTGCTCGCTCGGCGCCTCGGGCTTCGAGACCAACCTCGGCCCGTCGATGACGATCGGCACCGGCTTCGCGGGCGGCTCGTCGATCGGCGACAACCTGACGCCGCACCACTTCGTCCACTTCGCCCGCATCGCCTACAACAAGGCGGCGAGCGAGACGTTCGGCGACTTCCGCGGCCTCGACCCGCTCGACCTGCCGAAGCCGTCGGCGCCGCCGCGCCTCGTCGCCGCCGCTGCCGGTGGTGACGCGGACGCCGAGGCGCTGCGCCGCGAGCTTCGCAAGATCATTCTCGAAGAACTCAACGCCGTGCTGGCGGCGTGAGGACCTGATCGATGGCCACACTCCGCTCCTTCATCTTCATCGACCAGTTGCAGCCGCAGACCATGTGCTTCATGGGCACGTGGATCCGCGGCTCGCTGCCGCGCACCGGCATGGCGGCGCAGATCGTCGAGGTCGCCCCCGGTCTCGACATCGAGGCGCTCACCGACACGGCGCTGAAGGAGGCCGAGGTGCAGGGCGGCATCCTCGTCGTCGAGCGCCAGTTCGGCTACCTCGAGTTCCATTCCCGCTCCACGTCCGCGGTGAAGGCGGCGGCGAGCGCAGTGCTGCGCCATCTCGGCGTCGAGGCCTCGGCGGCGATGAAGCCGAAGATCCTGGCGTCCCAGATCGTCAGCCGCATCGACCCGCTGCACGCCTTCCTGATCAACCGCAACAAGGGCGGCTCGATGGTGCTCGCCGGCGAGACGCTATTCGTGCTCGAGGCCGAGCCCGCCGCCTACGCCATCCTCGCCTGCAACGCGGCGGAGAAGGCGGCGACGATCAAGGTCGTCGACTACCGGATGATCGGCGCCACCGGCCGGCTCTATCTGTCGGGCACCGAATCGGAAGTGAAGGCGGCCGCCGAGGCGGCGATCGCCGCCCTCGAGCTCGTGGCGGAGGCGGCACGATGAGCGAGGCCGAACTGAGGGCGATGGTGCGGGACGTGCTGCGCGAGGCACTGGCAGCCCGCAAGGGCGCGCCGGGGGTGGCGGCGGCGAACGGCTCGGCTGCTTCCGGCACGAAGGCACCCGTCCCGCATTCCGCGCCAAGCGCCGCGGCACCCGCCCACGAGCCGGTGGCGATCACGTCGGATGCCGACCTCGCGAGCTTCGTGCGCCGCCTGACAGCGCTGCTCGACGATCCGGCGACCGGCGCCGCCATCCGCGCCGGCCGCCATCGCTTCTCGCTGATCGGCGGCCGGGCCGCCCCGTCCGCACCCGCCGCCGCACCCGTCGCTCAGGCCGCCGTCGTCCTGTCGGGCACGGTCACCGAGGCCAAGATCGTCGCCCACGCCAAGGCCGGCACCATCGTGCTGGCGCCCGGGGCGGTGGTGACGCCGCTCGCCCGCGACAAGGCAAAGGCCCTGGGGCTCAAGCTGGAGGCAAGACGCTGATGCTGCGCGCAACCGTCACCGGCCGCGTCTGGTCTACGAAGCGGCTCCCCGAGATGCCCGCCGGCACCATCCTCGAGGTGGTCATCGACGGCACTACCTCGCGGCTTCTCGCCTTCGATCCGCTCGGCTGCGGCGAGGGCGAGCAGGTGGTGATCGCCACCGGCTCGGTCGCCGCCGGCTGGTTCCCCGGCAAGGCCCCGCCGATCGACGCGCTGATCGTCGCCTCGATCGACGAGGGCGCCAAGTCCTGATTGCGAAGTCTTGAGCCGGCAAATCTTGAGCCGCAAAGTCCTGAACAAGACCCACGAACCGAACGCCCACCCAAGGAGGGACAGATGTCCAGCAACGCCATCGGAATGATCGAGACCAAGGGCTATGTCGCGGCGCTCGCCGCCGCCGACGCCATGGTGAAGGCCGCCAACGTGACGATCATCGGCCGCGAAGAGGTCGGCGATGGCCTGGTCGCGGTGATCATCAACGGCGACGTCGGCGCCGTGAAGGCCGCCACCGAGGCGGGCGCGGAAGTCGCCGGCCAGGTCGGCACGCTGGTCTCCGTGCACGTCATCCCGCGCCCCCACGCCGACGTGGCGAAGCACTTCACCGCCGGCATGTCGGCGAAGTGAGCCCGCGGCCCTGACAGGTGCCGCGTGACCGGCACCTGTTGACGGGTTGGCTGCGACCGACCCGACCGCCCGGTCGGGTGGGGGACGATCAGGGGTTGCCGGCCTGTCGTGCGAAGGGCTTCGCACGGCCAGCGAGGCACCGTCCGCGGCGCCGGCTTCCCCAGGCCGGCCGCCCGTCGGCGAGGAGATGATGGTGGCGAGACCGACCCCGAAGCGCGCCGCCCCGGCGGCCGCGGCACCCGCCGCTCCGGCGCCGAAGCGCGGCGACCTGCGCGTCTACCTGACGGTGGCCGACCTGCAGCCGCAGTTCGCCGCCTACATGGGAACGCCGACGCGCGCCCGCGGCTACCCGCCGTTCGCCGGCCAGCACGCTCTCATCATCGAGGTGGCGCCGGGCCTGATGATCGAGCGCGTCATCGACCTCGCCCTCAAGGCCGACCCGGACCTCGAGCCCGGCATCCTGTTCGTCGAGCGCCAGTTCGGCATCCTCGAGCTGCACGGCGACGACCCGGCCAAGCTGCAGGCGGCCGGCGCGGCCATCCTCGCCGGCATCGGCGCCGGCGACGGCGAGCAACTGAAGCCTCGCGTCCTCTACGCCGACATCATCGAGGACATCTCCGACCAGCACGCCGTCATCATCAACCGCAACCGCCAGGCCTCGATGATCCTGCCGGGCGAGACGCTGCTCGTCTGCGAGATGGTGCCGGCGCTCTACGCCGCGATCGCCGCCAACGAGGCCGAGCGCGCCGCGCCGAAGCTCACCTTGGTCGACGTCCAGATGATCGGCGCCGCCGGCCGCATCTACATGTCCGGCAAGACGGCCGATGTGCAGCGCGGCCTCGCGACGATCGAGAGCGTGCTCGCCGCCATCGGCGGCCGCGAGGGCTGAGGCCCTCGCCCCGTCCTCACCCGCCGCTCTGCTGCCGACGCCGCGCCACCGTCAGCGCGATCCAGCCGAACATCAGCGCGAGCGCCGCGCCGATCGTGCTCATGGTGCCGAGCGTCGGCACCATCGGCGTGTAGCCGGCGACCATTTTGGCATAGAGCCATTCCGGCACGGTGGAGTCGGCGCCCGTCGTGTAGAGCGACAGCGGGAAGTTGCCCCACGACAAGAGGAAGGCGAACAGCGCGCCCGACCAGATGCCCGGCCACAGGATCGGCAGCGTCACCTCGCGCAGCACCTGCCAGCGGCTGGCGCCGAGGTCGAAGGCGGCTTCCTCCAGCGTCGGGTCGAAGGAATAGACCTGGGTGGCGATGACGAGCGTCACCACCGGCACGATCCAGACGAGGTGGGCCACCACCGCCGTCTGCCACGACAGCGGCACGCCGATGGCGTTGAACCAGAGCAGCAGGGCCAGCCCCAGCACCGGCTGCGGGAAGAAGATCGGCAACAGCACGATCTTCTGGAAGGTCCGCCGGCCGAGCCAGTTGTAGCGGGCGAAGGCGAGCGCCCCGAAGAAGCCGATGACCACCGCCACCACGGTGACGCAGCCGGCGATCAGGATCGACGTCTTCACCAGCTGGCCGATCTCGATCGAATCGATCGTGCGCGTCCACCAGTCCATCGACCAGGCGCGGACCGGGAAGGTGAAATAGCGTCCCTTGCCGAGCGAGGCGAGCACGCCGCAGGCGACGGGCATGTAGATCGCGACGACGACGAAGGCCGTCCACGCCGCGATGAAGGCCCGCGTCCGCCGGGTCGATTGTTCCATCACCGCCTCCCGAGAATGCGGTCGAGGTCGAGCTTCGACAGCGCGAACAGCGTCACCGCGGCGATGATCAGCATCAAGAGCACCGCCAGCGCCGAGCCGAGCGGCCAGTTCTGCGCATAGGTGAAGGCGATCTCGATGTCGTGGGTGATGACGATGATCGACTGGCCGCCGAGCACCTTCGCCTCGGCGACGGCGCCGACCGCGAGCACGAAGGTGAGCAGCATGCCGACCATGATGCCGGGCATGGCGAGCGGCAGCTCGACCTCGCGCCAGATCTGCAGGCGGCTCGCGCCGAGATCGCGGGCGGCCTCGACGAGGTCGCGCGGCACCAGCGACAGGCCGAGGGTCATCGGGAACAGCATGAACGGCAGGTAGACGTAGACCATGCCGAACAGGATCATGCCCGGCGTGAACAGCACGTCCGGCCCGGCGCCGTCGAACAGCGTCTTCAGGGTGCCGTCGAGGACGCCGCCCTTGATGAAGAACAGCACCCAGCCATAGAGGCGGACGTTCTCGGAGATGAACAGCGGGAAGACGAACAGCACCGAGACGAGCCCCGACCAGCGGCCGAACAGGCGCGCGAGGCCGTAGGCGATCGGATAGGCGACCACCGCCAGCGCCGCCACCGTGAAGGCGGCGAGCGCCAGCGACCAGGCGAACGACATCCACACGGTGTTCGCCCCGTCGAAGATCGAGGCGAAGTTTGCGAGCGTGAAGGTCTGGAACACCGTGAACGAGCGCGGCTCGGCGAACGAGTAGGCGACCACGGTGATCAGCGGCGCAACGAAGCCGAGGACGAGCAGGATCCCGACCGGCAGAGCGCAGCGCGCCCCCGCCGACAACAGCTTGAGGCCGCGCTCGTTGGGCGGCGCCGGCGCGACGGCAGGAGCGGCGGCGGTGTCGGCGACGCTCATCTCACGCCTCGACCACGATGGCGTCGGCAGCGTCCCAGCCGATCAGCACCGGCTGGTCGAGCCCGCCGGTCCAGGCGTTGCGGCGCGACTGCTCGACGATCACCACCTTGTCGCCGACGCGCACCTGGTACTGCATGCGCGAGCCGAGCGAGTACTCGTTGTAGACGACGCCGGAAAGGTGGTTGTCGGCGTCCTCCGGCTTGTCGAGGAAGCGGACGACCTCCGGCCGCACGACGACGAAGGCGTCGCCCGCGGGCGCGTCGGCCGAGAGCGTGAAGGTGCCGGGCACGTCGACGCCCTCGTGGGAGCCGTCGGGGCGGCGGCGGACGCCGATGACGTTCACCTCGCCCATGAACTCCGAGACGAACTTGTCCTTCGGGCGGTTGTAGATCTCCTCCGGCGTGCCGACCTGCACCAGCCGACCGGCGCGCATGACGCCGATGCGGTCCGACATCACCATCGCCTCCTCGAGGCTGTGGGTGATGTAGATGAAGGTCTTGCCGGTGTCCTTGTGGATGTCCTTCAGCTCTTTCTCGAGCGTCTTCCTGAGCTTGTAGTCGATCGCCGACAGCGGCTCGTCGAACAGCAGGATCTCCGGGTCGTAGGCGAAGGCGCGGGCGAGCGCGACGCGCTGGCGCTCGCCGCCCGAGCACTTCATGACGTTCTTGTCGAGATAGCTCTCCGGCAGCCGCACCATGCGCATCAGCTCGAGCGCGCGGGCCCGCCGGGTCGCCTTGTCGACGCCGCGCATCTTCAGCGGAAAGGCGATGTTGTCGCCCACCGTCTTGTGCGGGAACAGCGCCAGCGACTGGAAGACGAGGCAGGTCGGGCGGCGGTTCGGCGGCAGGTCGTTGATGCGTGTCCCGCGCAGCACGATGTCGCCGCCGCTCGGCTTCTCCATGCCGGCGAGCATGCGCAGCACCGTCGTCTTGCCCGAACCGGACGGCCCGACGATGGTGAAGAACTCGCCCTCGCGGACGTCGAGGTCGATGGTCTCGACGGCGACGAAGCTCTCGAAGGTCTTGCGCAGCCCGACGAGCTGCAGGATCGGACGGCCGGCGACGGCCTTGTCGGCGTGACGGAACTGCAGGGTACTGGTCATCGCTTCGTTGATCTCGAGGGACGGTCGCGGCGGCTGCCGTCGGGGCGACTGCCGGCCACCGGCCGTCGTCCGCCGGTGGCCTAGCAAGCGGCGGGCCGCTGCCGCCACGGCTGCCGTGGCGGAACGACGCGACGACCGGCGAGAAGCGCAGCGCCCCTCGCCGGCCGGTGGTCGGATCGTCAGCCGCGATCGCGCTTGGCGGCGGTCATCAGATCGAGCGCCTTTTCGTAGTCCGGCACGATGTCGTACTCGGCCGAGCGCGCCATCTCCTCCTCCAGCGAATCCCACTGGATGGCGTCGAGCTGGTCCTTGGTGAACAGCTCGAAGCACTTCGGATTGCCCATCTGCGACACCGGGTTGAAGGTGCCCTCGGCGAACGCCACCGTGTGAGCCACCTCCGGCGCCTGGACGTAGGCGAGGAAGTCCGCCGCCAGCGGCGACAGCTGCGGATTGTTGACCGTCGAGGTGATCTCGATCCAGGCGACGCCGCCCTTGCCGTTCATCGGACCCTTGAGCGGTGTGACGCCGCGCAGGTTCATGAAGCCGTCGGCGCGCGCCGGCGAGACGGAATACGTGCCGCCGGTCATCTGCAGGTCGATCTCGCCGGAGATCAGCGCCTGGTTCATCGTCGCGATGTCGCCGATCAGCTTGGCGCCCTTGAACACCTGCTTCGCCGTCGCTTCGAACTTGGCGAACTCTGCGTCGTCATGCGTCTTGTAGGGGTCGATGCCGGCGATGAGGAAGATGTTGAAGACGTTCCAGTCGTCGGATTCGAGGATGCCGTACTTGCCGGCGAGCGCCGGGTCGTTGAACAGATCCCAGCCCTGCTCCTCGGCGGTGGCGCGGCTGATCTTGTCGGTGTTGACGACGAAGCTGTAGGGCCCGAACCGCTGCGCCATGCCGAGCAACTCGCTGCCGTCATCGCTCATCGCCCACTTGTAGGGGGCCTTGAAGGCCGGCAGCATCGTGTCGAAGAAGGGCTCGAACCTCGCCTTGTCGAGCGGCTTGATCAGCTTTTCGGGCCACATCACGTCGCGGGCCCAGGGATTGTTGACGTTGATGAGGTCCCAGACGTTGGTCTCGCCGGCGCGCAGCCGGTTGATCATCGTGGGATCGTTCGTCAGCGATTCCGCGCGCACCGTGGCGCCCTCGGCGCTGCGGAACGGATCGAGCACCTGGGCGGAGTTGTAGCCCTCCCAGCACAGGATGTTGAGCTCCTTCTCGCGCGCCGCGTGGGCGCGCCCGGCGAAGCTGCCGGCTCCACCGAGGGCGAGCGCCCCGGTTCCCATCAGCTGCAGCACCGTCCGCCTCGAGAACGTCGTCATGCCGGTCTCCTATCACTCAGGAAGGTTATGTCGATCAGTGACTTCGGGCTGGTCTGCGGGTGTCCGGCCGGTTGTGGGAAGAGGCCCGGAACGGGGTCTCCCGATCCCCCCGGACGCAGCTGAACGAGCCGGACCCACATGCTCCCGAATGTTGGGTTCTTCACCTCTGCTGTTGGAGGCTACACGAAGCTCTGTGGGCTTTACAACATGTTTCCCGGACGCCATTCTGGCCCCCGAGGCGCCGGTGAGAGCGCCGGTTTCGGCGGCGCTCGGGTGCCGGGGGAAGGGTCGATGGCGGACGGCGGCGAGTACAGTCCGGAGGCCCTCGTGGACCTCGAGGCGATGGTCCGCGACGGCCTCGGACGGTGGGGCATCAGCGCCGCCTCGACCATCACGCTGCTGAACGTCTCCGAGAACGCAACCTACCGGCTCGACGACCCGGCGGACGGTCGCCGCCTCGTCCTGCGCGTCCACCGCATCGGTTACCGCGACGAGCCGCAGATCCGCTCCGAGCTCGCCTGGATCGAGGCGCTTCGGGCCGAACACGTCGTCGAGACGCCGGCGCCGATCGCCGCCCGCGACGGCTCGTTCGTGCAGCGCCTCGTCTCGCCCGGCGGCCGGCCCGACCGCTTCGCCGTCGCCTTCGATTTCGTCACCGGCCGCGAGCCCGACCAGTCG
>JAESGX010000179.1_pt1 | contig 46301 bp, 48 predicted proteins | sample 9269801 | NCBI WGS metagenome assembly JAESGX01 (sample SAMN16773122, study PRJNA677054) | algae metagenome | isolation source: Pleurocapsa minor GSE-CHR-MK-17-07R and co-occurring heterotrophs from wet... | place: USA: Lower Calf Creek Falls, Grand Staircase Escalante National Monument, UT ... | reverse complement strand
AGCGCCAGGGCGAAGGTGTCGTTCGGCAGTTCGATCATTTCGCCCTGCATCACGTCGGCCAGGCCGAAGATGCGCACGATGCCGTCGGACACGCTGGTCACGGTGCCTTCGTTGCGGGCCTCCGCGGCCAGCTTGACCTTCTCGATCCGGGTCTTGATCAGTTCGCTGATTTCGGAGGGGTTGAGCGTGGTTGCCATTGCTTTGGTTCCTTGGTCGTGCGCTGCGTTTTGCAGCGCCCGGAGTTTTTGATTTGGGAGGCGGGAGACGGGAGGTGGGAGGCGAAACAGCGACGAGCACTGCCGTTTTTTGTTTTTCCGCCTCCCGTCTCCCGTCTCTCGCCTCCCGGCTTAATTCGCCAACGCCGCCTGCAGCCGCGACAGCTTGCCTTTCAGCGAGCCGTCGATCACTACGTCGCCCGCGTCGATCACCGCGCCGCCGATCAGCGAGGCGTCGATCGCGGTGCTGAGTTCGACTTCGCGACCGAAGCGCTTCTTCAGCGCAGCCTTCAGCACGTCCAGTTCGCCGGCCGGAAGCTCAGTCGCCGAGGTGACCCTGGCCTTGATCACGCGTTCGGCTTCGGCCTTCAGTTCCTCGTACAGGCCGGCGATTTCCGGCAGCTGCGCCAGACGGCGGTTTTCCGCCAGCAGCGCGAGGAAGCGCAAGAACGATTCGCCCGCGCCATCGACCGAGAGCAGCGACACCGCTTCGGCGTGGGTCAGCTGCGGGTTGAGCAGCAGCGATGCCGCGCGCGGATCGGCGGCCACCTGCGCGGCGAAACCGAGCGCGTTGGACCAGCCGGCGAGGCCGTTTTCGTCCTGCGCCATGGAGAACGCGGCGCGGGCGTACGGACGGGCGAGGGTCAGGGCCTGGCTCATCGGATCAGATTTCCGCCGCCAGCTCGTCGAGCAGCGCCTTGTGGGCGTTGGCGTCGATTTCGCGCTTGAGCAGCTTCTCCGCGCCGCTCACGGCCAGGACCGACACCTGCCTGCGCAGGTCTTCCTTGGCGCGGGTGCTGGCGGCATCGATCTCGGCCAGACCCAGCGCCTTCTGGCGATTGGCTTCGGCGATCGCGTCGTTCTTGGCCGCCTCGACGATCTGGTTGGCACGCTGGTGCGCCTGATCGATGATTTCGTTGGCCTTGGTGCGCGCTTCCTTCAGCGCCTCATTGACCTTTTCCTGCGCCTGCGCCAGATCCTTCTGGCTGCGGTCGGCCGCGGCCAGTCCTTCTGCGATCTTCTGCTGGCGCTCTTCGATGGCCGCGATGATGTGCGGCCACCCGAACTTCATCACCAGCCACGCCACCGCGAAGAACGCGAAGCCCTGGACGATGAAAGTGAGGTTGATATCCATTGCGTACTCCCGACGCCGGCGCGCTGGGCGCCGGCGCTAGCCAAGACCGGTTGCCTGATCAGCCCGCGATCGCGGACAGGAACGGGTTGGCGAAGATCAGCAGCAGGGCGATGGCGACGCCGATGATCGGCACCGCGTCCAGCAGGCCGGCGACGATGAACATCTTCGTCTGCAGCATCGGGGTCAGTTCCGGCTGGCGGGCCGAACCTTCCAGGAACTTGCCGCCGAGGATGGCGAAACCGATCGCGGTGCCAAGGGCGCCAAGACCGATCAGCAGGCCGGCCGCGATGACCGTGAACTTCGCGATTTCTGCGTAGAGGGCGACATTTTCCATGGTGTTCTCCGTACAACTAGTCAGGTGTGAAAAAGGATGGGATGAAAGGGTGAAGCGAAATCAGTGGCTTTCCGCCGCCATGCTCAGGTACACGACGGTCAGCATCATGAAGATGAAGGCCTGCAGGGTGATGACCAGGATATGGAACGCGGTCCAGACGAAGCCCGAAATGAACTGCAGCGGGGCCATCACGTAGGTCATGCCGCTGGAGAAGGCCGCGTTCCAGGTCATCAGCGCGATCAGGATGAAGATCAGCTCGCCGGCGTACATGTTGCCGAACAGTCGCAGGGTCAGCGACAGCGGGCGCACCAGCTCCTCGATCACGCGCAGCAGCAGATTGGCCGGCGCTAGCAAGATCTTCATCACCGTGCCTTCGGCATGGAACGGCGCGGTGAACGCCTCGGCGGTGAACTTGCCGATGCCCTTGTGGCTGACGCCGAACACCTGGATCAGCAGGAACACCATCAGCGACAGGCCCAGGGTGGTATTGAGGTCGGCGGTGGGCACCACCCGCAGGTAGGCGTGGGCAGGATCGTGGCCGGCGAGCTCATTGCCCTTGGCCCACAGCGCCGGCAGCCAGTCGACCGGGATCATGTCCATGAAATTCATCATGAACACCAGGCAGAAAATGGTGAGGGCCAGCGGCGCGATCAGCTTGCTGCGGCCGTGGAAGGTCTCGCGGACCAGGCCGTCGACGAAGCCCACGACCATCTCGACCGCCGACTGGAACTTGCCCGGCACGCCCGCGGTGGCCTTGCGCGCGGTGCGCAGGAAGAAGAACAGGAACAGCACCGACATCAGCAGCGTGAAGAACACGCTGTCGATGTTGATGACCATGAACTTGCCCTCCCCGACCTGCCACTGGAGATGCTGCAAGTGGTGCTGGATGTATTCGGTGGACCCGCCACCGGAAGCCGATTCAGCGCTCACGTTCTACCCTGACACTAAAGTTCAAAACCAGTGGGTGCGCGATCAATGCCGCGGCCAGCCCCGTCAGCAGCGGGAGCGGCGCCATGCGCCCAACACCCAGTGCCAATGCGAATATCGTTATCGCCACCGCCCATTTCAGGCCGGCGCCCAGCAGCAGCCGCAGCAACGCGGACCGCGCCGGTACCACCCCCCCGCCCAGCGCGATGTTCGCAGCCAGAGCGTTTCCCAACACCACGCCCATCCCGCCCAGAAGCGCCGCCAGCATCGCGGACCAGCCCTGCATCAGGAAAACCAGCGCCACCAGCACGACCGCGGCCGATTGGTAAGCCACCGCCCGCAATGCCAGTCGCCGGCCCGCGGCGGCGGAGTTCAGCACACGCGAAAACCCGGTGAGTGAAGGGAGACAAGGCCGTTGATGGCGCCTCGCCGAGCCGCAAAATTATAGCAGGCGGCCAATTTCACCGGCAACCGGCAGAAGCCGGGATCTTTGATCTTTGCCGGTCCGCGCCCGGATTCGGGCATGGACGGCGTTATATCCAAGGCGGGAACGACCCGCTTGGACGGATTCGCCTGTTCAGCTGCTGTAGCCGGAACTTTAACCGGACTGCCGGGTCAGTTACCGCACGGTCTGCGCTCACTTCCTCGTCGATGCTCCGCCGCAGACCTTCCAAGAAGCCCCGGCCGCCCGCCGGGGCTTCGTCTTTCCGGCGTCGGTCGCGCAACCGCACGCCGCCGACCGCAATGATCTGGCCTGGGCGGCGACGTGAAGAGTCGCCACGCGATCCGGGCTTGCGCCATGGGCTTTAACGATCCCTCCACTTCGCATCGGTTGGGATGTCGTCTCTTCTCCCGACTCGCAAAGCGATATTCCCCCATGTCAAAACGTGTTTTTACCCTCCTTTCGCTGGCGATTGCCGGCGTTTTTTCCGCGCAGCCGGCTCAGGCTATCGAAGAGGACGACTTCAACCTCCGGCTGGGCGCGCTGTACGCCGAAGCGGAAAGCGAACTGCGCGGCAGCACCGAATTCGAAGGCCAGAGGTTCGACTTCAGCGAAGACTTCGACTTCGGCAGCGATGAGATCGCACCGCGCATCGAAGGCCAGTTCCGCTTCGGCGAACGCAACCGTCTGTTGTTCAACTACTTCAGCTACGGGAAAGACCAGCGCCGCACGCTGAGCGACGACATCTCCTTCGACGGCGACACCATCCCGGCGGGCAGCTTCGCCAAAGCGGAAAGCAAATTCGAGCTCGCCAGCCTGGTCTACGATTTCGCGGTGCTCGAAACCGACACGGTCAGCCTGGGCCTGCAGATCGGCGCGGAGTACGCCAAGATCGAAGGGCAGCTGTATGCCGAAGCCGGCGAGCTGAGCTACGAAACCCGCGCCAGCGAGGACGGCTTCGCACCGGTCGTGGGCGCTCGCTTCACCGCTGCGCCCGGCGAAAAATGGCGTTTCGTCGCGCAGGCGCAGTATCTGGATACCGAATGGGGCGACTTGGGCGACTACGAAGGCGATCTGACCCGGGCCAACGCGCTCGTCGAATATCGCTTTACCCCAGGTTTCGGCGTGTTCGCAGGCTACGACTGGTTCAAGCTGGATGTGGAGCGCAGCGGCAGCGACGGCGTCGTAGGCCTGGATCAGCGGTTCAAGGGGCCGATGGCGGGGGTGACGTTCGCGTTCTGAGCCTGCTTTTTCTTGCTGAAGAAAAAAGCCCCGGCATGCCGGGGCTTTTTCGTTGGTTGCGAAACGTCACGTTTTCTTCTTCGGGATATACAGATCGGTGATGGTGCCGTCGTACACCTCGGCCGCCATGCCCACCGATTCGCTCAGCGTGGGATGCGGGTGGATGGTGTGGCCGATGTCGTGCGCGTCGGCGCCCATTTCGATGGCCAGCGAGATTTCGGCGATCAGATCGCCCGCATGCACGCCGACGATGGCGCCACCAACGATGCGGTGGGTGTCCTCGTCGAAGATCAGCTTGGTGAAGCCTTCGTTGCGGCCGTTGCCGGTCGCACGCGCCGAGGCGGCCCAGGGAAACTTGCCCACGCCGACCTTCAGGTTTTTGGCCTTGGCCTCGGTCTCGGTGACGCCGACCCAGGCGATTTCCGGATCGGTGTAGGCCACCGACGGAATCACCCGCGCCACCCACTCCCGGCCTTTACCGGGCATGCCCTCGCCGGCCGCGACTTCCGCCGCCAGTTTGCCTTCGTGGGTGGCCTTGTGCGCGAGCATCGGCTGGCCGATCAGATCGCCGATGGCGAAGATGTGCGGCACGTTGGTGCGCATCTGCCGGTCCACCGGAATGAAGCCGCGCTCGGTCACGTTCACCCCGGCCCGCTCCGCGCCGATCTTGCCGCCGTTGGGCGTACGGCCCACCGCGACCAGCACGCGGTCGAAGGTGGTGGTCTGCAGCTCGGCCGCCTGGCCTTCGGTGGCGCTTTCGAAGGCGACGCGGATGCCTTGCTTCGAAGCCTCCACCTGGGTCGCCTTGGTCTTCAGGTGAATGGCCACGCCCTGCTTTTTCAAACGATCGGCCAGTGGTTTGACCAGATCCTTGTCGGTGCCCGGCATCAGCTGGTCCATGAATTCCACCACCGTCACCTGGCTGCCCAGCGCACGGTACACGGTGGCCATTTCCAGGCCGATGATGCCGCCGCCGACCACCAGCAGCTGCTTGGGAATATCGGCCAGCTGCAGCGCGTCGGTGGAATCCATGACCCGCGGGTCGTCCCACGGGAATGCAGGCAGCTTCACCGCCTGCGAACCGGCGGCGATGATGCACTGCTCGAAGCGCAGCAGCTGAGTCTTGCCGTCTTCGCCCAAGATTTCGATTTCGTTCGCCGACACGAACGTGCCCACGCCCTGCACGACGCGCACCTTGCGCTGCTTGGCCATGCCGGCCAGGCCCTTAGTGAACTGGGCGACCACTTTGGTGTCCTTGAACGCGCGCAGCTTGTCCAGGTCGATCCTGGGCTTGCCGAAATCCAGGCCGTAGTCGCTGGCGTGCTCGGCCTCGTCGATCACCGCGGCGGCATGCAGCAGCGCCTTGGACGGAATGCAGCCGACGTTGAGGCAGACGCCGCCGAGCGCGGCGTAGCGCTCGATCAGCACCGTGTCCAGGCCCAGATCGGCGGCGCGGAAGGCGGCGGTGTAGCCGCCCGGCCCGGAACCCAGCACGACCAGGCGGCATTCGATATCGGCCGGCCGGCCGCTGCCCAGCGCCGCTTTGGGTGCGGGTACTGCGGGCGGCGGGGTAATGCCCCCTCTCCCGCTTGCGGGAGAGGGTTGGGGTGAGGGTGCGTCCTTAGAAGCGGAACCCTCTCCCTGCGCGCTGCGCGCGCCTCCCTCTCCCGCAAGCGGGAGAGGAGTTGCGGAAGCGCCTTCGGTTTCCAGAATCGCCACCACGCTGCCTTCCGACAGCGTGTCGCCCAGCTTCACTTTCAGTTCCTTGACCACGCCGGCCGCCGACGAAGGCACTTCCAGCGTCGCCTTGTCCGATTCCAGCGTGACCAGGCCCTGGTCCTTCTTCACCGTATCGCCCACGGCGACCAGGATTTCGATGACCGGCACATCGGTGTAATCGCCGATGTCGGGAACCTTGATTTCTACGGCTGCCATTGCATTCTCCAGTGTCGGTTTCAGCCGCCTTGGCCGGCGAGGGATCGCTGCAGTTCCTGCAGCGACGTGTCGAGCTGGCTCCAGCGCCGTTCGCGCTTGGACTCCTTTTCGCCGCTGGCTTCGATCAGCAGTTCGGCCTGTCGCAGGATGCGTTCGGCCGGGCCGCAGTCGGGCAGCGGGCCGCTAAAGCGCACGCCATCGACCACCGCCGACAGCACGCTGCCTTCATGGAACGAGGCGGCGACCGTTGACGGTACGCTCTGGCGCAGCGCATCGCCCCACACTTTCAGCAGAAGCTGGCCCAGCGCGGCCGGGATGGGGACGGATTCCTGCTCGGGGGTCTGTTCGGTCTGCAGGACCAGCGCATTGCCGCTCCAGCGGTAGACGCGCTCATCGGCTTCGCTGTAGCGCAGCGTCCACGGCGCGCCTTCGGCGCCCTGGATCAGCGCCAGCCCGGTTTCCTTGCCGCTGCTGGGCAACCACAACAGCGACAGCACCGGCGGCGCCGGCCCGTTGAACAGCTGCTCCACCGCGCCGCCGTAGTTGGCCGTGGCCGGCGGCCAACCTCGGCCCAGCTTTACCTGGCATTCCTGTGCCGCTGCCGGCAACGCCGCCAGCAACGTCGCCGCCAGCAGCAAGCCAGCGATCGCCGCGCGTTGAATCACAGCAGCACGCGGCGCATATCGCCGAGCAGCTGCGCCAGATGCGCGGTGAAGCGCGCGGCGGAGGCGCCGTCGATCACTCGGTGGTCGTAGCTCAGCGACAGCGGCAGCTGCAGGCGCGGGGCGAACTGCCTGCCGTCCCAGACCGGCTGGATCGAGGATTTGGATACGCCCAGGATCGCCACTTCCGGCGCGTTGACGATGGGCGTGAAGGCGACACCGCCGATGCCGCCCAGCGAGGAAATGGAGAAGCAGCCGCCGGACATTTCCGCCGGACCCAGCTTACCTTCGCGCGCCTTGCCGGCCAGTTCGGACATTTCCTTCGCCAGTTCCGCCAGTCCTTTCTTGTCCACGTCGCGGATCACCGGCACCACTAGGCCGTTGGGCGTGTCGGCGGCGAAGCCGATGTGGAAATACTTCTTCAACGTCAGGTTTTCGCCGCTGGCGTCGAGCGAAGCGTTGAAGTCGGGATACTTCTTCAGCGCAACGACCACCGCTTTGAGGATGAAGGTCAGCATGGTCAGCTTGATGCCGCTGCCTTTACCAGCACCGCCCTCGTTTTCCTTGTTCAGAACGATGCGCAGTTCTTCCAGGTCGGTGATATCGGCATGGTCGTGCTGGGTGACGTGCGGAATCATCGCCCAATTGCGCGCCAGGTTGGCGCCGGAAATCTTCTTGATCCGCGACAGCGGCTTGACTTCGATTTCGCCGAACTTGGCGAAGTCGACCTTGGGCCAAGGCAGCAGATTGAGGCCACCGCCGCTTGCGGCAGATGCGGTAGGGGAAGCGGAACCGCCCGCGGCCAACGCACCCTTAACGTACTTCTGCACGTCTTCCCTGCTGATCCGGCCGGCGCGCTCGCTGCCTTTGACCTGGGCAAGGTCGACGCCGAGCTCGCGCGCCAACAGGCGCACCGACGGACTGGCGTGCGGGACCTTCTGCGGCAGCACCGCGTCGGCGTTGAATTCCACCGGCGGGCTCTGCGGAGGGGACGCTTCGGGGTCGAGCCCGGGCTTGCGGTCGAGCGGCGGCGAAGCGGCCGGCGGCGGCGCGGCCTGCACTTGTTCGATCTCGCGCTGGGCGAGTTTGTCGGGCTGCGCCGCCACGGCGACCGGTTCGACTTTGGCGCCGGTTTCGGCGGTAGCGGTTTCCACCTTGGCCGCGGGCGCGGGTGCAGCGACGGCAGCGGCCTCGCCGGCTTCGATCATCGCCACCACCGAACCTTCCGACAGCGTGTCACCCAGCTTGACCTTCAGCTCGCGCACCACGCCAGCGAACGGCGCCGGCACTTCCAGCGTTGCCTTGTCCGATTCCAGGGTGACCAGGCCCTGATCCTTGACCACCGTATCGCCGACCGCGACCAGCACTTCGATGACCGGCACGTCGCTGTAATCGCCGATGTCGGGGACGCGTGCTTCCTTGGGTTCGGCCATGGGGGGCTCCGGTGATCCAGATTTAGGGGAGCCCCTATTGTGGCCATCTGCGCGCGATGCGCCAACCTCCGCTGGAAAATCGCCGGTTCCGCGCCGCGCCGTCGCGCATCAGTTTCGGTCGCTCGCCGGTGGGTCGGGTTTGGTTTCGAGCAGGTTCAACGCCGCGCCGCCGGGCAAACGATACGCCAGCGCATTGTCCAACCGCTCCAGCTCCAGCATCCTGCCGCACAGCCGTTCGGCCTGCTGTTCCAACGCCTTGGCGCGCGGCTCGATCCGCGCCTCGATCTGCTGATCCAGGTTTTCCATGTTGCGCAGACGCGCGGTATCGCCGCTGAAAGCCGCGCGCACCGCGCCGCCGACGATGTCGCCGATCACCATCGGCACCACTTCGCCCACGGCATCGCCGATGCCTTCGCCCAAGGCGTCGCCGTTGAAGCGGTTGGCGCTGACCGAGCGCGCCAGCTGCGCATCGATCTTTCTGCGCGCCGCGTCCAGCTTGCTGCGGGTTTCGGCGGGCTGGTTGCTGAAACCGGCCGCAACCTCGCCCAGCGCGGTGAAGGCGATATCGGCGGCGGCGCGCGCGACCTCGCGCGCCAGCGGCATGGTTTCGCGCGCGTTGCGTTCGAACGCGGCGATATTGCGGCTGTCTTCCGCATCGAGCGCGATCCAGCGGTCGTCGACGAAGAGCTTGCCCTGGCGCATCACGATCCACTTGGGCGTGCCGGACTCGCGGGTGAAGATGACGCTGCGCTCGTCCAGGGTCAGGTCGTAGTCGCTTTCGATGTTGCAGCTGATGTTTTTGGCCTGCGCGCCGGCGGCGGCCAGCATCAGGGCGATGGCGATAGAAAGGCGACGCATGGGCTTGTTCCGATGGATGCGAGGCGCCAGCATGCCACTGCGCGAGTGCCCGGCACCGTGCCGGACGCGGGTGTGACCTTCGTCATGCAGGCAGGTGTTGCGCGTGGCCTTCACAAAACCAGGTCTAGTATCCGGGCGACCTCCGGCTGGAATCGCGCCATGCGTTATCTTCTGTTGCTGCTGTCGCTGGCGATGCCGCTGGTGGCTTGGTTTTCGCAACGGTCCGCGTTTGGACCCGACAACGGAGCGATCTCGGACCGCTATCCCACCCTGGTGGTCGCGGCAGGCTACGCCTTCGCCATTTGGGGGCTGATCTTCCTGCTGGATGTGGCGTTCGGCTTTTGGCAGGCGTTGTCGAAGCGCCGCCCGGACGGCGCGGTGGCCCGCATCCGCCTGCCGGCCGCACTGGGCTTCGCGCTCACCGCGCTGTGGATGCCGGTGTTCTCGCAGCAGATCTTCTGGCTGGCGCTGCTGATCATCTGGGGCAGTTTGATCAGCATGCTGATCTGCGCGCTGCGGCTGTCGCGCGATCCGCAACCGGAGCCCGGCCAGCGCTGGCTGGCGTGGCTGCCGCTGTCGCTGCACGCAGGCTGGCTGTCGCTGGCGGCGGTGCTCAATACCGCGCAGGTGATCGTGGCGTACCGGCTGCTGCCGACCGACGAGATGCTGGGCTGGAGCGCGGTGCTGTTCCTCGGGGCCGCGGCGATGCTGCTGTGGTTGAACCAGCGCATGCGCGGCAATTGGGTTTACGCGGCGGCGGCGGTGTGGGCGCTGGCGGCGGTGTACGCGAAACAGTCGGCCAGCGCGTTGCCCGGCGCGGACACGGCGGCATGGATCGCGGCGAGCATCGCGGTGGCGCTGGTGGCGCAGACGCTGTGGCTGATTGCGCGGCGCGATGGTCCCGCGCTTGCCGGCAGCCGGTCGAACGCCTAACTCCTAGCCGGCTGCTTGCCACGGGCGCACCACCAGCAGCGCGCCCACGATCACCAGCAGCGCGCCGAGCGCCCGCAAGCCATCGATCGGTTGGCGCGCGTGCAGCACGCCGAAGTGATCCAGCAGCAGCGAGCCCAGCACCTGGCCGAACACCACCGCGCAGATCAGCGCCGCCGCGCCCATGCGCGGAATCAGCAGCGTGGCCGCGGCCACGTACACCGCGCCGATCACGCCGCCGGTCCACGCCCACCACGGCACTTTCGCCAGCGCCGTGGCTTCGAAAGCCGGACGCGAAACCAGCCACCACAGCAGCAGCACCGCGGTGCCCACCGAAAACGAAGCCAGCGATGCGAACACCGGCCCGAACGTCTGCCGCCCCAGCGACGCGTTGATCAACGCCTGCAGCGGCAGCAGCATGCCGATGAAAAGCGCCAGCGCGAGGCTTGCTGCGTTCATCCCGATTCTCCGCCATCCGAAAGCGCATCACCATACGCGATAAGCCGATGCGTTCGGCATCACGCGCCTCGCGAGTGGCGCCTGGCGCTGGCTTTCAGATGCGTGCGAGCCGATGCGAGCGGCCTAAGATCCGGTCCCGAGAAAATCAGGCCGCATGCGCCACGGCGTCGCGCGCGGCGCGCAATGATTGGCGCTTCAACGCGAACACCATGACCAACAGCAGCGCCATCGGCAGCAGCGACAGGTAGAACGCGGTTTCGCCGCCGAAGCGCGCGAACGACTGGCCGGTGAGGAACGAGCCGGTGGTGCCGCCGAGCGCGGAGAACACCACGATCAGGCCCGTCATCACCGCATGCCGGGCTTTGGGCAAAGCGCTGAGCACCACCGAATTGATCGCCGGATAGATCGGCGCCATGAATAAACCCAGCAGCGGCAAGGCGAAGGCCGCCAGCGGCGCATTCCACCATCCCGGCTGCGTTGGCGGCGAAGCGCCCGCGGCCATCGGCAGGACCAGCAGCACCAGCGCGGCCATCGCCACGATGCAACCGATCAGCAGCACGTGCCACGGCATGAACCGCAGGACCACGCCGGCGCCGAGCCGGCCCAGCGCGGTGCAGGCGGCGAACAGGCTGGCCAGCTGTACGCTGGTCACCGTGGGCAAGTGCAGGATCTCGGCGTTGAACGTCGGCAGCCAGGTGTTGATGCCTTGTTCGATCAGCACGTACAGGAACGCCGAGGCCAGAAACACCATCACCAGCGGCAAGGCCAGCAGGCGGAAGTTATCGAGGAACGAATGGGCCGCGTCGTGTTCGTCGAGCGCGGCCGATTCGTCCAGCCGCGCCGTGGTCAGCAGCGCGATCACCGCCACGCACAAGGCCGCCAGCACCCAGTACACCGACAGCCAGGCCGGATCGGTGGGCGTGGCCTGCCGCTTGATGAATTCGCCGAACAGCCACGGCCCGGCCAGTACGCCGACCATGAACCAGCCTTCGATGGTGCTGGTCAGGCTGGCATGCGCCTGCTTGCCATCGGTGAGCAGGCCGATGGTCGAATACACCGAGACCTTGACCAGTGCGAACGCCGCGCCGGTAGTCGCCAGCATCACCTTGACCATCCAGAAACTGTCGAGCAGCGGCATCGCCATGCAGGCGATGGCCACCGCGACCAGCCCCAGCATCATCGCGCGCCGGTAGCCCAGACGCGGCAGCAGCGACGCCACCAGAAAAGACACGATGGCGATCGGCAGATCCTTGAACGCGTCCAGCACGCTGGTGGCCTGCTTGTCCACGCCGAAGCTCTGGATCGACTGCAGGATCAGCGTGCCGACGCTGTTGAGCAACATGGCGAAAACCATGTAGGTCAGGATCATCGCCAGGATCATGCGGCTGCGTTGGGTCATGCGTTGCTCCGGGCGATGAGTGGTGGTTGGTGGTTGGTGGGGGTTATCTTTCACCTCTCCCCTTTGCAAAAGGGGGATTGAGAAGGGATTTGCTTTGTTGTCGTGTGGATCAAGAGCGAATCCCCGCCCCCCAGGGGATTTCCTTCGGAACGTAGCCCCCTTTGCAAAGGGGGCGCAGCAAGGCTCCGCCAACCACCAACCAAGCGCCTCCCGCGCCTACCAGCGATAAGCCGCCGAGAACTGATACTGGCGCCCGGCGATGGGCCTGCCCATGAACACACCGCCGGTCGCGGCGCCGGGTACGCGCACGTTGCCTTCGGTCAGGCCCAACTCGTCGGTGACGTTGCTGCCGCTAAGGGTGAACTCCCAGTTTTCGCCGACATGCAGGTTGGCGCCGGCATCGATCGTGTCGTACTCCGGCAGCACCTGGCTGTTGGCCAGGTCGGCGAAGCGCTCGCCGATGTGGGAGTAGGTGGCGAACAGCTTCAGGTCGCCAAACGGCAGCGACCAGTAATAGCTGGGCGTGATGCGGTACTGCTGTTTGGGCTGGCGCAACACCTGGTTACCGGTGAATTCTCTGTAGTTCTGGTACTCGCCGTCCAGCCACACGCCGGTCACCGCCAGTTCGAAGCCGCCGAACGGACGGATGGCGCCCTCCACTTCCACGCCGTAGGCGCGCGAATCCCCGACCGTGGTGAAGTTGGTGCCGTCCGCAAGAAACGCCTGGAACGGCGAGTTCTTGAACTTGTTGTAGAACGCGGTCAGATACAGGTCGTACAGCGCGGTTCCCGATTTCAGCCCCAGTTCGTACTGATCGATCTCCTGTATTTCGTTCTGGCCATCGCGCAGGTTGTCGAAGGCGGGGAACTTGTAGCCCGAGTTGACCCGAGCGAACAGGCTGTTGCTTTCATTGAGCGCGAAATTGAGGCCTGCCGTCCACGAGAACTTGCTGTCGTTCTGATCGATACGACGCGAAGTGTCCAGCGGGATCGAGGTGTTGTTGTCGTACAGGGTATTGGGATCGCCGTCCAGATCGATGCTGGCAACATCGTTGACCGTGCCGTCTATTTCCTGCCGTTCGTAGCGCGCGCCAAGGTCCAGTCGCAGGCGCGGGTTGATCTGCCATTCGTCGGCCACGAACACCGCCGTATTCTGCCCGTCGTAATCGCCGCGCAGCGAGAAGAACGACGTGCCCACGAAACCATTGGTGCTGGCCACGCGGCCATCGGCGAGGGTCAGATCGATACGGCGGGCGTTGTTCTCTGCGGTCAACAGCATGTTGTTGCCCAAGTACCAGGTATCGCGTGAGGAATACTTGGCGTAATAGGTGCCGAAGGTCAGGGTATTGCCGTCGAACAGTTCGCGGCTGAAACGCAAATCGTTGGTGAAGGAGTTCAACTCCTTGTCCACCACCCACCAGCCGGCGATCAGCACCTGTTGATTGGGATCGACCGTGCCGCCGCCGTTGGTGAAGGTGCCGGCGCCGGTAGCGGGAGTGACGATGTTGCCGTCTTCGTCTCGGCCGCTGTAAGTATTCAGCACATAGCTATCCAGACTCTGCGGCGCCGCGCCGGTGAAGAGCGCGTTGGTCGGCGCCGAGCCGCTGAGCACGTTGAAGCGGTCGCTGATGGTCCAGTCGCCCACGTTCCAGTCCAGCGATCCGCCGAATACGTCGATGTTGATGCCACGGCCGTCGGCCAGGTCGCGGGTAATGGTTTCGCCATTCGTCCCGACCGGCAGAGTGACGCGCTGGAAATCCGGACCCATCAGCGTGCCGGTCTGCGCATCCAAGCCCGGGAAATCGGACAGTTCGCTGCCGTTGTTGCGCGAAAGCAGCGGAATCGCGGTGTAGAACGCGTTGTTGTCGTCGGTGTGGCGCGCGTATACGTTGAATTCGCCGCTGTCCCAGCGTTTGCTCAAGGTGGCGCTGAACTGGCCGCCCTTGTCCGCGGCGAAACCGGGATCGCGCACGCCGTCGGTAATGCGGTAGAAGCCACCGACGCTGTAATACCAACCGTTGCCCATCGGAGCCCCGCTGAATACGTCCACGCGGCGCAGATTGTCCGAGCCCGCGGTCACGCGTACGCTGCCTTCGGGCTCATCGCCGCCGCGTTTCTGGATGAAGTTGACCGTCGCCCCTGGCTGGCCGTTGGAGAAAATCGGACTGGAGCCGCCGCGCAGCACTTCCAGTCGCTCCACGGTGTCGTCGGTGCGGAACAGGGTGGAATTTTCCAGGAACGAGAGCGTGGGCGGCGGGAACAGCGGCGAACCGTCCAGCTGCACGGTCACGAACGGCGCATCGCCTTCCGATGGCATGCCGCGCACGAAAAGGTTGGCGCCGGTGCCGCCGCCGGTGGACTCTACCCAGATGCCGGGCACGATCTTCAGCAGATCGGCAGTGCTTTGCGCCACCGCTTCCTGGATCTGCTCCGGGGTGGCGGTGGTGATGGAGAAGCTGGCGTCGCGTTTGCGCACGCCTTTGAACTGCGCGGTGCCGCTGACCACGATCGTATCCAGGGTGGTCGCATCCTGCTCGGCACTGGGCACAGCCGCCTCCTGGGCCGGCGCGTGCGCGGGCAGCAGCGCCACGGCGATGGCGACGGACAGGGCATAGCGGATCGATGTCGTCTGTTGCATGGTGTTCCCTCCACTTTTTCGGGTTGATGCGGAAATTCCGCCGTGGCTTCTGCGGCCACGTGCGGCTACGTTGAAACAAAATCCTGCAGCCGCAGCGCGGCGATGCGCGGCAGCACCGCGTCGGCGCGGGCCAGCGCCGCGGCGTCGCCGATGCCGATGGCGGGCATGCCCGCGGCATGGATCGCGACGATGCCGGCCAGCGCGTCTTCCACGCCGATGCAGTGCGCGGGTTCCACGCCCAGCGCGGCGGCGACGGTGAGGAAGATTTCCGGGTCGGGCTTGGCCCGCAAGACGCGCGCGGCGTCGGCGATGCAGTCGAAGCGGTCGGCGATGCCCAGGCGCCGCACCAGCAGGCCTGCGTTGCGGCTGGCCGACGCCAGCCCCAGCTTCAGGCCCGCGGCGCGCGCGGCGTCCAGCAGCGCGGTCACGCCGGGAAACAGATCCTTCGGCCCGAAGTCCCCGATCGCCTGCACGTAATAACCGTTCTTGCGCTCGGCCAGCGCGTGCTGCTCGTCCGGCGAGTAGGCGCGATCGGCGCGCTCCAGCACGATCCGCAGCGAAGCCATGCGGTCCACGCCCTTCAAGCGCTCGTTGACCTCCAGGTCGAACGGCACGCCGATCTCGTCGGCCAGCCGCTGCCACGCGCGGTAATGCGTATGCGCGGTGTCGGTAAGCACGCCGTCCAAGTCGAAAATGAGCGCCTGACACGCGCGCGGAAATACCGGCGCAGCGCGCGCTGCGGCGACTTCCACCAGCGGCAAGGTCTGCGCGTGCCCGGGCGATAGCTCGAAAGCCATTCCCGAATGATGGATGCGCAGCGCCTCGCCTTCAGTCAATGCGTATGTGGCGCCGGATCGCGCCACGTCCACGCGCAGCCCGCGGCCGCGCCAGCGCAGATCGAAGCCATAGCTTGGCCAGGCCTGCGGCAAGGTGGGCGCGAAACGCAGCTCGGCTTCATGCACGCGCAGCCCGGCGAAGCCCTGCACCAGACCCAGCCAGCTGCCGGCCATCGCCGCCATGTGCACGCCGTGATCGGTATTGCGGTGCAAATCGTCCAGATCCACGCGCAGGCTTTGTTCGAAATAGCGCAGGGCTTTGCCGGCATGGCCGACTTCGCTGGCCAGGATGCCGAATACCGGCGCGGACAAAGTGGAATCGTGGGTGGTGACCGCTTCGTAGTAGTCGAAGCTGCGGCGCTTGCGCGCCAGGTCGATGCCGTCGCCGGCCAGCACCAGCGCCATCGCCACGTCGGCCTGCTTGCAGATCTGGTGGCGGTACAGGGTGAGCGGGTGGTAATCGAGCAGCAGCGGGCGGTGTTCGCCGGTCTGCGCGGCGAACGGCCATCGCGGCTTGTCCAGGAACCCGTCGTCCTGCGCGTAGACGCCCAGCGCTTCGTCGTACAGCAGATGCATGGCGTCGGCGGCGCGCCGCCAAGCGTCCACTTCCTCGCGCTGCAGGTCGATGCGCGCGGCCAGCTGCGCCAGCTGCAGCGGCCGCGCGGCGCTCAGGAGCCGCCACGCCGCGGCGGCGCGCAGCAAGTGCCGTTGGGCCATGCGGTTGGTGTAGTAGTTGTTGTCGACCAGCGCGGTGTATTCGTCCGGGCCGGTGACCTCGTGGATGCAGAACGCGCCGCCCTTGCGCGGATTGAAATGCCCCACCTGCGGCCAGATGCGCGCGGTCTCGAACAGCATTTCCGCGCCCGCCTCGGCCAGGAAATCCAGATCGTCGCTGGCGTCCAGATACAGGCCGATGCCATGGGCGATGGCGGCGTTGATGTGGTACGCCGCCGAACCGCTGGGGTAATGCGCGGAGCATTCGCCGCCGTCGATGGTGCGCCACGGATACAGCGCGCCGCGCGGGTGGTTCATTTCGCGCGCATGCGCGCGTGCCGCGTCGAGCGTGCGGTAGCGGTAGCGCAGCATCGCGCGCGCCACCGGCGGCGCGGTGAACGCCATCACCGGCAGCACGAAGGCCTCGGTGTCCCAGAAGCAGTGGCCTTCGTAGCCTTCGCCGGTCAGGCCCTTGGCCGCGGTGCCGTCCACGCCGTTGCGCCCGGCCGACTGCAGCAGATGGAACAGGTTGAAACGCAGCGCCTGTTCCGCCGCGGGGTTGTGCGGCAGCGACAATGCGGCATGGCGCCAGAACGCCTCCAGCGCTTCGGCCTGACCGGCGGCGTGCCGGTCGAAGCCGGATTCGACCGCTTCGGTCAGCGCCGCTTGCAGGCGCGACTGGCGCGTGGCCGCGTCGCCATCGCTGAGATAGACCACGAATTTTTCCAGCGCCACGCTTGCGCCAGCGCGCAGCTGGCCGCGATAGCGCTGCTCGACGCGCGCTGCGCCGGCGTGCGTGTCCAGCAGCGACAGGGCGTCGCCGACCAGCCGATGACGTTGCCCGCAGATCACTTCGATGCCGCTGCGCGGCGCGCGCTGCGAAATCGAAGCGCTCAGTTCGTCGGCATGCGCGGTGAGCACGATCAATCCTTCGCCGCCGCCCACGCCGATACGCGGATCGTCGCCCTGCGCCGCGGCCTGACGCCCGCTCTCCAGCGACGACGCCAGCGTCACCGGGCCGTCGTAATCAACCGAAGTCACGCGGAAGCGGATCGCCAGCAAGGCGCCGTCCGCGAACGGCACCACCCGTTCGGCGTGAATTTCCACCGTGTGTCCCTGCGGCGTTTTCACCCGCAGACAGCGACTCAGCAGACCGCTGCGCAGGTCCAGGCAGCGCTCGAAATCCAGCCACTCGGCCTGGTCCAGGCGCAGCGGCTCGTCGCCCAGCCACACGCGGATGCGCTTGCCTTCGGCCACCGGCACGCGCGTGTCGGTGCTGCGCGCGAAACCCCGGAAACGTTCGTGGTAGTGGATCGGGTTCTTCTCGAACACCGCCGCCAGGAAGCTGCCGTCGCTGGCGCTGTCGTCTTCCTCGAAGCCGCCGCGCACGCCCAGCGCGCCATTGGCCAGGGCGAACAGGGTTTCGTCGCGCGCCTCGAGCGCAGGGTCGAATACGGTCTGGCGCAGACGCCACGGATCGGCCGCCGTCTGCCGATCCTGCGCCGCCGCCTGAGCCTGCCCTTGCCGATCTTCCGCCACGCGCCCCTGCCCTCGATCCGGTTGCCAGACCGCACCACTGCGGCGGCTGGGGAGGCACGCTAGGAAGCATTGTTATCGATGTCAAGCTATCGATAACAATGGCTGCGACACGGTGGCTTGGGCGGCCGCAAGACACCCGCATCGCATCACGCAGCATGGCCGGTTTGACCGTCCATCTGCAATTTAATCAATGACTTGGAAGAATCACCCTTGCCCCGTCCGCTGTTACCGGAAGGGATCGCCAAGCGAATCAGCGGCAGCCCGCTCGCTGCATCGCAGCAGCGCGCTGCGCTCAGGTGGCGCGCAGCACCAGATGGGTGGGCAGGGTTTCGGAGCTGGCCGGCTGGCCTTCGATCAGGGTGCGGACCTTGCGCGCCAGCAGCACCCCGGCATCGAGGAAATTCTGGTGCACCGAACTCAGCGGCGGCACGTAGGTGGCGCCCAGCGGGGTGTCGTCGTAGCCGATCACCGACACGTCTTCGGGCACCCGCCGGCCGCGCTCGATCAGCGCGCGGATCGCGCCGATGGCCAACAGGTCGCTGGCCGCGAACAGCGCATCGATCTGCGGGTGGCGCTCCAGCAGCGCGTGCACCGCTTCGGCGCCGGCGGTGACGGTGAAGCTGGACACGGTGGGCGTGAGCGGCGCGATGCCGTAACGCGACAGCGTGCCGGCGAAACCTTCCAGGCGTTCGGCGAACTCGCCGTGGGCCACGTCGCCCAGGAACACCGGCCGGCTGCGCCCCAGCGCGATGAAACGTTCGGCCGCCAGCGCGCCGCCGCGGCGGTTGTCGCTGCCGACCACGATCTGCGATTCGTGGCGGCTGACCGCGCCCCACACCACCATCGGCCGGCCCCAGCGCTGCACTTCGTGCATCGCGTCCTCGTGCGCGCCCTGGCCGAGCAGGATCACCCCGTCGGACGCCTGCACGTTGGGCAAGGCGCCGCCCTGCAGCGAAGTCAGCAGCACGCTGTAACCGGACGACGTGAGTTCCTGGGTGATGCCGCCCAGCAGATCCAGCGGATACGGCCCGGACATCTGCCGCTCCAGCGTGGGCTTCATTTCCACCACCACCGCCACGGTCATGCTGCGGCGCAGGCGCAGGTTGCGCGCGCTGATGTTGAAGGCATAGCCGTACTGCTGCGCGACTTCGCGGATGCGCGCGCGGGTTTCCGGATTGACCAGCGGGCTGTCGCGCAGCGCGCGCGACACGGTGATGGCGGAAACGCCCGCGACCTTGGCCAGGTCGGCCATGGTCAGGCTGTCGCCGGCCTTGGGCGGGCCGGGCACGGGCTTGCGCGGATTCATGCGCTCAGTCTCGCACGCGGCTGGCTTCGTAGCGTGCCAGGTAATCCTCCACCGGAGTCGAGGCGATGACCGCGGCCAACGCCGGCTGCAGCAGGTCGTCGAGCCGCTTGAAGCGTAGGCAGGACTTGCCCATGTCCAGCTTGCGCCCTGCCGCGGCGTAGGCCGCTCGCAGGTCGCGTTCGCGCGCGTCGTCGGCGTACACGCCGTTCAAGTACAGCGCGTAGTTGTGCTTCTGCGCGGCCAGCGCGGCGAACACCAGCGGCTGCTTGTTGTAGGTGGCGGGATAACGCGCCAGCGGAATCTCCCAACTGATCATTCCCCAGCTCATGGTTTCCACGTAGCCGGTGGGCAGATGCCGGTTGACCAGTGCGCGCACCGCGGCGACGACTTCGCGGCGTCCCGGCGGCAATTCCAGCAGATAGGCGTCCACGCTTTTAGCCGAGCTTGTAGCCATGTCCTTCCTCTCCGGGTTGTCGATCGCCGCGATCCGCCGAGCATGCCGCGCGTGAACGCATCGTCATCAATTTGAACGCTGCGCTCAGCTTGAAGCGGAATATGAAGCAGTCATGAAAACGGGCCTGAACCAGCGTACGCGCAGCGGGTGATGTTCATGCGCGCATCGCTACGGTGTGCGCGCCCTCTCCCCAGGGCTTCGATCGAAAACATTCTAATTGAGGAGATCCACATGGCTTCACTTCGCATGGCTTCACTTCGCCCATTGAGCATCGCCCTGCTGTCCGCGCTGGCCTTCGCGCCGTCCGCCTTCGCGCAGGACACCCCCACCGCAGACATGGATAACGCCAGCAGCGACACCGCATCCGGCAAGCGTATCGCCATCGTCGGCGGTGGCGCCATCCTGCATCCCGACTCCGACCCGCTGCCCGGCTCGCGCTTGGACATCGACGGCGCCACCGCGCCGACCCTGAGCGCCAGTTGGTACATCAACGACAACATCGCCATCGAGCTCTGGGGCGCGGCCGACAAGTTCAATCACCGCGTGCGCGGCGACGCCGGTAAGATCGGCACGGTCGAGCAGCAGCCGATCGCGCTGAGCGGCCAGTACCACTTCGGCCAAGCCGACACGGTGTTCCGCCCGTTCCTGGGCTTGGGCTATTACGAGTCCAACTTCAGCAACGAGGACATCTCCGCCGGCGGCCCGCACGTGGGCCTGGAAACCGCCAAGGGCGCCATCGCTACCGCCGGCCTGGATTTCAACATCAACAGCACCTGGTTCGCGCGTACCGATGTGCGCTACATGCAGGGCGATGCGGAGTTGAACGTGGCCGGCCAGCCGAGCGGCGACGAGCTGACCCTGGATCCGTGGACGGTCGGCGTGGGCATCGGCGCGCGCTTCTGATCTTCGTTCCGACGGTATGGTTCCATGCAATCGCGGCAGGCCCACACGGGCCTGCCGTTTTGCTGTGCGCCGCTGTTATCGCCGCGACCCGCCGCGCTCACCCCTCCTTCGCGCAGATCCAGCTAGATTGAAGGCGTTGAAGTTCCCCCCAATGGAGTAAGCCCATGCCCATGGTCAGACTGCGCGTCACCGGCAACGACGACAGCGCCGCCGAACTGATGCGCGCGCTGGAAGCGATAGAAGGCATCGAGCATGTGGAGGAAGTGGCCGACCTGATGCCGCACATGGACGACGAGGATTCCAGCTCCGCCGGACTTCCCGACGACGCATCGCCCGGCCTGCACCACATCGAAATCGAAGCGCCGAACGAGGAAGGCGTGCGCCGCATCCATGCGGTGGTGGAGCGCGTGGCCGGGCATACCGGCAGCGCCATCGAGATCGTCGACGAGTTCTGACCGGCGCCCGGCTTAGCGCGCGCCGCCGCGCCGCGGCAGCCTGCGCCGCAGGCCCCAGGTATAAGCCAGGTAATAGCCCAGCAGCAGGCCGGCCACCGCGAACAGGCTGGCGTGCTCCACCGCGGGAATCATCGCCAGGCTCTGCCGGCCCTGCCATTGGCGCCACAGTTCGACGAAACTCAGTGCGATCCGCGCCGCCACCAGCAGGGTCAGGGCCAGCACCAGCCACGGATTGGGCGTGTAGAACAGGCCCTGCGCGGTGTTTTCGAAACGGCTCAGCCCCAGGCCGATCACCCCGACCACCAGGCCTGTGCCCACGCCGGCCGCCGCATAGCCCAGCGCGCCGGGCCACCACACGCCGGTCAGCGCCATGCCGGCCAGAAACACCGCCAGCGACACCAGCAGCAGCCACGCGTTCAACCGCACCGCCCACGGCCACGCGCGACGGCGCGCCTTGCCGGTGCGATAGCGCAGCCACAGCGACAGCGGCAACAGCAGCAGCCACAGAGCCAGCGCAGCGAGTATCAACACCAGCACGATCAGCAGCGGCATCAGGGATGCTCGGCTTCGGCGTGCACTTTTTCACGACGCAGCAGGTAGAAACCGCTGGCCACGATGATGCCCGCACCGATCCAGGTCACGCCATCCGGCAGCACGCCCCACAGCGCCAAATCCAGGCACACGCCCCAGACCAGCGCGGAGTATTCGAACGGCGCGATCAGCGACGCTTCGCCGCGGCGGAAGGCTTCGGTCAACGCCACCTGCGCCAGCGTGCCGGTTGTGCCGACGCCCAGGATGATCCACAGATCGCCGGACTGCAGCGGCAGCCACTGCGGCGCGGCCAGCACGCCGGCGCCGGCCGACAGCAGCACCACGAACCACAGCACCATCGCCTGGATGCTGTCGCGCTGGGCCAGCAGGCGCACGGTGATGGCGCCGGCGGCGTAGCAGAGTGCGGCGATCAGAATCGCAAGGCCGCCGGCGGTCATCATGCCCTGCCCGGTAGGGCGCAGGATCACCAGCACGCCGATCAGCCCGAGCGCGATGGCGAACCAGCGGCGCGGGCCTACCGCTTCCTTCAGCAGCGGCCCCGCCATGGCGGTCACCAGCAGCGGCGCAACGAAGGTGATCGCATACGCGGTGGACAGCGGCATGCTGCGCAGGCCGTAGACGAAACCCACCATCATCGCAACGCCCAGCACGCCGCGCAGCAGGTGCAGGCGCCAGTACACGCGCAGCAGCGACTTCACGCTGACCGTGCCCAGCACCCAGATCAGCACGAACGGCAGCGACGCCAGCCCGCGCAGGGCCGCCACCTGCAGCGGCGGATAGTGCGGCGCCAGCAGCTTCAGCCCCGCGTCCATCAGCGCGAACATGGCCACCGCGAACAGCATGATGGCGATCGCAGGCAGATTCGAGGGGGGTGAAGTCATGGGCCATTATCGCCCATGCTCCCTGCCGCCTCCCGCCTCCCGCTTCACCGCGCTGCTGCAAGCGTTGCGCTACCCTTGTCCGCCCGTAAATACCCACACGCTCGCCATGCCTTCCTTCGACGTCGTTTCCGAAGTCAACACCCACGAACTCACCAACGCGGTCGACCAAGCCAGCCGCGAGCTCACCACCCGCTTCGATTTCAAGGGCGTCGACGCGAAGTTCGTGCTCGACGACAACGTCATCAACCTGTCCGCGCCCAGCGATTTCCAGCTCAAGCAGATGCACGACATCCTGCGCGCGCGCCTGATCGCGCGCGGCATCGACGTGCGCTGCCTGGATGAGGGCGAAGTGGAGACCAACCTGGCCGGCGCGCGGCAGAAGGTCACGGTCAAGCAGGGCATCGAGCAGAAGATCGCCAAGAAGATCGCGGCCGCGTTGAAGGACGCCAAGATCAAGGTCGACAGCCAGATCAACGGCGACAAGCTGCGCGTCAACGGCAAGAAGCGCGACGATCTGCAGGACGCGATAGCGCTGCTGAAGAAAAGCGAGTTCGAATTGCCGCTGCAGTTCGACAATTTCCGTGATTGAAGCCGACGCACCGGACCCGATCGTCGAAACCAGGCGATGGTTGGAGCGCGCGGTGATCGGCCTCAACCTGTGCCCGTTCGCCAAGGCGGTCTATGCGAGGCAGCAGGTGCGCTTCGTGCTGAGCGACGCCACCACGCCCGAAGCGCTGCTGGAGCAGCTGGCCGAAGAGCTGGTGCTGCTGCGCGACACGCCGGCGGAAGCGACCGACACCACGCTCATCGTCCATCCCGACGTGCTGCAGGATTTCCTGGACTACAACGATTTCCTGGACAACGCCGACGCCGCGGTCGAAGCCCTGGACCTGGAAGGCGTGCTGCAGGTGGCCAGCTTCCATCCGGCGTACCAGTTCGCCGGCACCGCGCCGGACGACATCGGCAACTACAGCAACCGTTCGCCCTACCCCACCCTGCACCTGCTGCGCGAAGACAGCGTCGGCCGCGCGGTGGAGGCATTTCCGGATGCGGATTCCATCGTCGACCGCAATGTGGAGACGCTGGAGAAGCTTGGTTTGGAGGGTTGGCACAAGTTGTTCGACGTAGGAGCGACGTAAGTCGCGACTGAAAATCAAAGCCACACCGCATTCCAGTACGGATAATCGCCCACTCTGCTGACCAATCCTGCACGCACCGGATTCAGCACCAGATATCGTGCGACGTTCCGCATATCCTCGTCCTGCCTCAATGCCCGATCATGGAACGCGGACGCCCATACCTGCCCGAGACTCAAGTCATAGGTCTTCAGCTCGCGCGCGGTATTGGATTTGAGCTTTTGAACAACGCCTTGCAGGCTCTCGGCATCGGAGATGCGTGATCATCAGGTGAAAATGGTCCGGCATAAGCGTCCATGCCAACAACCTGGTGTATTTCCAGACTTCCAGGCCATGGAGCGTCCGGGCCATGCAGGCCGCATGTCCGTTTTCCCTGAAGATCTGCGCCCGCTGGTGCGTGGTGAAGGTCACCAGATAAGTTTGCCCCGGTATCGAAACGCGCCCGCGACGCAGGGCGCGATGGCCGGAAGCGCGTTCTCCGTAGAAATTCGTTCCCATAAACAGAGCATGGAGTCGCCCGCGATTCGCTTCTATCGGAAATACCCTCGTCGCCCGGTAGGAATCGCCTGATATTCGCGACTTACGTCGCTCCTACGGAAACAGCGTTCCGATACCTTGCGAATCGAGCATCTTCCATTCTCCAGCTTTCAGATCTCCGAGCTCCAATCCGCCAACTCGGCTCCGATGCAGCGCCTCCACATGATTGCCCACCGCCGCGAACATCCGCCGTACCTGGTGATAACGCCCCTCATGCAAGGTCAGTCGCACGTGGCGCGCACTGATCACTTCCAACTCTGCCGGAAGCAACGGGCTCTGTTCCGATTCCAGCATCAACTTGCCGCTGCCAAATATTTCCGCTTCATCGCCACGCAAATCGTTGGCGAGCGTCGCCTCGTAGACCTTGGACAGTTTCGATTTCGGCGAGGAGATGCGGTGCAGCAGCGCGCCGTCGTCGGTGAACAGCAGCAGGCCGCTGGTGTCGCGGTCCAGCCGGCCCACGGTGGACAGCAGCGGCGAACGCAGCCGATAGCGCGGCGGCAGCAGGTCGTAGACGATGCGACCCGGATCCTTGGTGGAACAGGTGTAGCCGACCGGCTTGTGCAGCATCAGCAGCAGACCGGGCGCGGGATCCAGCGGCTCGCCATCGACGCGCAGGGTGTCGTGGTCCAGCGGATCGTCGGCGTACATCACTTCGCCCTGCGCATCGGTGACACGACCCTCGCGGAACATCAGCGCGACCTGCTTGCGGCTGCCGTAGCCCAGATTGGCGAGGTGCTTGACCAGTTTCATCGCGAGGGCTTGTTCGATCTGGTCGACGGCGCCGCCTTGATGGCTTCGATCACCTTGAAGCCGTCGCGTTCGCCGGCCACGCGCACCTGGCCGAAACTGGCGTTCAGCACCGCCTCATAAGGCAGGTGCCGGTTGGCGACCAGCAACAAGCGCCCGCCGGGTTTCAACGCTTCGGCTGCCACCGCGATGAAGCGCCGACCGACATCGGGACGATCGGCGCGGCTCTGGGTATGGAACGGCGGGTTGCTGACGATGAAATCGTACTGCTCGGGCAGGCCGGCGGTGACGTCGTGCCAGCGATAGCCAAGCGCGGCCTGATGCTCGAACGCAGCCAGATTCCGCTTCGCCAGCTCCAGCGCGCGCGCTTCGGCCTCGTACAGATCGAGTGCGGACACCTGGGCGCAGCGCGCCAGGATTTCCGCCGAAAGGTAGCCGTAGCCCGCGCCCAGATCCGCCCCCCTGCCCGCGAGATCGGCAGGGAAATGTTCGGCCAGCAGCGCCGAGGCAGGATCGATGCGATCCCAGGCGAACACGCCGGGGCGGCTGCTGAAGCGTCCATCCAGGATCGGGCGCGGCGCATCCAGCTTCGACCATTGCGCGTGCAGTGCCGCGTCCGGCGTGCCGACCAGCGGCCGCGTCCAGAACACGCGGCAATGGTGCTTGGTCAGGCTGCCGCCCAGGCCGGCGAGTCGCTTGAGGTCGGCTTCGCCGGATTTGGCGCCTTCGTTGTTGGTGATGCTGGCCACCACGGTGCCGCCCGGCGCGCACAGCGAAATCGCGCGTGCGAACAGCGCGCGCGCTTCCTCGCGCTGGCGCGGCGGCAGCAGCAGCACCAGCGGATAACGCACGGACGATTCCGACGCATCGGCGATCGCCTGCAGGCCGCCGCGTTCGAGCTCGTCGGCGAACGGCTTGTAGCTCTGTTCGCACACCAGCTGCGTCAGCGGGAACTGCCGCATCGCCCACCCTTCGCGCGCGCGCAGGAACAGCACCGGCCCTTCCGGCCAGGCGAGCGCGCGATTGGACAAAGGCAGGAACAGCGTATCGAGCGCGGGATCGGAATTGCTGGCGGCCAAGAGCTGTCACCGAAAAGAGTCGACGACGATTCTACCTGCCGCGCTGATGCCGCACCGATGCGGTACGTTCGCGCATGCATTGCAATCGATCATCGGAGTTCGAGACCCCGTTGCTGCCGGCCCCTCACCCAGCCTTCGATCGAAGCATTCGAGGGCAGGCTCTTCGGCCACCCTCTCCCCGCAAGCGGGGCGAGGGACAATGCCGTCAGCCCTGCAATTCGCGCAGCGTCACCGACGGCGGCGCATCCAGCACTCGCCTTGTGGCGAACAATCCCGCGACCAGCGCCGCCAGCATGCCTAATCCGCCGCCGATCGCGGCCAGCGACACGTTCGCTTTCCACGGCAGGTCGAACACCTGCGTGGCGATGACGCCGGACAGCACCGACGCGGCGATGGCGGCGACCAGTCCGGACAACAAACCGATGGCGGCGAATTCGGACGCCTGCGCCAGCCGCAATTGCTTGCGGCTGCCGCCGAGCACGCGCATCACGCCGCCTTCCAGCAGGCGCTCGTCCTGGCTGGCGCTGACCGCGGCCAGCAGCACCAGCACGCCGGCGGCCAGCGAGAACCAGAACACCACCTGCACCACCGTCGAGACCTGATCGGCGGTGCTGCGCACCTGCTTGAGCACCGCGTCCACGTCGATCACCGACAGGTTGGGGAACGCGTTCACCAGCTGCGCGGTGAAGCGCGTCTGCGCGGGCGGCACGCTGACCGCGGTGATGTAGCTGGCCGGGTAGCCGTCCATCGAACCGGGCGAGGCGATGACGAAGAAATTGGGGCGGAAACTTTCCCAATCCACGCTGCGCAGGCTGGTGATCTTGCCGGCGAAGTCCTGTCCGGCGATATCGAAGGCGATACGGTCGCCGAGCTTCCAACCCAAATCCTTCGCGAAGTTCTCTTCCACCGACAGCTCCGGCGTGGCCGGCGCGCGCGCGCTCCAGAATTCGCCGGCGGCGATCTTGTTGTCGTCGCGCAGGCTGGCGGCGGTGGACAAGTTGAACTCGCGTTCGGCGCGGCGCTGCGCCTGGCCGCCCTCTTCGCCGTCGGCGTAGTCGGCGCCGGTGACCGGCTTGCCGTTGTGCGAAACCAGACGGCCGCGGATCATCGGATACAGCGTGGGCGCGGCGATCTTCTGCGCCGACAGGAACGCGGCGACGGCGTCGCGCTGGTCGTCCTGCACGTTGATGATGAAGCGATTGGGCGCATCGGCGGCCAGCGCCAGCTGCCAGCGGTCCAACAGATCGGTGCGCACGAAAGTCAGCAGCAGCAGCGCCATCAGGCCGAGCCCAAGTGCGGACACCTGCGCTACGCTGGTGCCGGCGCGGCGGCTGACGTTGGCCAGCCCGTAGCGCAGGCTGCCGCGCAGGCGCGAACGCAGCTTGCGCACGATCACGATCATCAGCCAGGCCAGCAGCGCCAGTACCGCCAAGGTGGCCACGATGCCGAGCAACATCGCCGTGCCCAAAGTCGCCGAGCCCGCCTTCCACCACAGCAACGCGGCCAGTCCGGCGAACCCGGTCAACGCCACCAGCCAGGCGCTGGGTTCGGTGGGATCCAGGTCGCGGCGCAGCACGCGCAGCGCGGGCACGCGGCGCAGTGCCAGCACCGGCGGCGCGCCGAAAGCGAGCAATACGATCATGCCCACGCCGTAGCCCTGCAGCGCCGGCAGCCAGCCGGCGGGCGGAATCGAGATCTTCATTTCCGCCTGCAGCCAGCTGCCGATCGCCCACTGCAAGACGTAGGCGATCACTACGCCGATCGTGCAAGCGATCAGGCCCAACATCGCCAGCTCGCCGACATGGATACCGACCAGCGTGCGCTGGCTCGCGCCCAGGCAGCGCATCACCGCCGTGCCGGACAGATGCCGCTCGCTGTGCCGGCGTGCGGCCATGGCCACGGCCACCGCGGCCAGCACCACCGACACCAGCGCAGCCAAGCCCAGGAAGCGGCCGGCGCGGTCCAGCGACGAGCGCACTTCCGGGCGCGCGTCTTGTATCGTTTCCATGCGCTGGCCGCGGGCCAACGCCGGGCGCGCGACGGCGCTGAAGCGCTCCACCGCGGCGGCGTCGCCGGCGACCACCAGGCGATAGCGCAGGCGGCTGCCTTCCTGCACCAGACCGGTCGCAGGCAAGTCGGCCAGGTTGAGGAACGCTTTCGGCGCGACGTTGAAGTAATCCAGCGCCGCGTCCGGCTCCTGCACCACCAGCGCGGCCAGCTTCAACCGCGAATCGCCGATGCCGATCGCATCGCCGATCTTCGCATCCAGCGTGTCGGCGCCGGCCTGGCTCATCCACAGCGTGCCGCGCGCGGGAATGGCGGCGGCAGCGCGCTCGACGCCGCCAGCGCGGTCGATGATGCGGAAGCTGCCGCGCAGCGGAAAGCCTTCGCCCAGCGCGCGCAGGTCGCCCAGGCGCAGGTCTTCGCCGGCGCGGATCATGCTGTCCAGGCTTTGCGTTTCAGTGTGGCGCAGGCCGGTGGCGTTGGCGGCCTCGCGGATCTTGCCGGTGATCGGCGCATCGCCGCGGATCACCACGTCGCCGCCGAGCAGGCGGTTGGCCTCGATCGCCAGCGCGCGTTCGGCGCGGTCGGTGACGAAGCCGACCGCGGTCACCGCCACCACCGCCAGCACCAGCGCGGCGAACAGGATGCGGATGTCGCCGGCGGCCACGTCGCGCCGCAGCTGCCGCCACGCCATGCGCAGGGTTTTCATGCGGGCATTCCCGGTTGCAGCCGGTCTTCGCCGACCAGGCGGCCGCTGTCGAGGCGCAGAATGCGGCCGCAGCGCACGGCCAGGTGTTCGTCGTGCGTCACCAGCACCAGCGTGGTGCCGGCTTCGGCGTTCAGCGCGAACAGCAGCTCGATGATGGCCTGGCCGGTGTGCGTGTCCAGATTGCCGGTGGGCTCGTCGGCGAACAGCAGCGACGGCCGGGTCACGAACGCGCGCGCCAGCGCCACGCGCTGCTGTTCGCCGCCGGAAAGCTGGCGCGGATAGTGATAGAGGCGCTCGGCCAGCCCGACCTTCTGCAGGATCTGCTTGGCCGGCGTTTCCGCATCCGCATCGCCGCGCAGCTCCAGCGGCAGCATCACGTTCTCCAGCGCGGTCAGCGACGGCAGCAATTGAAAGCTCTGGAACACGAAGCCGACTTTTTCGCCGCGCACGCGGGCGCGGCCGTCTTCATCCAGACTGGAAAGCGCTTCGCCATCCAGCAGCACGCTGCCGTCGCTAGGGCTGTCCAGCCCGGCCAGCAGCGACAGCAAAGTACTTTTACCGGACCCCGACGCGCCCACGATCGCCACCGTGTCGCCCTGGCCGATCTGGAACGCCACGCCTTCCAGGATGGTCAGTTCGCCCGAAGGCAGCGGCACGCGCTTGCCCAGCGCGCAGACCTGCAGCGCCGGTCGCAGAATCGGCCGCGCGACTTCAGCGCGCAGTTCGGTGGAGTCGGCCATGATGGTCCTTGGGTTATGCATCGGAGACGCGGAATGTTTTACAGCAAGGTGCGCACTATGAAGCCAGGCGCCGTGAAAACCGGTTATGCGGGCGCGAGGCGGCGCGTTCAATGTGCCATTGGTTTATTCGCCGTGCTGTTCGCCGCGTTGGCGCCCGCGGTGTCGGCGCAAACCAGGGCGGCGCCGGCACGCACCGTTCTGGTGATGGGCGATTCGCTGTCGGCCGCCTACGGGCTCAGCGCGGCGCAGGGCTGGGTGGCGCTGACCGCCGAACGCATCGCCAGAACCCAGCCCGGCTGGCGCGTGGTCAACGCCAGCATCAGCGGCGAAACCACGGCGGGCGGCGCATCGCGCATCGCCGGCGAACTGAAACGGCAGCGCCCGGCGGTCGTGGTGATCGAACTGGGGGCCAACGACGGCCTGCGGGGCCTGCCGCTGGCGCAGAGCCGGGCCAACCTGGAACGCATGATCCAGTCCTCGCAGGCAGCCGGCGCCAAGGTGCTGCTGGTCGGCATGCGCATGCCGCCGAATCTGGGCCGCGAATACACGCAGGGCTTCGAGCGCAACTTCAGCGAGTTGTCCAAGCGGCACAAGACCGCGTTCCTGCCGTTCCTGCTGGAACCCATCGCCCTGGACCGCAGCGCCTTCCAGGCCGACAACCTGCATCCTGTCGCCAGCGTGCAGCCCAAATTGCGCGATCACGTGTGGCAGGCGCTGGCGCCGCTGTTGAAATAGCGGCATTGGTGGCCAAAGGCGCCGCGGTTGCGCCTTGAGCGATGTCGCAAAACCTTTCCCAACCTGGTTGGTACCAAACTCGAAGCGCAACGGATGCGCCGCGCTGTAATGGCTGTTTTCGTTGCCTTAACGGCAACGGCAACTTCATACAAACCCAACATCGCAGTTGTCATGATCCTGCGTGATAGATGCATCCCCATACGAGAGGAGAACTGCAATGCGTGCCTTATTCGTCGGTGGCGTAGTGGACAACAGCGAAATGGACCTCGACGGCAATCAGCCGCCCGTGCATTACCCCGAAAACAGCGGCAGCGGGCGGCCGCGCTATCGCCTGCATCAAATCGGGCAGCGCGACGACGGCAGCATCGCCTACGCCGTATACGGCGCGCCGGACCTGGCCGATCAGGAAGTGGAGCGCGTGGCCGACGAGCGCGGCTATGCGCGTCGCTTCGAAGCGACGCCCACGCTCGCGGTTCACTAGCGCGGCAGGGCGAGCGCGGGCGCGACCCGGAGCGTCCATTTGATGGTTGCGTCGCGACGTGCGGGTTGAAAGAAGGCAACGCGCGGGTAAGTAAATCCCGCAGTTGCACGCTGTTAGATGAAGACGATGCATCCGCATTCCACACCGTGCGCGTATATCGGCCAAGCCTGTCGCAATCGTGCTTCAGGCGGCCCTGTCCACACGGAGATCTCCCATGAAATTGAAACTGCTCGCAATCGCGCTCACCGCTTCGTTCGCCCTCGCCACCGGCGCGATCGCCGGCGGAAAGATGGCCGGCTCCAACCCCATGGTCGGCGGCGCCCCCATGCTGGCTAGCAAGGACATCATCGATAACGCGGTCAATTCCAAAGACCACACCACGCTGGTCGCCGCGGTCAAGGCCGCAGGCCTGGTGGAAACGCTGAAAGGCCCGGGACCGTTCACCGTCTTTGCGCCCACCAACGCCGCCTTCGAAGCGCTGCCGGCCGGCACGGTCGATACGCTGCTGAAGCCTGAAAACAAGGCCACGCTCGCCTCGATCCTCACCTATCACGTGGTTCCCGGCAAAATCGATGCGAAGGCCTTGGCCGCCGAAATCAAGAAAGGCGGCGGCACCGCCACCGTGACCACCGTGCAGGGCGAGAAACTGACCGCGCAGGCCAGCGCGGGCGGCGTCACCGTCACCGACGCCAAAGGCAACGCCGCCAATGTCGCCATCGCCGACGTCTACCAGAGCAACGGCGTGATCCACGTGATCGACAAGGTGCTGATGCCGTAAGTCCGTACTGACTCACGCTGCAGAACTGCAACGGGGCGATGCGAATCGCCCCGTTTTTATGCAAGCGACTTTCATGCTGGCGATACCCTGCCGCGCACCCGTGGCGGCAAGGTCGCGATCCAAGCGCTGGCGGCGGATTGCCGATGCGCGCATCATCCGCCTGGGCTCTTAGTCGCAAGGTGGACCATGGGCAAGAAGGAATTCCAGGCCTCGCTCGCCGAGGGCGGCGCGCACCATCGGTTGATGCGGATGGCGGGCGATTGGGAAGGCACGTTCAAGCTGTGGTTCGCCGCCGACCAGCTTGCCTGCGAATCGGCGCAGCGCGGCAGCATCCGTTCGATCCTGGGCGGGCGGTTCTTGCTGCACGAATACGAAAGCAGTTTCGACGGCGAGCCGATCAGCGGCGTGGCGATCTATGGCTGCCATCTGGACGACGGCGCGTATGAATCGGCCTGGGTCGAAAGTTTCGGCACCGGCACCAGCATCATGTTCTCCACCGCCCCGGCCGACGATCCGCGCTACGCGGTGCTGGGCAGCTACGGCGACGGCCAGGGCGGCCCGCGTTGGGGCTGGCGCACCGCGCTGGAACAGCCCGATGCCGACACGCTGGTCATCACCATGACCAACCTCGCTCCGGATGGCGAGGGGATGAAGGCGGTGGAAACGCGCTACACCCGCAAAGTTTCCTGAGTTCGCCCGGCCTCAAGACCGGCCGGGCGCATGAAGGCCAGAAAGCCGCCGCAATGTTGCTTCGAACGTCTCTACCGGCTGCGCGTCGCGCCGGCGCATGGTTTCGCTACTGCGTACCACTCGCTCGGGGCCGATTGCGTATTTTGGTCAGGTGGTCCACTGCGTCCCGGGCCTTCGGCCTGCCTGTGCGGATGCGCGCGCATGCTTGGAAACGCAGTGCGACCCCCTGCGGCTCTGCACCCATCGCGTGCGTCGGCAGCCGCAGCGATGGCGCGTTGAAAGACGCAATCATTTGCTAAGTAAATATACCGGCGCACCAAAAAACCCCATGGATTCGCGCGCGTAGTTAAGAGGATGTGACGCAAATACGCGCGGCATCATGCATCCGCGACGAAAGTTTTCACGTATGTTATGGCCACTCGAACGCACACAGCCGATGCATCCCTGCATTGCACGGGCGTCGAGAGTCATCAACCCTACCGGAGCTTACGCATGAACAAGACCCTGATCGCCAGCGCCATTCTTACCGCCTGCATGGCGACCGCCTGTTCGCCCAAGCAAGATGATGCAGACACTGCAGCACCCGCAGCCGACACCTCGGCCATGGCGGACAGCACTACGGCCGATGCCGCCGGCTCCATGCAGGCCGATGCGCCTGCGGCCGATGCCGCAGCGCCGGCCGACAAGGACATCGTCGATACCGCGTCGGGTTCGCCCGATCACAGCACGCTGGTCGCTGCGGTCCAAGCCGCGGGTTTGGTCGATACGTTGAAGGGCGCAGGCCCGTTCACCGTGTTCGCACCGACCAACGCCGCGTTCGACGCGCTGCCGGCCGGCACCGTGGACGGTTTGCTTAAGCCGGACAAGAAGGCCGACCTGACCAAGATCCTCACCTATCACGTGGTCCCGGGCAACGTGGACGCTGCGGCGCTCACCGAGCAGATCACCGCGGGCGGCGGCAGCGCCACGCTCAACACCGTGCAGGGCGAAGCGCTCATCGCCAAGGCGGCCGCGGGTGGCGTCACCATCACCGACGCCAAGGGCAATATCGCCAACGTCACCACTGCCGATCTCAAGGGAACCAACGGCATCATCCACGTCGTTGACAAGGTCCTGATGCCGTAAGCGTCCTCGTCGTCGCTTGCGGGTCACCCAAGGGACGGCTTCGGCCGTCCCTTTTTTGCTGCCTAGGCAACTTCGTTTTTTGCCTTTTGATGCGCCAACGGCTTTCTTTCCGATGAGCGAAGCCATGCGTTGTCACAAAACCGGCATGCGGCCCGCGTAGCTTCGCGGTAACCAAATTGTCTTGTGACCGCCGGCATGCCTGCGCATGCTCATTCCCGCGACCGACGCTTCGCTGTTCCGCGGCATGCCTTGCTTGGTGTGGGCCTATGCCTTCGACGCGGACGGCCGCGCCGCGGCGCTGGATGTGTGGAGTCGCTGGACATGCCGCGCCTCGCCGAAGCCCGGCGCGAAGGCGGCTGGCTATGGCTGCATTTCAACAGCAGCGATGCACGCACCGCGCATGCGATCTGCCAGCTGGATATGCAGCGGCGTCGCGCCGCGAGCTGTTGATCTCTTTGCAGCAGAAAAATCGCTCAATGCGATTGGGGCAGAAGCCAAGAGCCGGCAGCGCGCCGCCGTTCCCACAATGCCCGGGCTTCAGGCGAAGGCGTAGCGCACTTTGTTGCCGGCGACCTCGATCTTGCCGCCGCGCTGCAGATGCCCGATCAACGCGTCCAGCTCCGTTTCGCTTATCGCCGGCTTGAACCACGAGGCGATCGAAGAACGCAGCGTTTTCATCGTGCCGGGGCGCGCGGCCTTCATGTTCTTCAGGCGATCCAGCGCCTCCTGCAGGTGCGCCGGCGCCGGCTTGGCGGCGGCTTTGGCGGTCTTCTTGACTCCCGCCTTGGCCGCGGGCTTCGGCGCCGGCTTGACCGCGACCGGCGCGGATTTCTGCGGTTTCGCTGCCGCTTCGCTTTTGAGTCCCTGCGTTTTGACCTCGCCGGGTTTCGCGTCGCCGCTCTTGATGTCGCCGATGGCCTTGACCCGCCGGCACGCGATCTTCAGCGTCGCCAGATGCTTGATCAGCGGGTCGAAGCCGGTGTCCCTGGAAACGATGGTGAACGCGGCGCCGGGATGCTGCGCCGCCAGCCGGCCGATGTAGTACGCGATATGGAAATCCAGCGCATTGCTGCCGTTGCCCGCTATCTGCAGGTAGCCGGCGTCCGCGCCGAAGCCCTGCAGCGCTTGGGCCAGCTCCAGCGACACCTTGGACTGACTGGCGCCGACGAACACCATCACCTTGAACGCGCCGGACCGGAGCTGCCCCAGGTTGCGCGGCTGTACGTTCTCGAAATCCACCAGCACGAAATGCGCGCCCAAGCCGTCTCTCCTTATGCCATGCGTGGCCGCGACTGTAGCAAGCCCGCGCGCGCCTGCGCGGCCTTGTTTCCGTTCGCTTCGCGCCTTACTTACTCCGTGCGGCGCAGACTGGCGCCTTCCTTCCCGCGAGCACGCCGGCCATGCGCGATTTCGACCTGTCCCCACCCAGCCCCGCCCAGCGCGAGCAGCTGATCGACGGTCTGAACAGCGAAGAGCGCCGCGTGCTGCTGGAGCACGGCACCGAGGCCGCGTTCTGCGGCGTGTTCCTGGACAACAAGCTGGAGGGCGTCTACACCTGCCGCCTGTGCGGGCTGCCGCTGTTCCGCTCCAGCGCCAAGTTCGATTCCGGCACCGGCTGGCCCAGCTTCTTCCGTCCTTACGACGACGCGCATGTAAAGACGATCCGCGATACCAGCTACGGCATGATCCGCACCGAGATCGTGTGCGCGCGCTGCGACAGCCATCTGGGCCACGTGTTCCCGGACGGGCCGCCGCCCACCGGCGAGCGCCACTGCCTGAATTCGGTCTCGCTGGGCTTCACCGAACGCGGCACCGCGCTGCCCGATCCGCTGCATCGCGGCGGCGGCGAAGCCGCGCCGGCCGACTGACGGCACCCCACCGGCGCCAGCGCATGAATGCACCGCAACGGCGGGCGCATGCCCTGCCCGCGGAGGGTGTTGCGGGCCCGGACGGGCGCGCAGAATTCAAGCCGCACCCCGCAGCGGAGAAGCCCATGAACATTCCCTCGATCCTCGCGACGCTGGCCCTGGCCTGCGCGCTTGCGGTTCCGGCCGCGGCCAAGTCGCGCAACGTCACCGACGCCGATGCGCCGCGCAGCCTGCAGAGCGACGGCCCGGTCCGCGTGGACTGGACCGACCCCGCGCAGTTCTCCGAGATCCGCTACAGCGGCAATCGCTGGGAGGCCAAGCGCGGCAACTGGGTGGTGCAGCTGGCCGAGCACCTGCAGCAGCGCGCGCTCAAACAGCTGCCGCCGGGTCAGCGCCTTGAAGTGACCTTCACCGACATCAAGCGCGCGGGCAACTACGAGCCATGGCGCGGCGTGAACCTGCAGGACACCCGTATCGTGCGCGACATCTATCCGCCGCGCATCGAACTCACCTTCAAACGCCTGGACGCGGCCGGCAACGTGATCGCCGAAGGCCAGCGCAAGCTCAGCGACGCGGGCTTCCTGTACGGGCCCACCGGCCTGCGCGAAAGCGACACGCTGCGCTACGAGAAAAGCATGCTGGACGACTGGCTGCGGCGCGAACTCAGGCCCGCTACCGGCGCCTGACGCCGCGGTCATCCCGCGACGCGCGCCGTCGCTGGTGAATGCGCCCGATCCCTGGCGCGACGGGCTCGCGCCTTTTTAACACTCTCCCCGGACAATCGCGTCTGCATCGACAGCGCAACGTGGGGAACGAACGAAATGAGCCAAAAGCTCAAGCCCGGCTCGGTGGAGTTGGAAGCCGCCTTCGGCGAATGGATCAAGCACAACGCCTACGCACCGGCCGAGGCGATCGCGCACTTCATGGAAAAATCCGAATTCGTCCGCAATGCGGTCGATACGGTGGTGGAGCACGCGCGCAAGAAGATCACCGACAACGCGCGCAAGCATCTGCAGCGCCTGAGCGAAGACCCGGTGTTTACCGCGCAATTCCCCATGGTCTACAACTGCCAGAATCTGGAAGGCAAGGCCATGCGCTACACCGTGTCGCTGACTATCGACGAGCGGGAAGCGCATTGGGTGGGAAAAGTCTGGGCGGACGGCGAGTACCTGGGCGAAGTGCACGGCAGCGGCAGCGGGCCCAAGGCCAATTACATCGAGCTGGCGCGCATGCATATCGAGTCGCACATCAGCTGTCCGGGCGATTTCAAGCCGCGCTTGCGCAAGTGAGCGGCCGCTTCGCCGGCTGCAATTGGGGTTGCGGCGCTTCCGCCAGCCGGGCGTGAAAATCTGCAACACGATCCTCGCGGGCGATTAACGCCTGGCCGCTTACAAAGCCGACGCCAGCCGCGAATCCTCGCCGCCGGCAGCCCACAGCCAGGAGCGTCGCCATGAACCACACCCACCCGATGATCGGTGGCGAGGAAGAGGAATAGTTCTCCTTGTTCACGCAGTGGCGGAACCCCCGGCTAGCCGGGGGTTCTGTTTTGAGCCGAACCGTGCTGCGCCAGATCGCTGAGTTCCCGCCCGCGCGGCGATGGGCGACCCGAAAGCAGTGCGCTATCGGGCTCCGGGAGAGTTCCTAGAACGAATCGCTGCCCGCACGCAGCTCGATCTGCAGCGCGGCAGCGAGCAGGCGCATGGCTTCGTCGTCGCGGCTCGACGCGATCCAGCCGCCGTAGCTGTCGCTGCCGGTGTCCCAGGTCCACAGCGTGTAACCGTATTCGCGCAGGCGGTCGTAGGCGGTGGCCATCAGCGCCGGTATGTCGGTGGCGTCCACGAAATCGTCGTCGGCCGCATCGCCGCCCCAGTCGATTTCCAGATTCCAGCGCGCCGCCAGCTGGTTGACGCAATCGATGAAGGTCGGCGTGTCCTTCCAGTCGATGTAAAAACCGGAGGCCCAGTCGATCGCCTCCCTGATCGCCTCTATCGGCTCGCCCTCTTCGTCTTCCGCCATGTTTTCGCGGTAGTGCGAGAACTGGCGCAGCGCGGTTTCCTCGTCGCCCGGATTGATCAGCAGCAGCAGCTGCCAGACCAGCGCCTCGGCGCTGAGCTCCTCCACTTCCAGTCCGGGCTCGGGCTCGTGGTCGCCGTAGTCGGCTTCGTTGTCGGGCAAGTTCATCGCAGTGCGCACGCGGTCGGGAGGCGACGATAGTGGCCCTTCGCCAGCGCGCTGCAAAGCGTTTCACGACGGGCCGCCGATCCCGCCGACGATTGGCCGCACGCCGCGCCGATATGGAACACTGCGCGCATGTCCGAATCCACGCCCCTCGCTCCCACCGCGCCCTGCCGCGCGACGGCGGGCGCGGCATGACCGTGTACGTGGACGACGCGGTGATCCAGTGGCGCGGCCAGCGCTGGGCGCACCTGATGGCCGACGGCCTGGAGGAACTGCACGCCATGGCCGCGCAGCTGGGCCTGCCGCGCCGCGCCTTCCAGGACAAGCCCAGCGGCGCGCACTACGACGTGACCGTGGCCATGCGCGAACACGCGCTGCGCCTGGGCGCGATGGCGATTTCCCGGCACCGCGACCGCGAACTCGTGCGCGCGGTGATCCGCCGGGCCAAGGCGCAGGCCACGCGCGCCGAGTAGTCGCCATGCTGCCGCCCGCTGCGCCGTTGGCGGCCGCAAAGCAGCCTAAGCACCCCACAAAGGGACCCCCGACAGCCGACGATCGTCGGCTGCGCCGCCGGCTCGCCGGGTGTAGTGTTCGCGCCTACGCCATCCGCAGGAGTTGTCATGAACCGATACACGGCCCTGGCCTCTGCCGTACTGGGCAGCGGCATGATCCTGCTCGCGCCGCTGGTCTCCGCCGCCGGCGGCGGCGGCGGTGCGGGCGGCGGCATGCCCAGCCAGAGCGTGCCGCAATACGATGTCGCCGAAGAATTCAGGAAAGGGGTCGAAGCGCTCGAAGCGCAGCGCTACCCCGATGCCGACCGCGCCTTCGGCCGGGTGCTGCGGGTCAATCCGCGCGATGCCAACAGCAATTACCTGGCGGGACTGGCCAAGACCGGCCTGGACAAAACCAAGGACGCCAGCCGCCTGTACGCCAAGGCGGTGAAATACGACGACGGCCTGATTCCCGCGCATCAGGAGCTCGGCGTCGCGCTGGCCAAGCTGGGCGAAACCGACAAAGCCAGGGCCGTGCTGGAGGATCTTGAGCGGCGCGCCGCGGCCTGCGCCGAAACCTGCGCGCAGGCCGCCGATCTGCGCGCGGCGGTGTCGGCGCTGGAAGCGGCGCTGGGCGGCGCGCCCACATCGCGAATTGCGCCGGCTTCGCAGCCGCCGATCGCCAGCATCGACAGCGGCGACCGCGCGTATCTGCAAGCCGTGGCCTTGATCAACGAAAAACGCTACGAGCAGGCCATCGCCGCGCTCGACGCCTCGGCGCGCGTGTTCGGCCCGCATCCGGACGTGCTGACCTACCTCGGCTTCGCCCACCGCAAGCTGGGCCGCTATGCGCAGGCGGAGGACTACTACCGGCAGGCGCTGCGGGCCGCGCCGCGTCATCTGGGCGCCACCGAGTACTACGGCGAGCTGATGGTCGAACGCGGCGATCTGGTCGGCGCGCGCGGCATGCTGGCCAAGCTCGAAGACGCGTGCCGCTTCGGCTGCGCCGAAGCCGACGAATTGCGCCGATGGATCGCAGCCGCGCAGCCCGACGCTTCCTGATCGCCGCCGGCACCGCCACCGGTCTGCTGCTGGCGGCCGCGGCGTTGGCCGCCGTTGCCGCGGGACCGCCGCTGCGCGCCGCGCGCTGGCTGCCGCTGGATCGCCACGCTCACGCCTTGGCTTACGAGCCGAGCGAATGCCTGCGGCCGCCGTCCGACCCTCAAACGGCGCGCCTGGTCGCCATCGGCCGCGCTGCGTTCCGCACGCCGCTGCTATTGGGCGGGCAGGCCGCGCGCAACGGCCTGTCGTGCGACAGCTGCCACCGCAACGGCCGCGGCAATACGGATTTCCTGTTTCCCGGGCTGTCGACGGCGCCGGGCACCGCCGATGTCACTTCGTCGGTCATGAGTTCGCATCGTGGCGATGGCGTGGCCAACCCGGTGCCGATTCCCGATCTGAGCGGCCCCGCGCAGCTGCTGAAAGTTTCCAGGGATCCCGCCGATCGCGCGCTGGAGGGTTTCATCCGCGGCCTGATCGTGGAGGAATTCGATGGCCCGGCGCCGACGGCGATGACCTTGGACGGACTGGCTGCTTACGTGCGCGCGCTGTCTCCACGCGGATGCCCGAATCAAGACGAACGGCCGGTTCGCTTGTCCGCTTTCGTGAATGATGCGCGCGCCGCGGCGCAGGCCGCGCAGGTTGCATTGGCGGCGGAGGACCCGGCGACCGCACGGCTGATGCTGGCCAGCGCGCGTTCGGCGCTGGGCATGATCGACGAACGCTATGCCGCGCCCGCCCTGGCCCGCGACCGGGCGCTGCTGCGCGCGGCGGATCTGGAATTGGCCGCTGCGCAGCAGGCGGTGCTTCAGCGCGAAGCCGATGCCGCGCTGCGGATCAGCGCGTGGCTATCGAAGAGCCCGCGCTGGGTGGCCGCGCTGCAGCGCGACGAAGCGCTGTCGCTGTTCGACTCCGCGCGTCTTGCCGCGTCTGCGGCCCCTTCAAGCAAATCCCCCTGACGCGACAAACGGTATTCCGACCAGGTGCCGATCGCGCAAGTGCTGCGAAAATCCTGCTTATCGCTTTATCCTGTCGTCCCGATAAGCCGTCCGCGGAGCCTCCCCATGACCGATACCCCGCCCGACCATCTGGCCGTCAATCCCGCCAGCCCGTTCCATGACGAAGCCGCGATCAATCGCGGGGTCGGCATCCGCTTCAACGGCATGGAGCGCGACAACGTGGAGGAATACAGCGTCAGCGAGGGCTGGATCCGGGTGCAGGTGGGCAAGTCCAAGGACCGCCGCGGCAATCCGATGACGATCAAGGTCAAGGGCGAGGTGGTGGCGTATTTCAGGGATACCGCGCAGCCCGTGCCCCAGCCGGAATAGGCGCCGGGCACCGGAACTTGCCAGGCGCGCGCCTTGCGATGATCGAACACGCAGCACAGCTTCTGATCGGATTTTCGATAGTCGCGGCGGCGCTGCTGCTGATCGCCGGCGCAACCGTCTACCGGACGCCGCCGCGCCCCTGGCTGTCGCATCTGGCCGGCGTGGTTTTACTGGGCGGACTGGCGTGGCTGCAATGGCTGCATCGCGGCTATCTGCTGGACGGCCAGCCGCTGTTCGCCTCGCGCGCCTACGTGACGCTGCTGTTCGCGGTGGCGCCGGCGTTCTATCTGTGTTTCCGTGGCGCATTGCAGCCCAAGGCGCTCGATTCGCCGCTTGGGCTGCTGCATTTCGCGCCGGCAGTGGTGGCGCCGTGGCTGCTGGCGGGCGGCATCGCGGTGCCGCTGGCGTTCGTGCTGGGCGTCGGCTACGCCTGTCGCCTGGCGGCGCTGGTGTTCCGGCTGCGCGGGCAGCGGCGTCAGTTCAAGCTGGAGCTGTCGGCCTTTGCTGTGTTCGCCGCGATCGCCCTGGCGATCCTGGGCCTGGGCCTGGCGGCGCCCTACTTGGGCCAGCGCGCGTTCGTCCTGGGCTACGCCACGCTGATCGGCCTGGCCTTCGCCATGGCCGTGCACCTGCTGCTGCGTTTTCCCGATCTGGTCGACAAGGCCGCCGACGCGGTGGCGCGGGCATATGCGGTCTCCACCCTGGACAAGGTGGACTGCGCGCAGGCGCTGGCGCGGCTGCAGCGGGTAATGGAAACGGAGCGCATCTACACCGACGACACCCTCAATCTGGCGCGCGTGGCCGAAGCCGTGGCGCTGGCCCCGCATCAGCTTTCGGAATTGATCAACACGCGCTTTTCGATGCCGTTCCCGCGCTACGTGCGCGAGCACCGGGTCCGGGCCGCGCAGGCCATGCTGCTGGCCGAACCCAAGGCCTCGGTGCTGTCGGTCGGGCTGGCGGTGGGCTTCACCTCACAGTCGAATTTCTACGCGGCCTTCCGCGAAGTCACCGGTGAGGTGCCCGGGCGTTTCCGCAAAAACGCCGATCCGGCCGCCTGAGTGCGGTTTCGGCGGGTTTATCTGCTCCTGTTTGCGCAAACAGGACGCCTGCATAGGCCGCAGCGCGCACTCTCGGCGCTCCACACCAGGAGCAACGCCCATGCCTTCGCCCGCTATCACCGTGTATTACGACGGCCTGTGTCCGGTCTGTAGCCGCGAGGTGGCGCTGTACCGCCGGCTCGACCGGCCCGGACGGATCGCCTGGCGCGCGCTGGCCGTGGACGAACCGGCCGGATCGGCGCCTGATCCGGAGCGGCGGGACTTCACCCTGCAGCAGGCGCTGACCCTGCTGCACGTGCGCGATGCGGACGGCGCGCTGCGCGTCGGCCTGGAGGCGCACCTTCTGATGTGGCGCCAGCTGCCCGGCTTCCGGCTGCTGGCCTGGGCGACGCGGCGCTGCCCGCTGCTGCGCTGGGGCCTGGGCCATGCCTATCTGGCTTTCACCTCGCGTCGCCCCGGTCTGGCCCTGCGCCGCCGCGCCGCGGAGAACGCGCATGCGTGATCCCCCTCGCATCGCGGTGCGCTGGCGCGACCTGACCGGGCTGAGCCGTCTGGAAGTGGTGACCGAGCTGGCCCTGCCGCTGCCCTGGCTGGCGCTGGCCCTAATTGCCGGTCATGCGGGCCTGCCTGCGCTCACGGTGCTCGCCAGCTTCGTCATGTTCATGACCGGGCTGCGGGTCACCCACAACGCGTTCCATCGCACGCTCGGCCTGCACCGCCGCGGCGGCGATATCGTGATGTTCACGCTGAGCGCGCTGCTGGGCGGCGCGATGCACGCGATCGAACACACCCACCTGCGCCACCATGCGCGCTGCATGGCCAGCGACGATGTGGAAGGCCAGGTCGCGCTGCTGGGTTTCTGGCGCGCGCTGGCCCACAGCCCGCGCTATCCGCTGCTGATCCATGTGCAGGCGCTGCGCCACGGCACACGCCGGCAGAAGCGCTGGATCGCGCTCGAGTTGACGACGGTCGCCGCGATACAGATCGCGATCTGGTGCGTCAGCGACAGCGACACCTGGAAAACGATCTCGCTATCGCTGCTGTTCGCCAATGCGTCGGCGGCCATGGTCGGGATCTGGGCGGTGCATCGCGGCTGCGAACATACTGGCTACGCCGCGCGCACCAGCCGCAACCCCGTGCTGAACGCGCTGGTGGGCAACATGTTCCATCACCTGGAGCACCATCTTTATCCCGGTGTGCCGACCCGGCGCCTGCGGATTCTGGCGCGGCGGCTGGATGCGACCGCAGCCGTGCCGCTGCCGCGGGTGTATTGAGCGCTTTGCGATGTCGCGGGGATCGATTGATCGCATGCCTCAACCGGACTCGATCGAGCCGCCCGGCTTATGCGCAGCGGGGCAGCGCCTGCGCGCAGGGTGCGGCTGCGGGAAGCGGATTTCGAGAAGCACTTTCAAGACGCTATCCGATTGATCCGCGTCGAACGCTGCGCCGCACGTTTCGGCTTGGGTGGGGATTTGGCGCTCCCGCACGGCAAAGGTCGGGCGCTGCACGCACCGCCTGACAGCAGCGCTTCGAGTCGCAGCGGTATGCGTTCGGCGAGATGCTCGGCCAGCGCGCGCACCCGCGCGTTGCCGCGCGCGTCGGGATGGCTCAACAGCCAGATCGGCATGCTCTGATCGGGAATCGGCAGGCTGACGCGCAGCAGGCACGGCTCCTGCGATGCGGCGAAGATCGGCAGCACCGCCGCGCCGGCGCCGGCGCCGGCTGCGCGCAGCATCGTCATCATCGAATCGAAGCGCAGCCGCGGCGTTACGTCGGGAAAGCTGTCCGCGAACCAGCGTGCGACGGACAGATGCGCGACATGCTCGTCGAAACCCAGCCACGGCAGCTGGGCCAACGTCGGCTCCGCGGTCAACGCGCCGTAGCGCCGCGCCTGCAGATAAACCGCGTAGCGGATGGTCGCCAACTGCCGTCCGACCATGCGCTCGGGCGGCGCCTGGGTCGCGCGCAGGGCCAGGTCCGCCTCGCGCCGGCTCAAGTCGACGTTGCGGTTGGCGACGTCCACTTCCACTTCAATGTCAGGGTGCGCCTCCAGGAAAGCATGCAGCACCTCCGGCAGCAGGAACGATCCCAACAGCTCGCTGGTGGCGATGCGGATAACGCCGCTCAACCGCGTATCCGCGCCCAGCACGCGGCGCTCGGCTTCCAGCACCACCCCCTCCATCTCGCGGCCCGCTTCGGCCAACGCTTCGGCGTGGGAATTGGGCAGATAAGCACCCCGATCGCGCTCGAACAGGCGTGCGCCCAGCCGCCGCTCGATCTCATCGATCCGGCGGAACACGGTCGAATGCTGCAACTGCAGTTCGCGGGCGGCGGCGCTGAGGCTTCCGCCACGAACCACCGCCAATACCGTGCGCAGGTCGTCCCAGGCGATTTTTTCTGTGCTTTTTTGCAATGATTTTTTGCGCATTTTGCTGATTCCATTGCGTAGACGATCAGCCTAACGTACTGGCCGTCACTCCGACAGCTTGCGCCACAGCGCAGAGGAAAATTCCATGCAACGTTTCCAGAATAAGACCGTGCTGATCACCGGCGGCACCAGCGGCATCGGCCTGGCCACCGCCCGGCGCCTGCAGGCCGAGGGCGCCACGGTGCTGGTCACCGGCTCGCGCGATTCCAGCCTCACCCACGCCCGTGCGGTGCTGGGCTCCACCGCCGTGGCGCTGAAGAACGACGCGGGCGACCCGCAGGCCGCCGCGACGCTGATCGATCAGGTCCGCGCGCATGCGCCGCACCTGGATGCGGTGTTCTTCAATGCCGGCTTCGGCCGTTTCGGACCTGCGGGGGAGATCGACAGCGCGGAGTTCGACGCGCATTTCGCGGTTAACGTGCGCGGCCCGCTGCTGCAGGCGCGCGCGCTGATGCCGTTGCTACGCAGCGGCGCCAGCCTGCTGTTCACCACCTCGATCGTCGGCGGCAAGGGCATGCCCGGCACCCTGATCTACGCCGCCACCAAAGGCGCGCTGCGCACCGCGGTCAGGGTGTTGGCGGCGGAGCTTGCGCCACAGGGCATCCGCGCCAACGCGATCAGTCCCGGGCCCATCGAAACCAGCTTCTTCGAACGCACCGGCATGCCGGCCGACGCCATCGCCGAGTTCGGCGCCGGGGTCGTGGCGCAGGTGCCGCTGGGGCGCTTCGGCAAGCCCGAGGAAATCGCTTCGATCGCCGCATTGCTGCTGTCCGACGACGCTTCGTTCGTGACCGGCGCCGAATACGCGGTCGACGGCGGCATGGCCCAGGTGTGATGCCCGCGGGCCGCAGCGCGCGCTTACCGGTGCGCGAAGCGGCGGCGAACGCCGCTTCGCGCGTGCATCAGGCGGCGATAGAGTCCGGCAGCAGCGGGAAATCGATTTCGGTGCCGGCGATGTGGTTGGTGTAGTTGGTGAGGAGGTTCAGCACCACGTTGACCAGCACTTCCAGGATCGCGGCATCGTCGAAGCCGGCGGCCTTGAACGCATCGAGTTCCGCTGGCGGCACATGGCCGCGGGTTTCCACGATGCGTCGCGCCAGGGTCAGCACGGCGGCGTCGCGCGGGGTTTCGGCCTGGCTGCGGCGGGCTTGGGCGATCTGTTCGGCCGACAGGCCCACCATCTGGCCAATGGCGCCATGTGCGGCGACGCAGTAGCCGCAGTCGTTGGCTTGGCCCACCGCCAGGGCGATGCGTTCGCGCTGACGCGCGTCGAGCTTTCCCGTGGCGGCGACGCCGGACAGCTGCATGTAGGCGTTCAACGCCACCGGCGTGTGCGCCAGGGTCAGGAACATGTTGGGCAGCACGCCCAGCTTGGCCTGGACGGCGTCCAGAGTGGCGCCGGTTGCGGCGTCGGCCTGGCTGCGGGACAGGGCGGGGATGTAGGACATGAGAGGCTCCGTGAGTAGATGGCCGTGCCGATTGCACGGGAGCCAAGATAGGGAGCTTTTCAGGACAAAAAGTGCTGTATCGTCCTTTATAGTTTGCAATTCATCCGTAACCGCCATGCCCACCCCGCCTGCCGACCGCCTCGCCGCCCTGCTCCGGCACTTCAGCGTTTCGGCGCGCATGTTCCATTCCGGTCCGCTCTGCGGGATCAACGATTTCGCCCCGGAACTGGGCTACGGCCAGCTGCATCTGGTGCACGCCGGCCGGCTGCGGGTGGAGCATCGCGACGGCACGGCGGTCGAGATCACCCGGCCCAGCCTGTTGTTCTACCCGCGCCCACTGCACCACCGCTTCCTTACCGACCCCCAGCACGGCGCGGCCATGGCCTGCGCGCATTTGCAGTTCAGCGATGGCCCGGTCAACCCGCTGGCGCAATCGCTGCCGGCGTTCGTGGCGATGCCGCTGGAGCAGCTGGACGGCCTGCAGCCGCTGTTGGAAATGCTGTTCCGCGAGGCTTTCGGCGCGCACTGCGGGCGTCAGGCGGTGGTCGACCGTTTGTTCGAAGTGGTGCTGATCCATCTCATCCGCCGGCTGATGGATCGCGGCGAAGTGGATGGCGGACTGCTGGCGGGCATGGCGCATCCGCAGCTGGCGCGTTCATTGGTGGCCGCGCATGCGCATCCCGCGCGACTGTGGTCGGTGCAGACCCTGGCGCAGGAGGCGGGCATGTCGCGCAGCGTGTACGCGGAAACTTTCAGGCGCGTGCTCGGCATGACCCCAGCCGATTACCTGGCGTCTTGGCGCTTGGGTCTGGCCCGGCAACAGCTGCGGCAAGGCCACACGCTGCAGCGAATCGCCGAAGCGGTGGGCTACGGCAGCGTCGCCGCGCTGTCGCGCGCGTTCAAAGCGCGCTGGGGCGTGTCGCCGCGCGAATGGAAACGCCAGGACGGCAACCGGAATCTGTAGGAGCGGGCCTTGCCCGCGATGCTTTTGCTTGCTCACAAATAGCATCGCGGGCAAGGCCCGCTCCTACAAGAACGCGGATTGGCGTCAGGTTTTCAGCTTCCACCCGGTGCGGAAGATCCACCACACCGCCGCCAGGCACAGCACCAGGAAGCCAAGGACCGCACCCAGGCTGATGCCCACGTTGACGTCGGCCACGCCGTAGAAACTCCAGCGGAAGCCGCTGATCAGATAGACCACCGGGTTGAACAGGGTGATCTTCTGCCACACCGGCGGCAGCATGTTGATGGAATAGAACGCGCCACCCAGGAAGGTCAGCGGGGTCACCACCATCAGCGGGATCACCTGCAGCTTCTGGAAGTCGTCGGCCCACAGGCCGATGATGAAACCGAACAGGCTGAAGGTCACCGCGGTCAGCAGCAGGAAGCACAGCATCCACAGCGGATGCGCGATTTCGTACGGCACGAACA